>Ga0209425_10001992_pt1 | contig 23284 bp, 24 predicted proteins | sample COG_05_FD_184749 | JGI IMG/M metagenome (GOLD analysis project Ga0209425, IMG submission 184749) | Pelagic Microbial community sample from North Sea - COGITO 998_met_05 (SPAdes) (version 2) | ecosystem: Environmental > Aquatic > Marine > Neritic zone/Coastal water | place: Helgoland, sampling...
TCAGGTAATTTCTCAAGATTTAGGAATTAAGCTTGAAAATGTTAAACTTGAAGATCTTGGATCTTGTAAAAAGATTAAGGTTGATAAAGATAACAGTACAATTGTTAGTGGAAGTGGTAAAAAATCTGACATATCAGCTAGATGTGACTCAATTAAAAAACAAGTTGAAGAAACAACGTCTGATTACGATAAAGAAAAACTTCAAGAGAGATTAGCAAAGTTAGCTGGTGGAGTTGCAGTCATTAAAGTTGGTGGAGCAACAGAAGTAGAAGTTAAAGAAAGAAAAGACAGAGTTGAGGATGCCTTAAATGCAACTAGAGCTGCTGTTGAAGAAGGTATCGTAACAGGTGGAGGATGTGCACTATTATATGCTGCTCAAGATCTTGATAAAGTCAAAGCTAAAGGTGAAGATCAAAAAGCAGGTGTTGATCTTGTAAGAAGAGCATTAGAAGCACCAATTAGACAAATTACCAAAAATGCTGGGGTAGATGGTTCAGTTGTGGTTGGTAAGCTGTTAGAGCAAAACAAGAAGACACATGGATATGATGCTCAAAGCGAGGAGTATTGTGATATGTTTGCCAAAGGTATTATAGATCCTGTTAAAGTTGTAAGAACTGCTCTACAAGATGCAGCTTCAATCTCAGGACTGTTGGTCACTACAGAAGCCATGATTGCTGACAAACCAGAAGAAAAAGACGCTGGTGCACCAGGCGGAATGCCAGGTGGTATGGGCGGTATGGGTGGCATGGGAGGAATGGGCGGCATGGGAATGTAATCCCCTCTCTAAAATATAAGATTTAAAGGCCATCTTTTGATGGCCTTTTTTTTTATAACCTATAAAATTCAAAAATGTCTAAACGGTACAGTGGTAAATCCTTCAAAGACTCAAGTGTGCGTAAAAAACCAAAATTAAGTTTAAAAGAAAAACGCAAACTAAAGAGGGAAAAGACAAAAAAAACAAATTAAAACACTTTTTTCACTAAATTCTAATATTTATTAAGTTTTTTAAAGTTTCCAAAAAAAAAAATTAATGTATAAGAGCCACAAATTATGAGTAATGATATAAGAAACATCACAATTATCGCTCACGTCGACCACGGTAAAACAACTCTTATTGATAACCTGATGAAGCAAAGTGGGTCATTTAGAGAAAATGAGGTTATAGATGAAAGATTGATGGACTCTGGAGAACTTGAAAAAGAAAGAGGAATTACAATTTTAGCTAAACCAGCTTCAATAAATTGGAAAGATACAAGAATTAACATTATTGATACTCCAGGCCACAGAGACTTTGCAGCTGAAGTAGAAAGAGTTTTAAGTATGGCAGATGGAGCTTTATTACTTATAGATTCTGCTGAAGGTGTAATGCCCCAAACAAAATTTGTACTGTCAAAAGCATTAAAACAAGGGTTAAAACCTATTGTAGTAATAAATAAGTTAGACAAAGCTGACCAACGAGCGGATGAAGTCCTTGATGAAACGTTTGATTTATTTGTCAGCCTTGACGCAAACGAAGAACAATTAGATTTTCCAGTTTTATATGCAAGTGGAAGATCTGGATGGGCTGATAAAGAAGTTGAGGGTTCCAGACAAAATTTAAATCCTTTATTAGATCAAATTATAGATCATGTAAATCCTGCTAAACTTGATAAATCAAAACCTTTTGCGATGTTATCAACGCTACTTTATGCAGATAGCTTTTTAGGAAGAAGTTTGGTCGGAAGAATTGCTCAAGGAACTGCAAAAGCTAATCAGGCAATAAAAGCAATCAACTTAAAAGGTGAAAAAGTTGATGAAGGCAGACTCACTAAAATTTTTAGATACGAAGGAACAAAAAAAGTACCGATTGAAGTTGGTGAAGCAGGAGATATTGTAGTTGTTGCTGGGTTGGAAAAAGCCAATGTTGCAGATACAATTTGTGATTTAGAAGTTAATGAACCAATAACTGCTACCCCTATTGACCCTCCAACCATGTCAATTACCATTACAGTTAATACATCTCCTTTAGCAGGTACAGAGGGTAAAAAACTTACAAGTACACAAATTAGAGACCGATTAATCACAGAAGCTCAAAATAATGTTGGAATTACGTTTTCAGAAAATGATGGGAATGACTCTTTTGTGGTGAGTGGTAGAGGGGAATTAATGCTAGAAATTTTACTTACTCAAATGAGAAGAGAAGGTTTTGAAATGACTGTTAGCCCACCCAAAGTTTTATATAGGAAAGATGAAAGTGGAAATAAACTTGAGCCAATAGAAGAAATTACTATGGACCTCGATGAGGAACACTCCTCTAAAATAATTGATTCCATGAATAGAAGAAAAGGAAAATTAATAGAATTAAAAGATACAGGAAAAGACAAAAAAAGATTAATATTCCATGCTCCAACTAGAGGTTTAATGGGTTATACGAGTAGATTTCTTACTCTAACAAAAGGCAATGGTGTTATAAATAGAATTTTTCATGATTACGGTCCGTTTGAAGGAGAAATGGAAGGAAGAAGAAATGGTGCTTTAATTTCGATGGAACAAGGTAAGGCCGTTGCTTTTGCAATATTTAATTTACAGGCTAGAGGTGAAATGTTTGTTACTCATAATGACCCTGTTTACCCGGGCATGATCGTTGGGTTGGCTCCAAAACCTGGAGATATGATAATTAATGTTATGAAAGGTAAAAAATTAACCAACATGAGAACCCAAGGTACAGATGAAAACGTTGTTCTTACTCCTGTTAGAAAAATGTCAATCGCTGAACAATTAAGTATGCTAAATACAGATGAGGCTTTAGAGATTACGCCTGAGTCATGTAGATTAAGAAAAGCTATACTTGACCCTCATGAAAGAAAAAGAAGTGAAAAATCTGGCTCAGCAGCCTAATTAAATATTTTATCAACCAAATAAAGTCCCAAAGCAACACAAGGGCCAATTCCTAAAGCAAATAACAAGGTTCCAATTCCAACAGTACCTCCTAAGTACCAACCAATACTAACAACTGTAATTTCAAGTATTCCTCTAACCAAGGCTATAGGTAAATTTGTTTTTTTTTGTAAACCTACCATTAAACCGTCTCTTGGGCCTGCCCCTAAATTAGAGACTAAATAAATGCCACCCCCAATTCCAACTATAATTACTGAAACTATCGCCAAGATTAATTGGTTATAATAATTAGAAGGAGTTGGAACAAATTTTATACAAAGATCAATCATCAATGCAATTATTAAAGCGTTTAGAATAGTCGCCATACCTGGTTTTTGGCCAAGTGGTATCCATAAAATTAAAACCGAGATACTTATTAAAAATGTAATCATTCCAATACTTTGATTTACATTTAGGGAAATACCTTGGGCTAAAACACTCCAAGGAGAAGCTCCTGTAAAGGAAACAATTAATAATCCCTCGCCCAAACCAAACAACATTAAACCAAAACAACAAAAAAATAATGTAGAAAATTTTGGTTTAAAATTATATGTTTTTTTTGAGCTCCAGTTTACTTTTGGTATTTTCTTTATTTTTAAAAACATTTTTTGATAAACTACTTCTATTATAGAAAAAGTCTATTATTGTAATCGTTAAATGAAAAAAATTTTAATCTTAATTTTCATATTATTCTGCTCAAATGTTCTTGCCCATATGGATCATTACAAAAAGTATAATAAAATTGAGATGGATATTTTTAGAAATGGAGAATTAATAGGATATAACTATTATTTCTTTAAAAAAAACGGAGACGAAACACTAGTTGCTAATCAAATAAAGTTTTCTGTAAAATTATTAGGAGCTACTATTTTTCAAGTAGAGGGATATGGTGAGGAAAAATATATTCAAGATCAGTTAATTTCCTATAATTCTAAAACTTTGCAAAATGATAAAGAAAAATTTGTTAATTTGGTTTTTAATAAAGATAAAAAAAAGTTTGATATAAAAGGTTCGTCTTATTCAGGCGAAGCATCCATCCATAATATTATTGGAAATTGGTGGAGCCATAAAATTTTACAGAGCAATACTCAAATAAGCCCAATTTCTGGAAGTGTAAAAGAACAAATTGTTACCTTTGTGGGTAAAGAAAAAATTGAACAATATGGAAAAATCTATGAAGTAGATCATTTTAAATTACAATCAAAAGACATGTCATTACCAAAGGATAAACGATTAGATTTTGATATTTGGTTTGATAAAAAAAGCTCTATGATTGTAAGAGTTTCATATTCTAGAATGGGAAATTGGGAATATCGTCTAAAAAATTTTGATTAAATTTAATTATTTACCTGCAACAACCATTCCTTCAATCATCATAGTTGGTGAATTAGTAGAATATTCAAATTCTAAATCATTTGCCAATGTTATGTTTTGAAACATATCCTTAAAGTTTCCAGCTATTGTAATTTCATTGATAGGATATCTAAATTCACCATTTTCAACTAAAAAACCAGTTGCACCTACAGAGTAATCACCCGTGATAATATTGCTTCCATGACCGATAGTTTCTGTAATGTAAAGACATTTTGAATTAGAGCTTAAAAGGTCTTTATAAGAGATCTTTCCATTATCAAAATAAAGATTGCTTGTTCCTCCACATCTTCCATTAGATTTAAGATTTAACTTTTTACCATTGTAGGTATCTATTAAATAATGTTTCAAAATACCCTTCTCAACTAACTGTAATGTTTCTGTTTTGACGCCCTCCGAATCAAAGCTCTGCGAACCTAAACCCTTAATAATATCAGGTTTATCAAAAATATTTATTGAGCCTGAAAATATTTTTTGATCGATATTATCTTTTAAAAATGAGGTTCCTCTTGAAATAGAGGAAGATGATATTGCGCTAGCAAAAGTACTCAACATCCCTTTGGCAATTCTTTTATCAAAAATTATAGCAATCTTTTCACTGCTAATTTTTTTTGGGCTTAATTTTCTAATAGTATTTTCAGCAGCTACTTTCCCTAGCACCTCTGCTCCTTTAATATCATCTAGGTGACATTTGAGAGTATATTCGTAATCTCTCTCCATACTATTATCATCTTTAGCAACAGCAACACTGGATACTGCAAATGATGAAGTTTTAAAACCTTTACAAAAACCATCGCTATTAGCTAAAATGAAATTTGATTTATCTTCAGTGAAACTAGACTCTGTATTCACTATTTTTTTATCACTCGAGGCAGAAGCTTCTAACCTTGATAAATATTTGATTTTTTCTTCATTCTCAATATGAGTGTCATCATATAAATCTAACTCTTTAACTTCTTTAGCAAGCAAATCTTTATCTGGAAGTGAGTTAAATTCATCCTCTGGAGTATTTTTTGTAGTTTCAATACATTTTTCAATTAAAATCTTTAGGTTGTCATTCAATAAATTTGATGAAGATATGGATGATTTTTTTCTTCCTATATAGGCTGTTATATCTATACCTAAGTTATCTGATCTATTAGACTCATCTAACTTTTTGTTTCTAAAATTGACTGTCTCAGAAATAGAACTACCTACTTTTACACTTATATCTGTAGCTCCTAAATTTTTTCCTAAATCCAAACAGTAAGATGCTTTTTTTTCTAAATATTCTTGATCTTTAATCATTTATAGTTTGGTACCACCGACTGTCATCTTATTAATTAATATCGAGGGTTGAGCAACTCCTACCGGTACACCTTGACCAGCCTTTCCACATGTTCCGATCCCTGGATCTAACATCATATCATTTCCTACCATTGAAACTTCTTTTAAAATTGATGGCCCGTCTCCTATTAGTGTTGCTCCTTTTATAGGTGATCCAATTTTACCATTAATTATCTCATAAGCCTCTGTGCAGTTGAACACAAATTTTCCAGAAGTGATATCAACTTGTCCACCACCAAAACTGACAGCAAAAATGCCTTTATCAACAGATTTGATCATTTCGTCTTGTGTTTGTTTGCCATTTAACATCATGGTATTTCTCATTCTAGGCAAAACTACATGTCTAAAACTTTCTCTTCTACCGCTACCAGTTGATTTTGTATTCATTAAACGTGCATTCAATCTATCTTGCATGAAATTTTTTAAAATACCATTTTCAATTAATACGGTTTTTTCAGTAGGAGTTCCCTCGTCGTCGATTGTTAGACTTCCTCTTTTATTATTCAAAGTTCCATCATCAACAATAGTTACTCCTTCACTTGCAACTTTTTGACCCATTAGATTGTGAAATGCAGAAGTTTTTTTTCTATTAAAATCACCCTCCAAACCATGCCCTATCGCCTCATGAATTAAAATTGCTGGCCAACCTGGACCTAATACGACTTTCATCTCTCCAGCAGGTGCTGGTTTGCTCTCTAAGTTTACAGAAGCAATCCTTAAAGCTTCATCGCACACATTTTTCCAATTATCTTCTTTCAAATATGCTTCATAAGATTGTCTACCACCAATTCCGTATACACCCGTTTCTTTTCTTCCCTTTGTTTCTAGCATTACAGATACATTAAATCTTATCAGAGGACGTACATCAGTTAATGTTTCACCACCTGATCTAATAATCTCAATAGACTTTTGTTCTCCACTAAAATTAGCAGTAACCTGTTTGACATTATTATCTTTAGATCTGAGATATTGATTAACCTCATTTAATATCTCAATTTTTTCATTAAGATTTTTTTGATCAATTGGATTAATATTATCATAATATTTTTCATTAGATTTAGGAATAGAATGATTATAAGTGCCTTGGGTAGATTTAAGTGTTGATTTCAAATTATCTGATGATTGTTTAAGTGAATTTTTAGATATTTCATTTGAGTGAGAGTAAGCAACCACCTCGCCAGAAACTGCTCTAAATCCAAAACCTAAATCTGAATTATAACTAGAGTTTTTTATCTTATTATCATCTAGTAATATTGACTCTGATTTAGAATTTTCCAAATATAACTCTCCATCGTCACATTTTTTTAATGTATCTGAAATTATATTTTCAGCCTCTTTTCTAGATATATCTGATTTTTCAAAGAAATTGCTCATAGAGAGTAATACATAGGTTGTTTGAAATAATTTTCAACTAGAGTATTTTACGCATGTACACAATTAAATTTATTAAGTAATTATCTATTGTTTATGAAAGTTTATTTTAATGATTCTTGCAAAATTTGTAAGGCAGAAATTAATTTATATAAAAAAGAAAAAATCCAAGAAATTGATTGGGTGGATATAACAAATAATGATTTGGCTAAAAAAGAAACATCTAAAAATAGTAAAGAACTTTTAAGAAGGCTTCATGTAAAAGAAGGTGAGAAAATTTTTCAGGGAGCTGAGGCATTTCTATTGTTGTGGAAAAGAATACCAAAATATAGATTTCTCTATAATTTTTTAAAGCTACCGATTATTTTTAGTTTATTTCATTTTGGATATGAGATAATTGCTTTTTTTCTTTATATTAAAAATAGAAAACAGCTTAAAAGTTAACTAAAAAAAAATAATAAAAATTTACTTAATACACCCATAGATGCAATAAACATAATTAGAATTATTACGTACATTATTAAAATGATCTTATTTTTTTTTCTTCTTAATCTAACAAAATTTTTATCATCCAAATCTGAGATATCCCTTTCCCCAATGACGGGATAATCATATGTAAATCTCCAGGTACTATCACCAAGCCTGGGATCTAAATTATTATAATAAGAAATCCAAGATAAAATATATTTCAAAATTAAATAAAGAATTATAAGAAATATTGTACCTAAAATCATTTAAGATAATACCTAATTAAAAATTATTTTTTAATTATTGTTTTTGTCTCTTTTTCTTGCAATAAGTTGGGTCAACGAGTCTACCATTGTATCTGAGGCTTTAAATATATCTATATTTTTAAATTCATGTGAAATATTTTTTTCTGGGTTCGTTTTATCCTCAATAACGATACCTTCATCAGGTAAATTATTTTTGATATAAATGAGAAGCAGCCAATCTTGATCATCAGACTCATCCCACTTAATAAATACTTCTCCAGTTTCAAATCTTCTATCGATACATCTGAAGATTGACATGTTTCTGGTGATGTGTCTTTTATTTAATTGAAACACTAAACTACTGGCACTTCTATAAAAGCTCTCTAATGCAAACTCTACTTTTTGTCTTGCTAAAGTATATTCTTTCTCTTTAGCTAATAAAGTTTCTCTATCCTCATCTCCTTGAAGCTTAACTCCAAGGGCTTCTACTCTTTCTTTAATTTTTTGATCTCTAATAATTCGGTATTTTTCTTTGAGCTTATCAATTCTTTCCTGTAACTCAGTATAATCTTCCCTTTTTTCTCTTAAAGAGATCTTTTCAAGTCTCTCTAATTCTTTGACTTCTCTTATTCTAAATTTTTCAATCTGTTTATCTAATTTTAATTGTTTTAAAAATTGTTTTTGTTTTTCTGCTTGTTCAATTCTTAAAATAGCCTGTTCTTTTCTTAAGAATAATTTTATATCTTTTGTTCTTTGTTTTTCTAATCTTGCTTCATCTTTTAAAGTCTGTTCTTTTAGTCTAACCTTTAATATCTCCTCCTCAATTTTCTTCTTTTCAAATGCAATTTTTGCTTTTCTTTCATTTTCAATTTTTTCTAATTTAAGCCTTCTTTTTTCATCATGCTTTAATATTTTGTAACTTGAAATAGTTTCAGAAATTTTATCAAAAAAACTTTGAATATACTTTTCTAAACTAAATTTGATTTTGAAATTAAATTCTGGCTTTAATGAAAGCTGAAATTTAACCAACTTAAATGCTAAACTTTCTTTTTGAGTTTTAGATATTTTTAAATAAAGAATTTTTTTTCTATTTTTTCTTAATTTTCCTTTTTTGTTTTTTTTTGATATTTTTTCAAAAATTTTTTTTCTTTTTTTTTTAATTTTTTTGGATTTTTTACGGCTTTTTGATTTAAGTGCTCTTTTGGGCTTTTTGACCTTTTTAATTTTTTTTGGCTTTTTTTTCATTTTTAAAAGAAGCTTATTTCTATCAATAATTTATTGATAAATATAGTCTCTAGTCACGGGAGTTGAGGTATAATTTTTCGTAAGTTGAAATTGATACACAACTTGGTCACCCCACTTAAATGCCATTTCACATCCAGCAAGATAAAATTCCCACATCCTAAAAAATTTTTCATCAAACATTTGAATAATTTTTTCTCTATTTTTGATACAATTTTCTTTCCAATGTCTTAAAGTGTGTGAGTAGTGAAGTCTCAAAACCTCTATATCAGTGACTACCAAACCAGCTTTTTCTATGGGTGTTGTTACCTCACTTAAGCTTGGCGTATAACCTCCTGGAAAAATATATTTTGTTATCCAAGGGTGTGGATCTCTTGGTGGATTTACTGATCCTATGGTGTGTATTAACGAAACTCCATCATCATTTAATAATCTTTCAATTTGTTTAAAAAACTTTTTATAGAATTTTCTTCCAACATGCTCGAACATCCCAACACTTACTATCCTGTCAAATTTTTCATTAAGTTCTCTATAGTCCATTAATTTAAATTCAATCTGATTTTCTAAATTCATTTCTTTTACTTTTTGATTACAATATTTTAATTGATTTTCTGACAATGTAACTCCTGTAACTTCGCACTTTGCACTTTTGGCTATATCAATTGCTAATGAACCCCAACCACAACCTATATCTAAAACTTTTTGATTAGGTTTAATGTTTAATTTTTTAATAATATGTTGAATTTTATTATTTTGTGCTACTTCCAAGCTATCATTTTCATTTTCAAAATAGGCACATGAATATTGTCTCTTTGAGTCCAAAAATAAATCATATAAATCATCTGAAATATCATAATGATGAGACACGTTCATTTTAGATTTTTTTATAAAATTAAAATTAGTTAAATATCTATACGAGCCTCGAAGTCTATTGATTAAATAACTAAAAAAATTTAAATCACCTCTTCCAAAATTCATTAATGCTAAGTCTAAAAAATCTGTAAGTGTTCCATTTTCTATAACTATTTCACCATTTGTGTATGCTTCACCAAAATACAAGTCTGGATGTAGTAATAGTTTATAATGAAGTTTTTTATTTAAAATTTTTAGTTTTATAGGATTGTTTTTGGGTTTTCCTATAATGTAATCTCTAGAATAAGCGTCTGTTAATATGAAGCCTCCTCTTTTAAATACTTTATTTAAAAAATTTGCAAGTTGCATCTTAAGCTGCCTTTAATGATTTTGTTGTAAAGTTAAGATTTTTAAGATTTTCTATTAACTTTTTTTCTTCTTCTTTATTTAATAACCTTAAAGGTGGTAATATATTTTTATAAATTTCATCTTTTTTAGAATAAAAAGTATGTAACCCAGAAATTAAATTATAATTATCAAAAGCGCTTCTGACATCAGAAAGTTTTTTATTAGATGTTTGTTTATTGCCTGAAAAAAAATCATCATAAACTTTTCTTGATAATTCAGCTGTAACATTACATGTAGCTGTTATTATGCCTGAACAACCTAATTCTAAACCTTTTAATAATTTTAATTCTGATCCTGGTAAAATTGAAAAATTTTCTAATTTTAAATTTTCAAACAAGTTGTATGAACTGTCTTTAACTCCAATTATTTGATCAGGAAATCTTTTTACTAATTTTTTTACACAATCCAGACTAAATTTATAACCACAAAGTTTTTCAAAATTATAAAGAATGATTTCAGATTCTGGTATGGCCTCTACAATTCGAGTATAAAATTCAATTACCTCACTATCTTCATATTTATAATAAGCTGGCGGCATGATTAAAAATTTATTGAAACCTAACGATGTTGCTACTTTCATTAGATTAATAGTTTCACCTAAAGAATTTAAACCAGTTCCAATTATGAAGTTTTTTTTATATCTACTTTGTGAAAGTTTATTTAATAATTCGATTTTTTCTACTACAGGTATAAGTTGGGATTGGCCCGTGCTTCCAAAAATTGCTACTCCGTGGCAGCCTTGATAGATAATTTTCTCTGAGTGCAAGATGGTTTTTTCAACGTTAAGACTTAAATCTGCATTTAAGACCGACATTCCAGCAGCATATATACCTTTAATTTTTGCCATAAAGTTTTTTTAAATAAGTATAATAGAAAACTTATTTATATGAAAACAGGAATTTTCTTAAGTTATAAAGGATTAGGAGCAAATTTATTGCACTTAAGTTACTGCCATGAAATTGCAAAAAAATTTGGGCCGATTACTTTAGTAACTCTTAATCCTAAACTAAGTGAAGTGTTGGTTGATGATCCTAATTTTAAAGAGATAATATATTTAGAAAAATTTCATAAAAAAATAACGGATATAATTCAATTGTCTATATTTCTTAAAAATTTAGATCTAAAAAATTTTTTTATTTTTTATCCAAGCTTAAGATATGTCATATCCAGTAAAATTGCTGGTATTAAAAATGTATACCATTACCCTTTTTTCAAAAAAAAAAATTTGCACCTAGTTAAGGCAGCAAAAAAATTTACAGAAAAAAGTTTACTTATAAAAGACTGCCCAACAGAAACTAAAATCTTTTTAAAGAATAAAGAGACTCAACATATAAAAAAAAATGGTTTAAAAAGAATTATACTTGGGATTGGTTCGTCTGGTCCAACTACTAAATGGGGATATAAAAACTACTTAGATCTTATTAACAAGATAAATACTATTAACAAAGCTTATTTTTATTTACTTTGTGGTCCGGATGAAAATGATAACGCACAAAAAATAGTCAAAGAAATTGGAAAAGAGAATTGTGAGTCCTTAAGCAACAAAACCATATCTGAAGTCAAAGATTATATCGCAATGAGTAAAATTTATATTGGAAATGACTCATTTGGACATCACATATCTTGTCAAATGGGCAAACCAAGTTTCGTGATCTTATTAGATACACCTAGGGCTTATTCTGACTATAGCATTAATCAAAAAAGAATAATTGCCCCAGGAATAGAGCTTGATAAAATTAACCATGACTCAAGGGTTGACCCAAATAGTATTTCAGTAGATTTAGTTTTAGATAAAATAAAAGAATTCATTTAATTTCATTTAATAATATATCTCTTGCCTCATTTACAATAGATGAAAGTCTAGAGGTTTCTGGGGATATATCTGGATGTATTTTTTTTTGAATTTTTAAATATGCTTTATTGATTTCTTCTTTATTTAATTTTTTTTTTTCATCTAAATTTAAAATTTTATACGACTCTGAAACTGATAAATTAGAAAAATTGTTATTTTTTTGTTTATTAAATGAAAATCTACCATTTCTTTTAAGAGTTTGGATTAATCTAAAAAGAGATATCAGCTGAAAAATAGATAAACCTTTTAATTTCAAAAGCGCTAAACTTAATATAGTTAACGGAAGAGATAATAAAAATCTGCCCCCAATAGCAAACAAAATTGCTAAAATTACTAGTCCAAAGATAATTAAAAATCTTGAATTATTTGATATCTTTTTTGAAGAAATATTACTAATAAATCTCAATAGAAAATAAAAAATAGTCAATATAACCAGTGTATAAATTATAATATTCATATATCTCTTTTCTTTTATGAAAATACCACAACTTAGAAAAAAACCTGAAATAAAATCTTGTCACAATACAACATGGGAGGACAATTATAGTTGGATACATCAAGCAAATATTTTGGAGGTTTTAAAGGATAAAGATAAACTTGACCCCGAAGTTAGAGAATATCTGATTCAAGAAAATAATTATACAGAACATCATTTAAAAGATACTAAAAATTTACAAAAAAAGTTATTTGATGAGATTAAAGCAAGAATAAAACTTGATGATGAGTCTCTCCCTTTTAAGGATCGCAATTATGAATATTGGACTAAAACAACTACTGAAGGAAATTATTCAATAAAATTGAGAAAAAAAATAGCTACAACCAAAGTTGAAGAGATTTGGAATGGAGACAAAGAAAAAGAAAAACTAAATGTGGAATACTTTGGTATTGGTGACCTTGAGGTAAGTCATAATGATAAATTTCTTGCTTTTTCTTTAGACATTAAGGGATCTGAATACTACACAATCTTTATTAGGGACATTGAGACTAATAAAATTATAACAAAAGAAATTTCCAATACATCTGGAAGTATTACTTTTAGTTTAGATGATAAATACATTTTTTACTCAAAACTAGATAAAAATCATCGAGCTCGAAAAGTTTTCAGGCATGAAATTGGAAAATTTGATGGTCAAGATGATTTAATTTTTGAGGAAAAAAGTGAGGCTTTTACTGTAAGTATAGGTTTAAGTTCAGATGAAAAGTATTATTTCATCACGACCTCAGATCATAATACTTCAGAGCAATACTACTTTGGTGTAAATGAAGAAAAACCATCGCCAAAAATAATAATGAAGAGACAAAGAGGAGTTTTATACTCAGTTAATTCTTGGAATAATAAATTTTATAATCACACTAATAAAGATGCTGAAGACTTTAAGGTTGATATTTCAGAAAGTCTTGAATTGCAAAATTGGAAACCATTTATTTTAGCTAAAGATGAGGTCTTAATTGGTGGTTGTATTTTTTTGAAAAATTGGATCATTCGTTCAGAAGTTTCAAATGCATTAGATAAATTATTTGTAAAAAATATTTCTACAGGACTTGAAGAAGAATTAATTTTTACTGATGAAAAAGTTTGTGAATTAAACATTTCTCTTAGACAAAAAGACAAAGATACTGATGAAATTTATGTTGGATATTCTTCTCCAAAAACACCTTCACGAGTTTATTTGTATAACCTTTCAACTAAATCAAAAAAGTTAATAAAAGAACAAAAAATACCTTCAGGACATAATCCTGATGATTACATTGTAGAAAGAGTGGAATTTAAATCTCACGATGGAAGGTTAGTCCCTCTAACTATAACAAGACATAAAAAAACTAAGATTGATGGATCTGCAAATCTATTACTGTATGGTTATGGCTCTTATGGAAATTCAATGAGCCCTGGTTTTTCTTCAACAAAACTAAGTCTATTAAATAGAGATATAGTCTGGGCAACAGCACACATACGTGGTGGTTTAGAAAAGGGGATGAAATGGTGGAAAGAGGGAAAACTTACTAATAAAAAAAATACTTTTGAGGACTATATTCATGCTGTGAAATATTTAATTGATAACAAGTATTCGTCCAAAGGTAAAATAATTGGGATGGGAGGGTCAGCAGGTGGGTTGTTAATGGGAGCAGTTGTAAATCAGGCACCAGAATTATTTTTAGGAATTATAATGGCAGTACCATTTGTAGACTCTTTGACAACTAATCTTGATCATTCTTTACCATTAACCGTTGGTGAGTTTGATGAGTTTGGTAATGCAAAAGAAAATAAAGAGCATTTTGAATATATATTTTCCTATGCGCCTTATAATAATATCAAAAAAATGGATTATCCAAATATATTAATTACAACAAGTTTGAGTGACAACCGAGTATTGTTTGATGAACCTGCAAAATTTACAGCAAAACTTAGAGACTTTAAAACTGACAACAATCTACTACTTTTAAAAACAGAAATGAATGCTGGTCATGGTGGCAAATCAGGTAGAGACGGGGCTATTGAAGAGATTGCTCTTGATTATGCTTTTGCTCTAAAAATTTCAAAAAAAACTTAATTTATATTCTTGAAAAAATAAAATTAGTTACCATATATCAGAAGTAGGTTGCCTTATGGAACTTACGATTATTATAAACTTGCTTTACAAAGGAGTATATTATGACAAGTAAAGATCTATCTATATTTAATTCACTAAGACCATTTTCAATCGGATTTGATGATATGTTTGATCAGTTTGAAAATATGTTAGGTAATGGTGCTTTAACTATGCAGTCCAACTACCCGCCCTACAATATTAGAAAAACTGGTAAAGATAATTACGCTATTGAAGTTGCTTTAGCTGGTTTTAATAAAAAAGATGTTGAGGTTGAGTTTGAGGATAATTTATTAACTGTAAGAACTAAACAGATTAATAAATCTGAAAATATTAATACTGATGTAGAGATTTTACATAAAGGTATTTCTCAAAGACAATTTGTAAGATCATTTACTATTGCAGATGATGTAAAAGTAAATAGTGCAGAACTTAAAGATGGTCTCTTAACAATATCTTGTGAAAAAATTGTTCCTGAACATAAGAAAAAAAAGCTTATTGAGATTAAATAAGCTGACCCTTACTTACGGAGAAAAATTCTCCGTAAGTAAATTTAAAAACATCCATTTGATATAAATCCTATAACTATCGAACTTGAGTCTATTTCAAACCTTCTTTCACATGGTATTCCATATTTTTTAGTGTTATAAACAAATATTAAATTACCTTTTTCATTTCTAAAATCTTCATCAAACTTGCCTAATTCTATTTGCAAATCACTTGATGATTTACCTATAAATTTACTCAATTTTTGATTTTCCTCCTCTACGATAGCGTCTGTTTTTTGCTTTATTGTTTGACATCCATAAATCATAAAAATAAAAAAAGTAGAGCAAATAATCAGTTTTAAATTTTTCACAACTTAATACTAACAAGTAAATTAGGGCATAAATATAAACTTCTAAGTTGTATTATGTGAATAAGAAGGGATTTTATTAAGTATTTACAAAAAGAATCAAATAAAAGTATCAATAATAAAAGGAGGGCAAATGTTAGAAAATTATTTCGAATATAAAAAACATAAAACAGATTTCAAAACAGAAGTTATAGCCGGAACAACAACGTTCTTAACAATGGCTTATATAATGTTTTTAAATCCATTTATACTATCTGGAGAGTTTGCAGGTCCCGAAAAAGGTTTTTTTGATTTTGGTGCTGTATATACAGCAACAATTTTAGCGACTGCATTAGCATGTTTTATAATGGCATTTTATGGAAAAACTTGGCCAATCGGACTTGCGCCAGGAATGGGAATTAATGCTTTTGTTGCTTTTGGAGTTTGTGCAGGTATGGGCTACACACCTCAGGAAGCTTTGGGAGCCGTATTAGTTGCGGGAGTTTTGTTTTTAATAATATCCCTTACACCTATTAGAGCATGGTTAATAAATTCGATACCAAGGAGTCTAAAATTGGGAATTGGTGCTGGTATTGGGTTGTTCTTAGCTATTATTGGATTACAAATAATGGAAGTTGTTGTTGATAATCCAGTTACATTAGTGCAGCTAGGTAACTTGGGTGATCCATTAGTTTTATTGGGATGTGCAACATTTATATCAATAATAGTTTTAGAAAAAATGAAAGTTAAAGGCAATATCATCATAGGTATTTTAGTATTCAGTATTATTGCATGGGCTACGGGATTGGCAAACTTTAATGGTATTGCAAGTTCACCACCTCCAATGACATATCTATTTCAATTTGATCTGTCTGCAGCTATGACCGCTGGGATGTCAACAGTGATATTTACTTTATTGTTTATTGACTTCTTTGACACTGCGGGAACTTTAACATCAGTTGCCAATGTAGCTGGTAAAGTTGATAGTAAAGGAAAAGTTCAAGATATTAATAAAGCTATGTTATCTGATAGTGTTGGAACTGTTGCTGGTGCCATGATGGGAACAACAACTGTTACAAGCTATGTAGAGTCTGGAGCTGGTGTTAAAGCTGGTGGAAAAACTGGAATGACATCTCTTGTTATAGGCTTATTATTTTTAGCATGTATATTTTTTGCCCCTTTGGCAACTAGTTTACCTAAACAAATTGATGGTGCTGCTCTGCTTTTTGTATCTGTTCTTTTCATAAGAAATATTACAGATATAGAGTGGGATGATATAGCGGAGTCTGCTCCTGCCATACTTGCAATGATTGCAATGCCTCTAACATATAGTATTAGTAATGGTATTGCTTTAGCATTTGTGTCTTATGCTTTAATTAAATTATTTACTGGAAAGTTTTCAACTACTTCACCAGCTATATGGGTTATTGCAGTTCTTAGTGTAATAAGTTTTGTGGTTGCTTAAATAAATTAGAAAATAGGGCTGGTTAATACTGGCCCTATTTATTTTTTTTTATAATTTCTTCAATAGATAATTCTTCGTAATGTTCTGTAGGCTGAACGATCCAAGGATCAGACTCTAGTCTTACTGGACAGAAATCTGGTTCAAAAGATGAAGATTTTTTTTTCCACAAACATGCTGTTTTTACTTCTTTAATATAATCTTTTGTTGGACCATAATCTTTTAACCATTCAATACTTTTATTAAGTGTTAATCCTGTATCCGATAAATCATCAATTAAAAGTACTTTATTAAAGTCCTCATTATTTGCTAAAGAGCTTATTTCTCGAGCAAACACTAATTGTCCTTGTTTGTCTTCCATTCCTTTTCCCGAATAACTTTGTATTACTATATAGGCTATTGGAAGTTTTAAAATTCTAGAAAGAATATCAATTATTGGTGCTGCCCCCCTCATTATACCTATAAGAACTGTTGGTTTATAGTTTTTATGAATTTCAACAGCCAATTTTTCAACAATTTCTGTATATTCTTTAAAGTTTATAATTAATTTATCTGCCATGAATTTTTTTATCATATAAAAAAAATTAAAAAAGATTAAAAAGTAATTATGAAAATTTTTGATTGTTTTATGTATTTTGATGAAGAGATCGTTTTAGATTTAAGATTAAACGTTCTTGATAAATATGTAGACTATTTTGTTATAGTTGAGAGTGTTTTTACTCATAAAGGAGAAAAAAGAACACTAAAGTTTGATTTAGATAAATTTGAAAAATTCAAACATAAAATTATTTATCTCATTTATGATAAAGAACCCATTAATATTCAAACGGTATCAGCCAAAGATGATTTAATTAAAAGATCAGATAAAAACATTTTTAATGCTATTCATAGAGAAAACGGTCAAAGAAATTTTATTCTTAATGGATTAAAAGAAGCAGAAAATGAAGATCTAATTTTAATTTCTGATGTAGATGAAATTCCTAATTTAGAAAATTTAGAACTAAAAAAAATAGATCAAAAAATAATTTTATTCAGACAAGACATGTTTTATTATAAATTTAATCTTAGGCTGCCAAACTTAATTTGGACCGGAACAAAAGCTTGTAAAAAAAAATATCTAAAAACCCCTCAATGGCTAAGAAATGTAAAAGATAAAAAATTTTCATTTTATAGATTAGATACTTTTTTTTCCTCAACAAAATATCTAAATATTAAATTTGTAGATAATGGTGGTTGGCACTTTACTAATATCAAAACTGCGGCCCAAATTGAGTATAAACTGAAGTCGTATCTACACCATGCAGAGTTTGATGTTAATCCAATATCTAAAGAAGAAATTGAGCAAGTAATGAAAAATAAAAAGGCAATATATGATTTAAATGTGGATAAAAAAGTAAAAAAATTTGGAGGTGGTAAACAACTTGAAAAATATTCAATAGACAAACTTCCTAAATTTTTGCAAAATAATTTAATTAAATATAAAGATTGGATAGATTAATTATGAAAGCTTATTGGATTGCTGTTTATAGAGATATTAAAAACCCTGAAAATATTAAAAAATATGGTGAGAAAGCAACTCCAGCAATAAAGAAATACAATGGTGTAATTCTTGCTAGAGGAGGAAAGACGGAAACCATTGAGGGAAATCCCTCACCTAGAACTGTACTAATACAATTTCCAAAAATGGAAGACGCTTTAAAATGTTATAATTCTACAGAGTATCAGGAAGCAATGAAAATTGGGAATGGTGAATTTAATAGACACATACAGATTGTTGAAGGTGTTTAATACTGAATAGGCTCCGGGTCTATACTTCGCCATAAGTACCATGTTGCTACAGAACAATATGGAGAAAATTTTACTTTAAGACTGTCTACAAATTTTTCCGGTGGTAAGTATTTTTTTTTATAATTTTTAGAAATTGCTCTTAAAAGACCGATATCCTGAATTGGCCAAATATTTGATCTATTGTAAGTAAATAGAAGTATCATTTCAGCAGACCATCTTCCAATCTGTCTTAAACCTGAAAGATAAACTATAGCCTCCTCATCATTCATTTTGACAATAAGCTTTGGATTAAATGTTTTATTCAATATTTGTTTTGCTAAACTTTTTATACCAAGAGCTTTCATACGACTTAAGCCACATCCTTTCAGTTGAGAAATGGTTAATTTTGATACGGTTTTAGGATTTATTTTATTATAACATTTTTTTTTAAATTTTAAAAAAACAGAGTTTGCAGCAACAACACTTATTTGTTGTCCAATAATACTTTTGCATAATGAAAAAAAAATATCCTTTCTAGATGTCAATATTGTTTCTGAGGGACCCTCGTAATCTTTAATAAGTTCAGCTATAACTTTGTCTTTCTTTGATAGATACCTCTTAGCTTTACTCCAATATTTTGGAATTTTAGTCATTTATTGCCTTGGTAGTAATAACTTTATTTTTATAAATTTCTCTTCTAAAAATTATTAATGTCGAGATAATAACTAAAAAGGCACCTACTAATGTTTTGATTGTAGGTATCTCGCCCCAAATAAAATACCCAAAAATTATTGCAAATACTAAAGCTAGATATTTAAGAGGAGTTACAAGAGAAACTTCAGAATATTTGTATGATTGACTTAACCATAAATTTGAAACTCCACCAAAAATTCCTATTAAAGATAGTAATAAAAAATGATTAAAACTTGGCATTACCCAACCATATGGAATAGTTAAAAAACTTAGTAATGTTATTGCAAGAGAGAAATAAAAAGAAATAAGCCAAACTGGTTCTGTTGAAGATAATTGCCTTAGGGTAATTGCAACATAGGATAGTCCTAAGCAAAAGATAATAGGAAAAATATAGTAAATATTTAAGTCGCTTATTCCCGGTTCTGTTATAATTAAAATCCCGACAAAACCTACTAACACAGCCAGCCATCTATAAATTCCTACTTTTTCACTTAATAAAAATATAGAAAAAATAGTTGTAAATATTGGTGCAGCAAAAGATATGCTAACTACAGTTGCTAAAGGTAATTTTCTTAAAGCAATAAAGATCGCAATTATAGCAATTAATCCTGAAATACATCTTAGTGAATGCAATCCAGGTCTTTTTGTCTGATAAAAATTATGTAGTCGATCTTTTGGTATAACAAAAAAATAAAATATAATTCCAAAAAAACCTCTAAAAAATAAAATTTGCCCGATTGGATAATCAACAGACCATTTAACAATAACATCCATTAAAGAAAACCCACAAATGGACAAAAACATGTACAAAAAACCTAATTGATTTTTACTGAGCATATGAATAATTTGTAAATTAATTTAAATCATAATCAATGGAAATAGCAGTTTTAGCACTTGGATGTTTTTGGGGGCCAGAAATCAAATTTAGTAAAATAAATGGGATCATTAAAACTGAAGTTGGATATTGTGGTGGTAACAGCCCCACAACAACATATAAGGAAGTTTGTTCAGGAACAACTAACCATGCAGAGGTCGTAAAGCTAGATTTTGATGAAAAAATTATCACTTTTGAAAAAATCTTAAAAACTTTCTTTCAAATTCATGATCCAACTACTTTAAATTCTCAAGGACCAGATTTTGGCACACAGTATAGAAGTGAAATATTTTACTTAAATGATAAACAAAAAAAAATAGCTGAAAAAGTTTTAAAAGATATGAATCAAAGACTCATGGGTAAAGTTGTCACTAAAGTTTCATTATTAAAAAATTATTGTCCCGCAGAAGAATATCATCAAAAGTATTTAGAAAAGAGATAAAATGTCATTAGTTGAAACAGACTGGTTGGAAAAAAATATTAATAATGTAAAAGTTATTGATTGTTCTTGGCATATGCCTCAAACTAAAAGAGATGGTTTCAAGGAATATAAAATTCAGCATATTCCAAATACAATCTTTTTTGATTTAGATAACAATTCTAAAAAAGATATTGAGCTTCCTCACATGCTAGTTGAGATTGAAGATTGGGAAAAAATAGTATCAAAAATGGGAATTAAAGAAGATGATGAAATAATTATCTATGATAATTCAGATGTAATAAGTTCATGCAGATGTTGGTTTAATTTTATTTACTTTGGACATGACCCTAGTTTAGTTCATGTTCTAAATGGTGGATTAAAAAAATGGATCAAAGAAAATAGGAGAGTTACAGATGAGATTATAAATATTCAAAAGTCTGATTATAAAAGTTTTGAGAAAAAAGAACTTGTTAAAAACAAAAAGCTAATTAATCAAAATATAGATAAGCAAGAATTTAAGGTGATTGATGCGAGGAGCAAAGAAAGATTTGAAGGAAAGGTCCAAGAACCAAGAAAAGGTTTAAGAAGCGGCAGTATAAAAAATTCTTTTTGCATACCTTTTAATCAATGTTTAAATGAGGACAAAACATTTAAAAGTAAAAAAGATCTTAAGCTTATTTTTGAAACCTGTTTAGAAAATATAAATGAAAAAAATATAGTTTTTTCATGTGGTTCTGGTGTTACTGCGTGTGTTTTGGCACTAGCTTATTCTTTGATAAATGATAAATATCACCCTTGTATTTATGATGGCTCTTGGTCCGAATACGGTATAATTAAATAAAATATGAAAAGATCAACTAAAACTATTTCAATAATATTGGTATTTTTTCTAATCATAACGATTGTGGTTGTTGGAAGAACAATGGTTGGAAATCATTTTAAAAAAAAATTTAGTAAAAGGCCACCTCCAGGGATAATTGTAACAGAGGTAGTTAAAAAAGAATTTTCAGAAAAAATAGAAACCTTTGGGACAGCAATTTCAAAAAAATCAAAAACATTTAAGATTAAAAAAGATGATCTGTTTGAAGATCTGAGATTAAAAGATTTTGTTAAAAAAGGTGAGATTTTAGTAAAATTAAAAAGTGGAGATATAATATCTCCATTCAGCGGTGAGTTGGGATATACAGGTCTGACTGAAGATATCCTTGTGTCAGATAATATAGTTATTATTACACTTGATGATAACTCTGTTATTTATTCAGATATCAAAATCCCTGAAAATTATTCCGCATCTATCAAAAAAGGACTGCCAGTAGAAGTTAAAATAACTAGCTATAAAAATAAGATATTTAAAGGTGAAGTGGACTTTGTTTCAAGTAGAATAAATGCTGATACTAGAAGTTTATTAGCTAGAATAAAGATAGATAACAAAAACCTTGAGTTAATTTCTGGATCGTTGTTGGAAGTGGGGGTCAAATTTGATTTAAGAAATTCTTTAAGTGTACCAGACACGAGTGTAATGATTGAGGGAGACAAGTCTTTCGTTTATAAGATTAATGAAGAGAACATTGCTAATAAAACTGAGATAAAAACAGGTATAAGAACTGATAAAAGTATAGAAATAATCTCTGGCTTAACTGAAGGTGATGTCATTGTAGCTGAAGGATTAAAAAAAGTTAGATCACTTGGAAAAATAAAACCTATTAATAAATAAATGTTTATTACTGAATTAAGTATAAAAAGACCGACTGTATCTTGGGTCATGTCTCTAATCTTAATTGTTTTTGGTTTATTTGTTTTTTGGAAATTGCCGGTCAGAGAATTACCAAATGGTATACAGCCACCTGTCGTACAGATACAAGTAGATTATAAATCCGCTGCAGCTTCGATTGTAGATCAAGAAGTAACCCAAGTTGTTGAAGATGTAATCGGTGGTGCTGAGGGTATAAAAAATATTGACTCTAAATCAGAAAATGGGAGAAGCACAATAAATGTAGAATTTGATACTAGTATAAATTTAGATAATGCAGCTAATGACATAAGAGAAAGAGTTGCTAGAGTGGTTGATAATTTACCTTCAGAGTCTGATCCTCCACAAATACTTAAAAGGGCAGCTGGTTTTACAACAACTATGTGGTTATCTTTATCATCATCGACGTGGAGTGATCTTGAGTTAGGAGATTATGCTGAAAGATATTTAGTTGATCAATTCTCAAGTGTAAAGAATGTTGGAAGAATAAGAGTTGGTGGATTAAGGGAGTTGAGTATTAGAGTATGGATGGATCCAATTAGACTTGCAGCTAATGATTTAACAATTAAAGAAGTTGAAACTGCAATACGTGGAGAAAATATAAGTCTTCCAGCTGGTACACTTGAGGCAGACAATATTGATTTAACACTTAATTTAGATAAGTCATATACTGATATTAATTCAATCAAACAGCTACCAATTAAAAAAACTGGTAATAAAGTTATTTTATTATCTGATGTTGCTAATATAGAATTTGGTCCTGTTTCAGAAAAAACTCTTTTTAAAGCTCAAACTAAAGATCAAATTAATTTAAAAACTGTTGGAATTGGTATTTATGCTAGAAGT
>Ga0209425_10001994_pt1 | contig 23263 bp, 17 predicted proteins | sample COG_05_FD_184749 | JGI IMG/M metagenome (GOLD analysis project Ga0209425, IMG submission 184749) | Pelagic Microbial community sample from North Sea - COGITO 998_met_05 (SPAdes) (version 2) | ecosystem: Environmental > Aquatic > Marine > Neritic zone/Coastal water | place: Helgoland, sampling...
GAACGATGCGCTGAATGTCGCTGTAGGCAAACTGGCGCAATTTCTCAGTACCGATATAGTGAGCAGAGCCGGCGATTTTCTGTGCCTGTTGCTTGCTGCCGATGATGGTGACTTGCTGGATCGAATCGCTTTGTTGCTGCGCGTTAACGGGTGCGATGCTAACTGCTGAGATAGCTAAAGTAAGTAGTAATTTGGAGTGATACATAAAACCTTTCTACAATGCTGCAAATTCATAGTTCGCTGATTTTAATGCAAATGATAATTGTTATCAACTGAGAATGATTGTTATTTAGGTTATTTTATGGGCAGGATGATTGGGCTAGAGGGCTTAGTTTGCAATACTCCGCTTGCACAGTCCCCACCAATCCAGTGAGATACTGATTGGATTCGTAAACAAGTCAGCGCGCGGGTTTATCGAGCATGGCGAGTTTTCTCTACATTGATTCTGTTTATTTTCTGCAGAAATAAATGAAACAGTTTGTTAAGAATTATTAGAGAAGCAGAAACAGTCAACGGCCAAGGATTTAGCCACCGCAAGAGATGGTTTAATGATCCTTCTATGGATCAGATCGTTTGGTAGGGTGGAGACGGTCAACTCGTCAGGATTCCCTTCACAATCACTCTGTGAATTTACCCTTACTGCTCGTCAACCAATCTTCCACCTCAGCGTTATACAGGTTATGCGCACCGGAACAGACAACGCCCTAACTTGTCACTAAAGCTTACGTCGATGTAGTACAGGCAAGGTAATTTATGGCGTCAAGACAGCAAGCGCTTACGCAAAACTGTGATCTACTTGGTAGTTAAATTAGTAGAATATGATTAGATAGAGGGTGTTTACTGGAATACAGAGACTATGAATATGAGATATCAAGGAATTAATTTTATGCATTCAGGGAGGAAAATATTGGCCTGTAGCCTGCTGTTCTGCTGCTTTGGACTGTTTGCCTCTGTTGCTTTGGCGCAGCTGCCAGAATTGGGGAGTCCATCAACGGCCACTGGCGCTTCGACCACGGCGAAATTTTTCGGTGGGGTGACTGCCGATAACAGCAGCACTTTTGGCTCTAGCTTCGCTGGCGACCAGCCACTGGATATATTTACCGAAATACAGGTCGAGATCGCTCATGTAAATACAGTGGGTAACGTCTACCTGTTGATTCAGCTCGGTGCTGATATTTTCATGCGTCTCGAATCGGGTGAGTATGTGATCTGGGATGAAACCCTGGAGAACTTGCAGGCCACGTTGCCGGCTCGAACCCTGCAGGCGAGCGAGCCGATAACGATTCTGGAGAACGTGGCATTCGGTCCAGCAGGGCTGTCGGGCGCATCACTTGCCATCTTTCTCGCCTATGACACGACAGCCGCTTCTGGTGAGTTGTACTACAGCGGTGTGCCTCTTGCTTTCTCGATAGAAGCAGAGACTACTGAGCCGACTGATCCTGCGAATCTAACTTTCTACCTATCGAATATCTCCGAGCCTATAGTTCAGTCGCGATGCATAGTCTGCCATACACCCACAGGCGTTGCCTCGACTAGTGCATTGCATTATGTAAATAGTAGCGTGGAGGATTTCCAGCAGACCAACTACAACGCGCTTCTAGATTACATTGAGAATGTGCCAGACGGTGCCTCGCTGATACTTTCAAAGCCACAAGGTATTACCGCTCATGGCGGCGGCATACAGCTCAATTCGGGCACTTCTGAACTAGATGATTGGTCGTCCTTCGTGGCAGCTGCGGTTAACGAAGTCGCGAGTAATGGCAACGGCGCGAATGTACAGGGCATATTCGCGGCAGTCGCGAAGACCGACAACGAGCTGACCCTACGCAAGGCTGCGCTGCTGTTAGCAGGTCGTCTACCGACGGAACAGGAGGTTGGCAGAGTGAGTGGCGGCACGGAACAAGACCTGGCAGAGGCCGTGCGTGAATTGATGTCTGGAGATGGTTTCGAAAGTTTCCTGATGGAGTCTGTGAACAATCGCTTGCTCACGCAAGCGTTCTCAGCCAACGTGTTCAGTGTCGTCGATCGCTTCTACTACCCCAATTCCCTTAAGTACTTTCAAGTGCCAGGTCCAATTGGCTCCGAGAAGCGCCTCACGTCTGCGGCGCTTGCACAGGAGCCAATGCGTCTAGTTGTGAATGTCGTGACTAACGAAAGACCCTATACGGAGGTGTTGACCGCAGACTATATCATGGTGAACCCCTACTCGGCGGAGGTATACGGAGGAAATGTTACCTTCGACAATTCCAGTGATCCTGACGAATGGCGTGAGGGCAGGATCACCGACTATTTTCGCTGTACTGTCTGTGAACAGAAAAACCCAAACGTCAGCTATAACATCGCAACAAATTATCCTCACGCAGGACTACTTAACTCTCCCGCTTTTCTAAGCCGCTTTCCCTCAACAGATACCAATCGTAATCGCGCCCGCGCACGCTGGGCCTACTATTTTTTTCTCGGAGTCGACATCGAAGGGCTTTCCGAACGCACTACAGATCAAGCTGCTCTGGCAGATGAGAACAACCCAACACTGAACAACGAAAACTGCACCGTGTGTCACAACATCATGGACCCCGTAGCCGGGGCTTTCCAGAATTACGGTGACGAAGGTTTCTATAAAGACCAACCCGGCGGACAACACTCCTTGCCCGGCTCTTATCGTTTCGACTCTGACAGCAACCATCAGTTTGGCGATACTTGGTATTCTGACATGCTTGCGCCAGGCTTTGGCAATGAGCTCGCCCCGAATAGTGACAACTCCATTCAATGGCTAGGCGAAAAATTTGTTGAAGACCCGCGCTTCGGATACGGTAGCGTTTATTTTTGGTATCCGGCGGTAATGGGCCGCGATGCTTATGCGCTTCCCGAGAACCAGGAAGACTTTGATTACGAATCCATGCTCGCTGCGTACAGCACCGAGCAACAAATGATGCAAGATGTCGCGGCTAGCTTCGTCGCGGGCAGCGCCGGCAATGGCGATCACAATCTTAAAGATTTACTGGTAGACCTGATTCTGAGTGATCACTTCAGGGCAGATTCCGTGGATGCTATATCCTCCGTTCAGAAAATAGAGCTCGATAGAGTTGGCACAGGCAAACTTCTTACCCCAGAACAATTGAACAGAAAACTAGAAACTACCATGGGTTTTAGCTGGAATTACGGCAACTTCAGCGCCCTAGATGAAGTTTATTTGATTACCTACGGCGGCATTAATTCGGTCGGTATTACCGATCGTGCTACCGATCTAACAACGCTGATGAGTACGGTGGTTACCAGTATGGCAAACGAAGTGTCATGCCCGGTTACGGCGCAGGATTTTGGCCTCAGCCAGAGTCAGCGCAAACTGTTTCCTTTCGTGGAGTTGAGTAGCCTGCCTACAAATTCAGAGAGCGCCATACGCACTAATATCCAACACCTGCATAGCTTCCTGCTAGGCGAAGAGTTCGGGATTAACGATCCTGAAATTGACGCTAGCTATGGACTATTCACGGCGGTTTGGAATGCCCGCAAGGCAGCGAAAAAAGACGCCAGCGTAAACAGTGAATCAGAGATTTGTATTACCAACAATGTATCGAACCCGGTGTTAAGCGATTCGAATCAAACACTACGTAGCTGGGCAGCAATCGTTAATTACATGATCCGTGACTACAAATTCATTCACGAATAGCAGATCACCAATTACTCAGATCCCAAGAGAAATACAGAGAGTCGAATCACCATGAATAGGCGTGAATTTACAAAATATTTAACCATGGCAGGCTTGGGTGCAACTGCTCCTTTGCCTCTAGGTATCGCTTCAGCAGCTGAGCCGTATAGCGGACCTTTTTATATAAACCTTGCCGCTATCGGTGGCTGGGACGTAACAAGCTTCTGTGACCCGAAGTCGAATATTTCCGGTGAACGTACGATCAACAACTGGGCAGATTCTGCCGGCATCGAGCAAATCGGTAATATCGCTTACGCGCCGGTGGCAAATAACCAAGCATTTTTCGAACGCTTCTATCAAGACATGCTGGTGATCAACGGTATCGACACGCAGACGAATTCTCACGACGATGGTCGGCGGCATACGTGGAGTGGTCGCTTAGGCCTTGGCTATCCGAGCTTTGGGGCCATTGCATCCAATGCAATCGGGCCTGAGTTGCCACTATCGTTGGTGCACGCGGCTGGTTACAACGAGACCGCCGGTATTGCACGATTTAGTCGCTTGCAAAACCCCGATGTTATCAGGAATCTTGTAAACGACTCGATAGTGCAGGACGGAAATAACAGTTACGGACTTTTCGAGGATAGTGAATTAGATTTGATTACTCAGTATCAGGATTCCCGTCTCACCCGACTTGCCGGCAGCAATCAATTGCTGCCGCGACAGATCGACGGAATAAATTCATTGCAACTAGCGAATGCGACTAGGGGGGACCTAAAGCTATTCGCGGATCTGTTGCCTAGCGCCTTCGAAGGGGATCGTATTAGCCAGGCTGCCCAACTTGCCTTGATCGCTTACCAGTCAGGTCTGTGTGTATCCTGCCAATTAGGTATCAGCGGATTTGACACACATCAGGATCACGATAATAAGCACTTCAATTTTATGCAGAAGTTGACAGATCTTGTGACCACTATCTTCGACACGGCTGAAGAGAGTGGTTTTGCTGACAAGATAGTGATCACACTTGGCTCGGATTTTGGACGCAGGCCTTTTTATAACCCCAGTGGTGGAAAAGATCACTGGCCCATCGGCAGCGCTATGTTCATTCAGCAAGGTGCAGCCTGGGGCAATCGTGTCGTTGGTGCAACCGATGAACTGCACAATGCTTTGAAGATCAATCCAGGCACGCTGCAGGTCGATAGCTCGAGCGCAGGAGTGGGTCTGCAGCCTAAACACTTGCAACAGGCTATTCGTGAGCTTGCCGGCGTCGATCAGAGTGCGGCTGCCTTGCAGTTCCCACTAGATGCTGAGGACGTAGACTTCTTCAATCCGTCAAAGCAGACGGCATAGGCCGGCCCTAGTTCCCAGTTCGCACTCGACAGCGGATTGCTCTTTCGCAAGGTTGTGCTAAATTAGAGTTTGATTAATCGACTGGCTAATTTTTTATGAACACACTAAATCCTGGTGATCGGTTTCCAAACATGCAGCTGCAACTAGTCGGTGGCGGATCTCTTTCCCTGCCAAGCGATCTTGAATCTTCAATGACGGTCGTACTGTTTTTCCGCGGCCATTGGTGACCTTATTGCCGCCGGCTATTGGCTGGTTTTGAAGAGCGCCGTGCTGCGTTCGAAGAACAAGGGGTTTCTATTGTGGCTGGTACGGTCGATACAGAAGACAAACTGAAAGACATAGCGGCTGGACTCGGCTATCCACTTGCACACGGAATGACTCGAGCCAATGGTGACTCTATCGGTGCATGGTGGGAAGAGCGCAGAGATCACATTCAACCCTCAGAGTTTGTTCTCTCGAAAAGCGGCAAAGTGATGTTCGATACCTACAGTAATTCTCCCGTCGGGAGAATGGATCCGGAAGAAACCCTAACGCTTATTACGTACCTTAATGATCTTCGCGCCAAGGCCAAAGCGGCAAGCTGAACGGGCCTTTTTGCCGTTGTTCCCTTCAATGAATATGTACAGCTACAGCAGACTGTTTTGCTAGTCGCATAACAGGCACGAGTTGCTCTATAGACGGCTGCCTGTGCTAGACTGCTTGGCATCTTTTCGGCCACAGGCGCTTGCTCCGGAGCGAATTTTTAACTTGGATCGCTCGGTCGATACTGTAAGAAATATTTGAGGGAACAGTAGTGATCGATATACAACTTTCTCGACGTGAATTTTTGAGGTCAGCCGGTGGCGCAGCCAAAAGTTCGATCATCGTATTAAGCCTGCCGGCGATTCTTGTTTCTTGCGAGAGGTCAAAACGAGCGAATCTGCGCAATGAAAAATTTTCTGTGCTTACCGACGAGGAGGTGCAGGAATTTCAGGCGATAGCGGCGCGGATAATACCTACCGACGAGACACCTGGTGCAACCGAGGCAGGTGTTATCTATTTCATCGATAATGTTCTTGCTGATGACAAAGAGAAGGAACATGAAACACTTCGACTTGGTCTTCGAGAACTACAAGTTGCGGCGGCACTTAGTTTTAACGCCTCCTATTTTCATGAATTGGAGCCCGAGCAGCAAGATCATTTGTTAACAGCGTCCGAGGATACGCCATTTTTTGGCACCATACGCTTTCTTACAATAGCCGGGATGTTTTCGCTGCCCGAGTACGGTGGAAATCGCGATAAAGTTGGCTATGAACTTATTGGGTTCGAAGATCGCCATGCCTGGCAATCACCCTACGGCTACTATGACGCTGACTATGCAGAGCGGGGAGAATAGACATGGCTGAAGCGAGCACTCAACCAAGCTACCCGACTCGAGAAGAGGTAGACTTCGTTATCGTCGGCTCCGGCGCGGCCGGTGGCGTCATGGCTAAGGAACTCTCAAGCGCGGGGTTCTCAGTAGTTGTCTTGGAACAGGGGCCGCATTTAAAGGCCGTAGACTTCAAGCACGACGAATGGGGCTACGATGTAAACAAAGATCTCACTTGGGGCGCGCGCCAGGGTTATCCGCAGACATTCAGAAAGTCGGTGGATGATAATGCCGTGACACGGGAGAGTGTGCTCGACTATGCCCATAACGTTGGCGGAAGTAGCGTGCATTTCTCTGGAAACTTCTGGCGCTTCAGGCCGATCGATTTTATCGAGGCGAGTGTTCGCGGTCCAATCTCCGGCACGAATTTTGCGGACTGGCCCATCACCTATGATGAGCTTGAACCCTATTACACAAAGGTGGATTGGGAAGTGGGTGTGTCTGGATTGGCAGGCCCATGGGACCCACCTCGGTCTCGGGATTATCCTTGCCCACCGATGCCGGTTAAGTCCTCTGATGTCTTATTAGAGCGTGCCGCGAAACAAATGGGCCTTACGCCCTATCCAGCACCGGTGGCAATCTTGTCGCAGGCGCATAATGGTCGTCCTGGTTGTATTCATTGTGGTTTCTGTAACGGATACGGTTGCGAGGTTAATGCGAAGTCCTCCTCGATGGCCTCGATGATTCCATTGGCTCTCGATTCAGGTAACTGCGAGTTGCGCATTGGCTGCACAGTATCGAGGGTTAATACCGGCGAGAATGGGCGCGCCAACGAAGTGGTGTATTGGGAAGAAGATGGTGCCGAGCAGGCGCAACTAGCAAAGGCTGTCGTTCTCTGCGCAAATGGGGCGGAGACGCCTAGATTACTATTGGCATCGGAGTCCGACCAGCATCCAAATGGATTGGCGAATTCCAGTGGAGTCGTGGGTACAAACCTTATGTTCAACGGCTACTCTACGGCGGTCGGTCTGTTTGATGAGCCGGTTAACGCCCATAAGAGCGTGCCAGCAACACGAGTTTTGCATGACTTCTACGAGCTCGAGCCAAGCCTAGGCTTTTACGGGGGTGGCGGCATCGATGCGCGACATTTTAGCGCTGGCAGACCGATGAATATGGCGCTAGCAAGTGGACTTTTTGGCGACGGGCCAACCTGGGGCGGCGAATACAAGAAGAACCTTCGAAAAGAGTTTACTCATACTGCAGCATTCGACGGACACACTACGTCCTTGCCACTAGCTACCAATACGGTAACCCTGGACCCTGAAGTGCAGGACAAGTGGGGCCGGGCAGCGATGCGAACTACCTACTCAGATCATCCAGATGATATCTCTACTATGAAATTTTTCTACGATAAGAGTATGGAATTATTAGACGTTGCAGGCGCTACTAAGTCCGTTGGTTTCTATGCAGAGGAAGGACAGGAAGGAAATGTACATCTGCTTGGGACTTGCCGTATGGGTAACGACCCTAGTACCTCTGTCGTCGACAAGTTCAATAGGTCCCATGATGTGGAAAATCTGTTTATGGTCGATGGTAGTTCGCTGGTGACCTCAGGTCGCGGGCAACCCACAATGACTATCATGGCCTTAGCCTTTCGCGCCGCGGATCACATCATCCAATTTGCGCGCCGCGGTGAGATCTAGATAAGGGTCGGATAAGACTGTGGGAATAAAGGGGACGGAGGGATTTAAAATTGATCCCTCCGTCCCCTTTATTCCTTCAGAGCCTGAGCGAATTTTCCGGTTGGTTGTTGCTAGAACGTACAGGGCTATAGTTATATTGTGTGTAAAAATGACGGCGCAGTTCCATTAATCATTCGTCGCCTGTAGAGTAGAAATTGCTTTTTTAATAGAGGCTGTAAATCGCCTAGGGTATTGATGGTGATTCATATTGAATTTTTTTTGTATGTAATATTGCTCTGAAATCATAGCTAACAGTTTTCTCTTGCGCCAATCTCATGAAGAGTGAACTGATACAAATCTAATTTAGTAATGCTTATGGTATAAGCCGCTATATTTTTGGGAAATAAAAATATGAAACAACAACGAATGTCGCGCCGCGCTTTTCTAAATGCTGGCGGAGATGCTGCAAAGGGATCCTGTATCATATTGACGATGCCGATGATTCTGGCTGCATGCGACCAAGCGAACGATGCAAGAATGAAAAATAGTGATTTCCAGCTACTAAGCGAAGAAGAAGTTCTAGAATACAGTGCTATTTCTGCAAGGATAATCCCTAGCAACGATACGCCAGGTGCTACCGAAGCCGGTGTGATCTATTTTATAGATACTGTGTTCGCACACAACAGAGAAGGAGAACACCAAATCTTTAAAGAGGGGCTTGCTACTTTACAAAGTGAAGGCGCGGCTCAATTTGGCGTGGCATCCTTCTATCTGCTAAATGAAGAACAGCAAGATCAACTGCTAAGACAAATAGAATCTTCAGAGTTCTTTAACACTATTCGCTTTCTGACAGTGGCAGGCATGTTTTCGAGCCCGGAATATGGCGGCAATCGAGACAAAGTTGGCTTTGAGTTGTTGGGGTTTACCGATCAGCATGCGTGGCAGCCACCATTTGGATTTTATGATGCTGATTTTGCAGAGAAAGGAGAATAATCATGAGTGAGGCTTCTAACTCCGTAAAGTATTCAACCTCAGAAGACGTAGATTTTGTGATTGTGGGCTCCGGGTCGGCTGGCGGAATTATCGCCAAAGAATTATCAACTGCTGGTTATTCTGTTGTTGTACTAGAGCAGGGGCCACACCTTAAAGCCGCTGACTTCACTCATGACGAATGGGGAGTGAAGTACAACTTCGATCTTGAATGGGATTGGCGTAAGGGCCATCCTCAAACCCGTCGAAGAACAGAAAATGAAGAAGCCGTCGTAGGCGATTCGTCACTTCGTTATGCACACAATGTTGGCGGGGGAAGTGTGCACTTTTCTGGTAATTTCTGGCGCCTTAGAGAAATCGATTTTATTGAAGCGAGTGTTAGAGGGCCAATAGCTGGAACTAATTTTGTCGATTGGCCAATTACTTACGCGGAATTAGAGCCGTATTACACTAAGGTCGATTGGGAAATCGGCCTGTCGGGATTGCAAGGCCCCTGGGATCCGCCGCGTTCTCGCGACTACCCCTGTGCTCCGATGCCAGTGAAATCCTCTGGCGTTTTACTTGAGAGAGCCGCAAAAAAATTAGGCTATACGGCATACCCGGCGCCCGTTGCTATTCTCTCGGAACCCCACAACGATCGACCAGCGTGTATACACTGTGGACTGTGTAATGGTTATGGATGCGAAGTTAACGCCAAGTCCTCCACTATGGTGACTATGATACCGCTGGCGCTTGCTTCTGGGAATTGCGAGCTGAGAACTGGCTGCACTGTTTCAAAAATTAACCTCGATGAATCCGGAAGAGCCAACGAAGTAGTCTACTGGGAGCAGGATGGAACCGAGTCGGCGCAGCGATGCAAGGCCGTAGTGTTGAGTGCAAACGGTGCCGAGACTCCCAGATTATTGCTATTGTCTGAATCAGCGCGCCATCCCGATGGTCTAGCAAATTCGAGCGGTATGGTTGGTAAAAATTTAATGTTCAACGGTTATTCACAAGCTATTGGATTATTTGATGAGCCAGTGCATGCTTACAAAAGCATTCCGGCGACAAGAGTGGTGCATGACTTTTGGGAGCTGGATCAGAGCCTCGGTTTTTACGGAGGGGGTGGCATCGATTCACGCCATCCGTTCGGTGGCAATTTGATATCGACGGCATTGAGTGGAGGAATGTTTGGTGGTGCCAACTGGGGCGCCGAATACAAAGAATCTCTGCAGCATTTGTTTACTCACAGTTGCTCCTTTGATGGGCACACAACTTCCTTGCCTCTATCAACGAATAACGTCACTCTCGATCCGACCGTGAAAGATGTGTGGGGCCGACCTGCGATACGGGTAACTTACAACGAGCATCCAGATGATCTGGCCACTATGAGGTTTTTTTTGGATCGTTCATTAGAACTTATGGACGCGGCCGGTGCCACTCAAATGGAAGGCTTTTTTGATGAGAACTCTCCATGGACACAGCACTTGCTTGGCACCTGTCGCATGGGTAACGATCCTGAGACTTCAGTAGTGGATCGCTACAATAGATCTCACGACATACCCAATTTGTTCATGTGCGATGGAAGCAGCATGGTGTCATCGAGCCGTGGCCAACCAACGATTACGATTATGGCGCTTGCGTTTAGAGCTGCTGATCTAATCATTCAGTCCGCACGACGAGGGGAAATATAGGAAATATAGGAGATAAAGGGGTAAGAATATTTCGACTAGGGAAATAGTGCCCCTCTACACGAGAATCTTCAGCCCCTGTGGCTCCACCGTTTGAAAATGTCCGCTACTGACAAAAGCCACCGAAGACAAATGCAATAGCAATAAGTTCATGGAAGCATTGTGAAAAAACAGATATCTAAGTTAATTTACACATTTTTCGTGTTTTTAAGCCCGCTTACAACCTTTGCTCAATCCGCAGACGACGAGTTTTCAAGTTTCTCTTTTACTGGGTCGAGTGGGCTGGAAATGCCTTATAGGCTCCACTCCCCATCTATGGAAGCGAGCACGGCCATACCATTGATAATCTATCTACATGGCGCCGGTGGATGGGGTGCAGGTAATGTCAAACAGATTTCAGGTGGAAACACGCATGGCGCTCGATTGTGGCTTAAACCAGAAATTGCCGCAGAGAACCCGGCTTATGTAATGGCGCCGCAAATACCAAACCCCCAGCAGTGGGGTGCTCCTGGTTCTGAAGAGTTATCTCCTTATGCCAATGTATTAATGGAATTAATTGATCAGATGAAGTCAGAGTTCCTGATTGATGAGAACCGCGTATATATTATGGGTCAATCCTTGGGGGGAATTGGTGTCTGGGATATTATTGCCAAGCGCCCCAACATTTTTGCAGCAGGCATTCCAGTATGTGGGATGGGTAACACCGAGCGCATAGTCAATGCACAACGTGTGGCCCTGTGGGCGTTTCACGGAGCGATGGATGCTACTATTCCCGTAGCTGGCTCTAGAGAAATGGTCACAAGCTTGGAAGTGGCCAAAGGGAATATCCGCTATACAGAGTATCCGGATGTTGGTCATAATTCCTGGGAGCGGGCATTTGCAGACCCGAGACTTCCTCAGTGGTTGTTTTCTAATATTCGGGGGCAATCTCGCAAGTGAGACAGGGCTAAAATTCGGCTCTTGGCCCAAAGCAGAGGGTATTAAACGCGCTCCGCCCCCATTTTTACAGAAGGTGAATTATCATGGCATTTACTAGACGCACTTTCCTGCGACAGGGCATTCACTTCACTACGCTGCTGGCGGCAAGCACCTTATCCGCTTCGGCATTGGGTGCTACCAGGCTTGCAAAAGTTTCAGGCAATCCGTTTTATCTGGGTGTTGCCTCCGGCGACCCCAGACCTGACTCTGTGGTTATTTGGACAAGACTAGCGCGTGAAACATTGGGCAATACTCTAAGCAGAAATGAGCCCGTGGCAGTTGATTATGAGATAGCCGAAACCGCCAGTTTCGCAACTATCTATCGTAAAGGAAATGCGGCGGCTTTGCCGGAGTTGGGTTATTCCGTACATGTAGACTTGCAAGGTCTCAGTCCGGGTAAAGAATATTACTATCGCTGGATGATTGGTGGTGAAGTTAGCACTGTCGGCAGAACTAAAACTGCACCGGCCAGTGACGCTAGCCCTGAGAACTTTCGCTTTGGCTTTGCCTCCTGCCAACAATACGAGCATGGTTATTTCACCGCGCTAGATCATATGGCGAATGAAAATTTCGACTTAATTGTCCACCTGGGTGATTATATTTACGAAGAAACCTGGGGAGCCGAAAATGTTCGTCATCACAACGCACCAGAAATCTATACGCTGGATGATTACCGCGCGCGGTATGAGTTATACAAAAAAGATGCCGACTTGCAGGCGGCCCACGCATCAGCTCCTTGGGCAGTAACCTGGGATGATCATGAAGTTGATGATAATTACGCTAACGATATTGCCGTGGATGAGCAAACCCCAGAACAGTTACTAATTCGACGGGCTGCAGGCTATCAAGCGTTTTATGAATTCATGCCGATACGCTTACCATCGGGCCGACAAGGGTCTTCGATGCAAATCTATCGCCCTTTGCAGTTCGGCACCTTAATGGATATGACGATCCTAGACACACGCCAGTACCGGAGTGATCAGGCGTGTAGAGACGGTATGAAGACTAGTTGTGATCAGCATCGAGACCTTAGCCGGACGTTATTAGGAGAAGCCCAGAAAGACTGGTTGTTCAGACGCCTGCGCAATAGTGAAGCCACTTGGAACGTGATGGCACAACAAGTGATGATGGGCCGTTTGTTGCGGCGCAATGAGCAAAATGAGGAAATGTATTTAATGGATATCTGGGATGGCTATCCCGGTGAGCGCGATGAGTTGCTGGCAGGACTAAAAGAGGCGGAAACTCCCAACCCAATTGTACTGACTGGAGACATACACAGTAACTGGGTAAACAATATCCTGTCCGACTTCAGTCAGGAAAACAGCGAAATTATTGCAACTGAATTCGTTGGTACGTCAATTACCTCTGGTGGCGATGGCTCTGATACGACTAGTACTACGGCGCAAACTCTTTCTGACAATCCTCACGTCAAATTCTACAATCGTCAGCGCGGTTATGTCAGTTGTAAGCTAAGCAAAGATTTATGGCAATCAGACTACAAGGTTTTGGATAAAGTGAGCGAACCGGGTCACCCAATAAGAACCCGTGCGTCGTTTGTGGTGGAAGCTGGAAATCCTGGTGCGCTTGAAGCTTAAAAATAGCTGATTGGTGGAACTTAAAATGAATAAATTGAAAATTGCAGGGTTGGCATTCGTCTTTCTATGGTTTATGGGCGGAGGCGTGATGCATTTCCTCTCGCCAGAATTTTTCCTGGCAATCATGCCACCTTCTTTGCCCTACCATGAAGCGGCAGTTGCTATTAGCGGAGTGTTTGAAATAATCGGTGCTGTGGGATTGTTGTTTCAGCGCACTAGGCGCATGGCCGGAATTGGCTTATTTGTTCTAACTGTCGCTGTGTCACCGGCGAATATCTACATGTCGCTGAATCCGGAGCTTTTTCCGGACGTATCCGAGTTAGCACTTACCTTTCGCCTGGTGATACAGGTGTTATTACTTGCCTGTATCTGGTGGTCGACCGCTGCTGATACAAAAAGAGAGTGAAGAGATCTGTCTAAATAGCAAGAATCAAAATCAGGTGTTAGTACTGTTCGGCTTGGGTCTTTATAGTGGCATACACTTCAGAGGTGCCGTCTTTCTTCATCAAAATCACATCATAACTAGTGAAACGATTACCGATTTCCATTCCCGGGCTGCCCATTGGCATACCTGGCACTGCTAAGCCAAGTGCATTCGCAGGCGGCGAGGCTAGAAACTGGCTGATGTATTTTGCAGGGACGTGACCTTCGAACAGATAACCATCCTTGGATACTGCCGTGTGGCAGGACTGCCACTTCGGCAGCACGCCGAGTTCTTCCTTAACGGTATAGATATTCGTTGGATGAAATACGGTAGAGTCGAAACCACGTTCGTCCATGTGGGCTATCCAGCCTACGCAGCAGCCGCAAGTTTCTTCCTTGTATACGTTCAGGGTTATGTCATCTATGCTCTGTGCGTATGCGCGCTCAGGGCTTGAAAGCCCTGTGGTGAGTACCAAAGCGAATAGAGATAGTGAAGAGAAAAGTAGTGATTTCATTGCAGCTCCTGCTTACTTTGATCTGACAATTCGTGATGAATCGTTTAGCTTGCTTATTCTTTAAAGATACCACGATACTCTAGACAGCTGCCATGCCTGCATTTACTCGTCTTGACTTTTTAGCAATGGTAACTATGGTGACTGCATGACCCGAAAGGCCTCCCCCTCAGAAGCTTCGCCTGTAGCAGGCAAGAGCAGAATCCAGTCGCTCGATGTGCTGCGTGGTTTCGCACTGCTAGGCATACTGTTGATGAATATCCTGGTGTTTGCATTTCCCTTCGCCGCCTATACTGACCCGACAATCGATGGAGCTACCGAGGGATTAAACCTCGCAATCTTCGCGTCAATGGATGTATTGGTTGAGGGTAGCATGCGCGCAATCTTCTCTATGCTGTTCGGTGCAGGCATGCTCATCTTTCTCGCCAAGCGCGATACCGATGTAGACACACTCCGCGCCCTCTTCTATAGACGCACAGGGCTTTTGATTGTATTCGGCTTGGTAAATGCCTATATCTTCATCTGGCCGGGGGACATTCTCTACACCTATGGCATGGCTGGCTTGCTGCTGTATTTCTTTCGTGATTTTTCTGCAGCCGTACTGACTAAATACAGCCTGGCGATCTTCTTTTTTCTGGGAGTAATTCATACCGGTCTTCATATGGAGGTTAGATCACTGCGTAACGATGTTAAAGCAGTTGAGGCCTTGCCTCATGGAACAGTTCTAAGCTCTGAGCAACTACAGACGCTGGATGATTGGGATTCTTTTCTCGAAGAACAATTCGTCTCTCCCGAAATCATCCAGCTTGAGTATGAGGCGAGGAAGTCCGGTTACATCGAGAATGTTATCGCCTACGCGCCATTCAATTTTTTGCTGCAAACTGTTGTCTTGTTTTTTACCTCTCTGTGGGATGTGTTAGCCATGATGCTATTAGGGATGGCATTCTTCAAATGGGGATTGCTAGATGCATCGCGACGCTCGCGTGATTATTGGCTGCTTGTCATTGCCGGCGTCGGCTTGGGTTTGCCGCTGAACTATCTAGAGACGGCGACCTATATAAGCAGCGGCTACGAGACATATTGGGCTGGCGCGTACCGACCAAGCTATGATGTTAGTCGTCTGTCCCTAGCTGTGGGCTATATCGGCATAATCATGCTGTTGTGCAAGCACGCCTTGTTTCCTTGGTTTCGCAGTGCTCTTGCTGCCGTGGGCCAACTAGCACTAACAAATTATCTGGCCCAGTCACTTATCTGTAACTTCATCTTCATGGGCTTCGGCCTTGGCTTGTTCGGTGATCTACAGCGCTATCAGGCCTATCTGGTGGTGCTGGGGGTGTGGATGATTCAGATTGTTTTCAGTCAGGTTTGGCTGCGGTTTTATTGCTTCGGGCCTGCAGAGTGGCTGTGGCGCAGCTTAACCTACAAGCAGTCCCAGCCACTTCGCCTAGTCACTCCCGAGGTGTAGATAGTAGGGCATGTGGGCTGGCCCTCAGTTGTTTTGGCATAGCCAATCACGTACCATGCTGCCGTCTCCAGTACTGCTGAAGCAGTGCCGAAAAGCAGTTCTTCCTGCTCTCCATTCGACAGTCATATCAAGATAAGTAGTGATTACCATGTTGTTGCAGCGGCTACATTTTAATAAAGAAACGATGCTCGAGCTCATGAGGATTGCTATTCCCATGATTGTTTCTCAGGGCACGTTTGCAGTGATGATTTTCACCGACCGCTATTTTATGTCGCAGATCGATCCGATTCACATGGCGGCAGCGCTCGGTGGTGGTGTTGCTGCATTCTTCTCGTTCTGTTTCTTCTCCGGTTTATTTTCCTACGCGAATGCGCTGGCTGCCCAGTATCTGGGTGCTGGTGAAATCGAGAAATGCCCAAAGGTAGTGACGCAGGGTTTTATCATGGTTGTTATGAGCATCCCACTACTGGTGATCATCACCCGGCTCGTCGCTGGCATTTTCGAAGGCATGGATCATGATCCAGTGCAGGTCGAGTTGGAGCGTAGCTATTACCAGATACTAATGTTGGGTACGGTGGTTACGCTGACGAAGATTTGCATCTCCTCCTATTTCGCCGGTATCGCAAGAACGAAACTCGTAATGATCTGTGATCTGTGCGGCTTAGTGCTTAATGTGCCGCTGTGCTACGCCATGGTGTTTGGAAAATTTGGTTTCCCAGAATTGGGTATCGTCGGTGCCGGCGTATCTACAATTATTGCCACGGCATTCGCCTTGGTGCTTTTTCTTTTCTGCTATTTTCGCAAAGAGCATCGCGAGAAATTCAAGGTAATGGAATCGTTTAAGTTCGATAGCGGCATATTGAAGCGCTTCGTTCGTCTCGGTTTTCCCTCAGGTCTAGAGCTGTTTTTGAATGTAGCTGCATTCAATTTGTTTCTTCTCATGTTTCAGGGATATGGGATTACCGAAGGAGCGGCAGCAGCAATCGTCTTTAACTGGGACATAATTTCATTCGTGCCGATGGTGGGTTTAAACATAGGCCTCATTGGCATGATAGGCCGCTTCGTCGGTGCGCAGAACATGGAGAGAGCGAATGAGGCTATCACCGCTGGTTTCGTGTTGGGGCTGACATATTCAGCGATATTGGCTTTCATCTACATTACCTTTCGATTCGCTCTGGTTGGGGTGTTCGCGCCGCCAGACGGCGACTTCAGTGAGATCTTGGAGCTGGCCGCCTTTATGATGATAGGTTTGTCGAGCTACGCAATCGCTGATGCCGTTATTCAGGTGTGCGGCGGCGTATTGCGTGGTGCGGGTGATACTCGCTGGATCATGTATACCTCGGTCACGCTGCACTGGATCATGCTCGTGGCGCAGTACCTCATAATTCGCGTGTTCGAATGGGGACCGAAAGCGTCTTGGCTGGCCTTCGTCGTTATGATTCTGGCGATCGCTGTGGTCTTCCTAGCTCGCCTTCGCAGCGGTCGTTGGCGCGATGAGGAAGCCCTGCGGCGGGTAATGGCCGAATAGCGAAACCCCTGCGATTCTGGGCTTGCAGCATCTTCTGTGAGCAGGTAGCCTGCTATTGTCCATCAAATTTAGGCTCCACAGAGAGTGGCTTATGAAGAAGATCCTCGCCAGCACCAGTTTATTGATTCTTGTGGCCGTTGTATCAACAGCACAAATTTATTCCCAGTCTAATGCTCAGTCCAATACTAACGCCGATAGTGGGTACTCCGAGGGGCTCCTCAATACCAAGCGCATATTTTCTCGTGGTCTGGCAGAGGCGATAGGAGAACCCTTTCGAGGTGTCGCGACATCACAGGGTGTTGTTAGCGATCTATTTCCACTGAAGTCTACGGGGGCGTCTACAGCTTCAATTGTGTCGGCGGCCTCTAGCTTTCTCAGTACCCTAAGTGGCGCCGAGTTGAGTAGAACGCAATATGCTGTTGATGATCCTGAGTGGCGAAATTGGTCTAACGTGGATGTGGGAATTTTTTCGCGACACGGCGTGAGTCTCGAAGAGATGTCCGCACAGCAAAAGACGGCTGCATGGGACTTGCTGCGTGCATCGCTTAGTTTTGAGGGCGTAGCGCAGACTCAAGATATTATGAAGACTGAGCAATCGCTGCTCGAGTTAAACGGCGAGCCAATTCGTTACGGCGAAGAGAAATACTATTTCACCGTTATGGGTATTCCGTCCACAACTGAACCTTGGGGTTGGCAGTTGGATGGCCATCATCTAATTATCAATTTCTTCGTATTGGGCGATCAAGTCGTCATGACACCAGCTTTTTGGGGTGGCGAGCCGGCGATCTCCAAGCAGGGCAAGTATGCTGGTAATCGCATAATGCAGGACGAGCAGGATCACGGCCTCGCCTTTATGCAATCACTGGAAAGGAGCCAGCAAGCTGTTGCCACTATCGATCCCGATAAAACACGCAACAATCAACTGGCCGCTGCCAATGAAGACAATCTGACGCTCGACTTCGAAGGGCTGCGTGGGAGTGAAATGAGTACTGCTCAGAAGTCGCAACTACTAAACCTAGTGCGTGTCTATGTGGCGAACCTTCGCGAGCCTCACGCTAATATCACCATGGATGAAATTGGAGGGCATATCGACGACACCTATTTTTCTTGGGTCGGTAATGCTGAAGATGACGCGATCTTCTACTACAGAATACACAGCCCGGTAATCTTGATTGAATTCGATCATCAGAATCCAGTTGGAACGGCCCAGATCAATACACCTGGCACGCCTACTCGCGATCATATCCATACGATTGTAAGAACGCCGAATGGCAACGATTACGGGAAAGACCTATTGGCGCAGCATCTTGCGGCGCACCCACACTAAGACATTTGATTTCGAGCTAAGTGAAGGAGAGAACGAAACATGACTTTAGCTACAATTAACTTGCAGGGGCTTTTGGTCCGCAGCGTTGCAATCATCTCACTTGCTGGCTTTCCGCTGGCGTCGAGTATGGCGCAATCGCTGAACGCATTTGGCGTCCCCACTGAGAAGATTAGCAATCCTGCTGCTAACGTCGTGGCTGCTGCCGGATCGCGCGGGCAGGGTTGGCTAGGTCAGGGACGTTCAGAAGTAATTGCCCGCCATGGCATGGTAGCAACCAGCGACCCGATCGCGGCACAGGCAGGACTGGAGATTCTTCGAGGTGGCGGCAACGCTATCGATGCGGCTGTAGCTGCCGCCGCGGTTCTGGATGTCACCTCACAAAATGATACCGGCATAGCGGGAGACCTGTTTGCTTTGGTTTGGAGTGCCCAAGATAAGAAGCTTTATGCACTGAACTCTGCTGGTTGGGCTCCGGCCAGATGGACTCCCGAGTATTTTAAGGAAGATCTCGGTGTTGAACGCGTACCCGGCACTGGAGTCAATGCGGCTACCGTGCCCGGAGCCATCAGCGGCTACGATGCCTTACTGAACCGCTTCGGGACAATGGGCTTTGAGGAGACATTTGCCAGGGCAGTGCAGGTCGCCGATGAGGGCTGGGGGCAGGCAGAGCGAAGGCATCAGGATATAAGTTCCGTGGTAGAGAAACTACGCGGTGATGCTGACTCTGCAGCGACTTTCCTCAATGATGGTGAGGTGCCGCCACTGTATAGCATTATCCGCAATCCCCAATTGGCGGACGCGCTGCGTCTCATCCAAGAGCAAGGCAGAGATGCTTTCTACAAGGGACCCATTGCCGATGCGATCGTCGCGAAGATGCAGGCAGACGGGGGCGTTATGACTCACGCTGACCTGGCTGAATTCGAGTCCGAATGGATCGAGCCGATAAGCACAAATTATCACGGTTATGATGTGTTTCAGCTGCCTCCTCCTGGGCAGGGCTTTGCCGCGCTGGAGATGTTGAACATCTTGGAAGTCTGCGCACCGGAGCACGACGTCGACTTGTCTGCCCTCGGTCCATCAAACCCAAATTACTGGCACTTTCTTGTCGAAGCGAAGAAACTAGCCTACTCAGATTTGCAGGCTTATAACGGCGATCCCCTATTCTCCGATATTCCGATTGATAGATTGCTATCGAAAAGCTATGCAGCGACTCTGTGTGATCGTATCGACATGGATGTAGCGACCGAGCCCTCAATTACGGGGGGTTTGGATGGCGGTACAATATACCTGACCACGGCTGATCGCTGGGGAAACATGGTTTCACTTATACACAGCATTTTTTCAGTCTACGGTAGCGGAGCGACAATAGCTCCCTATGGAATGATGCTGCACAACCGCGGCGTTGCCTTTTCGTTGGAAGAGGGCCACCCGAATGAGGTCGCGCCGCGCAAGCGGCCGTTCCACTCCATTATAGCGGGTTTCGTATTACACAACGATGAGCCTCTAATGACGTTCGGCAATATGGGTGGCTCTGTGCAACCCGAGACGCATGTTCAACATATGGTGAACGTTATAGATAATGGTATGAATATTCAGATGACTACCGATGCAGCACGTTTTACCCATAGTCAGAATAGCAATACGCTTTCCCTGGAAGACAATCTTTACAGTCTCGTGGGTCGGGCACTAGAGGCCAAGGGTCACAATGTGCGTTCTGTTAATGGTGGCAGAGTAGGTGGGTATCAGGGGATTCTGTTTAGTAAAGATCCCGCACTGCCAGTGCCTGTCTTCGGCCAGCAGAGCATTGATCAGGATCACCCAGTGAACGGCGTCTACCGCGCCGGTTCGGACCATCGTAAAGATGGTCAAGCGGTGGGCTGGTAAGAGTGTTCGGTAGAGTTGAAAAATTTGTCGATCCTATTACGGCAGCAGTTTGGCGTTTAAGGAAGACAACTAGCAGCAGGAAACCTTGGTTCATTGCGGCTGTTTGTCTATTTTTGGCTTCCTGCATCGGGCCTAATTTAGAAAATTGGCCCGATACTATTCCGCAAAAGCAGATTTTTATAATTACCTACGATGCAGACGAAGAGAACCAAGATCGTCAGTCGAAAACTGAATACCTCGAATGGGTATTGAGTTTTTATCAGGGCAATCTTGCCTATCAGTCCGGATGGCAAGATATTCAGGGCTACGTCTATGAAGCGCCTGCTCCTGAGGCTGAGCAGGAACTGCTGGAGCAGCTGAATTTGTTAGGCATAGCCATCGGTAGTGAATGGTCCAAACACAATGACGTGCGCCAAATCGACACGCGCATGCTGTCTCTGTGGGGCTCAACTATTCAGCTTGCAGCTGATTTCGATAAGCAGAAACAGACGGTAGAGGTCATCGCGATAGACATCGATCTCCTGCTCAATGGTAGTCTTAGCAAGCAGGAAATTGTCGAGGAACGCTACGCGGGTATTTTAGGATTGGAGTTGTTCGGCGATTTTTAGTGATTTCTAGGAACTCATTTTTTTTACTGATTTATTAGTCTTATAGGTGTCCGAAATGAAACGCCGAGAATTTTTAAACACATCACTGCAGGGCTCCCTTGCAGCTTCCATCTCAATGCTCATGCCGGCTGGACTGCTAGCAAGTGAGCTACCTGCAGACATAACAGAACTCACCGCATCTAAGCTCTCTGCAGCGATCCGCGATCGGCAGGTCAGCTGTCTCGAAGTCATGCAGGCATACCTGCAACGCATCGAGCGATACAACCCCGTTTACAATGCGATAGTTAACCTAGCCGACCAAGACGGTCTGTTAGGCCAGGCTCGCCGCGCGGATGCCGCGCTGGACAAGGGCGAGTACTGGGGCTGGATGCATGGCATGCCGCACGCGGTAAAAGATCTTGCTAACGTAGAAGGTATGATTACCACCAGCGGATCGCGACTCTATGCAAATCGAGTCGCTACAGCGGATAGCTCGCTCGTCGCCAGTGTTAGAGCACAAGGTGCGATCTTTATAGGCAAGACCAACACGCCAGAGTTTGGACTCGGGTCTCAGACTTACAATGCAGTTTTCGGGGCTACCGGCAGCGCCTGCAATCCAGCGCTAACGGCAGGTGGCAGTAGCGGTGGCGCAGCATGCGGTCTCGGCACGCATATGCTGCCCGTAGCAGATGGTAGCGACATGATGGGTTCGTTGCGAAACCCGGGTGCCTTCAATAACGTCATTGGTTTTCGGCCTTCGAAGGGGCGAGTAGGTGGCGGAGATTCGTTAAATAGGGGCCTCTCGACGTCAGGTCCAATGGGTAGGAATACCGAAGATACGATTCGGTTGTTGCTCAGCATTGCCGGGCCGGTGAGCGGTGAGCCAAATGTGATGCGTTACAGTCTGCCCGAAGCAGAACAATTCACGCCACTTAATTTGCAGGACATTAAGATTGGCTGGATGGGAGATTTTGAGAAATATCTGGCGATGGAGGCCGGTGTGCTCGATGTCTGTGAATCTAGCCTCAACTTGCTGGCGACTGCAGGCGCGAAGGTCGAGCACTGCATGCCAAATTTTGATATGTCAGTGCTGTGGCGTACATGGGTTGATCTCCGAAACATGGGCCGCAGTGGCTCTCAATCAATGTATGACGATCCGGCCCAACGCGCGTTGCTCAAGCCTGAGTATATTTGGGAAATTGAACAGTCCTTGGTATTAACAGCGCGGCAGATTAATGACGCTGGCAATGCCAGAGCGAGATGGTATCGAGAGGTAGTCCATCTGTTGGAGCAATTCGATTTTCTTGTGTTGCCAACAGCTCAGGTCTTTCCATTCTCAAAAGACATTCACTGGCCGACTGAGATAGCGGGCGAAAAGATGGATACCTACCATCGCTGGATGGAAGTGGTCATAGGTGCAAGTCTTGCTGGCAATCCTGTGGTGAATGTTCCTGCTGGCTTTGATGAGCAAGGCAGACCCATGGGAATCCAAGTCATGGGTCGCTTCGGAGAAGATAAGAAGGTGCTGGAATTTGCGCTGGCCTACGAGCAGGTAACAGACTTCTTGCAGCAGCGGCCTAACCTAGTCGCGAGTGACTAGGTGGAGCGGGCTGTGTCAGCAGGTCGGTTACGGTAGCCTGAATGCCCGCAGGGTATCTGTGGCACTAATTACCACGTATTGATTTCCATCCGGGCCTCGGTAGGTCATGGGGTTTGCGTTTCCGCGTTTCGCTAGAGTTGTTTCCCAGAGTTGTTGCCCCGTCATTGTGTCCAGTGCACGCAGACGGTTGTCATCTGTTGCTGCTATGAATAATAGATTGCCAGCAGTAACCAAGGCAGCGGCACGCCCAGCTCTGCCGGTGTTCTGGTTTTCCTCGGGGAGAACTTCACTCAGTCCTAGTGTTTGCTGCCAGGCGATATTGCCCGTTGTAGTATCTACAGCCGACAGGGTTCCCCATGGCGGCTTCTGGCAGGGCAAAGACATACCATCGATAGTTACTTGAAAGTTACCAGGCCTGGGGCCACGACGCTGCATGGGAAACTCGGCGCCGTCTTCAGATTCTTCTACCCAGCCAAAGCTACCTATGTCGCCAGCAAAGACGAAGGCGTACTTGCTGGCAGGGTCGAACGCTACACCACCCCAGTTCGGCCCGCCGGTAAGCCCTGGGAATAAGAGCGTGGTGTTATTTCCAGTGCCATTGGGTCTGTAGGCCCAAGGGGTAAATGGACCTTGGTTGGTGACGTTGCCAGAGTTAGCGAGCAGCTGCGAACAGGCGGC
>Ga0209425_10002000_pt1 | contig 23243 bp, 27 predicted proteins | sample COG_05_FD_184749 | JGI IMG/M metagenome (GOLD analysis project Ga0209425, IMG submission 184749) | Pelagic Microbial community sample from North Sea - COGITO 998_met_05 (SPAdes) (version 2) | ecosystem: Environmental > Aquatic > Marine > Neritic zone/Coastal water | place: Helgoland, sampling...
TAGCGTTAACAATCTGTTTAAATTCGCCACAATCTGTTTTTGCCTCTTCTAGAGCGTTTAAATAATTCGTTTGAAATTTAAATATATCCATTTTTATGTAGGAAATAAGTAAGCATTTATGCTAATGATTATATAAATGATTTTATATTATCTAATTTTCAAATTTTTTTATAATATTAACATATAACTATGCCTCGTTCTAATAATAAATTAGTTGACACACTGAATTCAGTAAAAATTACTATTGGAAAATCTCACCGTCTTATGAAATTAAATAAAACTAAGCGCGTGAGACTTGCATTGCTTGTATTAGTGGCCTCTTTAATGATGGTATTTATAGTTTTGGCGTTTATGGTTTATACAGTATATATGGTAATCACTAATGTTTTCATGGTTCAGGAATCATTTAAACCCGCGGTAGATAGTGAAGCCGAAGATGATCGGATTAGAGATTATTATATAAATGAAGATGTCCACGTTGACCAGAAATCTATTTTACAGAAATTCGTGGCTCTTTTATGCTAAACACTCATTATAGTCTATTTTTTTATAGTCTGGTGTAATGTAATCTATTTCTTCTAGGGGTATATTAAGTCTAGTATTAAATACTTCTCCAACAAATTCTTTTAATTGTTTTCCCGATTTTTTTACTCCATAATTATCGACGAAATGTTTTCGAGGTTGGTAACTGTTATTATTTATATTATTCATTAGTTTATTAAGGGTTTCTTCAAAATCGCTAATGTTGTTAAAAAATTCACCTGTTTCCGGTGTTACGTATTTCCACCCTCCTACAATATTTTTATTTACTAATACTGGAATATCGTGGCATAATGCTTCAGTTAATACTCTGGGAGAAGCATCGTGAATATTCGGTAAGAAAATGAATTTGGCTTCATCGTATTTTTCCTTAAGATCTTTATAATCTAATTTAGGGGTTGTTTCTAGTTTATTTGCGCATTTTTTGGGTAATTTACAACCACCTCTTCCAACTAAAAGTCCTTTATAATTGTATTTACTACACATTAATTCAAAACATTCATTTGCTAAACTTAAATTTTTATTATATGCTACCCATTCATTACTCGAACAATCGCCAAGGTCATCGCGATGACATACATAGATAAAATCATATTTCTTTTCTTTATTTTTATTAGAAACATGAACATTACAATCAGTAAAATCAGATTCACTTAGTAATAATGATTTCATATTGCGAGGTATATATTCATCTTTATTACGAAAACAATGAAGCCAACCTTCACACATATTTGTATATTTAATAGAATCGTAAATATTTTGATGACTATAATTATCTTTGGGATTTCTAGGTTGATTGGGGAATTCTTGATAACTGGATATTCCTAAAATCATGAATCTATCTTTTATTTTCTTGTAGTCTTCATAATGTGAATCTAAATAGAATGGACGCGATACCAAAACAATATTAAGCATATTACCTTTGTTATCATATAAATTAACAAATGGTCTTGATACTTCAAAAAGTTCATTACTAGCATTAAAGTTTTCTAGAGTTTTGTCTACCTTAAAAATATTATTGAATAGTACAAATACTACTAAAATTATTAAAATTATAAGATAATGAGTATAATCTTTCATTAAAATATAAAAACAAAAAAAACAAAAAAACAAAAAAAACATTTATTATAATTCCCATATTCCTAATTTATTATACTCTTCAACATTTTCATCTATGTTGCCTTTTTGATTAGCAATAAGCCTATGTGAATTATCCCAATAATCATAATTAAAGTGAGTATGCCCACTTATAAAAACGCAGTGGGAATTTTTTATTTCATTGAAAATATCGGAACATATATAATCTCGGTATTTATCTGGATCATCGTCATATTTAGGGTGTGAACATCCATCACTAAAAATAGGATAATGAGTAATAACAATTGTTTCATTGTCTATATTGTCTAGAAGCCATTTCTTTTCGTTTTCAAACAATTTATTATAAAAACTATAACAAATTGGTTCGTTGTTGCTATTATGTATGTATTTTAATACGTTTGCTTGTGTATTTCCTTTATTTCCTGGACTCCATAAAGTACAACCTATAATTTTACGACCTTTATAATGGGATACATTTTTATCTAATAATTCAATGTTATCAAACATAATGAAGAATGCTTTATAGAGGTCTTTTAAATTATAGTATGATATTTGATTTTTTGAGTAATATTCGTGATTTCCTAAAACCAGAAATGTTTTTTTCCAGTTTTTATTAATATAATTAAAAAAGTTAAAACAGTTGGGGTCTTCTATATTTGTAATGTCTCCAGATAGTATTAAGGTGTCACATACAGGTTTAATAAAATAAATATCAGTCTGACCTTTAATATGTAAATCACTATGAATTTGTACCTCCATAATTATTACAAATACTTAAATAAATATCCTTTATATATTCTAATGGAAAAATATGAAAATAATATTACTAATGATCGATATATATTCAAACATAAAGAATTAATAAATGATAAATATGTAATTCAAAAGAAAATCGGCTTAGGTTCATATAGTAATGTATTTTTATGTACATCATTAACCAATAATATTAATAATTATGCTATTAAAATTTTAAGAAATAATAAAGCAATGAAATACAGTGGTCATAATGAACTATCTATACTAAAAAAACTGAAACATCCAAATATTATAAAAATCCAGGATAGTTTTGTTTACGATTCATTTTTTATGATAGTAATGCCTTATTATACTAAAAATCTATATCAATTTTGTAAGGAACAAATATATATCAATCATTATGATACATGTGCTATATTATTGAAAATAACGCAAGGTCTAGATTATCTAAAAAAAAATAATGTAATACATAGGGACCTTAAACCGGAAAATATATTGATTAAATCATTAGACAATATAGTAATAGGTGATTTCGGTATGTCAATTAATAAGAAAACTTCTAATGATGTATATGGTTTTCACGTTCAAACTATGTATTATAGAGCTCCAGAAATATTTTTCAAAATAGATTATGATGAAAGTATAGATATTTGGAGTTTAGGATGTATAGCATATGAACTCTATTGGCGTAAGCCTTTATTTAAAAAAAACAATAATTTAAATTTATTTGTTGAACAAAATTTAATATTGGGACATCCACCTCTAGATTTATTACTAATGTGTAAAGATGTACATTACTTATATGACGATGTATCAAACCCTTCTTATATTCGAATCAATAACCAGATTTATTTGCTTAGTAGTTCGAATTCTAAATTGAAAAAAAATCATAATAGAAATTTAGATTTAATATCTTTCATTGTTGAATGTTGTTCGTGGAAGAAAGAAGATAGAATAAATCCGTCGCAAGCATTAAAAATATTAAAGAACATCCAACAAATACTCTAAAGAATATCCGATTGTATTATATACATGATTCGTCTGGCCAAATTCGCGTTAACAATGTTAGTTTTAGATTCTATATATTTGTCTTCGTTTAGTGGTGAATATAATACTATGATGAAAAATATACAAAAGTCTCCTTTGAAAATGAAACCATTATACGCTTTAGTTGTATATGTATTAATGATACTTGGTTGGAAATTATTGATAGATAGAAAAGGTGAAAAGCAAACAGCAATCGTTCGTAATTCTATTATATTGGGTATTGTAATATATGGTGTGTTTGATTTTACCAATTTAGCTATTTTTGATAATTATTCATTGAAACTCGGATTAATAGATATGTTATGGGGTGGAATATTATTTGGAGTAAGTTCGTACATAGCTACAAAAAAATTGAATTTAAAATTATACTAAGGAATAATATATATATACCTACTATTAATACTAAGAACCAAAATGGAAAATCTACAGGATTCACTTGAGCGTGCTATTGGAGGAATACAGTTCTCTAGTAAGCGAATAGATACAGATGAATTTACTAAAGAAAAAGGAGACACTTATGTAAAATATTTGTATGGATGTAGAAGTTACTACACTATTCCCTATGGTGGAATAATGTGTTTGCCTAAAAACCAATGGATTTTTGAATTGGCTTGTATTCACTTTATGAAACTTAGCAATCTTATACCTATGAAATATGTCTCTGGTATTAATAAGACTATAGAAGTGAAAAGAGCTTCTGGAAGTATACAAAAAGCCTCTATTGATCCTTTGAACGGTTTAATTTATGATAAAAATCTAGATGATTTCTTATTGCGGTGTAATTTATCGGATACTTGTCTTGAAGAACCTACAATTTACTCTGAAATAGTCAAAAGCGTAAGATTATCGGACATCCTGATTCTTAACAATATTAATGAAATTGATGTTTCATTTCCGAATATTTTAAGAGACTATTCTAATAATGAAGATATTTTTGAAAACAACTATGATGACGATATCATAGATATTCAAAATAATGCATTCGAAACAATTACAGAGTTAATTAATAATTTTAATGAATTAAATAAAGACAAACATCTTAAAATAAATATAAAACTATGGGTTTAATATTTTATGAACGTAATTATAATACTAAATAAAATTAGTATCATTAAATATTTATGATACATTGATGAAGAATTTACACTTGCCATTATTTTTTCTATATTCATTTATTATTTAATAATATTTTTATAGAATTCTAATTTATTTATATTACAGTCTATATGTGTATCTGGGTCTATAGTATTGTTTAATAGTTTCTGTGTGAATATAGTTAATTTATTGTTTATATCTAGACTTTTTATTTTTTTAATAAATTCAAATAAACATCTTAATCGAATTAATATATTTTTAAGTGTGTTGTTTTGGTGGTCGTATGATATTAAAGTTTCTATATTATTAAATATAGTGTTGTAATATTTATCATTATTTATTACTTTATTATGCTTCAAAATAAGTTTATCAACTATATTAAAGTAAAAACTATGGTTCTCATCGATTATTTTATCTAAAATATTTACAATAATATATTTCAATAAATTCAAAGACTTATTTGGATATTTATTGTTATTAATATCTACTAATTTGAGAGGACCTATGGTTTTCTTATACGCAAAATTAATTGCGTCCGCAATATTGGGGGTGAAATATAAATCCTTGTTGATGTCTGGATTATTAGACATAATTAAAAATTCACTATAAAGTAATATTGAACGTTCAGATAAATATATACTTGCCGACAAATTATTAGTATAGTTAATAAGGATCCAAAACACGTGATATATTACATCACACCCAGATTGTAGTTTAGGAATACTATTTACCTTATCTTTTAGACATAATATAGTTTTCAATAAGCAAGTAGAGAAACAAGTATGTAGTTTACTATAGTTGAACGAACATTTTTTCTTACTACTTTCTATATATTCTAATAATTCATCTTGATTATCTAGTTCCATAATATAATCAATCAAATTTTAATGTAATATTGTCTTTAGTGATGTGATGTTCTGGAGATTTTTTTTTATTTTTTTTTTCAAGGGCTTCTTCATTAGATTTTATTTGATATACTATAAATTTAGACCCATTTGAATATCTTTCAATTGAAATCAATTTATATTGATGTATTCTTAGTAGTTGCTTAATAATAGTAATAAGTTTTTTGTTGGTTAATTTATTAAAATATACTTTTTGCTTACACGGTAAATAGTATCCTTCGATTTCTTTAAGCAATGGCTTACTTTTAATTATAGCATTGTTATGTTCCATTATTTTAACAGAAAATATACGATCACACGTGACACCATCAATGTTAAATGAATTTAATAATTTATTAATCAAATCAATTGGAGGTTTATTTTTAAACAATTGATTAATAGTCATAAAATAATAAATAGAAAATTTCAAAATAAATCAAACAAATAGAAAAAATTATACGAATTTTAGATTCATACACGATTCCAATGTATTTTTAAAGTCAGGTAAAGGTTTCGAGCGTTTGAGCCTATAATCATTCGTAACCTTTTTAAGTTTATTTTTGTCTATATTTACCGGAGCGTTAATATCCAAATCATAACTAGTTTCTTCGACAGTTGGAATACTTGCTATAAAAGGGTATAATTCGACATTTACTCTTTTTAAAGTTGTATTAAATTCTCTATATTGTTCGATAGTATATTTACCACCCCATTGTTTCAAAATAAGTTTAGAATTGGCAATAAATATAGGTTGATTGTCATTATATATATAATTCATCAACGAATAACGTTCGAAAGCATTACTATCATAATTTGTATCAAAATTGTAAGCAGCCCCACACGAACCACTACAAAAATTCCCATACATATAACATTTGTTATTAACTATTTTTATAGTAATCCCATACGGCTCATTATCAAATGTATGATTGCAGTTCATACACGGCATTGAAGAGGACTTGGGCCATAACTCCATTTTCCTATATTCAACATATTCTAAAAATAATTCATTTGTATTGCTATTATTTACTTTCAATTCATTTTCGCGTTGTTTAATTATATCGTTATAATTATCTGGTTGTTTTTTATCAATCACATTGAATTCGTCTTTAATTATTTTATTAGGTGGTACACTTTGTACTTTCATAAAATCGTTTGTACCATTATCAAATGGTTGAATATTTTCTTCTTGTGTATTTATTTCGTCGATTAAATTAATCAGTGGTAAATGTAATATAACATTTTCTTCCGTCGTTATATTACTAGTCCCATCTAATGTTCCAATTTTATCTTTGGGTTTTCTTCCTCTTTTCTTTGGAGGACTTTTTGTATTTTTTTCCGAATTAGGTTTTCGCCCGCGTTTTTTTTGAACTATATTTTCTTGTTCCATAATAAAAAAAAAATTGTAAGGCTTTAAGTTTGTTTATATTTTATGTATTTTTATGATGAATCCTACAAACAGGTATAAAACTTTCAAATGACCCTATAAGTTTCTGCTCTTGGTTCTCAGCTATTCGTTTAGTAAAATTAGCAGGTGTTCCATCTTTACAAATAACACACAACGCCGATAATTTTTTTACACTGTCGCATAAAGGTATTAGATCCAATATTTGTCCAAATGGGTTCATGAATGAATCTCCATCTAATCCAGCAACGTAAATGGTCTTATTATTCATTAGTGATAATTTAACAAACTCTATTAGGTCTTCAAAGAATTGGGCTTCTTCGATAATAATAACATCACAAGTATTATAGTTGGTATTTGAAATATTTTCCATCAATGTTAAACAGTTGTTAGAAGGAAATGATTTTTTATCGTGGGAAATAATACTATTGGTTCCATACCTATCATCTAATTTATGATTAATGATAAATAGAGTCTTTTTGAGAATTTTATAGTAATTAATGATTTTTAAAAGTTCAGTGCTTTTACCCGAATACATACAACCCAATATTATGTGAAGTTCCGAAGTCATTTTATTATTAGTGTTTTTGAAATTATAATCAATCATATTTTAATTATAGCATAATAAAAAAAATCAAATTTAAAAAATATGAAAATATAAACAAAACACCAGTTTATAAAAAAAATAAAGTTTAACAATAGTTATTATTAATTAATTTAAATTTATGCTTTGACCTTCTTCTTAAGAACCTTCTTGGGTTTCTTAACTGGTTCAGGCTCTGGTTCAGCAGGAGCTTCTACTTCTGCTTCTTCTTCATCACTATCATCCAACAATGTAGGCTTTTGTTCTACAGGTTCATCTACAGTTGCTTCTTCTGCTTCGTCTTCGTCTTCGTCATCACTATCTGGCACAAATGATTGATTTGATGATCGTCCTTCTGGAACTTCTACGCGTGCTTCACTAAGTGCCCATTGACACATAAATGTACCTGAACCGATCCAAATACCTACACAACTAATAATACCTTTGATACGAGCGTTATTAGTAATAACATCCTTGATATCCAAACCATCATCACTATTAATATTAATAATACTATTTGGCGACTTCATATCAAACAAACTACAACCCCATTTACCATCTTTATTGTAAATTTTGAGTTTAGATGTAGGAGGATACTTGCCATCAGGCTCACCGTCTTTGTCTTTTGAAACCTTGACAATAGGAGGCAAGAACTTAGAACTGATGATTTCTCGGTTGGCATTTTTCAATTTGAACCAAGGACCACTATTTTCAACCGCAAGATCAATAAGTCTATTTTCAATTTCAATCATCTTATCGTGAAACTGCTTAATTTTTTCATTGTTTTTAATTTCTTTAGGATCAGTACTTTGACTTTCCTTGTAAGAAAGTTCAGTGCTATATTTGGGATAAGGACCTTCAGTATATTCATTAAGACCAAATGGAAGACTCATCTTTGGAGTTTGAATTCTAAATTTCTTTTCACCAGTGTAATTGACATAAATAAGTTTAGCACCATTATCAAGCACATTAGGCTTGGAAACGTTGATTTGAGAAACATCGATGTCTTTAGGAAGGAGAACCATGATTGCTTGTTGTGATTGTTGATATGTATATTGTTAAGTTTTTTTTACAATTTCAATTTTTTTTAATTGTTTAAATTTTTCGATAATCTACTATTATTATAAGTAAGTAGAACTATGGAAAAAACTACACGTCAAAAGGAATTTATACTTAAAGAAGTCTATAGATTGAAAAGACTAGAAAATAAATTCATCTATGTTTCTGACCTTAAACATACTTGTAAAACACACGGAATAGATACAAAGGGATGTAAGAAAAAACAACTTATAGAACTACTAGATCATTGTTATGGATACAAAGTTCTGGATCTACGTGGACCAAATATAAATAATCTTGAAGAATTAACAAATACAGAAGATTTTTTTAGTTTTGATAAATTGGAAACTATAGATAAAGAATTACTTTTCACTATAGACGAGACTAAATTTACTTATGGATTTGATATACGTTCATTTAAAAAATTAATAGAAACTACAAATAAAAATCCATACACGATGAATGATTTTACTATAGAAATTAAAGAACGGTATAATAAAAGAGTAGAACAATTAAAAAATAAGAAAATTAGTTTAGACTATGAACCCGAAGAACAAATGACCCCTCAACAGGAATTTTATCAAAAAGTTCTTAAAGTTTTTATTAAAATGGATGAATTAAATGTAGTGGCATCTGGAACGAATCCAAATTGGTTTTTAGAATTATCTATAAATCAATTGAAGAAAATGTATCGTGTCTTGGAAGATATATGGAATTATAGAAGTAATATGACAAATGATCAAAAAAATAATATAGTTCCTGGTAATAATATATTTAGATATCCACTCTTATGGTTTCTGAATGTTAATGAAAAAGAAAAAATACAATTATTGTTATTAAATGAAATGGATAAATTAGTTAGTAGTGCTAGTAACATTAATGATAAAATTACAGGTTGCTATTATGTTCTTATAGGTTTAACTGAAGTTAGCCCTAATATAGCAAATGAACTTCCTTGGTTAATTCAATATTAATTATTCTTGTGTTTTTGGCGAAAAATCAATCATTTAATTATTCTTGTAGCATTCAAAAATCATTTAATTATTCTTGTAGCATTCAAAAATCAATTAATTATTCTTGTATTTAATCATAGTTATTCCTGATACTATTAATAAAATTCCTACTATGTCTTTTGGGTATAACTTTTCTGAGAAGAATAAATAGCCAATCATAATTGATAGTATAATAGTAAGTGATTGTGAAAATGATACTACTTTTGTGATATCTTCCATTTTTATTAAATAAAGAAACATCATTGCACCTATTAATGATATTAAACCACCTGATATTAAAACCAGGGATTCTTTTTTATTTAGATTATAAATTTTTTTAAGTTGTATATCATTTTTTTTATTAACTAACTTTAATCCTGCCATATATATTAGTAGAAATGCTAAGATGATTAAGTTATTGTATAGGAAGAATTCATAAGCATTTAGTTTTTTCATTACTATTTTTTTCAAGAAAGGATTAATTGTCCAGCATAGAATTAATATAAACAATAGTATAATATAAATCATAATATAATATTTACCGAGGAAACAATTTAATATAAATTTATTTTAATTTAATAATGACTTATTCGAATGAATTAATGCTAGCTATGGTTTATATTTATATTACAGTTCCTTGGGTTTATTATTTAATGTTAGAATATACAAAAACGGTTATATTTATGTACAAATATGGTATGCTAAATAATCCAATAATTCTGAATTTGCTACCATAAAAAGGATTTTTTGAAAAACTACTTAAAGTTTTATTCATTGTTCTTATTATCAATCATGGCTCCTTCTTCTACTAAAAAATCTTCTGGAAAATCGCAAAAATCCGCACCTGCTGCTAGCAAAGCTACAAAGGCAAAACCAGCTTCTGCTAGCAAAGCCACAAAGGCACCTGTTAAAACTGTAGCTGCCCCAGCACCTGTCGAAGCAACACCAGCACCGACGGAAACTCCAGTTGCTCCCACTGTTCCTGATACGGTAACTGAACTCGCACAACAATTCGACGCTATTAATGCTCGTCTTGCTGAACTTCGTTCTCTTGAAACATCACTTGTTCAAGATGTTCGCAAGCTCCAAAAGAACGCTATGAAATACCTTAAAGAAGTTAGTAAGAAATCACGCAGACGTCGTGCTCCTCCTGCTGAAGGAGATAAGAAACGTGCTCCAAGTGGTTTCGCTAAACCAGCATTGATTTCCAATGATCTTTGCTCTTTCCTCGGAAAGCCACAAGGAACTGAAATGGCTCGCACAGAAGTCACCAAATTCCTAACAAGCTACATTAAGGAACACGACCTTCAAGACCCTGAAAACAGACGTCGCATTCGTCCCGATAAGGCACTCCAAAAGCTACTTAACACAACTACTAAAGATGAAGTCACATACTTTAATCTCCAAAAATATATGAAGGTTCATTTCCCTGCTTCCAAGGCTAGTGCAACACAAGTCTAAATAAATTAAATTAAATATATTTTTATAAATTCTTACTTTTTTAACATTTTTGAAATACGTGTTTTAATTCTCTATTATTTACACTGCCTTTTTTGATTTTTTTGTTTTTGATTCATTTATAATGGTTTTCTTATTTCTTGATTACCATTTTATACACTTTACTAATAACGCTTGTATTTTTGGTAAGCATATTGTAAATTTTTTCTTTTTGGGAAAATAATAATAGGACCTATATAGTAGCGTTGGTTTTGATGTCTTTATCCATAACGTTATTTTGTTAAACGACTAATGATGTTTTACTATAACCTTTAATGTATAATGTATATACACTTGCTTATTGAAAAATAAAAAAATAAAAATCAAAAAAGTTAAAATAGGTTTATTTCTTTTTGAAAAATGTTGGTCGCCCCTTTTCATTATATTTTCCAACTAATTCGCCGACTTCATCATCTTCTAGTTTTTCATAAATTTCTCTATCATCGTCGTCTGTAATGTAGTATTCTTTTCCACGCAATTTCTTAATAGTAAATTCAACTTCAACTTCTTCTTCGCCTTCTTCGTCTTCTTCATTGTCTTCTTCATTGTCTTCTTCATTGTCTTCTTTGGTCTCTGGTTCTGGTTCTGGTTCTGGTTCTGGTTCATCTTCTTGAGGTTCTTGTGGTTCTGGTTCTGGTTCTGGTTCTGGTTCATCTTCTTGAGGTTCTTGTGGTTCTGGTTCTGGTTCTGGTTCTGGTACAATCATTTTAACTTCATTAAGGAGTTCTTCTTTTGATGGCTTAGTATTTTTAAGTTTACTTTCTAAAAACTTTATTTGACCGTCCTTTTCAAGTAAAGATTTATTTAGGCTTTTAATAATGGACACCTTAGAAAAGTTCGCTAATTCTTCCTTTACTTCACTATTTTTATTAATTAAGTCGGCGCATTTATCTTCGAGACTACTAATTTCATTTCGATGCTTTTCTAATTCTTTCTCAAGATTACTAATTCTAGTATCATAATATGTAAAAACGTTGGTAATTTCACAAAGCAACTTATCTTTCACTTCTTGAGACATAGTAAATAATTATTAATAGTAGCTATAAAATGTTTAAGTAATTTTATTATTCGTTATCAGCATCCGCATCATCATCACTTAAATTTTCATTTTTATAGGGGTGTTTAACAATAACAGTACCATCTTTAATAGTTTCACATTGATAATCGCTATAACCCAGGTCGCACGTTTCCTTTTCTAAGATACCCTTTTCACTATTAGTGTAATAATCGGAGAAGAAGTAGTAATATAATCCACCTAATATCAGTCCAAATAAAACATTGAATATAACATTCTGTAAATCATTTTGACATCCAATAGACATTCTACTCCATATAGTAACAATAATCATAAATAGTAGGAAATTGAATCTGAACCAATCCATAGTATCTTTCATCCACATATCAGAGAAGAAAAACGCCGCAATAAAGCATATTATTTCGATATGTGTATTATTTAAAAACCCGACTTTTAAACTTGCGGTCTCTGAACCAAATACAGCACATTCCTTGGGATAGACGACATTGCTATATTTTTTGTAAGCATACCCAAACATTTCATTAAGTATCATTCCAAGTAATATAACCCCGGCTCTTAGGTCTTTAAATAATGTTAGTGAGAAATACGTGAAGAAATACAATCCCAAAGGCATAATTCTAACAAATGTATTTAGAATTCCTTTAAAAACATCTAACCCAGAATAAACACTTGACGATGATTTTTGATTACTCATTTATTATAATCATAATAAAAAAAAAATTATATAATAGTATGTATAAATTTCGGAATTATTTCTCTGAAACGTCTGATTCATATGTTGTATTAAACAACTTTGAAAATGCTAGTGAAAAGCAATGTATTAAAATGGATAAAAAAAATGAAAAAATATATAGTAGTCTTCTTGCTAGAGCTGAAAAGGCATCAAAAGCTATAGGTGACACGGTATTAAGTGTAAATATAGAAGTTCCTTGTCCACCACGACCATCAAATCGCGATAGATTAATCATTTGGAAAAAACGGAATGTCTCTAAAAAGGTAATACTTCAATCGGAATCGGTATTATTCCTAAACGAACGTGGTTATAAATTAAATGACGATTATGAAGCATATCAAGCAATTGATTTAGCAAAGGAATTAAAAAAGCAAGAAGGTATTAAAGAAACAAGTGATGATAAATCTAAACATTTTGATAATATATTTACAAAACAAGATAAAAATATACTACGTAGAAGATCTTATGTAAAAATTATGCCATCAAGTCCTAGTCGATCATTAAGATCGGTGCCTTCGTCACCTAATTTTACAAATCATACACACGCCAAAATATCTTTCAAATATCCGGAACAACCCGAACCTGATGAAAATATGGTTAAACCATCAGCACCACCTTTATCCCATAATATTATATACCCATCAAAATTGGTTGAACTTTAGGTCATTGTGTTCTAGACATATTTCTAACACCTGAAGTATATTCTTTACTTTTATTAAATTAATATTTTCCAATACATCTGGATTTGTATTTTTTATTATTTCTATATCCTGATAATTACCTTCTGGATAACATATTGTTGATACCCCAGCTTTCTTTCCACCTTCTATTTTATATTCTAGACCACCGATTACGTGAATATCCCCATTTAGGTCAATTTCACCGGTTAATGCTACATCATTTCTTACGGGTATATTAGTGAATAGAGATACTAATGCTAATGTAATTGCTGCCCCGGCACTAGGTCCGTCTTTTGGGACAGATGCTTCTGGACAATGAACGTGTAATCCCCATATTTGTTTCTCGAGGTCTTTAATGGTATTCTTCTTAATACTAGATGGAAGAAGATTCCAAGCAATTGTTTTAGCGCATTTAATACTTTCTTTCATAACATCGCCTTGTTGCCCTGTAATCATTAAACTAAGTTTAACATCACTATACGTTTTAAATATTTGTATTATTGTAATACCACCCGTTCCCATATTTGTGGCATAAAGTCCATTTACTAAACCAATATGACTTGATATGGATATTTTTTTATGAACGATTTTTCTTTTATTAGAAAAAATATTCTCAACTAACTTTCGGTTTACGTTATATGGAAATTTGATATTTTCATTATTCATAATAATCCTAAGATTTATTTCCCGTATAATCTCAAAAACCTTTTGTTTAAGACTACGTATACCTGCTTCGTGTGTATAGTTCTCGATAATAAAGTCTAATGTATCATTGTCTAATATAAGAGATTTTTCAGGTAATCCCACATTATCTAGGAATTCTGGTAATAAATAATTTTCGATAATATATTTCTTTTCTTTCTTGTTTATATTATTGAACTTTATACGATGAATACGGTCTGCTAATATAGGGTCTATTTTATCAAAATCATTATAGGAAAATACAAATAATACCTTCGATAAGTCCAATTTAACACCCGAGAAATATTTATCTTGAAATTCGTCGTTTTGACTTGGGTCTGTTAAATGGGTTAATATACCTACAATTTCACGACCATTTTCTGTATTACTAATTTTATCTAATTCGTCTATATATATTATAGGATTCATACATTGACTATCACGCAATATATCCACAATTTTTCCCCAAGTTGACCCAACGTATGTATAACTATGACCTTCTAATGTAGAACCATTAGAACTACCACCCATAGCAATAAATGCAAATGGTCTATCTTTAAGACATTTAGATATACCTTTTTTTGCTAATGATGTTTTACCGGTACCAGGAGGCCCCTCAAATCCAAAGACATATCCTTTCATTTCACCATTAATCCACTGAGCAATAATACGTTTAATTTCCTTTTTAGCGTCGTGTTGTCCATAAACAGCTTTATCGAGTGTTTCCTGTACGTGTTTTATATATTTTTTACTTTGAACCTTATGGTCGTTCCAATGTATATTTAATAAACTTAATTTTTGGTTATAAATATCGTTTATATTGAAATCAAATAATTGTAATAACTCGGTTTTCTTATTATTATTTTCTTCACTATCAATAATATACACTAATTCCTTACATAAAACGTTTTTATTCTTTGTTTCTATATCATCAATAGCTAATTTTGCATCTACTAAACTGTTTACTTTATATGCTTTAGATCTCAATATACCTACTTTGAATTTTTTTGATAAATAATTTATATTGAACTTCTTATTTGTTTCACTTTTAGTTTTATTTAATATTTTTAAGAAATTACTAATTTCTAATGATGATATTTTATTATTTATATCTTTATTGTAAATTTCTTTGTATTGTATATTAAATGATTTTAATTCACTCCTAAATTCCCCTAAAAACGATATTATATCTTCTTTCTTATAAATCCCAAAGGGTATCTTTAATAATCCATCTAAATATTGTTGTGCTTTTGATGCGTTTTCGCCATTCTTATTTACAATTTCTTTATATTTTTCCATTGCTTTATTTTTAGTGGTTTCATTTGCCTTTAATAACATAATTCGCTTTTCATATGATATATTATCATCATTGAAATCGTGTAACTCCTTATTATTTTTTTCTATTTTTTTCAATGCTATTTTAAACAATTTTTGGACACTCCAATGAAGATTATTATATACTTGTTCCGCTAATGGTTGTGGTTTAAGCAAATACGATTCGTTACTAATCATATCATATAGTAAATACGCCATATATTGCGATTCGTTATCAGTTTTATGTAATAAGAAAAGTGTTAGGAATTCAATTTGGTCTTCTATATTCATATTTAGGAATTCTTTGACAATAGATGAGATAGTTATTTCTTTGTATTTTGCCACCATATTCAATTTATATTCGCATATTTCCATTAATTGAGTTTTCGTATATATAATATGATCTCTGAGAGACAATTGATTAAAAAATCCTTCGAAAAATACTCGTTTGTCAACACTTATTTCATTTAAATTTATTTTCTTATTAAAAAATTGTCGATGAATGTTTAATGGGTCTCTTTTAAAATACCCATTAATGGATAATATCATATTTCTTATTTTTATAGGAAATACCATCTGGACACCGTGTATATTTAGTAAAAAATTATCGTTGTCAATAAGTTTAAAAAATATTATATTATCGTCATATTTTTCAATATCAATATTTGTTTGAACGTTATTAATATCCTTTATTTCACAACTTATGGGAACAAATATTTTATTGAAACAGTGTATCTTATGATTATTATTATAATAACACATATTGATACGACATAAAACATAAAGTATATCTTCTATATTTAATGCTCCTATTTCCAGAACGATATAATACAAGTTTTTATATATATCTTCTAGAAATTTACGTTTTTTTATAATTGTATCTCTTTTTAGAGAGAAATATAAATTATTTAGATTAAATTTTTCTATAATTTCCTCTAATTTTGATAACAAGTTAGAATATTTTGAATATGTTATAATATTTTTGATATAACAATTATCTATATGAACCATAAGATTAGTTATAACATCGAATAATTTTTTACTGTTTATGTTGAGGTGATGGATTGCCAGTAATTTCCTCATAAATATGCCTAAGATTTAAATATATATTAATTTACAAATATAAACCTGATTTAAAAGTATATAGCATTTTTTCTATAGAATATAAAAATGAGAAACACTACAGGTGGTAAAAAACATAAGAAACAAGGAAATATAGCAAATCAAAATAATGAAATAGTTTTTGCTGATAGTGAACAAAACTATGGGAAAGTTATGAAACTTTTAGGTCATAGTAAATTTGAAATTATGGTATTTAGTAAAAATGATAAAGGCGACTTTCAAGCTAATACCATAATCGGTAATGCTCGACCACGATTAAAAAAAAAACGAATGTTTGCCAATAAAGATTGCTTTGTTATAGTATGTCTAAGAGATTTTCAAGAGGGTGTATGTGATATTGTTCATGTATATAAACAGAACCACGTTCATATTTTAAATAAGAAAAAATTTATTCCCAGTTATTCGGTGGATAATGAGGCTAATGAAGTAGATATTGAATTTGAAACGTGTGAAATGAATGATGAAGAAGTTCCCGAACAAAAAAATAGGTCTAAAATGTATTTAGATGTTGAAATGGAATCATCCTTTTCGGAAGATGAAGAAAACGACCATCCAGAAAAAGAAATTAAATATGATGATTTTGGTAATATTGTTTAAGTTAAGGCCCTTTCTTTAATTTGTTTTTCGTATTGCTCCATAACATTTTCTTCGATATTCGATTGATATATTTTTTCAGGTTCACAGAAAGCCTGATAATAATCGTTCATTTTATCACTAGAAAAATCATCCACTTTTTCTATTGTTAAGTCTAAATTACTATCTAAATAATATGGTGATGGTTTAGGTTCTTCATATATTATTATGTCCTTACTAAATTCATTTGTATTTCTGGTGACTATTTTCTCTTCGCGAGGTCCACTGTCCATTAAATGACCATAGCCCTGATTACGAAAACAGTCGTTTGTGTAAATTGTTTCGGTTGTTTCTTTTAGTGATCGTTCAAACATTTCATCTAATATTTCAGTACAAGAAGGCATAGGTATTTCTGTTTGAGCCTGACAAAAATCTGTAAATTCCTTTTCCAATTCTTCATATGTTTTAGTCGTTTTATATTCAAGTTGTTCTTTAACAAAGTTATAGGACTTAATAACCATATTAATCTCTTCTTTTGACCCACCTTTATCAGGATGACAAAGTAATGCTAACGCATAATATCTTTCTTTTAATTCTTTCAAGGAACTTTCCAGAGTAATACCAAATAATCCAAAAGGGTCTAATGTTTCAGCCATTTATAGAAATATATAGAAAAAAATAAAAATAATTTTACTAAATTAAAATACACAATAAAAATACATTTAATTAAAATACATTTAATTAAAATACTTAAAATTATTATCTATGTAGTATTATAGGCGAATTATAATATATATATATAATTATATATATTTATCTCATCTCACATAAATTTAGTTTTTGTAATTTGATAAATAATCATTTAGATAATAGGCGGCGAACTATTATTCAAATAATTGTAAAATTATGATCAGCACAAACACAATAATTATAAAATATAAAATATAAAATGGAAAAAGAGTTTATTATAAGGCCTATGAAAGGCATATTTACTCTGGTATTGGTAGGTGTATCTTAGGAGACCGCGGCGACGGCTCCTATGATGACAATCACGACGACGGATAGTTTGAGATAAGTTTCTAATTCAACCCTTGTGCTATGTTAGAGGCTTAATACATATTAAATAAATTTGTTTACTAACTGGATATTTGTTTACTGTGTATATATATATAGGTAGAGGCGGCGACGACGATAAAGGAAGTGGCGACGATAAAAGAAGTGGCGACGACGATAAAGGAAGTGGTGACGACGATAAATATATGGATAAAATAAAGATTATAGATAAATGTATAGATAATAAAAATAATAAAAAAAAAATATAAACACGGATTCATTTTCGTATATATAGAGCGTGGAGCTCAATATGATTGTTTTTAATAAAAAATAATCTAACAAGAAAATTTTTCTTGTTGGATATTAAAATATTTTAATTCGAATTAATTCCACTATTTCGATTAGAACTTGTTTTTTTTAGTATTCCAGAAGTGCTTCTTCCTATTCCAGAATCGCTTCTTATTCCAGAAGTGCTTCCTATTCCAGAATCGCTTCTTATTCCAGAAGTGCTTCCTATTCCAGAATCGCTTCTTCCTATTCCAGAAGTGCTTTCTGATTTTCGTATCATTATTGTCTGTCTTCTTATTTTTTCGAGTAATTCCTTTTGAGGATTTTCAAGAGTAAAATTTGTTTTATATTCAATAATTTGTTCTTTTAATTCTTTAGGAATAGTATCGATAGTAACAATATAATTGTTTATATCTTTCATATTTTTCATTAATGATTCGCCTGTCTCATGGCTCATTCTTAAATCTTTTTGATAGGTTGCTATTATGTCTCTTATTTTCGTTTGAAATACATTTTTTAGTCTAAATCCATCTAAGATTCTTAAAAGTTCTTTATAGGATTTACCAATTATTAGTAACGATATTTTATTCATTAAATCATCATTAACAGAAATATAATCATTGAGATTTATTCCTCTTCCAGAATTAGATTCTAAAAACCTATTCAATTGGTATACAACCAACGCACTCATAAATAATTGAGCTAATTCATTTGCTTTTTGATTTATTATACTTCCACCAATTTGTTTAGAACGTGGACGTTGTTTAGTTTTTTTCATTTTACTTGTTAATGATAATGAAGTTGATGTTGAATATTTGTTAGTATTTTTTTTTGTTTTTCTTCGTAAATAAGTTTCAGTATTATTGTTTGGATAAATTTCCTGTTTACTTAATTCTCTTCTATAAAAAATTGCTAATTCATTTATAATATACTTAAATCGTGTTCCTGTATTTCCAAACCCATAATCGTGAAATGTATCCACTAATACTACCATTTTCCAAGCTAACATATCATAATTGGATTTTGGTTGTATATGTTGGTCATCACACCAATATTTAGTATCATTCTCATTATTTAAATAACCACTTATACTCTTATTTTTTCTAGGTTTAGTTGGGTCTTTCATATGAGATTTAGCCAATGCTCTAAATACACAATCACCTACAAATGCGGGTCTATCTTTATCAACTTTTACAATATTTTTTGTAATATCGAAATTAGCAGAATTTGCTTCTAAATATTGTGTAGTATCTCCAGATGTTTTTCCTAAGAAACAACCGTAAAATTTATTAAATAATGATCTTCCTCCAGGTTTCATTATAATGTCTCCATCTTCATCATAGTCCATAAATTCAGTATTTAAAAGTACTTCTATACGTTTATAGTTTTTACGATCTGTTTCTCTAAACAGTCCAATTATTTCATTAGATTGTCCTTCAATCATAATATGATTAATCTCGTCCTCAAATAAAACCTGGAAAGCACGTATGGCTACATTTGCTGCTTCTAAATAATCTGTTTTTATTAGCGATGTTTTTATTTCTTCTAATCCTTCTCTAGTTCTGGTTTTTGGATTATACAATTTTAAACTTTTATTATTGAATTTTAAATCTATTTTTATAGTTACATCAGTTGCTTTAACATTAAAACTATACTCGTCATCACTATCAAATTTCCAATCATATGATAATATTTGTCCTCTTTGTATGCTTTCACGCTCCCTATTTAAACAATTTGTATTTGTCCATCCATCTACATAATTACCCCCCGAACATAATGGACGGAATTTCTTTACTGAATCATTATTATGATAATTAACGCCATTATCTATAACATATGTGTTATTGGGTTTCAATGGTATTGATTTATTAGTTTGATTTATATTTCCAATATAAATATTTTTAGGTAATGTCATAGCCATAATTTTAAGTAAGCTATTCTCCCAATCTGAATCTAAATTTAATAATATCTTGGAGTTATGATTTAAGTTTTTATAATATTGAACGTTTTTAAGAAAATTTTTATTGTTTTGTCTAATTTCATTTAAGTCATCACCATATGAATCTAAGTTTATTTTAATATTATTTGAAACGAACCCATATAGTTTTTTCAAAATTAAACTAATAATTCTTATTGAAGGTTCATCTCTGAAGTCATCGTCTTTTTTTGATATATCATAGATTTCTCGATATTCACTTTGAATAGTTTTGATTATATAAAATCCAATACTTCCTAAAAACATATTAGAGACTTCTTTGATTGGTTGTGTTAAAATACCCCCTTCCTTTTCTGTTATGACATTATTGATAATAAAAAAATATTCCTTGATTTTCTTTCGCAAACTAATATATTTTTTCAAAAAATCAAAATATATTCCTTCATTCTGAAATGGCTTAATAGGTCTTCTCGATACTTGTCCTAATTTTTCCAATACATTAATCATATTGGTGTAGGCATTATTTAGTTCATCTATTTGACTTTTGATAAAAAATTCAATATCATTTTCTTTGATTAATTTGGTATTAAGTGAAATAATAGTATTACCCATAGTATTAACTTTATAACTATCTTTTAAAAAATCTATTAATTCTTTAGATGTCATTTTTTTCATATCAGAATAACGATTCAGAATATTCTGTGTATCAAATAGGTTTTCATCACTACCGAAGTTAATTAATTTATTATAATTTTTTTCAACATCCTCATAAAATACTTTCAAATTATTTTTCAGTGTTTCATCCGTATTTTCCAATATAACTATTGATAATATTTGTCTAAAGTTATCCTTGTAAAATTTTATTGTTTTGTTTTCTTTTGACTCTTTTAGTGTTTTGTTTCTTGGTAGTTTAAATGGTATCCCACGTTTTGATAATTCACTAGTTAAAACGGAGCTTGTACGTTTTAATGTTCTTTTTTTTGCTATTGATGTGCTAAGTTTACTTTTTGGTATAGTTAACTTAGAAGACATATAAATAAATAAAATAAATTAATAATACAAATTAACAGAGCCTTTCTCTACGCATTTCTTCTGGACATTGGTCGAGATTATTTTGAAATTTTTCTAAATCGTAAACAACACCACGTTTAGGACCACGGCATACTACTCTTTCATTGTCTTTATTGATTACTTGCCCCATTTGAGCACACTCTTCTACATAACGTTCATCTTGGAATGTTTCGACAAACAAAGTTCTTAATAAATATGAAATTAAAGCTAAACTAAATACAATTAAAACGACATTTAATGAGCACATATTATAAAATAAAACAATAAAATAAATATATCTAATTTAGTATAAATACACACACATATTTACAAACAAGGAAATGCGTATCCGTCTGTGGCACCACACTGATATTTATTACCATTAGGATCTGTTACTACTTCACCTTGATTATCACCAGAACATTCCATAATATTAGTAACACCTGTGGCGGATGCGTTACATACGTCTTGAAAACGTTCACGAACACGTTTTACTAAAAGTCCTAACAATAATACAATTGCTACAACCAATAATACATTATTTACTAAATCAATATTGATTTTGATACTTTTCATAGATTTCATAGATTTCATAGATTTACTAACCATTATAGAATACTATTACAAAAAAATTGGATCTATACAATAAAAAATTGAATCTATCCAATAAAAATATTAATTATTACATACTATTATGATTTACATCTACTCCATAAAAGGTATCTGGAAATTGGAACTGGATTCTAATATTCAAACGATTAATGACCTGAAAAACGCGTATATTCAAAAATATCCAGAATTCAATATCGATAATATTCAAATTTACGACGAAAACCGGATTCTTCTATACGACCAAGACCCACTTAATATTAATATTAATATTAATCCTAAGTATTTTCTCGTAATTCGACCGATAATATGCCAGCATCATCAATAATGCGAAGTAAATTTAATTACTTTGGTAATATTGATACACTTGTAGGTATTCTGAATAAAATTAAATGTAAAAATGAGAACACATTTATGATAAGCGAAAATAATATATTGTTGGAATTAATTTTCAAATATAACAACACATATGAAAATAAAGAACAATATGATAATATATTTACTAAAGAAGAACATATTGATTTTATGATTGAAGAAGTTAAAAAAATAAATGTTAAAGGTAATATTTCATTAAGAAAAACATATGGAAATACATATATATATTAGACTTTAACTATAATTAATGAACCTACCAGTGTTACTAACGATAATAACATAATAGCCAATATTAATAAACTATAATAATACATTACATCTCTTCCCCAGGTTCCAGAACATTCACATTTTTTATTTACTAAATTGTGGACGTATGAAACTACTACACCAATATATACTAAATTTAATAATCCTGCTAATGGTAATACATAGTTTACTAATAAAGGTGCCTTTTTAGGTACAAATACCATTAAAAGTGATAGAGCTATTAAAACTACACTATAATGTTTAATTATATCGCGTCTTATATCTCTTGAACATTCGCATTGTTTTCTTTCTAGTTTTAATACAAAATTCAAGAAAATACCTTGAATAACTAAAGTCATTAAAAATGGCATAATTTGTCCAGTATTAATCATTTTATAATTTATAGAAATATTTTTTATTCGAAAAATGTAAGATTAAATATAATTATACATAATGCGTGAAGGATTTTTAAAACTTTACCTTTTTTAGAACTTATAGTCATATCACCTAAACCAACGGTTCCGTGAATAATAGTTGTCATATAAAGATAGTCTAATGGTCCGGCTTCATAATTTTCTTTTTGATTAGCGA
>Ga0209425_10002004_pt1 | contig 23227 bp, 27 predicted proteins | sample COG_05_FD_184749 | JGI IMG/M metagenome (GOLD analysis project Ga0209425, IMG submission 184749) | Pelagic Microbial community sample from North Sea - COGITO 998_met_05 (SPAdes) (version 2) | ecosystem: Environmental > Aquatic > Marine > Neritic zone/Coastal water | place: Helgoland, sampling...
TATCTGTATATTTTGACTTCTTCATGTATCAAATCTCCTCAATGTAGTTTACGAGAAAATTCTACTTATACGAACAACTAATTTTTGGGGGGATTACCGGTCGCATTTCGCAGGGCGTTTAAGTGTGTTGAATAAGTAGAGCGCATTTTTCTTTTTTTTAAACATGCCGACCATCCAGTGAGTGTTCGAAGAAGATCGTAGGAGTCAATTAATAGGGCTGTCTGTTTACAGCCCTATGATTTAAATTGTTATGACAGTGCTATGGTAGTTCGCAAGTGTATACGTTATCGCTAGTGCAAATAAGGGTGTCATCGTCAATTAAGCGCCAATTTTTTTCGGTGCTAGGTGCAGCTGATGGTCTAGTGTGGATGAGCTCAAAATGGCTGCCAGCAATTGCATATCCACAAACTGCGTGATTTACAAGCATAGGGTTCACATCTGGGCTTTCTTGCTGAAAGCTAGCTTCAACAAACTTGGCTTGATCTGCAACCGGGCCATAAGGATGATACATAATGTCCCACTCAGGTGCGTTATTTAAAACCCAACCGTAGTTATCATTATATTCAATTTGTGATGCTTCAGGACAGGTGAATGCTGAAGCTGTGCTGATGAGTGCAATTGAAAGTAAGCTTGTAGCGAGTATTTTGTTTCGTAATAACATGAATTGTTCCCTCGAGTTATATTTATAAAATTAACTATTTTGAATTTTACTCTGGTCAGAGGGGGATGGCAAGTTTTGTTGTTAAAGGGAGTATATATCATTAGGGTTTTTATCGACCAAATCCTCAGGTGCTAGGGGGTGTTTTGTCTTTTTCTGTTTCTTCTGAAGGTGTTTCTTGCTGGGTTGGTTTGTCTTTTTCAGGTGTTGTGTGTTCACCTAGAGTTTCTACCTTCTCTGTTTGACGGCCGCTTTTTTTATGTTCCACTGTTTTAAGGATTTGGGTTGTCGATGATGGAGTGAGGGCGGCTTTCGTGTGCGTACTGTTGAACGCGTCAAGAGCTTTATAATCTTCAAGTCTAACCGGATTGTTCCCATGTTGCTTAGCATGTTTAGATATATACTCATAAGTATTGCCGCGACTTGTTCCAAGATTTTCCCTGTCATGAATGGCAACATTTTGAGTGAGATAATCTTTTGCTTTTTCTTCGGAGTAGCCTTGTGTCTTGAGTTTTTTGATAAAAAGTGTCTGGATTACCGATCTAAAACCCCAGCTAACAATATTGGCTTTTTCACTTTGGTTGGGTCTGTTTATTACAGCATCAAAAACACCCTAATCGAGCGCTATTCTTTTTTGCTCTACCATGTTGAGTAGCTCATTTTATAGATATGCCTGCATAAGAAACTGAAAATCGTGTGATGGAGTGTCTTTATTAAATTTAGAGGTGTCAAACTCATTAAACAGTAGATCGTTAGAGGTGGCTTTTTCTTTGATCGCATCTTCAGCGGCTTTGAAGAGCGCTTTGCCGTCTTGTTTTGTTAAGCTGTGTGATATGTAGAGTGCATTTTTCTTTCCGCTCTTTTCCTCGGAAACTTCAAAGGGGGTTTCTTTTTTATCAAAGACAATCTTATCCTGCTCGGCGTCTCCCTCTGTCGAAAACGAAAAGGTATCAAGTTCTTCGTCTGATGAGGCGTCTGTTTTTATAGGCCCAAGATTGAATGGTTTTGGCATGATGATTCCCCGAGATATGCTGAATTATATATTCATTATATCACGACGAGGGGCTTGCCTTAAAACCTCATTTAATTTTTATCAGAGCGGTGTGCCATTTTTCAGATGGTTAGGCGTAGTTAGGTACTGTGATCTTGTTGTTTACGAGAGTATGCTGTGTGAAAAAAGGAGTTTGCCTTATGTTGCAGGAAATAGTCGAGCCAGCAGGTCGGCGTAAGGACGAAAGCGAGGTTGATAATGTTGAGTGGTCAGAGGCCGAGGCGCGCGTGATATTGCGCGATAAATATCATGTTATCCGACCAATAGAGAAGATGGATAATGGATTCTATCCTATGCATGCAGCACTCCATGCAGGTCGTGAGGAGGCAGTGAAATTGCTTCTTTGTGTAAAAGCAAGTGTGTCTTTACCTTTTGACGAAGGCTTCTGTCCTATTCATACAGCAGCCCGTTTAGATTTTGTTGATATGGTCAAGCTTCTCATTCTCTAAAAAGCAAACGTAAACCAGGCATCTGAAACTAAGGCAAAAAAAACACCGTTGCATGTGGCAGCTCAAATGCGCCATGTTAAGAGTATTGCTGCGTTGCTGGCATGTCAGGAAGTTTCAGTTGATGATGGTATGGGGGTATCTTTTTGATCTTGAGGAGTTATTAAGCCCTTTAAAACCCGTGGCGCCTTAACTCTCCAGCGCTGTAAACCCTGAGGGTGTTTTACCTGTCATGCGTTTAAACATTGCAATGAATGCACTATCGTTGCTGTAACCTAATGCTTGGCTGGTTTGGGTCGTTGTTTTTCCAATGCTTAGATAAGTGATTGCGTGCAAAAGTTTTATTTGCGCGCGCCATTTTTCAAAATTCAAGCCTAATTCTTTTTGACATAACCGAGTGAGCGTTCGAGTGGTGATATAGACAGTTTCAGCTATAGCATCAGCAGTTTGATTGTTATCCGGGTTGGCACACAGCAGCTGAAATATTTTTTGTAAGCGTGGATCTTTAGGTTTTATATCCCAGAAAGGGTGGGTATCTGCATCACACACCTCATCGACGATCACGGATTCTAAGCGTTGTTCTGGACTGTTCTTTGAGTAAACTTCAGGAAAGTCACAGGCTTTTTTAATTGAGTGATTTCAATAAGGGTGAAACGTTGATGATGCCAAGTTGTTTAGGCAGTGCGGGAAATAAGGCGGTATCAATATACAGTGATCGAAATAACCCTGCTTTTTTGGTTGAGCAGGCGTGTATCCAGTTGCTGGGAATCCATGCGGCTTTGCTGGGTGTTAAAATGAAATAGAAGTACTCACTTTGCAGGTTTAGTGTGCCAGCGTCGGAGTAAAGCAGCTGTCCGCGAAGATGTCTGTGTGGTGGATGGTCGGGTGTGTGGTTCTCGATCGCAACACTGTAAATTGGCATCTGAAAATCATCGGGTCCAATTGATGGGTCTATATATTTATAGTAAGGCATGTCTGAATCTCGTTATACTTTATACTTTATTCTTATGTCGATATTATACGGATTTATCCCACAATACAATAAACCTCCAATTGAGAGGAGGTGTTTGAAATGTTTTATCTATTGAGTTATTTATCTAAACCTAAAGCGGATGATTACTTGCAAGATGACGTATTGTGGTAAGTGTTTACCTACCTCAGCCCTACTGAGCTAGCCGTGTGGCGTTAGTGTCTAAGTCGTGGAATCGATTGGCGCAAGAGGATTCCTTGTGGGCCGCGTACTTACAGAAGGAGGGTGTGGAGCAGAAAGGTTTAAAAAAATCTTAGAACTCAGGCTATCCTTCGATTGGATAGCTATTTGTTTGATGATGCAGCGGGTAAGGCTTTTCTTTTTGATCGCAATGCGTTGTGGATTGATGAACGTTCGCAAGGAATTAAGAGCTTAATTCAAAATAGGCAATGCAAAATAAGCGATGTGTTGCCGCTTACAAAAAAGCAGAGAGTGTATATTGAAAACATGTCGTTATTAATTAACGCTGGCGTGATGCCCTTTAGTGATTCTGTAGAATGCACGCCAGTTCAGCGTTCTACGTTTAGGCATAAAAAAGTTCGGCAGCTATTTGAAGAGGGGTATATGGATGTATCGCAAACCAAGTCTTTTAATGTCGACCATCTGCGTAACTTGCGTTGTACACATCTATTAATTAAAGCAGGCGCAATGCCATCAAAAACTGCTTTAGCTTTAACCCTGATGTAAGCCATTAATCTTTACAATAAAAATTCACGAGAGCGATTATTGATAAGCAGCTTTCGGTGTCCGATGCGATGCTCTTTACGCATTCAGAAAGAAAAGCATTTGTTAAAAAACACAAGTCTTATTGCAATGGATATCAATATTGATTGTAGCGTTGAGCTAGAAGCAGCGTGCTGCTTCTGACGACTAACCCATTGATTTTATTTTTCAGATCTTCCTAGAGAGTTAGGTAAGCTTTTCTAGCTCACCGTTTCATCTATTAAATATGGTTTTAGAGCGATTTTTCTGGCTTCTTAATATTTCCAGGTGAGTTTCCGATGTTGCATTGCTCAGGTGGCTTGTGCTGTTTTTTCCTGAATGTTTCATGCGATAATGCGATCAATCTTAATAATCATTGGAGAGACTAATGCAGCACGAAAAAGTAGGTAGTGAATATCAAAAGTTTACGACCAAGACAGGCCCATTTCCTGATGTGTTGATTGACGCGTGGGAAAAAATTTGGAAAATGGATTCGCTGGATTTTGGCGGCCGACGAAAATATATCGCTGATTTTGAAATCTACGATGAGCGTGCTGTTGATCCGGAAAGTGCTGCGGTTGATATTTATATTGGTATTGATGCTTGATCTGATTGTTAAGGAGGTTCTATGCGGCTTGAAGCAATTAAGTTATGTCTCTTTGTATTTTATCTTTTGTTAATTTTTATGTTTGCATTCAATAATGCCTTGAATTTTGATGATAATTTTCAGTTTTTTTCACATGTGTCAAGTATGGATACAACCTTTGATCCGGGCAGTGCGCGGCGAATTGTTAATCCGTTGTTGCACCATCTGGCATTTATCTCGATTATTTTATGGCAGTGTCTGACGGTGTTGGGAAGCGATCTAGGGTGCTATCAATATCGTCGATCCCGAACGTTTTCACTTGTGAATGTAAGTCTGCTGATGGGTATTGCGCTGTATTTTTTTTGTTTTCTATGCGTTGCTTCAGAGTGGTTTGTGATGTGGCAATCAGTTAAGTGGAATGCTCAAAGCACGGCGATTGGGTTTTCTACGATATTTTTGCTTTTGTTAGTCGTCATTAACTTGCCATCACTCGTCAATCACGATGTCAAACGCGCGCAATAAATTCATTGCATCAGGCATGGAAAATTGCGCTTTACGAATGTCGTTTTCATTGGGGTCTATAAAGTAATTGATAGCCTCAGTGAAATCGGCTGAGTAAAGGTTGCTATGCAAGAAGAGGCTTTTCTCGAGATCGGTTAACACGAATCGTCCATCGGATAAGTCGGCCTCCCTAAAATCAACATCATGTGCTTTGCACTCTTCAATGATAATGCTATTCATGTTTAAGCCAAAAAAACTCGATTGGCTGATGTCTGACTTATAAAACGAAAAAGGGCTGCGAAGTTTGACCAGCGGCCATTTTGCTTGTGTCCAATTAATGCCGATGAGTTTGCATTCTTCAAATTCAGTTTCAATGAATGATGTGTTGGTCATCACTGATGCGCTTAAGTTGGAGTGGACGAATGCACATTCGATAAATTTGCAGGATCGAAATGTTGTTTCAATTGAGCTTAGCGATGAGAATTTGCAGCGATCAAATGTTTTATTTTCAATGATCTTATGATCCAATGATAGGTCTGCAAAATGGATGTTATCAAATGTGTTTTCTTTTTCCACGTCACTGGTGTTTTGTTTGTTCATTGGGTTGGCCTGCAATGATAAAGAGTGGCATGATAACATTTTTTGAGAGCGTGCGGTATTCTAACCCCTACACTCGCATTGATGCCTGAACGTTGTCGTTAATTGTGTTTTCTTCAGGTTTTGTTCTTTGCTGTGCTGTTTTATCGAACAGGGTGCTTGGTACTTGGCTCACCTTGGGTGGATCGCTGACAACAGGAGATTCCCCCATTAACTTCTGTGTTTCTTCTGGCGTTGCATTGGCATCTTCGTTATCGAGGATTTTCGTTTGTGTTTTTTTTTCTTCTTTCAACTCCTTTTTTTCGAGCTGGTGTTTGTGCATTATCACCAAGCAAAGCAATAGTGCGATAACGCCTGTTGCAATTCCGAGTGTCAGAGCATTCATTGCAAACACGCCAGTAAAGGCGGAGAACCCAAAAAAACATTCAAACAATATGTGCATGCTGTTTTTTTTAAGCTTTTCAACGCTGGCGGTATACTCTGGATCACCTGAAGAATGGAGCTTAAATGTTTTGTAGGCTAATGCGATGAGGAAGGTGAGTTGAATGGTGATGGAGATAGCAAGTGCAATGAAGGAGACGAGCGCAATCATGTTGCAAATGTCTTGAACCTTTTGAGCAACGTTACCCAGAATATCACCGCTAGCGGTCAAGCTTTCTAAGTATGAGATTATTGATAGACCGATAACGGCTTTGTTCTCATCGTTGAAATCATTCATGAGACTGTATTTAAAACGGAGCGCGTCAATACAAATCATGGCGCCTGCAAAGACACAGATGGTTGCTCTGATTAAGTCGTGAATTAATTTTGTGGGTGCAACAACTAGGGGTAGCAAAAGAATCAATGATTCTTGCATGACTTCAAATGCAATAAAGTGTGAAGAGTTGTAATCACGTGCTGTGATTATCTCATCAGGTTTTATGACGCCCTTATCAAACATAGCTGGCTAACTTCTCTTATAATTATATAAGCCCCACGTATTAAATAATGATAACAGGCATATATTAAGGAAATCTTAAGAGAAGGTTAGGCTTCGCGCATTCTTGAGTAAAATAATGCAGATAATGATTTATGGTTACATCATCTCACAAATTTTAGCTTTTATCATGTCAATAGCGATACGGTTTGCACCACCGCGAGGGACAATAAGGTCGGCGTAATGTTTGGAAGGCTCAATAAATTGTAAGTACATCGGGCGAACCGTTTCTTCGTATTGTTCAATAACGGATTCTAATGTGCGTTGTCGTTTTTCCACATCGCGTTGCAAGCGACGAATAAAGCAAATGTCCGCCGGTGTGTCCATGTAGATGCGAATATCGAGTGATTTTCTGATGGGGCGATAGGAGTAAATTAAAATGCCTTCAAGGACAATGATTTTAGTGCCGCCAACGGTGCGAGTTTCATCGGAACGTAAGTGCGTTGAGTAGTCATACACAGGAATCTGTATTTGTTCTCTTGCTCGTAAGCGCTCTAGGTGGTCTACCAGTAAGTCGTGGTCAAACGCGTCAGGGTGGTCGTAGTTTACTTTTTCACGGTCTTCAAATGCCATGTGCGGATTGTGTTTGTAATAAGCGTCTTCACTGATCACGGTGACTTTATCTTCACCAAGCTCTTCAACAATAGTATTGGCTAACAGGCTTTTCCCTGATCCAGAAGCGCCAGAAATGCCAATGATGATAGAGTCTTGATCCATTATGTTTGCCTATTTGTTGACTGGCCGACAGTGTATCATGTTTTAACAAGTCGACAAAATATAATTTATTTTATACACTGGCCACGCTCAATTTGAGCCTAATAGGGTAACTGTTTGATGAGTGAAAGTGATTCTGTTTATGTGTTTGTTCATGGCGCTTGGCAGTCAGGTAATTCTTTTGATGCGCTGATCCAACAGATGAAAACAAAGGGTATGATAGCTCACGCCCTTGATCTACCGGGTCATGGTGAAAATACGGCTGACTTTTCAAAAATCACTCTTAAGACATATATAGATTATGTTATTAGCTATGTAGAAAAGATAGAATCTACCGAAAACGTTGTGTTAGTCGGCCACTCTATGGCGGGCATGGTTATCAGTGAGGTTGCACAACGCATTAAACTCAAAAAACTTATCTATATTGCGGCTTTTCTACCGCGCTCAGGTGACTCATTGATTAAGATTGCTGAGCAATTTAACGGCGAAGGCTTGTCTCGCTTTATGCGGTTTGATATTCCCAATAGTCGAATCACGCTTAACAAAGAAGGCTTAGAGTCTGTTTTGTATAATGATTGTGCCTTGCCTTTGTGGTGTAAGGCCATGACAACATTGCAGGATCAGCCTGTGCTGCCGTTCAACGGGAAAGTTACATTGGGTGATCAGTTCAACAATACAGAAAAAGATTATATTGTGTGCTTGCAAGATCGTGCGATCACGCCTGATGCACAGCGCAGGCTGTGTGAAATTTCAAATTGCAACGTCTTGGAGTTAGATGCGGGTCACGAGCCTATGGTGTCTCAACCCGCCGAATTGTTACTACTTATAAATGTTGACTGAAGACTCAATAATCTCAACATCGTTACGCGCAGATTTCAATAAAAGCACAAAGAGTAGCGTGCTGACAATGCCGACCAAGACAATGAACTGAGGTTCATTAAAGTATCCCGCATGCAGTGGTGACAACATTGTGAGTATGTATAAGATTGCGAAGTAGAGCACGAGAGACCAAATTTCTTTGCCCACATTCAAAAAATCTTGTAGGGATCGACTGGTCACCAAGGCAAAGATTGTCAAGCAAGCCGCAAAAATTTTCATCATGTCAGTTACAACGTCGAGCTCTGCGAGTGTGAAAAGGTAAGTGAAGAATACAAACACGAAGAAGGCAATGGCTTTACCCATTGGGAGGCGAAAGCTGTATTTCTTTCGGCTAATTTTTCCGCGTAGTACCCATAACGCAATGGGAACAGGTAAGTAGGAAATGACGTGAAAGAGGCTTAATACTTCTGCCAGACGGCTCCAGCTTGGAAAAATGATTAAAAACATCACGCCAAGAAGGGTGTTGAGTATCAGTGAGCGCCTAGAAATTGCGTGCAGAGGATGCATTTGTTTGAAAAATGATGGCATTTGCCCGTTACGCGACATAGCGGTAAACATGCGTGTCGAGGTGCCAGCGAAGGTGATGCCGGAGCCTACCGGTGCAGCTGTTGCGCCAAAATAGGCCAGCGATGATAGGAAGCCTAAGCCAATAATGCCTAAGAGTTGCAATACGGGTGCGTTGAATCCGAGTGATCGCCAGCCGCCTGCGACTAGATCTTCAGGAATGGCGCCAACAAAAGCGACTTCGAGGAGCAGGTAAATGGCTAAGCAAAAGAAAATTGCGATGCCCACGGAGAGTGGAATGGTTCTGCAGGGGCGTTTAATTTCACTGGAGAAAGAAATGACGGTTTGAAATCCGTTAAAAGCGACGATGATCCCTGTCGTTAAAATAGCGCTGAAGACAGATGAGGGTCCGTAAGGCATGAATGCGTTTTCTGAAGAGGTGAAGTTGCTAGGGTGAAATACGGTCAGCAAGATGGCGATACCGATAAATAATGGAATAATAACCTTCAGCGCGGCGAAAACGTTGTTGGCTTTGACTAAAGTGCTCGCGCCCCAGAAGTTCATGATGCCGAAGCCGAGGACGAGAACAATTGAGAAGCTAAGGCCTAAGAGGGTGAGGGCGTCATTGTTGTAAAGCAGGGGCTTAATTGATGGTGCGAGGTTAATCAAGTATTCAGTGGTTGCGACAGCCTCAAGCGAGATAACTGCTACAACGCCTAGCCAGTTTGCAATTGCAAAAGGAAAGGCAAAGTGTTTGTTGTGAGAGAGGGTGGGGATAATGGCGGATAGTCCGCGTCTTGGGTATAGCGCTGCGATTTCAGAAAAGCATAAGCCTAGCAGGCAAATAATGACAGCGGCAATGATCCAGGAGAGGATTGACGCAGGACCGGCAACGACGGATGCTTGATAGGGGGCAAATAACCAGCCACTACCAATAATGGATGAAATGCCTAAGCCTGTTGCGGAGAGCAATCCGATCGTTTTCTTGGAAGATTGTTTGTTCATGTATTTCGGGTACCGCCTTAATGCATTTAATGTATACACATGCCGTGAGCTATTTTTGACCTCAGGCCACGTGCAGATTCACGCAGGGACTAATAATACATGCTTATGCCGTCGAAATAAAATTAAAGCATGTAAATTCCTAATTTTTCACAGACTTAGTCGGCTTGCCTGGCTACAAAACGATCAAAAATTGTTCGAGAATAGGGGTTTTTTGTGATACAGTATGTTGACGATTAAGAGTAAAAAACACAAAGGAGTGCCATGTCTACGCAGTTCGTCACTATAGGCTTACTCATGTTTTTCTCAGCCATGTTGCCAGGCCCTGATTTCGCTTTGGTTATGAAAAACACAGTTCTTCATTCGCGCAAAGCCGGCTTTGCGACTTCTTTCGGCATTGGAAGTGCGATACTCGTCCACATCACCTACTGTGTTCTAGGGTTGGCTGTTGTGATTGCACATTCCCTGTGGGCGTTTAATGCAATCAAGTATATGGGGTCGGCTTACTTATTTGTGCTAGGCGCGAGGATGTGCCTGAGTAGGCGATTGATTCAATACATTCCTAACACGAGCAATAAAGGCGCAAAGCGAGACATATCCATAGTCTCAGCATATCTACAGGGATTTTTGTGTAATTTACTCAACCCCAAGGCGACACTGTTTTTCTTGGCCTTGTTTACGATCATCATAAAGCCCGGAACCTCATATGCAGTTGAGGCACTTTATGCGCTGGAAATGTTTTTAATTCTAACGGGGTGGTTTTGCTTTTTAACCTTAATGTTGTCCCACAAATATGTTATGTGGGTCTTGGAAAGGATCGGTCCTTATCTTTCTCGTATATTAGGTCTGTTTTTGATTGGTTTTGCTTTGATGTTGTTTTTAGTCAAGTTAAAAGGTGCGTAATGTACTACCTTTACATGTTAGAGTGCAGTAATGGCGCGTTTTACACCGGGTATACGACAGATATCGTACGTCGTTACGAAGAGCATCGGCAGGGTTCAGCTAAGTGTAAATATACGCGCAGTTTTCCGCCCAAGAGAATTGCAGCCTGCTGGCAGGTCGAAGAAGCACTATCGCTCGTGTTGCAGTGTGAGCACGCCATAAAAAAACTCTCAAAACACAAGAAAGAAAAGCTGGTGGAATCGCCGGAGACCCTTGTGGACTGCTTAGCCTTAAATGCCTCATTAAACGTAATAACGAGTTGCCCCGCGACCTAGCTGTCACTATAATGGTTTTTTTTATTCCGATGGTAAAACACTATGTCTACGCCAGCGCTTTGCATTAATCACGTACAGAAAAAATATAAGAACAGCGTGCATGCTTTAAACGATGTCACTTTTGATGTTGCTCCTGGAGATTTCTTTTGTTTGTTAGGCCCCAATGGTGCGGGTAAAACAACGTTAATTAATCTCATTACCTCGCTTGTTAATAAAACGGCCGGAGAAATATCTGTTTTTGATTATGATGTCGATAAAGCATTAATCGAAGCCAAGCGATGCATGGGGGTTGTTCCGCAAGAAATTAATCTACCCATCTTCGAAACAGGGCGCGATATTCTCATTCGTCAAGCGGGCTACTACGGGATAGAAGGACCTGAAGTTGCCGCGCGTGCAGACGAATATTTGAAGGCGTTATACTTATGGGATAAACGCAATGTCAAAGTGAATCAGCTCTCTGGTGGAATGAAGCGCCGCTTAATGGTTGCAAGAGCGTTGATGAATAAGCCGCGTTTATTAATCTTAGATGAACCTACCGCTGGAGTGGATGTTGAAATTCGCCGAAACATTTGGAGCTTTATCAAAAAACTGAATGCTGAAGGCATGACAATATTGCTGACAACGCACTACTTGGAAGAAGCCGAAAACTTGTGTAACAAAGTCGCGTTGATTGATAAGGGTACCATTAAATATCAGGGTTTATTAAGCGCCTTCATCGATCAGTTGGATATTGAAACGTTAGTGATTACGCCTAAATATCCCGTGCCAGAATTGCCTGGCTTGGAAGGATTGGAAGTCAGAAGGCACGGTTTGGATGAAATAGAAATTGATGTGCCAAAAAGCATGAGCTTTTCTGAGGTGTCAGCGTTGCTGTCATCAAATAGCATTGAAGTTTATCGCGTTAGAAATAAAGTGAATCGTTTAGAAGAAATGTTTATGCGCGTAACATCGCAGGAGTCCCAATGAAACCCAGTGTTATTTCGTTTTTAGTATTGGCGCGTAAAGAGTGTCACCGTGTTTTGCGCATGTGGACGCAAACTGTGTTACCTTCAGTGGTGACTATGACCTTATACTTTCTAATTTTCGGTCACTTCGTTGGGCGTTATATTGGTGCGGTGGGTGGAATGCCTTTTATTGAATTCCTAACACCAGGTTTGATCATGTTGGCCGCTATTACTTGCACCTATGCGAACACGTGTACGAGTTTGTTTATGGAAAAGTTTCAACGTTCGATTGAAACCATGTTGATTGCGCCGATTTCTCATACCGCTTTTTTATGGGGTTTTCTTTGTGGTGGATTGTGTCGTGGTTTACTTGTGGCAGTGATCACAAGTGTTATTGCATCCTTCTTCACGGTGTTAACCTTCGACCATTTATTCATTTTCGCCTTTGGTTTGTTTTTTATATTATTATCGTTGAGCTTAGCAGGTTTTATTAACGGCTTGTTTGCAAAAAAATGGGATGATGTGGCGTTGGTGCCTACGTTCGTGCTAACGCCACTTACTTACTTAGGTGGGGTGTTTTATTCAATGGATCAAATGTCAGAGTTTTGGCGCACGGTCTCTTTGTTTAATCCTATTGTTTATATCGTGAATATTTTTCGTTACGGAATGATTGGTTATTCCAGTGTGAATATTACAGTGGCGTTTTCTGTGTTGATTGCAGTGACGGTGGTTTTATACGCTGTCGCAATGAGTATGTTGCGCAGTGGGTATGGTTTGAGAGAATAATTCCTCAACGACGTGTGTGATACTTCGTTTTTTACGAAGCTTTATTGTTAAAGTTGATGCCGGCGCCTCACTCTATATGACCCGAATAGTAGGTGGGTTGTCGTGTGGTCGCATCAGGCTTCCCTTGTGGGGCATGCGCAACAGTTCTCACAAACGGCGTCCCTCTTTTTCAGGTGTTGATCACGAACAAGTGCGTGGGCAACGCGTAAAAGCAAAGCTTCTACACTTATTATTGTACCACATTCACAATGAATTTTGGATGCTTTCTTGTGAGGGGTAATTCTATCTGCTTGATTTCTTTGAGCGTCAACTGAATTAAAAAATATGTTTTTTTTCGAAAACCTTTTATTTTAAGGGTTAACCCGAGTATTGGAATGTGTCCATATATGCTACTATCTAAAAAGTCAATTATTAACAAGGAATTACGTTATGGTAGAAATCCAAGCAAAAACCTTTAAGCAGCGCTTGGGGAACTTATTTTCCCTTTATTACGCCACCGTTAAGGCGTCTTTCCTGCTGATGTTCATTATGGCGCTTGTCGTGCTAGCGGTTGAGTTCGGTGCGGTATTCTTGATGGGAATTGATGCCAGAGTAGCAGCTGTTTGGTCGACGGCTTCGCACGTGCTCTTATACTTACCCTTTTTCCCGGCAGTGCTTTATATCGCTAACACCTTAGCTGATGGGGCGACGTGTGATTCAAAAGAAGCATTCTCTTTTGGAGTGTCTAAGATAGTGATCTGTTTTATCATGACAGTGCTTAGTTTGATAGCCGTATCCATTGGGCTTGCTCTTCTCATTATTCCAGGCGCGTTCGTAATGATTGCAGTTTACAGTTATTACCCAGCAGTATTCTTAGACGGAATGCCTGTTATTGAAGGTGCCAAAAAAGTGGCTAAATTAACCTGGGGAAATGCATGGCGCCATTTTGCTCTCATACTGACGTTCAGTATTCCTGTTATTGTGTTATTTGCACTAGTTCAGGTGGTTCTGGGCTTCCTTTACGGTCTAATTTCAGTGCTGGTCTTCAATGCAGCGCCTGACAACGGAATCGCTTTTTATGTGGTTGTCACCGCAATGTCTTGGTTAATGGCGAGCATTTTAATTTTCCCAGCGATGCCGGTGATCAGCATTGTTTTGTATCGTGATAATCAGGCGAGAAATCAGTATGTTGCACCTGTGGCAATCGATGAAGCCTAAGTTTTTGCCCCCCGTCAGCGTAGCGCTGGCGGGGTATTTCATCCTCCATGCGAATTATTATTGTTCAAAGAGTGACTTTTCGTTATAGTGACGACCTAAAATCATTTCGAGCGAGCAAAATATGCATCTAATCAAAACGGATCTACGTCAATTTTCAGCAGCCCATCGTTTAGTTAAAGGTTATGAAGGCAAATGCAGTCATTTGCATGGCCATGATTACCGCGTCAACCTTGTGATTGGCGGTACCGCGTTGAATGACTTGGATTTATTAGTGGATTTTGATGACATTAAAACCTTGTGTAATGATTGGGTTCAAGGGCATCTGGATCACGGTACCCTAATTTGTGAGAGCGATGTTGAGTTACACCATTTTGTATTAGCACAAAGCCAGAAACACTACGTATTGCCTGATGGGCGAAACGCCAGCGCTGAAGCTTTGGCGGAGCATTTATTTGCGATCTTTAACCTTCTGTGGAAGGAAAACAGTGATAAGTTGAATCCTACGTCTTTTGTTCATTCCGTTGAGGTCTGGGAGTCTGATAAGTCAGGCGCAATTTTTTGTAAAGACGGTGCGTTCTTAAAAGGGGATCTCTGCGGTGCCTAAGCTCATTTTTTGTGAAGATTTCTACAGCATACAGGGTGAAGGAAAATCCTTAGGCGCGCCCAGTGTTTTTTTACGTTTAGCGGGCTGTAATTTACGTTGCTCAGGTTTCTCGTATAAGCATCCTGAGACCGGAGAGCACTTAGGTTGCGATACCAAACACGTATGGATGAAAGGCGAGCGTACGCAAGGTGAGGCGATTATAGCGCGCTGGGAGGCCTCTGGTTGGTTAGCGTTTCTAAACAAAGGCGCACATTTGGTGATTACCGGCGGAGAGCCTTTGATTCAGCAATCTGCATTAATTGAGTTTTTAGCCCTGCTCGACAAAAAAACCTCCGTGCCTGCGTATGTTGAGGTTGAAACCAATGCAACCATTAAATTCGAAGACGCTTTTTTAGCGCGCGTGAATCAAGTGAATGCTAGCCCAAAATTACGCCATAGCGGCGAGCTAGATGCGTATAAGTCAGACGTGATATCGCAATTAGCCGCAAGCCCTAAAACAGCCTTTAAATTTGTGGTGCGTGGGGGCGAAGACTTTGAAGAGCTCGAACAGCGTTACATCAACACCTTTGAAATATTGCCTAAAAACGTATGGTTGATGCCAGAAGGCGGCACGAAAAAACAATTAGATGCCAGGGCGCCAGAAGTGATTGAGCTTGCCAAAAGCCATGCGATGAACTATTCCACGCGTCTTCATTTGTCTGTTTGGGATGAGGCGACGGGTGTTTAGCATCATCTATCGCTAACCTATTGATTGTAACCCCTGTCTTGATCATTTATGGTTGATCGGTTTGTTCACTTTGTGTATAATTCCGGTTCAATTCATAAGTTACTGCATTATTGTATTCCGGGGGGGTAAATGTTAAAGCAAACACCTAGATTGGCTTATCGCGCAAAACAGTTCAGAGTGCCTAGAGCAACATTTCAGGCAAATAAAGCTTACGCTGAAAAACTAAGAGTTCAAGCCAGACACCAATTTCAGCAACCACGTATTGACTACGCGTCAGTGATGCCTGTAATTTTAAAGGTCAACTTTTTTTACACGTCTCCGTTCAGTGGAAGCGTTATACCTCTAACGCTAGCGCTTAGTTTAACCATGGGGGCGATGTATTTAGCCGGTCCTGAATTCATTGAAGAGTCAGTTTTAGATTTTTACCAAGATGCAAGTGATGCATCGATTCGGTTTGTTGGTCATGCCAAAGAGGCCGGCGCAGCTGCGCTTGAGTCTGCTGGGAACGGTGTTGAAAAAGCAGTAGATATCATGGTTGGTGAAAAGCAATTCCGTAAAAGAATGCAAGAGCAGGACGTTGGCGCACCTTTTGGATATTCTGATCATGTTGAAGCTAAACCTGAATTTTCGGTAAAAGTATTTAGTAGTGCATTAGCGGTAAGGTGGCTTATATCCGGTCCAGCAGGCGCTGCGATTAATCGCGCTATATTTGCAGCACCCATTGCGGTGACTAAAGCGGGGCTTAATGACAAGGTTGCACCGGGTGAGCTTAAACTTGGGTTTAAGGCAAACCTAGAAAGACAAATGAAAGTGCCTTTCAGTGCGCCGCCTAAGGGTGCGTCCTATGTGAAGCACTTTACACCAACAGTGCAAAAATTAGTGGCAGGATCAGTGCCGGCCTGGTTAGGTTCTGCAGTTGTCAATAAATTTGTGATCAAGGTCACTATTGAAGATGTCCTCATGACATACTCTGGCGCGGAGAATCTTCCTAAACCGCTCGTGTCAGCAATGGCGGGGTCTCTCACAGCATTGCCTGTTGGTTTGGCAACGCCGGGTGATGTTTGGGAGTCAAGAATGCAGAAAGCAGTGACGCCTGCGGAAGTGGAAGCTGCCAAGCTTCGAAAGAAGAATATCCTTCCACGCTTAACGTTACGTCAGCCATCACAGTGTTTCTTTAGTGCTGCGAGAGGTGATGTTGCACACAACTTCTCTGGTATGAGCGCGAGAGTGGGTAGAGATTTTATTGGGTATCCTATTTTCTTTGGTGCAGCAACATTCTTTAATGATGTTGTGTTTAGAAATGAAGATGGGCATAGCGAGACTGCAAGTTTGGTATCAAAGTTAGCCGCTGGTCAGTTTGCTTTTGCGTCAACAGGTTGGGCGAATTACATTCAAAATGAAAAAGCGACAAGTTCAAAATCCTATCGTGAGATTTGGAAGAATATGAAGCTATGGGAAGATGGTTTTGTAAGGGGCTGGAAGGGGCGACAATTTTGCGCATTAAGTCCTGCGGTAAGTTTTTTCGTGATTGAGCAAGTTATCAAAAAGTGCGAAGAAATATTCCTGAAAGAGCTGGAAGATTTGGCGCCTCTTTCGGAGCCTGCTCGTACTGCTTCAGCTACCATTGAAGAGGCCCAAGATGCGCCGCGAATTGTTTTTGCTCGATAAAAATAAGCTTTTTTTATAAGAGTTTGTTTTAGAGGGTCTAAAGCGCATTAAAAGTCCATCAGGGGCACCTGATGGACTTTTTTTTTGGTTTTTGTTAAAATTAAACCATAAAAAGGAGTGTGTTATGTTTGATTTAAATGAAGCGTCAGAAAGTTTTGACAGGGCTCAAAAGGAAAAGATGGCTAGGAAGGAACGTTTATCTGACCAGGGAAAAGTTACCCCTACTCTATCAAGCTGGTTGCCTACAAGTTCGAATACGAACACAGGCTCGAAAAGCAGTAATTGCCAATCGTTTATCTCCTCTTTTTTTAATCCTCAATGTCACACAAAGCCACCTAAAGATAACGCATCTGATGTGAGTGTTTGCAGCGTAAATAAGTCTGGAAAATGAGAGCTTTTGCGTAGAGCGTGAGTGCTGTGTTGGCGTCCCGGGCAGGATTCGAACCTGCGACCTATCCCTTAGGAGGGGATTGCTCTATCCAGCTGAGCTACCGAGACAAGTGTTGAACCGTCGTACGATTGTAATCAGGATTTCGTGAGGAGTCTATCCTCTAAAAAGAATTTACTTAAAATGGTACCGAGGGTCGGAATCGAACCGACACGGTGTTGCCACCACCGGATTTTGAATCCGGCGCGTCTACCAGTTCCGCCACCCCGGCACAGGTTTGGAAGAGGAGGACAGTCTACTAAACTTTCCTTCCAAAAACAAACTGGGCACATTGTGCCCATGACGTTGCTAATACCGTATAAATTCATTATCATCAGGCCACTTTTCTCAATCTGAAAGTAGGTCAAATGGAACGAACAATCAATAAGCATGCTTACCCAATCATTGATGTGATGATGGAGCGTGCAGAGGCGCAAGCCAAGTCAGAAGGTGATTGTATTACCTGTGCAAAGGGATGTAATCACTGCTGTCATTTATTAGTTGAAATAAGCTGGGACGAAGCGTCTGAGTTAGTGCACTGGTTGGAAGAACAGTCTGAAGAAAAACGTGCAGCCTATATTAAACGCATACAAGCGAATGCAAAGCTTTCCCGATCCATCTTTAGAAAGCGTCGCGTGACACGAAAATTTGCCAATCCAGTCTCTGATGATTCAGATATTGCAGAGTCAGCGTTTGATGAATATTTTTTTAAAAATAAAATTCCCTGTCCGTTTTTAGAGGACGGCGCTTGTGGTGCGTATTCATCGCGTCCGAGTCCTTGTCGTTTACATGTTGTTACATCCAATCCAGAAGATTGTTCTTCGTCGCGTGCGATAGAAGGTGTTGAAACACCACAAATATTTGAAGACGTACGCGATGAAATTGGACCGGTGCTCGCGAGCATTAGCGAGGATCCGCGTTGGGGTCAGTTAGGGATTATGGTTGAAGCTGTTTTAAAAGATAAAGGGATGGTCTAGCGTGTGTTATAAAGTCCTGCGAAAATGTCTGTTTATGCTTCCTCCTGAGGTGGCGCATACCGTTGCGTTGAAAGCGTTAAAAATCATACCGTTATTTTCTAAAAAGCAAACAGCGGGCATGCCTGTTGAAGTGATGGGGATTTCATTTCCTAATTGCTTGGGCTTGGCAGCGGGTCTTGATAAAAACGCAGAATACGTCGATGCACTGTCTGCGCTGGGTTTTGGTTTTGTTGAAGTGGGTACGGTAACGCCTAAACCACAAAATGGTAATCCAAAGCCACGCCTATTTCGTTTGCCAGAAAAGAACGCGATCATTAATCGCATGGGTTTTAACGGTTGTGGTTTAGATGTCTTTATCGATAATCTCAAAAAGATTCAAAGTGACGTGATCGTCGGTGTTAATATTGGAAAGAATTTAACAACGCCCATTGAAAAAGCGTTGGATGATTATCTGACTTGCTTAGTGCGTGTTTATCCTTATGCGCATTATATTACTGTGAACCTTTCATCGCCTAATACGCCAGGTTTGCGTGAGTTACAACACGGACATTATCTTGATAACTTGTTGCAAGGATTAAAAGCCAAGCAAGCCGAGCTTGATTTGGAATATAACCAATATGTGCCCTTGGTTGTGAAGGTTTCACCTGATCTAACCGAGAAGGAAGTTTCAGAAATCGCTGAGATTTTGCTTGAGAATAAAATCGATGGCTTGATTGTAGGTAACACCAGTTTGTCACGCGTTGGCGTGACTGAGCTTGCTTATGGCGCTGAAGCGGGTGGTTTGAGTGGTCAGCCTATACTGCCACAAGCGACTCAGGTGCAGTCTTATTTCGTTAACGCCTTAGGTGGCGCTATTCCGATTATAGGGCTGGGCGGTATCATGTCGGGCGAAGATGCTCAGGCTAAGCTCGAAGCGGGTGCTAAGCTTGTTCAAGTCTATACGGGGTTTGTGTATCAAGGCCCTGAATTGATTGCTGATATCTTGGCTGGAACCGCACAACATAATACCGTACAATAGTATACGGTATAAGGTTATGTGTTAACGAGGTTCTACGTGCGTAAATTTCCAACGAATATTGCAACAGGTGATGCGTTTTGCAACCGCGTAGCCAAACGTAAGCTTTTAACGCAATACATCAAAAATGGCATGCACACCGTGATTGTCGCACCTAGACGCTATGGTAAGACCAGTCTGGTTAATCAAGTATTGCTAGAGTCTAAGCTGCCTTGTTGTATTCTTGAGCTCACTATGGCCACGTCTGTGAAAGATGTTGAGCACATGATCTCGCGCAAAGTGGGGGAGTTGCTGCAAAGCATTTTACCTAAAACCAAAAAAGCAAAATCAGCTATTCTCGATTTGTTCAAAACGTTTAACCCGGAGCTAATCTTATCAGCCGCCGGGCAAAAGCTCGTTTTACATTTAAAAGATGAGCATTCAGATTCTGTGACCAATATTTCAGAATTATTATTAAAGTTAGATGAATCAGCAAAGCAACTTAAAAAACGTGTTGTTGTGGTCTTTGATGAATTTCAAGAGTTAAGTGAAATTAAAGACCACGTCTTAGAGGCGGGCATCAGGCATGCGATGCAATATGCTGAGAGCACCAGCTATGTTTTTTCAGGCAGCAATCGCCACATGCTACAAAGCATGTTTAATGATAAAAACAGGCCTTTTTATAATTCTTGTGAAGTGATTAAATTAGAACGTATTGAACAATCAGAGCATGAAAGCTTTATTCAAAAAGCGGCGGTTGAGCGTTTTGATAAGAAAATTGCAAACAGAACGTTGTCACGTATTTTTAAGCTATCTGAGCTGCATCCAAGTTATGTTAATCGCATTTGTGGCCATTTCTGGTTAACCGATAAATATCCAACGTATAATGCCGTTAATCAATATTGGGATGATTTTATTGAGTCAAGGCGCAGTGAGTTTGCGCGTGATGTGTTGAGCTTGAGTAAAAATCAACGGCGTCTATTAAAACACTTGGCTATATCGCCTGAGAAACAACCATCGTCTCAAGCGGTTTGCCAGGCTATTTCCATTTCTGAAGCAAGCTTGCGGCAAGCGTTGAAAAAATTATCTTTGTTAGATTACATTTATAAAGATAAAGAAGGTTTATATCGCGTGTTAGATCCTGCGTTAAAATTTTATATTGAATCAACTAGCAAATAAATACATCGCAGTGATTGCGAGTATGATGCCGGCTGATTGACGCAGTGAAACCACATCGTGAAAGAACAGATATGACAGTATGATTGTCACTATCGGGTAAAGTGCCGTGAGGGTGACCACAGTCATAATGTTGCCACGACTTGCGGCAAAAAAGAAGAATAAGCAACCCAGGCTGTACGAGGCGCCTGTTAACAGGCCAAAGATAATGCCGCGCGTGTCCACCATAGGTTTTAACCCAATGATATAAAGCCCAAGTAACCCAACAACGGCTGCACCGATTGTTTGATAGAAAAATGCGCTCTTGGCGTCGATATGGTCAACAGCTAGCTTGGTGAATAAGCCCCAAAGGCCAAAGTTAGCCATTGCGATGAGTGAAGCTGTAAGCCATGGGTTCATAGTGGCGGTTTCTCGTTATTTGCAGGAGTTAGGAGTCTACGTGATGCCTCAGAGAGGGTCAATTTCTAAGCATAGCAAACTGCGAAAAAACCTCATATAATGATAGTTGAGCTAATTAAAGGAAGTTCATATGTGGCGAATCATATTCTGGCTTGCATCGTTGCTCATTTTTGGAGCTGTTGGCGTTTTTCATTCCTATGGGTTTAAGTATGCCTTGCATACCTTGGTGTTCATTGTCCCTGTTTTTCTTTTGGGTATTTTTGATGTCTTTCAAGGCGGCCGAAATGTCTTGCGTAATTTTCCCGTCGTTGGTCACATGCGCTATTTGTTGTTAGGTATCAGGCCAGAGATTCAACAATATTTTATTGAAACCAACCAAAGCGGAAAGCCGTACAGTGATGAGATTCGAAAGCTTATTCATGAGCGGGCTAATAGAGAGCAAGATACGATTCCATTTGGCACGCAGCGTGATTTATATTCTGTAGGTTATGAATGGATAAATCATTCAATCACGCCAACAGTGTTAGAAGAAAGTGAGCGTCGTGTGATCGTAGGCGGTCCTGGGTGTAAGCAGCCTTATAGCGCGTCACTTTTAAATATATCAGCGATGAGTTTTGGTGCGTTGAGCGCTCAAGCGATTAAAACATTGAATCGCGGTGCGCATCTAGGAAATTTTGCCCATAATACGGGTGAAGGTGGGTTGAGTAAGCATCACTTGGCAGAAGGCGGTGATATTATTTGGCAAATAGGCACAGCGTACTTTGGCTGCCGCACACCTGGTGGGCGTTTTGATGCCGATCAGTTTTCAAAAAAAGCCTGCCTTGATGTTGTGAAGATGATTGAGATTAAGATTTCACAAGGCGCCAAGCCTGCGCATGGCGGCGTATTACCCAAAGAGAAAATTACAGAAGAAATTTCGCACACACGCGGTGTGCCTATGGGCGAAGACTGTTTGTCACCACCAGGGCACGCAGAGTTTTCAACACCGACTCAATTGTTGCAGTTCGTTGACAAGTTAAGAAGACTCAGCGGCGGAAAGCCGGTTGGCTTTAAGTTGTGCGTAGGTTCAAAAGTTGAATTTATGTGTATCTGCAAAGCGATGTTGGAAACTAATATTTTACCCGATTTTATTACAGTAGACGGTGGTGAGGGCGGCACGGGAGCTGCGCCTGTCGAGTTTATCGACTTTATCGGTACGCCGTTAAATGAATCTCTCGCATTTGTGCATAATTGTTTAGTGGGTATTGATCTACGAAAAGATATTCGCATTGTCGCCAGTGGAAAGATTAGCAACGGTTTTGGTATGGCAAAAGCCGTTGCTTTAGGCGCTGATATGTTTAATGCGGCACGTGAAATGATGTTTGCCATGGGCTGCATTCAATCACGCAGTTGTAATACCAATAAATGCCCAACAGGCATTGCAACGCAAGATCCGCGCAGGGCCTATGCGATTAACATTTCAGATAAGGCACCTAAAGTGCATCAATTTCATGATGCAACGATTGACAGTTTGATGGAAGTGTTAGGGGCTGCGGGCATTGATCGCGTGTTGGATTTGAAAGCAAGCCGTATTCATCGGCGCGTGAATCAAACGGAAGTAAAGAGTTTTTCTGAATTATTTGATTTTTGCAAACCGGGAAGTTTTTTACATGAGGTGGCATCACCTTTTTATTTGAAGCTTTGGAAGCAAGCTAAGGCTGATCAATTTACACGAGAGGGAGACAGTTGTGGTCATTGAAACAAGAAACCCATCGACAGGAAAAACAATTAAGCAATATAACACGATGAGCTCCCAGCAGCTCGATAACGCGATTACCCAAGCGCACAGCGCTCAGAAGCGTTGGCGTGAAGTGTCCTTGGAAGCCCGAGCTGAACCTATGATGCGAGTTGCGCAAATGCTCGAGAAAAACATTGGGCGATACGCAATGTTGATAACGACTGAAATGGGAAAGCCGATTACAGCAGCGCGCGCTGAAATTGAAAAATGCGCTAAGCTTTGTCGTTACTATGCAACGCATGCGGAACATTTTTTAGCAGATAAAATTATTGAAACAGAAGTATCAAAGAGTTTCGTATCAAACCAGGCCTTGGGTGTCATCTTTGCAATCATGCCGTGGAATTTTCCTTTCTGGCAGGTCCTGCGGTATGCTGCGCCAAATTTAATGGCTGGGAATGCGTGTTTGTTAAAGCATGCGCCGATATCAACTGGAGCAGCGCTTGCGATACAGGCGTTGTTTGAAGATTGTGGTTTTGAAAAGGGGTTGTTTACTTCTCTGTTAATCGACGTTGATATGGTTGAGTATGTCATCGCACATAAGCATGTGGCAGGGGTTACCCTCACGGGAAGTGAGCGAGCTGGTTCATCAGTGGCAAAATTGGCTGGACAGTGCTTGAAAAAAGTGGTGTTAGAGTTAGGCGGTTCGGATCCGTATGTAGTTTTAGCAGATGCGGATATCGATCATGCC
>Ga0209425_10002007_pt1 | contig 23179 bp, 23 predicted proteins | sample COG_05_FD_184749 | JGI IMG/M metagenome (GOLD analysis project Ga0209425, IMG submission 184749) | Pelagic Microbial community sample from North Sea - COGITO 998_met_05 (SPAdes) (version 2) | ecosystem: Environmental > Aquatic > Marine > Neritic zone/Coastal water | place: Helgoland, sampling...
AAAATGGTATTACTTGCAACCCAAATATTCCATCTGAAGAAGTTTTTACGACGCCACACTCTCTTAAGGTTGAAGGGCACGTTTGCTCAACAAAGCCGTTATCGCATCAGGGCACTTTAATCGACAATATTAATGTGCGGTTTGAGGGTGGAAGAATTGTTGCGGCCAATGCGTCAAGAGGAGAAGAACTATTAAATAAAGTTCTTGATTCCGACGAAGGAGCGAGGCGTCTTGGAGAAGTTGCTTTAGTCCCTCACAGTTCGCCAATTTCGCAAAGTGGGCTTTTATTTTATAATACTCTTTTTGATGAGAATGCCGCTAGTCATATTGCTCTTGGTCAATGTTACTCAAAATGCTTTCGAGATGGTGCTAATTTATCGAAAGATGAGGTAGTGTCCCGCGGTGGTAATAGTAGCATGATTCATATTGATTGGATGATCGGTTCAAATGAAATTGATGTAGACGGTATTTCTAGTGATGGTACGAAGACTCCAGTTTTTAGAAAAGGCGAGTGGGCGTCCTAGGTGATAACCTAGTGCGTAAGAAGTTTAGTCAATCGTTTATTGTTTCGTTATGAGCCTAAATATACAGGCCTTTATTTGAAACTTATATTCTCATTTTTTCAAGAAGAGTCTTTTCAGTGACGGCTTTGTAAAATAGGCAGCTTGGATCAAAAAGTTTAAAAATTGAGAACGGCCTTCTATTTTTTTATTTCTTGGGTCGGTACTTTCAAATTCTAAATAGTTCAATGTAGTCTTGCCAAAGCTTTCTAACTTTTGAACCGTTTTTGAAAACTTCTTCTTATTAGCGACACTGAGCTCAGTTCGAAAACTTTCTGTTACTAGCCAATATTCGTTACTTTTTATACTGTTTTTTAACATTCGGTGGGTAAGGATCACATCCTCACCTGCTAATTCTTCGAAACTTCTAATCTTTTGTATCGTAAACTCTCCTCGATGGGCAACCATTTTTAATCTTAGATTTTTGGATTGCAAACAAGGGTCACACCCACAAGCTTGTATAAAAACAAGCTCAGATGCTTTTTTCTTGAATGCCTCGTTACCACGCTCCATTGCTTCGAGAATCTTATCAGACTCAAAGGGTTGAAATTTACTATTGCAAAAGAAAAAAGCAGCGTCACCTTCTAGTTTATTCAACTGAACATCAGGTTCCATGGCATCTATAACAGCCTCAAGTAAATCAGAAATTACTTTGTCAGCGTGTGCCTCGAACATATTAGCCATGCTATTGCCAACTATTGGTTTTTTACGCATGTTGTGTAGTCGGATAAAATCGGTGTAACCACTTATATCTGCTATAATTAAATAACCAGTCTGCAGCATCAGGGTACTCCATCTATTAATTTATTTATGGTAAGCAAACATATGACAACGGGGACTTATTAAAAATCAGAAATAAAAATTCTAGTAGTTTAAGTTAGGTGACAAAATACAAATTTTTGCGAATACCAAGTTTATCCACCAATTTACTAAATCCAAAAGCTTTTTTGACTACATGAATTGTAGAGTTTTTTTACGTCCTCTTTTAAGGCTTTAGCCAAAAGAAGGAGCGCCAAACGTTTGGCACTCCTTTGGTTTAATTCTTAGAAATTAAAGTCATCAATATTTCCTGCATTAAAAGTAGTTAATGCAGCCTGAGTATTAATAGAATTACCAGAATTGATTGTTATTGTTCCTAAATTTGGTACTTGAAAAGTGCCTCCGACTACATTTTTCATTGAGCCATTTTTGAGCCCTACAGAAAAATGTGCTGCTAACCAACCTTCGTTGTAAGGAGACCAAAGCTGAAACCCTTCAACAGTTCCATCTTTTACGAAGTCCCGCATTTCTGATGGAAGTCCTAGACCAGTAACCTTCACAGTACCGGCTATTCCACGGCTTTGAACGACCTGTGCTCCAGCTGCAATTCCTACCGTTGTAGGTGCAATAACTCCGCGGAGTTTTGGAAAGTTCGCTAGAAGAGATTCCATTTCTGTAGTGGACTTCTCTGGTTGATCATCTCCATAAACAGTCGCAACAAGTGTCATCTTTGAATACTTTGAATCGTTTTCGAGTGTTTTATTCATTCCTTCAATCCAGAAGTTTTGGTCTGGTGCCTCTGTTGTTGCTGAAAGGATTGCTATTTCACCTTCATAACCAATCAAAGAACCGACCATTTCCACTTGATCTGCACCAACTTTAGTAAAGTCTGTTGGTAATATCGTAGCATCTCGGTGCTCTTCATTTCCTGTAATATCTCCATTGACCGTAAGCACTAATATATCTTTTGCACGAGCTGCATCAAATACTTGGTTTAGTGCATCAGGGCTATTAGGTGATATCGCTATGACATCTACACCTCTTTGTATTTGAGCCTCGATGAATGGTATTTGTGATGTTGCTTCAGCTGTTGCTGGCGCGACAAACTCGAAATTGCAAGCTATCACTTCACATGCTTCGACAAAACCTTGAGTAAGTGAGTCAAAGTAAGGGTTTCCAGTATTTTTTCCTATGAAGACGATATCGATATCTTCGGAAAAAGCCACCCCTGATGCCAATGTAAAGGCTGCAACGGTTGAAAGTATAGTTTTTTTAAGCATAGTCTCCTCCTTGGTTTAATAGTTAAACGGACATTTAGCCCGGTAGTAACCCGCTAACGTCGTGCGCGGGAGTAGATAAAATTAGTAGCAATTATAGCTACAATCAATAGCAATCCTAGCACAGTGAGTTGGATTGCTGGTAATAAATTTGCTACGGTCATTCCAGTTGAAACAATAACTAGTAGCCAAGCCGCCAGAAAAGTACCTAGAATTGTACCTCGGCCGCCAAAAATGTATGTACCTCCTAGCATTGCCATAAGAACCATCTGTAATTCGCCACCAAGTGCCAGATCATATCGAACGGATCCCAACCGCGAAGCCGCCATTATTCCGCAGGCAGCACTCACTATTCCTAGTAAGACGAATAGACTAAATTTTATGTTATTACTTTTTATCCCGGCGTGAAGTGCAGCCGTATTGTTAGTTCCAACTTGATATATTTGACGTCCAAAAATTGTCGTCCCGAGAACAATCCCTAGGATTAAAGCTGACATTGTAAATATCACTACTGGGAATGGAATTCCAAAAAGCATTTTTGTATTAATGCCAATGAACCACTCTGGTACTCGGATTGATTTATCACCAGCGATCACTTGCGCGAGACCTCTATAAAAGATCAGCGTACCAATAGTAACGATAATTGACGGTAGTTGATAAACAATTACCAGTATCGCATTTAAACTACCCATTAGAAACCCTGCAAATAGACCGGCCAAAATAGCCACTGTCATTGGGAAACCACTCGCTTGAACATAAGCAAAGATACAGGCAGATAGAGCAATGTTTGCGGCTGCCGAAAGGTCGATCTCGCCTGATATAATTACCATTGTTAGTACAAGTGCAGCTATAGATAGCTCTGCCGTTAATGTAAAACTTCTAAGTATATAATTGAAATCTAAAAAAAATTCTGAAAGAAGGCTTGCACCGATCAATGCAAGCAGGAGTAAAGCAAATGTCATACTCTCAGGACGATTGAATACCGCTGGCCATGTCGATCTTTTTTTTATGGTTCTTGTGTTTTGATGTTCCATAATTATACCCCACTCCGTTTGGTATTCGAGGTAGTACGTTGTCTCACTGACCTATCGATTAATAATGCTACCAGTATTACGGAACCATAAATTGCACTTTGAGTTGTTCCTGGAATTCCAAGAAGAGGCAAAGCGGCGGCAACGCAGCCTAGAAGAATAACACCAAGAAATGTTCCCAACACGGTCCCGACTCCGCCATTTATAGATACTCCGCCAATAACCACTGCAGCAATCACTTGAAATTCAAATCCCATACCTGTATTGGACGGATTTACAAAGCCCCAGCGGCTAGCATACATTATCCCTGCAAGGCCGCTTAATGCACCAGAAATTGCGAACACAATTAAAGTAACTTTTGTAACATTAATCCCTCTAAGTGGCGCTGCATCAGGGTTTGAGCCAAGGGCGTATATCTGACGTCCGAGTTGGGTATATCGCACAACATAAAATGTAAGGAGTGCAATTGCAAATGACATTAAAATGATCCAAGGAATACCAAAAATTGGGGAGGTTTGCGACATCGCCTTCAGCTCACTTGGAATATTTGCTCGGTTTATTTGTCTTGCATCAGAAATTATAAAGGTTAGGCCCCGATAGAGGTTTAATGTGCCAAGCGTAACTATTATTGAGGGCAGCTTAAAAATGGTTACTAAAAGCCCATTAAAAAGACCAAGAGTTGTTCCTGTTCCAATGGCCACAAGAAATCCAACTGGCCACCATATATCAGGAAAGTCACGATACATTAGACCTGCGACCATTGCTGAAAAGCCAAGCATTGATCCCATTGATAGATCGACATGACGAGCTACTAATACAAGCATCTGCGCCATAGCCCCTATCATTATTAGTGGTACTAGAAGAAGAATAATACGTAGACTATTTGTAGATATAAAATGAGGTTTGTACAAACCAACGGCTGTACAAAACAATATGATCATTACAAATATTCCAGCTTCACGCCCTGAGAGTCGCCTAATAATATTTCTCATGGAACAGCCATCGTTCTTGGAACAGCCGCCTTCATAATTTTTTCCTGTGACGCCTCATTTCTTGGTATGTCAGCAGTTAATTGACCTTCAGACATTACCAAAACTCTATCACAAAGAGCCAACAACTCAGGCAATTCTGACGAGATAAGTAATATTGCTCGACCACTTTCAGCTAATTTTCCAATCATGTCATAAAACTCTGCTTTGACGCCTATATCAATTCCTCTCGTTGGTTCATCCAAAATCAAGATTTGTGGGTCCGTGTGAAGCCATCTAGCCAATATTGCTTTTTGCTGATTTCCGCCTGATAGTTCAACTATTGGTTGATTTTCTGAAGCAAGCCGAATAGATAATTTCTCTATTGAATCTTTTGCAAATAAATTTTCTAATATTTTCTGTATTATACCTTTAGGAGCAATTTTATTTGGAATGGCGGCAGTGAGGTTATGTTCTACTGATAACGAAGAGAAAATTCCTGCAAAAGCCCGATCCTCTGGCACATAGGCGATACCAAGCTTGATAGCGTGTGTTGGGTTAGTTATTTCAACTACTTGTTCATTCACCCTGATTGTTCCAGCTTGTGCAGGCGAAATACCAAAAATAGCTTTTGCTACATCAGTTCTACCCGCACCAACTAATCCACCTACGCCAACGATCTCACCTTTTCGTAAATTAAAACTGATATCGTGAAAAGCACCCTCCAACCCAAGTTTATTGACTGAAAGAGCCTCGTCTTCAATAGTGGTATTATACTTTCGCATGTACTTTCCGAGAGGGCGCCCTATCATGAGACGTATAACGTCTTCATCAGAGAGTTCATTTATTGTATTTGTTGCTATTTTTTGACCATCTCTAAAAATGGTAACACGATCACATATCATACGAACTTCCTCAAGCCGGTGTGATATAAATATAATTGTTCGTCCTTCATCACGGAGGCGTCGTGCAATTTTAAAAAGAGTGTCTACTTCACGTGGTGTCAGGGGAGCAGTTGGTTCGTCCATTATAATAAGTCGTGCATCTGAAGCAATTGCCCTAGCTATTTCAACCATCTGCTGGTCGGCTATTGATAAACCCTGCATCGGTCGGTTTACGTCTATTTCGACTCCAAGTAGGTCCATATAATGTTTCGCGTCATTAGTTATTTGAGCCCAATTTACCCAACTAAGTAGTCCATTACCTTTACGACCCATCACTAGGTTTTCGGCAACTGAGAGATGAGGAAAGGATACTGGTTCTTGATGTATTAAAGCTATTCCAAGTTCCTGTGCAGAGATTGGCGATGGAATCTCTACTATTTTATTATTTAGTTTAATTGTACCTTGGGAAGGCTTGTGAACTCCTGCAAGAATTTTTGCAAACGTTGATTTTCCAGCACCATTCTCACCAAGAAGAGCGTGAATTTCTCCATTATAGAGATCAAGATCGACATCACTCAAAACCTCTACTGATGCAAACTGCTTTGAAATGCCGTTAGCTGAAATAAGTGGAGCCTTGGTTTTTCGATTTTCTATTTCAATCAAATTTAACTCACTTTTCTTGGGGGGTTGGTGCATCGGATACTATTAAGCCTTCAGATTTTAAATCAGCCCAGAACACACTTGGAATTTGCATTTCTAAACAGGATATATTTTCAGATATCTGATTTTCATTTACTGCTCCAGGAATAGTGGACACAACTGCAGGGTGTGCAAGAACGAACTGCAACGCTGCAGCTTTTAGGGAAACGTCATGCTCTGCACATAAGGTTTCAATTTTACGAACTTTTGCTTGTAATTCTTCAGGTGCGGCGGCGTAACCATACTTGCTATTGCTACCAGAGCCAGTTGCTAGAATACCAGACGCAAAAGGTGCACCGATAATAACACTCGTGGAATTTTTGAGGCACATAGCCATACCATCATTTAGAGAACTCTGATCAACTAAAGTGTAAGGCATCGCTACTAATGCAAAGTCGAGGGGTAAGCTTTGGGCAAGAATTGAAAGTGATTCACTTTGGTTTATCCCCATACCAAAAGCTTTAATATCGCCTGAGGTTTTAAGTTCTTCCAAAGCTTTTATTCCACTATCCTTCAAAGCTTTTTCATGAGTGTCTCCTTCCTCATTTGTATGATGAATCGGATCTAGATCATGGATGACGAGTGCGTCGACCGTATCAAGTGATAAGCGCTGGAGCGCTTGCTCATAAGACCGCATTATACCGTCGTAAGAATAATCAAAATTTACTTCGAAATTTAACCCACCAAGCCAAGGAGTTCGGCTAAATGACTTAATACTTTCAGGCCTGTGTAAAGTGCGGCCGACTTTCGTTGTGATTATAAATTCGTTTCTTGGCCGAGCTCGCAAAAAACTTCCAACTCTATGCTCGGCTAGACCTCTTCCATACCACGGTGCAGTATCAAAGTATCGAATGCCAGCTTCCCAAGCTGTCTCTAGCGTTTGACGCGAAGTTTCTTCATCAACAAGACTATACATTTCGCCAAGGTGAGCACTTCCAAAACCAAAGATGGGCAACGAAAGGTCAGTTTTAGTTATCTTTCGATAAATTGAGACTGTGTCGATCACCGTATCTTCTCCAATCAGCACACTTAAGTTTTTTCGATTCTTAAATTATATCAAACTTGTCAGACAAAAATATGTTTGACAAGGATATTTTTGTCTGACAAGTTTAAATTCCTCTTGGTTAATTCAATCTGTTTCCGAAAGGAAGTTTAATGCCAAATTTTCCAATAATTGATACACATTTACATATTTGGGATTTTAATCAACTGAATTATTCGGCGTTTAAAGGACACCCTTTATTTGGTCGATCTTATCAAATAGAGGATTATCAGCGTGATTGTGGTGAATTAGATATTGAAGCAATGGTCTTTCTTGAATGTTATGCGGATTTTTCTTCAACTGATGGCCAATATATTGAAGAAATAAAATTTGTTGAAGAAAGTTCAAAACGTGATCCACGCATACGGGGAATAGTACCAATGGCTCCAGTCGAGTGGGGAGCTAGTGTTGAAACAATTCTGGAAGAAATGCGTGATAATCATCCTGCCGTCAAGGGGATTAGACGTATTATCGAATTTGATAAAGACCCTCGAGCGTTAGCCTTGTCAGGAAACTTTATTGAGGGTGTCAATCGACTTGCAAAATTTGGTTACCACTTTGAAATAAACGTAAATCATACGCAAATGGATATAGTTAAAGATTTTGTGAAAATGGTCCCTGATGTTAGGATGATTTTAGACCATTGTGGGAAACCTGGTATTGTGGAGGGTGCCATAGAGCAGTATCAAAATGATGTTGCCGAATTATCCAAACATCCGAATTTGTGGATTAAGCTATCAGATTTGCCTGTTGAGGCGGATCACAATAATTGGACTGAGGATGATCTTAAACCATATATTGATGCTACTATTGAGTCGTTTGGATTTGATAGAACCATCTATGCGGGTGATTACCCTATTTGTCTTCAAGCGACAACGTTATCTAGATGGGTTGAGGTTTTGGATGAGGCCTTAAGTGGATGCTCCCACGAGGAGCTTTGGAATTTTTATCGTGAGAATGCAAATAAGTTTTACAATCTGGGGCTCTAGATCTTAAAAGGGTAGTATATTGTCGCAGGCATTAAATCTAAAATTTCAGGACGCGGATATTCGAAGAGATAATAAAGGACTTGTTTCGTTTTTTACTGCTTCATCAGATACCCAAACGCCTAACGAAAATAAGTCTTTCCATAACGGGTCAATTTCAGAACGAGTTGCAAGCAGAATTCTAGGAATGATTAAGTCAGGAAATCTGATAACTGGCGATAAAATGCCAACTGAGCAGCAGATGTGCTCAGCATTTGGCATTAGTCGACCTGCCTTACGGGAGGCGCTGAAAGCTCTTACGGTTATGGGCGTATTGGATAGTAGACAAGGCGGGCGTTATACGGTCACTGATCTATCATCAAAGCGATTAGTCGAGCCATTCACTATGATGCTATCAATGACTGACTATAATTCAAGTGAGCATTTTGAAGCCCGAGCTCTGGTTGATTTAGAGCTTGTACGCTTTTGTGGAGTTCGTGCCAGTGTTGAGCATCGTAAGCGGCTGGTAGAGCTGGCTGAGGATGGTAAGGCACTTTATCGAGATGCGGTAGCGTTTCGCTTATTAGATATTGAGTTTCATCAGGCTATAAATTTAGGAGCGGATAGCCCAATGCTTTCAACATTATCAAGCTGTCTATATGATGTAGGTCTTGATTTAAGGCGCGTTGCAAGTCAAATGAAGGGTGTAATTGAAACTTCGGTTGAACACCACTGCATAATTGCCAAAGCAATTATGACAAAAGACACTCAGGCGGCTACGGTCGCCTATCGCTTGCATCTTGAGCACATTCGCGACACTACAGTAGCAGTTAAAACGAAATCTAAATCCAGTCAGTAGGAGAAATGTTATGTCTGAACGTATTGCTTTTCGTATGAACCTCAACTCGGGTCAAGCGCTAGAATATGAAAAAAGACACGATGAAGTGTTTCCAGAGTTAGCGCAGGCACTCAAAGATGCGGGTGTTTCAGATTATTCGATTTGGCTTGATCCTGAGACTAATCATCTATTTGCTATCTTAACTCGCACAACAGATCATACACTAGATACATTACCAGACACAGATATATGCAAAAAGTGGTGGGCATTTATGGCAGATATAATGGAAACTGATGAGAATAATGTCCCTACGCAGATTCCTTTGAAACAAGTATTTTTATTGCCATGACTTTGTTTCTCTTAGCAAGTATCATGAACATTAAAGTTATCTAGAAAAAGGCAGCTTTCAAAAAGACGAGCCTAATTAAATCAGGATACTTTCAGCGGCAGACGGGATTGCGATTTACTGTAGAAACTTTAGGGTCCTTATTTTTTTGATACTTCTAAGGGTCCAAAATCTTAATCAGTTTTATTTTATTAATTTGCAAATTCCACCTTGATCATGCAGTTTTAGCACTAAATCACTGTTTATGATAAAAAAATTTATGCACAGTCAAGCAAAAGTCATAGCTATTATTTACGCTCTTTTTTGCCATGGAATTTTTGCAGTCGCAGGACTCTTAATGTTTTTTACATTGTTTTTTGGATTCTCGAGTCAAATAAGTCCTTTGGAGAAATTTTCTGGACTTCCGTTGAATATAATCTTGCTTCTACAATTTCCACTTTTGCATTCTTTTTTATTATCAAAAAAAGGAAAGATGTTTTTAAGGCTTTTTTATTCAAGAAGGTTTGCAGGAAAATTGGATACCACAATCTATGCAACAATAGCATCAACTCAATTATTTTTACTATTCTTCTTTTGGAAACCAAGTGGCATATTACTTTGGAAAGCTGAAGGAATGTTCTATATCCTCATGACCCTTTCTTATCTACTAGGGTGGCTTTTGTTGACCGTTAGTTCGTTTCAAGCAGGGCTAAGCGTGCAAACTGGCGCGTTAGGGTGGGTGTCTGTTTTTCGTAATATTAATGTTAAATATCCAAATATGCCTAATTCAGGTTTATTTCGTATAATACGTCATCCTATTTATTTTTCTTTCTCTATTATATTATGGTCGGGTCCCTATTTTACCGTCGATAAAATAGTAGTTGCCATAATTTATACATTTTATTGTGTTGGCGCACCACTTTTCAAAGAAAGAAGGTTTATTGCTATCTACGGTGAAAAATTTTTGAAATATAGGGCTAGGACGCCTTACTTTATTCCGCGATTGAGTAATATATTTAGGAGGTTTTAGATTATTCCTCAATAAATTTATGACTTAATTGATAATTAAATATTTCTTTATCGACTATATCGTTTTGAGTCTCTTTTGTCGCTCGAGAATTGGAGTTTTTTTAATAAAAACTTTTGGGTACATAAAAGACAATTATAAATTTATTTTTGATAATGTTAATTAATTAGGGTTTTGGGTGCTAGACTTAAGTTTCCTCTCGCGAAGCCAAACATAAAGGCCAGACGATACAATAACCAAGCTGCCAATTACTGTAAAATAACTTGGTATTTCAGCAAATAAATAATAACCCCAGAAACTTGCGAAGATAAGTTGAACATAAGTGAATGGTGCCAGGAATGATGCATCGATCATTCGAAAAGCTAGAATTATCAAGAGATGACCTAATGCTCCTAGCAAACCAAAACTCATAAAGGTAAGCAGATCTGAGGGAAGGATTGGTGTCCATTTTGATGGAACTAATATCGAAGCCAGTATCACTCCAATAAGTGATGTGTACAAGAAGTTAGTTGCTGGTGACTCCTCACTACTAAGGTATTTAGTTGAGATTAAATAACTCGCATAACAAAGAGCTGCACCTGCTGGTAACAGCAAGGCCATAGAGAAGCTAGTGGCTCCGGGTCTAATTATTAGAAGTGCTCCGAGCATACCTATAATCACACCAGCCCATCTTCGAATTCCAACAGTTTCCTTTAGAATGATAACTGAAAGTGCAGTAACAAATAATGGTGCCACTTGGAATATCGCATTTACTTCAGCAAGCTGAAGATATCTTAAACTTGAAAAAAAGCAAAAAGTAGCACCAAATAAGAATGTTGATCTGAGTAGTTGAACTTTAATGTTTTTAGTTTTTAGAACTGTTCCAATTACTGGCGAAAGTATTAGTAAACTGACTACAGTTTGGCTTGCATACCTTGCCCAGACGACTTGCACTGGTGGATAGCTTTGAATAAGGCTTTTTGCAATCGCATCTTGCGTACTAAACAGAAAGACAGTTAATAAAATTAAACTAATACTTTTAAATTCAGGCGAAAGATCGTCGATAAATGATTTCACAAAATTACCATAAAAAGAAAAACAATTAGCGGTATGATTGCTTTTTATACCTCGTTACACAAGAGGTCTTGGAATATTCTGATGACTTGTCATGAATCGACTTCTAAAATTAAAGGTAATCAGCCTTTTTCCTATATTTTTTATTTCAATAACTGCCAGTAAAATTTTAACTGTTAATAAATAAAATATAAGTATAGGAAAGGATTTTATGGTTATATAAAATTTTGACTTCAGGCTATATATTCATATAGTGCTAAATTTAACTCTATAGGGAAATAATTAAGGTCTTCCTTTTAAAGCACAGGTAAAGCTTCGACGAGGAAATCAGTTGGCAATTAGTAGGGGTTCTAATTTGTCTAATAGGTTGTACGTGAGTGTATTGTACCTATTATTTTCGGGTATTTCAGCATATTCACCGGGAAAAAGAATACATTTCAATCCTGCAGCCGTAGCACATTTTTGATTAGTTGGAGTATCCTCAATCACGATAGCATCGCTGCCTTTCATATTTAACTTATCTAAGGCATATTGATATACCTCTGGATTAGGTTTTGGTTGAGAGACGTCTTTTGCAGTTGTAATAAGGTCAAATACGCTGAGATCTAATTGAAGACTTAAACCCTCTTTTAGAAGGTCGATATTTCGTTGTGAGGTTGTGGTGATAAAACCTAATTGTAAACCGTTAGTAGTTGCATGATTTAGGACATGTTTTACGTTAGGCCGTAGATAAAGTTTCTCAGGTACAAGTTTAGCAAAAAAATCTTCTTTTAGACCATGAATTTTGGTGATATCTGCGTCAGATAGGGTATTCTCGTCATAATTCCTTATTCTTTTCATTCCACCAGGTTCAGTTATTAGCTTACAATAAGTCGCGGTATTCCAATACCAATCAAGACCGGCTTCTTTAAAAGCAAGATTAAAACTTTGTCTTTGAAGTTCAGACGTTTCCACTAAGGTTCCGATTGAACCGAATAAAATAGCCTTCATAAAATTTCTCCTGATCTATTCAAAAAGCTTTATGCCTCGGGCAGGAGCGCACTTTTCTATCTAGTTTTCCCACATTCACGACATCAATTACCATAGAAAAAATAAAAATTCAATTTTTCAAACAAGCAATAGGTTTTTGTCCTAACATTTTCTTAAGCAGCAGCTTGATCGTTAGCATACCACTCTTTATAACAGCAGAGTTACCTAAGAGACCAAAGATGCACCCTGTGCTAATGCAGTCAACTTAGCATATGCAATATCAGGATCAACCGCCCCAAATCCTGCAAAGGTTCCAAAACCACAATCACTGCCGGCAATGACTCTTTCTAAACCAACAATATTGGTAAACTTCTCTAAACGCTGTGCAACAAGTTTTGGATGTTCGATAAAATTAGTAGTCGTATCAACAGCTCCTGGAACAAGTACTTTGTCATCAGGAATGTCAGATCTTCTCTCCTTGAAAACGGTCCATTCGTGTGCATGTCTTGGGTTAGATGTTTCAAATAAAAGGTATTGAGCTTTTGTTGACATGAGAATGGGAAAGACTTTCTCCATTCCAATATCGCAGCAATGTGGTCCCTCATAATTGCCCCAACAAATATGGATACGAATTTGATCCTTTGGGACATTTTGAAGTGCGTGATTTAAAGCTTCAACATGCATCGCTGCTATTTTTAAGAATTCATTGTCGGAGAGGTCATTAAATAGCATATGTCTGCTCAAAGCTAGGTCGGGACAATCAAGCTGCAAGTCTAATCCAGCAGCTGCAATTGTCTCGTACTCTTCTCGCATTGCGTCAGCGAGAGCGGCCAGATATTCTTCACGTGATTTATAAAAATTATTTTGTAAGAATAAAGAAATAACGCCTGGAGATGCTGCGTTCATAAAGCCCTTTGAGGCACCATGTTCAGCCATGGCTGCCTTTAAATTTTTTATATCTTTCAAAAGTTCTGACTGTCCTTTTGATTTTACTTCTGAGGTGCACATTGGCCTTGCATATTGCGGTGTTCCACCATCATCTGCTAAACGCTTAAGAAATCCAGGAAACATTTGTAAATCGGCAGGGGCATTTCTAGGGCTATCTCCTGAAAACCCTGTGTACCTGTCTTTTACATATGTTGCGTAGCTAATTTTTGATGTTTCTCCATCACTAACAATATCAACATTGGCTTGTACCTGTTTCTGGACTGTTTCAGAAACAGCTTTTGTCATGGTGCGATCAAAGATCGCTTTGTCAAATTGGTCTTCATTTTCACGTGCAAAAATTAAATCTACGACATCCTGTTTGCGCGGTAAACTTCCAACATGTGTTACTTTGATTTTATTCATTTTTTCTCCAGGGTAAATTTTTATGTCCGCGATTTTTCAAATTCTGACCACGCTTTTTCTAATTTTTCAAAATTAAAGTTTGGTTGCCGAGCAGGATTTAGTATTAAATGCTCAGTAGAAATTAATTTGTCAATTGCGGCCTCAAGAGTGGGGATCACCTGAATTGGAATTACTAATGCTCCGTGGCGATCAGCATGAATTAAATCATCGTTTTTTATTTCTAATCCAAAAATAGAAACCTTGGTTCCAATTTCTGTCGCATGAACAAAAGCATGACTTGGGCCAATTGAGCCAGCAACAACTGGAAACCCTGGTTCTAAGTCGCCTAAATCTCGCATAACGCCATTCGTTAAAGCTCCAGACAAACCTAAACCTTTATGTACAGCTGTATGGACTTCACCCCACCAGGCACTTACGCACTGAGGGAAGTCCTCATCTTCAACCACAGCAATTTTTGGCTCGTTTCCTAACGACATATGATGGAAATAGTTCATTCGACGTTTACGAATTTCATCTGGAGGCTCAGTTGGTTTCTTATTACCAGAAATTTTAGCAGTTCGTGCGTAGCCAACCATCGCACTGGCTTGAGGCTCTGAAGCTTGCATGGTTCCTTTAGTAAAATTATTAAACCCACGCTGACCTTGAGCAACCTCTATTGCATTACAAACTGTCGGTGTGTCTACTTGCTTTAGCCGCTCCCATAAGGAAGCAGTAGGTTTTAATTCAGCCATTCTTTTAATATCCTATTTGTTGTTTTGGGATTTTCTAAAGTTGGTAAGTGACCTGTGTTGGGAATAATTTCTAAACTTGATCCTTTTACTAAATCGGCCATATTTATGTGAGTTTTTACTGTGCAGAGACGGTCGTGTTCTCCACATATTATTATTGTTGGAATTTTTATATTTTGTAATGTTTTTGTTTGGTCTCTTCTTGAGATTAATGCCTGGGATTGTGCAACAAACGCATCGTTTCCCATTTCCTGAGCCATTGTGAGACAAAGATCTGAAATTGGTCCGGAACTTGATCCGTCTGCTAAGTAATAAGGTATATGTTCATGCATCATCACAGTATCGAGCTTTCCATCTTGGACTGCCTGAATTTGTATTGTGCGTTTTTGAGATATATGAGGCGGTTCAGATAAATAGCTCGTATCCAGAAGTACTAATCTTAATATTCGCTCAGGTGCTAACCTGATCATTTCCTGCGCAACTATTCCCCCAAAAGACAATCCAATTAGTTCAAACTGATTTGGTAAACGTTTCAATAAATCAGAGGCAATTCCTGTTACATCACTATTTCCTGTCACGGGAGCTAAAATTATGACTCTTTGACCTGATAGCATATCAATTTGAGGTTGAAACAATCGGGAGTCGCACATTAGGCCAGGTAGAAATACGATAGGAAATTTCATTACTGCTTTTTCCAAGTAGGTCCAGCAGGATCACTGGTATTTCTTACTCTGTAGAGTGAAGTTTCCCCAGTCATAGCTGGGGATATAGCGTGCCGCATATTTGGTGGAATTGCCGCAGTATCACCTGGGTTTAAGACTGTTTCTCCATCACTCCATTGAAGCTTCCAATGACCGCGCATTGGCATTAGGATTTCGTGTTGTTTTGTTGAGTATAGTTCTTCTGGGATTGATCCTCTCGTTAGAAAGTCAACTTCAAAGCCAGGACGATCCACTAAAAGCCCTGTATCACCAATTACTTTGACGGGTTGCGTGTCGGATAAAGACATAAGATCCCAATATCTAGCCACATGGTTTGGAACAACATCTCGTGTGGTAAGTTCAGGAAAGGCACTGAGTTCTTGCACCGATAATACTGGCATGGGTCTTGTTTCGTCTGGCAAAGATTCCCCTTTTTTTGTATCATAAAGACGCCCTGTTTCAGCAAGTATTAAACCATGGTTCGCCGCATCTTCAATAACTTGCGGTGCCCAAATAACTCCACCGCCGGCATCATCACCACCAAGGATAGCCATAATCATTCCATAGTCTGATCCAATATTTTCGAATCCACGAAAGATACCTGTTGGAATGTTTATTATATCACCTTCTGTTAGTGTAACCTCTCCAGCAGTTCCCCAGCGCCCCCAAAAAAAACGCCACCGCCCTTTTAAAACGAAAAAAACTTCCGCTGTCCTGTGAGAGTGTAGGCTGTTCCGACAGTTTGGTGGCTGACCAGCTGCTCCAATATTAAATCCTGGAGTTTCAGTTATGTGTACGTGTTGATCAGCACTTTCGGAAACACCACCTCCTATAATTGTAAAATTTTCTTTTTGATTCGAGCCTGGAGTATGTGCATCAATAAATGCAGTTTTACATGGTCTTAGCTTGCCGTATCGGACAATACGATTTTTCATTTGCTGCCGGTTCATGTACTATGACCTTTCTATTAGCCAGTTTTTAAAATAATTTGTTTCCATATAGCTGTTTCGTCAAATACGACAAATTCACGTCTTAGTCCCCAAGGACCAAATTCAACGTGAGCGGCACCCATAATATAAACATCTGCCCCGGTTGGTTCTCCAAACCGTCCCCACCCATCATGTTTTCCATGCAGACCAAATCTTATGGCGGCGCGCGGTGGCATTAAGGGGTCTTCTCGACCAATCTGATGCTCTATTGAAAATTTTGCAGAGGGAAAGCTGGATCTAAGGGACATCCAAAATCTGTCAGCAGCTTTATGACTTATTTCACTGCTACCGTTAGGATGTTCTAGTTGGCAAGCTCTATCGTAGCTATTTGGTATTACAGAAAAATCTGATTTCATTATCTGGGTAAGAATTTCTGCATATTTTTGTCCCCATTCGTTATCGTTACCGCGGCCCTTATATGGTCCCGGCACATCAATATTAGGGTTAAATGGTTCAACACAATTATCTCTTCCACCTTCGCGGTCGATTAAGTCACGAGCGTACAGTTTTGGATCTATTCCTAACTGAGATACAATCGCCCCTTGATCTCGTATAAGCCATTCGTCATCAATTTGATTATTTTTTGCATGACAATCGGCTATTACTCTATACTTAATTCGTTTTCCAGAAGCGGTTCCATAAACCCCGTTTCCTGAATGAGTTGCGGTGGAGAAAATTCGATGTGAGGATAGCATCCCCGTATCAGGGTCACCGGACCAAATAACATCTTCTCCAAGCAGATTACGGTCAGGAAACTCCGCTAGTGTTGCCATGGTTGCCGCGATAACATCATTATTACCGATGACAAGCGAACCTGGAGACCGAACAGGTATATTACTTGAATAATATTGTTCTAACGAGGCAATATCTCTATGTTCCCAGATTTCTTGTGTGATCCCAAGTATATAATCTGGAAAGTCTTTCCATTTGTCGTTAAAACCTTTCATTCTTTCTCCTTATTTATTTTGCAGGTACCGCGTTTTACTAAAACTGGATCAATTTTAATAACGTTATTACCTGCGACTATGGGATGCTCTATTTGGTTCAATAAAATATCAACTGTTGAATCCACCATTTGGGTTATTGGTTGCCTAATTGTTGTTAAATCATATGCGCTGTAAGAGGCAAGACTTACATCATCAAAACCGATTATCGATACATCTTGCGGAATCCGCAAACCAATATCCGATCGTAAAACATCCATAACTGCAAAAGCCATATGATCACTTGCGACAAATACAGCTGTTGGATGATCAAAAGTTCCAAACATTTTTTTTGCAGCTTCTTTTGCTTCATCTATTTCAAAGTTACCAACCTCACGATGGGTCACAATAAGATTTTGTTCTGAAATCATAGAATTAAAGCCGTCCTCTCGTTCAACCTGAGTTGATGCACCTTCCCAACCGGCTATATACCCAATTTTTTTATGATGGAGTTCGAGTAAGTGCTTTGCCGCAGTTTGACCACCTAAATAGTTATTGGAAGTTACTGAAGGTAATTCGTCATCGGCCTGGCTACGATTAAATAGAACGATTGGAACTCCTGCCGCTTGGCATCGAGCGGCCAAGTCTGAAGACATCGCGACTGAGGCAGCAACAATTCCATCTACTTGATATTCTAAAATACCTTCAATCACATTACTTATATCGTCTTTAGTGTTATTGGCGATAAAAATAAGGACGTGGTAACCTTCTTTTTGTAATCGATTTGAAAGTTTTTCTAAAACTTCGGGGTAGAAACGGTTATTGAGATATGCAACCACTAATCCAATAATATTTGATTTTCCAGTGATTAGCGATCTCGCCAATATATTTGGTCGGTAGCCCAATTCATCAACTGCAGAACGAACCTTTTCAGCAGTTTTCTTGCTTGCAGACCTTCCCGGAGTAAGAACTCGACTTACTGCGGACTGACTTACTCCCGCTTTTCTGGCAACGTCTAAAGATGTAACTTTTTCATTAACCATTTTTGTTCGACTGACCCTTTCTTAAAATGAGTTACCCACATAGTCTCTGTTTCCTAAATAGTTACGTGACTTATTAAATTCAGCTAAACGCGAGAATACATCAACTCCAATTTGAGCGTAAATATCAAGGAGGTCTACTAGAACCCAATTTTCTCTAATTTTATCATTTTCCAATCGCCAAAAATCTAATGAACGAAGTTTAATAGATTTATTTACGGGAGCGATACCCATCCAACCATCGTGAGAAAGTGTTTGAATCATGTTTGGCCAGCCAGTCACTGCAACAAAGTTTCCATCTGCAAAAAAATGGTAAGATATTTGATCGCCCCATCCGTGCTTGTCGTTATAAGTGGTTGTTTTCCCTCGATCCGGCATTCCATTCAGAAAAGGAATTTGGTGCCAGTGTCGAAAACCGTTAATACCTCGGCTAGTTCCTATGCCCGATGGCCCATACCAGTTCATTTTAGGGTGCCAATATTTTTCCATTTGCATTACTTCGGGACCACCTTCAGAAGGATGTCTTTTCATATCATTGGCCATATTGAGAACTATCTTTAGGGCTTTTTGGCTCTCAGTGACAGGCCTTGTCTCCTCACTTAAACCGTCCATTGTCGCTGGTCCAGGAACACACCATTCTTTTCCAAGACTTGGCGCCATAGGCCAGGCATTTGCCTGAAGCATAAGTTCTGGAATATCCCAAATAGATTGCAACTCAACAATTTTATTTCCTTCAAATCGATAAAACTCGTGAAACCGCATATGTGCCAGATGTCCAGTTGATGGAATATTGAGAAAAGGTTTTAAAAATGTACCAGTGTAAAATCCACAGCATCCAATCCATTGATCTCCCTGATCAGTTGCTCCTGAGATTACTATATGATCTCTTCGCTCCAGGTCTGGCATTGAATGGAAGAGAGGGGCTAAGCATGTCGCATAAAAGTTTTCTGCACCAACGGCGTCTCCAAATGGATGTGAAAGATGGCATACGGTGTTATCAGAAAATAATTTGAGTAGCTGAGCCTTAACATTCGACTCGTCAAAGTCATACTGAGATTGCCTGATTGGCTTAAAGAGATGCTTTATCTTAGTCATTAGTCGGCGGCCTCTCCATAACTCACATTTTTCCGCCCATATCTTCTGACTCTTATATTGCACTGCTCTGCATGTCCGACAAAGCCCTCGAGCATACAAAGTCTTGATCCATAACTTCCAATCTCAGATGCTGCTTCATCAGTTAATATTTTCTGATAGCTATGTGTTTTCAGAAACTTACCTACCCAAAGACCTCCCGTATAACGGCCAGCTTTTTTTGTTGGTAAAGTATGATTTGTTCCTATTACCTTATCGCCATTGGCAACGTTTGTCCGAGGGCCGAGAAACAATGCACCGTAACACGTCATGTTTTCTAAAAACCAGTCGTCCCGATCGGTCATTACCTGAACGTGTTCAGATGCTATATCATTTGCGACATTCAGCATTTCATCATATGTGTCACAAACTATTACTTCGCCATAATCTCGCCAACTTACCCTTGCCGTATCAGCGGTGGGAAGTATTTGTAAAATGCGATCAATTTCTGATAATGTGTTTACTGCTAACTTTTTACTATTTGTTAACATAACGGCAGGACTATTGTATCCATGTTCGGCTTGACCAAGGAGATCAGTGGCGCAGATTTCAGCATCGACAGTTTCATCAGCTATTACCATCGTCTCAGTTGGGCCTGCAAACAAATCAATTCCAACCCGTCCAAAAAGCTGTCGTTTTGCCTCAGCGACAAAGGCATTACCTGGTCCAACCAACATATGAACAGGTTCAATTGATTTTGTTCCTAATGCCATTGCACCAACAGCTTGAATGCCGCCTAAGCAATAAATTTCATGTGCGCCTCCAAGGTGCATAGCTGTCACAATAGCGGGATGGGGAATTCCCGCTTGAGGTGGTGCAGATGCAACAATTCTAGGGACACCTGCTACATTTGCCGTCAATACAGACATGTGGGCACTCGCAACCATAGGAAACTTTCCACCAGGAACGTAACATCCTACGGACTGGACTGGGATATTCTTATGTCCAAGAATGACACCTGGTTGCGTCTCAACTTCGATGTCTTTCATACTTGCACGTTGGGCTTCGGCAAATGTTCTAATTTGAGTTTGGGCATACTTGATATCGCTTAAATCTTGCTTAGGTACTTTCGACATTGCATTTTCGATATCTTGATCAGACAATCGAAAGCGATCCGGTGCATAATTATCAAATTTTTGTGACAAGGACCTAACGGCTTCGTCACCATCTTTTTCGATAGATGCTAATGTTTCCTCAACAACTTTTCTGACTTTTAAATCCTCTTCAGAGCGCGAAGCTTCTGACAAACCACTTTTAAGGTATTCAACTGACATTCTTTTCCTCTCTTTACGCAGTATCTTCAGAAGCCTTATTCTTCTGATCAAATTTCTCCCAGCCTTGTCCGTTAAAGACATCCACTCCAAGCTGTGCCATGACGTCCGGAAAATCGACCATCACGTAGTTATCAATTATTTTATTATTTTTAACTTTCCAGAAATCCATATAACGGATACTAACTTTTTTTCCCGTCGCTGGAATTCCCATAAATTCGCCAGAGTGAGTAGCCTCCTGGCGACCAAAAGCGGCTGCCCATTCACCCATATACAATCGAGCTTCATCGATACAAACTTTATTACTAAATGCTTTTTGAAACGGTCGTTGCCAGTTATCTTGGAATTCCTGTAACCCTATTTTTGTTCCGCAACCTCTGTTTCCCATCCATTTAAAAGTCTCAGAAAAAAACTCACCAATATCAGAAATTCGGTGATCATTTAAACCATCGACCATATTTTCAATAACTGCCTGAGTTTTTTCAGTTTTTGTTAAGTCTGTGTCGTATGACAAGAATGCCTGCTCTGGTCTGGAGCCCTTCATATTTATTATCCTTTTACTGCGCCAGCGGTAAGGCCCGAGACAATTTGACGTTGAAAAAATAAAACCAAAAAGAACAATGGTACCATTGCTGAAACTACTGCTGCCACAGCAAACATTATGTTTCCAGATTCAAAAGTGGAACCTAAAAAGCTTGCAATTTTTGGTATCATGGTTTGGTTTTCTTGACTTAATAACATAGCAGTGACCGTGAAATCATTATATGCTAACAAAAATGAAAATAGACCTGTTGTAATCACCCCTGGCCACATTACGGGTATAATGACGTGCCAAAAAGCTTGAAGCCTTGTGCAACCATCTACCATAGCACTTTCATCCATATCTTTTGGTATATTTAAAAAAAATGAATGGAGCATCCAGAGGGTAAAGGGTTGATTTATGGCAACTAAAACAATTATTGTTGTGGGTAAATGTCCCCAAATGTTCCATTCAAAAAATGGAAGTAGATAACCTGACACGAGAGTTATATGAGGCATAGCTCGAAACACAAGGGCAGCCATTAAAAGCCAAAATGCGTAACGATAACCTGATCTTGCAAGTGCGTAGCCGCCAATAGTGCCAAGAGTGAGTGAAATAATGACAGTTGAAAAAACCACTATTCCTGTATTGAGAGCAGCTCGCCAGAAACTTTCTTCAATCCAAGCTCCGTGATAGCCATTTCCAGTAAATGCGCCACCAGTTTCGCTTAATGTTTTAATACCATATAATGCATTAGTCCAATTTGCCTTAGAAAAGAAATCGCCTTCAACTTTAAAAGAGCCCCATAATGTCCAGATAAAAGGACCTATCGCAATCAGTAGCCACAGCATAACGAATCCGTTCGAAAAGAAGCTCAGTGGTGAAGATCGTTTTTGAAATTGGGCTGCCATGATAATCCTCTAAACTGATTTACGATTAAATTGACGCCAAGTTCTTATCAATACTGGCGTGAGCAAAATAGCGACGCCAATAATTGTGAGCATTGATGTTGCAGCGGCAGATCCAAATAATTTTATATCCTGGCCTCTCAAATCGTTATAAATAATCCAACTCAGTGAAGTCGCGTGTGCCTCTGCTGAAAAACCAACAATCGGTTCGAATACACGAAAATTATCCATTAATTGCATTAAGAGTATAAAGGTTACTAATGGCGCCATGTATGGGATAACAACATAGCGAACACTTTGCCAACGGTTGGCTCCATCGATTTTAGCTGCTTCAATGGTATCTTTAGGAATAGTTTGTAGACCAGCATAAAAAACAATGAAGCTGAATGGACTTGAATGCCAAATACCATAAATAAAAAGTGTAATCCAAGTTAGTGTCGGGGATGCTTTGAGAGAAAGATCGGGGTTATCAAAAATCATTTGAAGAGTTGCTCCGATAATACCTTCGGCATCAATCATCCAAAACAAAACTAAGGATCCAATAAGTGGTGTTACAATCATTGGTAATAGCGATGCAAAAATTGTTGGTCCTTTGATGATCTTTGGCAAAGCATTTACTGCAAGTGCAACCGCTAGACCAAGGACAATAACCAAAGGAGTGACAATAAAAGTATATGATAGAGTAAATGCCAAAGCTTTATAGAGTGGTAAATTCAAAAGACCCGAAAAGAATTCCATAAGATTATTAGAATTACTTCGGATGGTTCCAATTTGTTCAAATGCTAAATGATTTCGGTTGGTGTAAGTCCCAAAACCATTAAATTGACCTAATGGAGCTACTGATTTTAACTTCTGGGTAGCTATTACATCTATGGTAGTTTGCTCTTTGCAACCAAATGGATCGCAATTTTTTGTAACTTTTAAGACTTGGGGATGCTCGACATATAGCGATTGCACAAAAACTGAAGCTATAGGTAAAGCTATTAGTAATAACATTGCTGTCATTGACGGCAAGATGAACCAAAAAAACGAACCATGTCGCATGCAGAAAATCCAATACTTCAGTCGAGCTATCAATAAAAATAAAAAAGGGACGTTTTGTCGCCCCTTTTTTGTATCGACTAGTTAAGAAAACCTTTTTCAGTTGCAGCCGCCGTGTAAGCAGCTTCAACATCAGCCAGAGCTTGCTCTGCAGTTTCTTTCCCTTGTAAGAAATCAGAA
>Ga0209425_10002008_pt1 | contig 23178 bp, 26 predicted proteins | sample COG_05_FD_184749 | JGI IMG/M metagenome (GOLD analysis project Ga0209425, IMG submission 184749) | Pelagic Microbial community sample from North Sea - COGITO 998_met_05 (SPAdes) (version 2) | ecosystem: Environmental > Aquatic > Marine > Neritic zone/Coastal water | place: Helgoland, sampling...
TTCTTATATGAAGGCTATAATATTAAATGCGACTGCATGGATGATTGTTCCTGTTATGGATGCTTTGGCAAAACACTTGAGTATTTCAATGGATGTTTTCCAGATAACTTGGGCTAGATATTTTTTTACCGTCGTTTTTACGTTTTCTTTAATGGTTTTGTTTTACCGAGAATCACTTGTTTGGAGCAAAAGACCTAAGCTTCAGCTTGTAAGAGGTATAATTCTAGCTTTTTCAACTTTATGCTTCTTCTATTCGATATCTATTATCTCACTACCTAAAGCTTTAACATTAGCTTTTGTAGCCCCAATAACATGTACTGCTTTATCTCCATTTTTCCTCGGTGAAAAAGTGGGTATCAGAAGGTGGTCCGCTGTGCTTGTAGGTTTTTTAGGAACCCTAATAGTTATTAGACCTGGCTTTATAGACGTTAATTTAGCTACTTTAGCAGCCCTAGCTTGTGGTATTTGCTATGGTTTCTATTTAGTGATTACTAGAAAGTTAAGTACCTCAGATAATTCACTATTAACCCTTTTATTTACTGGTGTAGTAGGGCTAGTAATAATTAGTGTATTTATGCCTTCAGTTTGGGTCAATCCAACCCTCAATGAGTGGATTATGATGGCCGTAATCGGTCTTATAGCCTCTGTAGCGCATCTTTTTATTATTTTATCACTCAAATATGCTGATGCTTCTAAATTAGCTCCCTTGGGCTATACAGAGATTATAACAAACATCATTATTAGCTATTATTTCTTTCATGAATTACCTGATAATTGGACTTATTTAGGTCTTTTCATAATAGTATTAAGTGGCCTTTATATCTCTCGAAGGGAATATTATCTCAGTAAGACTAATTAATAGTAATTATTTATTTACTATATACTAATCTATTACATTAAGTAATAATTATAAATTATTGTAATTATTGTATTTTATCTAAATCATAAATAATAAATTATATGAAATAAAGTAAAAATTATATTAACGTTTAAATAAATACCTTAATTTTATAAGAGCTAAAAGGTTTATGGTTTTCTTAAAAATTAAAAATATTGAGTTAATTATAACTTCTTTAAACTGATTTTTTAAAATAGGTTAAAATCGTTTAATTCCAATACTTTTTAACGATTAAAATATTTAATTATCATTTTTTATATTTTTAATCAAAGAAGGGGAGACAAAATCACCCTAATTAACTCAATTTTTATGGCTTTCTAAAATGATTGGTATTATTGATAAGTAGAGCAATGCAGTATAAGAATATATCGTTTAAACGCCCATAGAGCACCTTATTTTAAGCAAGGATCGATATGTGGTACAACTAAAGGGTGAATAATACCATTTATAGGAAAATATATTAAAATAGTTTAAAAGTGTTTATTTTAAAGGGTTTTTGAGTGTTTAAGATGTTTAAATCACTATTTAACAAAGACTTTCTCTGATCTTAATAAACGTCTTTTTTGTTCGATTCCACCTTTTCCTGAGTATCCACCAAGACTTCCGTCGGATCTGATCACTCTATGACAGGGTATTTTAGGAGGATATGGGTTTTTACCAACTGCATTAGCAACTGCTCTGAAGGCTTTAGGTTTTCCAATAGCTTTAGCAACTTCTAAGTAGGTCTTAACTTTGCCTTTGGGTATTTTCTTTAGGTAATTCCACACTTTTAGTTGAAACTTAGTTCCTTTTAAGTTCATAGAGTTCAAATCCAGTGTTATTGGCTATTTTATTATATAATTTTTTAGCATTTTCATTGGAAGAGTGGGTGATCCAACGAATTCCATCCCAATTATTGGTCTTAGATAATGATTTTAGATGATTAATAAGCTTTTGAGCTATTTTTTGACCTCTAAAATCTGGTTCCACAAATAAATCATCTAAAAAACAAATGTATTGACCTTTAATCGGTCTTGGCATAGTTCTATAATGAGCAATACCAACGATTTTACCCTCTAATTCAAAGCAAATACCATTTACAATATGATTATAATCATGAATCCAGCCCCACAAAGTGTCTAAAATTCCTGTATTCATTTGAACTTTGTAGAATTCGGCATAACCATTATATAGATTAGACCAATTTTCCTTATCTTTTATCTCTAATTTTCTAATCATTTTGTTTAATTTTAGACTTTAAATTATTGATATCATTAAGTAAACCATCTAAATGCTTCAAACATAGCTAGACCATATAATGAATGTCTAACTAAAAATATAAAAGATGTTTTTATAGGGTTTTCAGTATTTGAGGCCAAGATACCCTGTCCTGTAAAAGGCAAAAATATTAATAATGGCGCTAAAGTAGTAGTGGCTCCGAAAATTAGCCCCGAAAAATAAGACATATTCACCCCAAGTATTATGAAGACAAAATAATAAATAACTGCCCAACATAATGATATATAATAATGGAAAATCCATCCAAGTAAGATTTCGTATTTAAATTTTGGCATATCAACAATTTTAGGGTTGTAAAAAACTAGATTTTTAATCATATAATAAGTCCATCTTCCTACAATTCCCCACGTAGGTTCTGGAATTCCAATTAATTTTAATAAATATCCAAGAATGTCTAAAATTATGCATGAGAATATACCTGCAACTACAACACTTAAAATATCATTCATGATTAATTAATATCAAATATTTAAAATTTTTAAATTTAAGTATTGACTTTAAAAACATATAATATATTACTAACGATAATTAATGGTTATCAATAGTAATAAATATGAATGAGATAATAACTGATATAAAAGCTTTACAGGAAGAAACTTTATTAAACCTTAAAAGCTCAAAAGCTAATAATACCGTTAGAGCTTATAAATCAGATTTTAATGATTTTGGGTTATTCTGTGCTAAAAATGGATTTAAATCTCTCCCAACAGAACCTAAAATAATCTCGTTATATTTAACTTATTTGTCTACTAAAAATATAAAAATGAGCACACTAAAGCGTAGGCTTGTATCAATAAGCGTCATCCACAGGTTGAAAGGACATTATATAGACACAAAACATCCGTCAATAATTGAAAATATAATGGGTATCAAAAGAAGAAAAGGTAGCATTCAAAGAGGTAAAAAACCTATATTAATCAATAATTTAAAAACTATAATTAATGTTATAGATGTATATAATAAAGAAGAAATTAAGAGATTAAGAGATAGATCAATAATACTTATAGGATTTTCTGGGGGTTTTAGGAGAAATGAAATAGTCTCAATAGACTATGATGATCTAGATTTTGTTCAAGAAGGTCTTAAAATTAACGTTAGAAGATCTAAAACAGACCAGTTTGGGGAAGGGTTCGTAAAAGCGCTACCCTATTTTAACAACCAGTTATACTGTCCAGTAGTATCATTGAAAGATTGGTTGAATATATCAAAAATAGCCTCAGGCCCAGTATTTAGAAGGTTTAATAAAGGATCTAGCTTGTCTGAAAAAAGGCTGACAGACCAATCTGTAGCATTATTAATTAAAGAATATTTAAATTTAGCTGGGATAGATAGCAAAAACTATTCAGGGCACAGCTTAAGATCTGGTTTTGCTACATCAGCAGCAGAATCTGGAGCAGAAGAAAGAAACATTATGGCTATGACAGGTCATAAATCAACGGAAATGGTGCGTAGATATATTAAAGAAGCAAATCTATTTAAAAATAATGCTCTTAATAAAATAAAAATATAAAAAAAATTATATGCAAATATTATAAGATAAAAGATATTGATCATTTATTAATGGAGATAAAAAAAATAATAGTAACAGGCGGTCTTGGGTTTATTGGAAGTAATCTAATAGACCTACTAATAAAAAAAAAATTTAAAGTAATTAATTTAGATAAAGTTTCTTATTCATCAAATTTTTATAACGTAAAAAACTATAAGAATAGTAAATTTTATAAATTTTATAAAGTTGATATTAATAATAAGAAAAAAATAACAAAAATTTTTTTAAAAGAAAAACCTATTGCTATATTTAATTTAGCAGCAGAAACACACGTTGATAGATCTATAGATGGCCCCTATCCTTTTATTAAAAATAATATTTTAGGAATATATAATTTGCTTGAAGCAACAAAGGTTTATTTTAAAATAAATAAGAAATTTAAATTAATACATATTTCAACAGATGAAGTTTTTGGTGATATTTTAAGAAATAGATCTAATGAAGATTATCCTTATAAGCCATCTTCACCCTACGCTGCTACCAAGGCTTCATCAGATCATTTAGTGTACTCATATTTTAAAACGTATAATTTACCAATAATTATAACTAATTGTTCTAATAATTATGGACCAAAACAACATCCTGAAAAATTAATACCTAAAATGATATACAATATTATGAAAAATAAAGACTTACCTATTTATGGCAAAGGAACAAATTCAAGAGAGTGGATATATGTAGAAGATCATTGTGAAGCTTTGCTTGATGTTTTTAAAAAAGGTAAGATTGGTAATTTTTACAACATAGGGTCAAATGAAGATTTGAATAATCTAAATGTTTGTAAAAAATTATTAAAAATTGGTAAAAAAATAGATATAAATAATAAATCTAAAGTTAAACTGGTGAAAGATAGACCGGGACACGACAATCGATACGCCTTAAATAGTAACAAAATAAAAAAAGAGTTAAAATGGAAAAAAAAAACAAATTTTAGTGAGGGTATAAAAAAAACATTTATATGGTATCTTAATAATTTAGAATATTTTAAATCAATCAAAAAAAAAGATATAATAACAAGACTTGGTCAAAATGATTAATAAAGGAATAATTCTTGCAGGTGGAAATGGAACTAGAATGAGTCCATTAACAAAGGCAGTAAATAAACAATTGTTACCAATATATGACAAACCCTTAATTTTTTACTCTTTATCAATCTTAATGTTATCTAAAATAAGAGATATATTGATAATAGTAAATGAAGGTCAGCTAGATCAATATAAGAAAATTATTCCTAATGGAAAGAATTTAGGTATGAATATTTCTTATAAAGTACAAAAAAAGCCCAATGGTCTACCCGAAGCATTTATAATTGGAGAAGATTTTATCAATAAAGACAATGTTGCTTTAATACTTGGGGATAATTTTTTTTACGCTCAAAATCTATCTTCTTTATTGCTAGAAGCAACAAAGCTAAAAAAAGGATCACAAGTAATTTTACATAAGGTTAATAATCCAGAATTATATGGAGTGGCTTGTGTAAAGAAGAAAAAAATCTCATCAATTATAGAAAAACCAAAAAAATTTATAAGCGATAAAGCCATAACTGGGCTATATTTTTTTGACAATAATGTAGTTAATTTTTCAAAAAAATTACAAAAATCAAAAAGAAATGAATTGGAAATAACAGATTTATTAAAAATATATAATAAACAAAATAAATTAAAATATAAAGAACTAGGTCGAGGAGCCGTATGGTTAGACACAGGTTCTATAGATGATTTTTATAATGCTTCATTATTTGTTTCAACAATTGAAAATCGACAAGGGGTTAAAATCGCTTGTCTAGAAGAAATTGCATTAAACAATAAATGGATTTCAAAAAAAGAAATAAAGAATTCAATAAAATTTTATGGAAAATGTAAATATTCAAATTATTTAAAAAGTTTTTTATGAAAATAATACAAACTAACTTTAAAGATTTAATCATAATTAAAAATGATACATACAAAGATAAAAGAGGACATTTTAAAGAATTGCTCAAAGAATCTTTAGTTAAAAGAAAATTTCCATTTCAAGTAATGTCCTTTTCAAAAAAAAATGTAATCAGAGGCTTACATATGCAACAAAAAAAAACACAGGGAAAATTTATATCTGTAATTAAGGGAAAAATTTATGATGTTGTTGTTGATTTAAGAAAAAAATCAAAAACTTTCGGAAAAAAATATTCAATTATTTTAAGCGACCAAAACTCAAAATCTTTATATATACCAGAAGGTTTTGTGCATGGGTTTTGTGCTTTGGAAAAAGAAAATTATGTAGTTTATAATTGTACAAATTATAGAAATAAGAGTAGTGAAGTTGGTATAAAATATAATGACAAGAAACTTAAAATAAGATGGCCAACAAAGTCTCCAATATTATCAAAAAAAGATTGTAAAAACTTATCATTAAATGAATATTTAGAAATAATTTGAAAAAGTTAATATTAGTTACAGGTGGGAATGGAAGATTTGCAAAAATTTTAAAGCAAAAAAATAAACTTTTAAATCTTAAATTTTTATCAAAAAATGATCTAGATATTTTAAACTTAAAATCCATTGAAAAATGTATTTCTAAATATAAACCTAAAATTATTTTTCATTGTGCAGGATTATCAAGACCTATGAATATTCACATTAATGACATATCAAAGAGCATAAGCTTAAATATTATTGGTACTGCAAATATGGTAAAAGCTTGTAATAAATTTAATGTCAAAATAATCTACTTTTCTACAGGATATGTTTATGAAGGAATTAAAGGTAATTATTCAGAACAAGATCCTACAAAACCTTTTAACAATTATGCTTTATCAAAACTAGGTGGAGAAGCTTCTGTTTTAATGTACAAAAACTCATTAATTCTTAGATTAACAATGATGGAAAAACCCTTCCCTTACAAAAAAGCTTACACTAATTTAATAAGTAATTTTATGTATCACGAAGATTTGGTTAAAATACTTCCTAAAATAATTAATAAGTTTGGCATAATTAATGTTGGTGGAAAAAAACAATCTATTTATGATTTTGTTAAAAAAACTAATAAATCTATTAAAAAAGATAAATTATCTAAAAGCACTAACTTTCCATTGAATCAAACAATGAGCCTTAAACTGTTAAATAAAATCATGAAAAATAAGATTTAGTACCTCATATGAAAAATTTTAATCTAGAATGTTATAGAATTAGAAATTTAGGATAAAATTATTTTCTGTCTATAAGTATCAATTTTTTTTGAAACATATTCATTTGAAAATATAAAATTTTTCAATGTTTTAACTTGTATAGTTTGTCTATATTTTTTATCTAAAATAAGTTTATCGATTGCTTTATATAAGTTTTTTGTATTAAGATTATTAATCTTTATTCCAAAACTAGCTGCTTCTGGTAAACCACCACGATTACTAATAATTACAGCGCACCCCCTGCTACTTGCCTCTAAAGCAGTTCTTCCAAAAGGTTCTTCCCATCTTGAACATACAACGGAAATATTAGATAATTTTAGTTTATTTAGGATTTCTTTATGCTTTTTAAAGCCTAGTATCTTTAAATTCTTGTGCTTAAAAGTAATCTTTTCTCTTGGTTCGTCACCATAAACAATTGCTTTCCAATCATTGTGTTTTGTAAGAATTTCTAAAATTGCTTTTCCAAAGATATCATAACCTTTTGATGAATTTAAACGTCCAACAAAAATAATTAAATTTTTTTTTTTATTTATATCAATTTTAACTTTATTTATAGAATGTGGAATTACTATATAATTAGAAGTTGTTTTCTTAAGATGTTTTATGTCAGAAAAAAATCTGTTTTTAACCCAATTACTAATAAAAATAATTTTTCTAGTTTTTTTTAAAAGATCAATTCTCTCCTTTTTAAGGATAGATCCTTTTTGATGAAGTGGATCATTGTGAAAATATAAAACTATATTTGGATTAATTTTAAATATTTCATTTAAATAATTTGGCCTATTATGAATTTCTATAATTTTAGAAGGATTAGAAATTTCTTTAGTAATAAATTTTTTTAAATAAATTTTTGTAGAACTTTGAAAAAAAAATTTTCTAATAGGCAAATTAATATACTTTTTAGATAATAAATCTTTCTTAAAATTTGTACTACCATATATTTTGATATTATTATAAAATTTACTAAGTTTAGTTGTGTCATTTAATAATAATGATACTGCACCAGCATAAGAGGAAGAAAAATTTTCCTTATATGGTAGTAAAATTGAAATCTTCATTTTTAATTATTTCTATTCTTTTTTTTTTGTTATTTTTTAGCTTATACTCATATGACATCGCAGCACTTTTAGTCTTAAAATATCTTTTATAAATAACAACCCAAGTATAACCTTTGGTAGATTTTGCTCCCCTATTAGTGTTATGCTTGATAAGTCTTTGTTTTATATTATTTGTATAACCTACGTAAGTCTTACTTTTTCCAACATTAGTTGATTTTAGCATATAGACATAGAAAGTCATAAAGTGGCGGTCCCTGGGGGAATCGAACCCCCCTTTGCAGGATGAAAACCAGCTGTCCTAACCGATAGACGAAGGGACCATGAGGAGATCTTTTATTTTAAAAGTTAATATTTATCAAGTCTAATTAAGCTTAATAAGAACATCCTTAATGTTTAATTGTAGGCTCTTTTTATTATTCCAAATATTTTCATGTATTTGACCAATAACATTCATATTTTCTTTATAAGATAATAAGTAATAACCAATTTTTGTATTTAAAGAGTTGAAGCAAATAGACTTAATAGAGCGACCTGAATTTGGTTTAAAAATTACACTAATGTGTTTATCATTTAAAATATTAGTTTTAATTACCTTTAAGTTTTTAATTAAAAAAGTTGGCAATGGGTTGTTTGTGCCAAACGGTCCAATTTTATTTATCTCGTTAACAAAACTATTATTTACAGCAGCAGAAGAAATTTCTTGATCATATTTATTAACTAATTCAGTTTCTTTATTTTCTAAATAAAAATCTCTTAAAATAAAGCTTTCCATTTTTTTGATTTGATTTTTTTTAATTGTAAAACCAGCTGCCATATTGTGGCCACCACCTTTTTCGATCATTTTATTGTCAACTAATTTTTTTATAACTTTGCCCATATTGTAATTATATGTAGATCTAGCAGATCCTTTTAATAAATTATTAGAATTTGTAATTACTATAGATGGTTTGTTAAAATAATCTTTTAGTCTTGCAGCTATAATGCCAATTAAACCTTCATTAATACTTGGATTATAATAAATTATTACGTCCTTATTATCTTTTTGAATTTTTTCAAAATTAACATCGCTTAAGATACTACTTTCAATTTTTTTTCTCTTATTATTAAGTTCAATTAATTTAATTGATTTACTCTCAACTATCTTTGGATCATTCGATGATAATAAAAGAGTACCAAGAAGTGAATTTGATAATCTTCCACCAGAATTAATTATGGGTCCAATGAAATATCCCAGATCATCAATGGATAACTTGTTTGTTTTATCAGATAATTTATATAAAGATCTAAAAGCAATATTGTCATTTAAATTAAATTTTTTAATTTGATCCAACGCAATAATTCTATTAATTTTTCTTAGAGGCATTACATCACAAACAATAGCTAGCAATACATAAATAAGAAAATTTGATATCTTGTATGAAGACTCTATTTTATTAATCAAAATATCTAAAAAAAAATAAGTTAAAGTTGTTGCGCAAAAATAATTATTTAAAATATTATTATCATTTTTTTTGGGATTAATAATTACATTAGATTTTGGGTATGGTTTATTGATGTCATGATGATCAATTATTATTGATTTTATATTATTATCATTTAGAAAATTAATTGACTCATGAGATGATGATCCACAATCAACCATGATTGTCAATTTTGGTTTCTTTAATATTAATTTTTTAAATAATTCTCTACTAGGTCCATATCCATCACGTTCACGATCAGGTATATAAAAAAAATAGGGTTGCTTTATATAATCAAAAAACCTTACTAATAATGAGGTGGATGCTGTACCATCGACATCATAATCTCCGAATATACATATTAAATCCTTTTCTTTGATAGATTTAATTAAAATGTCAGTGGCTAAATTAAAATCATAATCATTTTTAAATTCGTTAGTAATTTCAATTTCATTTTTAATACTATGAATTTCATGAATATCAAAATTTCTAGATACAATTAATCTTGAAATAATTTCACTAAATTGAAAATCTTGTTTTATTTTTTCTATAGAATTTTTATTAACTTTATTTTCAATCCATTTTTTTCCTGAAACAGAAATCATTCATTAATAAAATTATCTTTTTTTAATATTTCCCGATAATCCAAACTTTTATGTGTAGCTAAAGTTTCTGAAGTATAAATATTATCATTGATTGAAATACCTTTTAAAACATCACTACCAGTAATTCCTGTTGCACAAAAAATTGAGTCTCCTTTAACAATTTCATGTAAATCATACTTTTTATTAATGTCATTAATGCCCATTTTTTTAGCTTCTAATACGTCTTCTTCATTATCAAAAATAAATCTACCTTGAAAATGACAATCGTATGCATCTAGCGCTGAAGCTGCCAGAACTCCTTCAGGTCCACCGCCAATACCTAGAAAAATATCTACATTATATTTTGGATCAGATACGTATAAAGCACCAAGAACATCACCATCAGTAATTAATTTTATACTCACATTTAAATCTTTAAGTTTATCAATAAATTTTTTATGTCTTGGTCTATCTAAAATACAAGCTGTAATTGATGATACTGGTTTGTTTTTAAATTCTGATAAATTTTTTAAATTTTTTTCTAATGTAAAATCTAAATCAATTAAACCTTTATCAATTTTACTTGTTGCAATTTTTTCCATATAAGTTTCTGGAGCATTAAATAGATGTCCTTTTTCAGATATTGCTAAAACAGCAATCCCACCTGGTAGATTATTAGCTACAAAATTTGTACCCTCAACTGGGTCTACAGCTATATCGAACAAAGGACCTTCTTTTGTACCCAAAATCTCACCAGTGAATAACATTGGTGCTTCATCAAGTTTTCCTTCACCAATTACAATTTCGCCAGTCATTTGAATTTTATTTAATTCTGATCTCATTGCATCAACAGCTGCTTGATCAGCTGCATTTTTATCTTTTTTACCCACTAAGTAAGATGCGGCGAGTGCCGCTTTAGATGTAACTTTTGAAAATTGATCAATAAACTTTTTATCTATTGTCATTTAATTTTTTCATCAATCAATTCATCTTGATTAATTTGAGATTCAAATTCTCGTAAACGTTTATAAACACTTGCAAGTTCAATAATTGTTGGCCACGCTTTTAAAAGATATTGCATAGAGCCTTCAACTCTACCAAATGCTCTGATAATTTGCTGCATAACTCCAAGTGTAACAACACCAGCTACTATTGCTGGGGCTAAAAATACATAGGCAGATAGTACGTTTGCTTGTAAATAAGCCATTCTACCTACATTAAAGTATAAATAGCGTACATAACTTAAAAAATGAATTGAACGTACATCCAAGAACAATTCATTGATTGTTTTTGGTCTAACATTTTCATCATCTTCAGCAATTACTAAAATTTTTCTATATGCTGCTTCTCTCTTCTGAAGGTCATATTCAACACCAACTAATCGTAATAACCAACCTAGACCTATTAGAAATATTGTTCCACCCAATGTCCAAATTAGGGCACCGGTAATTAAGCCATATTGCCAATCACCAAAAAAGAAAATTGGTATACCGACTGACAAACCTAACAAAATTGGAACAAATTGAATTAGGACCATCACTGATTCAATGAAACTTGTTCCAAGACCTTCCATTATACGAGTAAATTTTATTGTATCCTCTTGAACTCTTTGAGAGGCACCTTCAATTTTGCCCGCTCTATCATAAACACTGTGGTACCACTCAACCATAGCAGTTCTCCATCTAAATAAAAAGTGAGCTGTAAAAAAACTTATAGCAACATAAAGGGCGATATACATACCGGCCAACGTTATAAATGAAGCCAAACTAGCCCAGTATTCTTCAATAGTTATTGCGTTAGGTGCTGCTAGAGCTTTTTGAATCATATCATAAAAAACACCAAACCATTCATTAATTTTTACATCTATTTTAACCTGCACCCATAATGATGATAAAATAATTAACGATCCAACCCATGACCATAAAAACCATTTTTTTGATTTAAAAAATCTAAACATAATTTATTTTAAAAAGTTATCTGCATAAGATTTTTTTACAGTTTTTCTTTTTTTAGGTTCAATAACTTCAAAATCTATTTTTTTTTTCTTGGCATAGTTAATAGCTAATTCTTTAGTAGAAAATTCTAATTTTAATTCAGACAAAGTATCAGATGAACTTTCCCATCCCATTAAAGGATTTTTTGTAGGATCTTTAGTTTTAAATTCTAAAATCCATTTACTATTTTTTGCTAACCCAGACTGCATTGGATTTTTATTTGGAATGTAAATTAATGCTTTGTTCATAATTGCTGGTCGGAGTGGCAGGATTCGAACCTGCGACCCTCTGGTCCCAAACCAGATGCGCTACCAGGCTGCGCTACACTCCGATCTGAGTACTATTACAGCACATTTTAATTTATTAAAAGGATAATTATAAGCAAAATGAAGGTAATTTTAATAGAATCTGATATATAAAAAATATGATTATTGAGTGCACAAAGTGTAATAAAAAATTCAATGTTAATCCAGATTTGATACCACCAGTTGGAAGGCAAATCCAATGTGGCTCATGCCATTATAAATGGCATTATAAAATTGAAAAACTTGATACAAGTCCACTTATCCTAGAAAAAAGTAATAATACTGAAAATGCTAAATTAAATAATGACCAAGATAATAATGAAGATACTTCGGCAAGTGACTATGCAAAGATAAATCTAGAAATTTTTGACAAAAATAAAGACGATATAACCATAAAAAAAGATAAAAAAGAAGTTAAACCCAAAATAGAAATTAAATCAGATAGTGTTAGTAAATTTTTTTCTTATTTACTGGTGCTTATTATATCATGCATTGCTTTGATAATTCTTATAGATACATTAAGAGTACCTTTAGTTAAAATTTTTCCAAGTTTAGAAATAATCTTATTTAATCTTTTTGAAACATTAAAAGATATAAATTTATTTATTAAGGATTTAAATTAGTATTCATGATTAATAATTTATCTAAACCCTTTAAATGGTTTTTCAAACTTGAAGCTGCTAGTGGATTGGTATTGTTAATAGCGGCAATACTAGCTCTAGTTATTAGCAATAGTGATTTAAGTGAATTATATTTTCATTCATTAGAAAAATACTTATTTATCGGTATAAATGAATTTGGATTAAAACTTTCAGTACATCACTGGATAAATGATGCTTTGATGGCAATATTTTTCTTTTTTGTAACTCTAGAAATTAAAAGAGAGTTTATCCAAGGTGAGCTATCAAATATAAAACAAGCTCTGCTGCCTATAATTGCTGCAGTTGGTGGGATGGTAGTCCCTGCTCTCTTTTATGTTTTTATTAATTGGGGTAATTCCGAAACAATGAATGGCTGGGCAATACCATCAGCTACTGATATTGCTTTTTCTTTAGGAATTTTATCATTATTGGGTTCTAGAGTGCCAATATCATTAAAAGTTTTTTTAACAGCACTAGCTATTATAGATGATCTAGGTGCAATCTTAATAATTGCATTTTTTTATTCTGGAGATTTAAGTATTCCCTATTTAAGTTTAATTTTGATTAGCTATATTTTACTTTTAGTATTAAATAAATTTTCAGTTAAAATCTTCACACCTTACATGTTGATTGGATTATTTATGTGGTTCTTTACATATAAATCAGGAATTCATGCTACAATTGCAGGCGTTTTATTGGCTTCAGCAATACCACATCGAATAAAAGATAAAGACTTTTCTTTACTTGTAAAAATAGAGCATGCAATTTCTCCATATGTAGCATTTATTATAATGCCACTTTTTGCTTTTGCTAATGCAGGAGTTAATCTAGAAGGCTTATCTTTATCAAGTTTAATGGCTCCAGTACCTTTGGGAATTTTATGTGGTTTGTTTTTTGGTAAACAAATAGGTGTGTTATTGTTTTCCTATGTATCTATCAAATTTAACATTGCAGAAGCGCCCAATAATTCAAATTGGTTAAGTTTATATGGCGTGTCAATATTAACAGGAATTGGTTTCACTATGAGCTTATTTGTTGGGAATTTGGCCTTTGCAGAAAATACTCAATACATGGATGGTGTTAAAATTGGAGTTTTAACAGGATCGTTATTATCTACTGTATTTGGGTATGTAATATTATTAACTTCAGCAAAAAAATAGATGTTAAAGCAAAAGATATCAATCTATATAATAATCTTTATGTTTTCATTTTTAAACAAAGCTACATCAGAAAATTCTAAAACATTATTTGATTTTCAAATTAACTCAATAAATGGAGATAAATTAAAGCTCTCAAATTTTAAGGGAAAAACTTTACTTTTAGTAAATGTTGCAAGTAATTGTGGATTTACAAAGCAGTATGATGATCTGCAAAATTTGTATGATACTTATAAAGATAAAGGTCTAGTAGTTATAGGCATACCATCAAATCAATTTGGTGGACAAGAGCCAGGATCAGATTCAGAAATTAAAGATTTTTGTGAAACAAATTTTAATATTAATTTTCCAATGACAAGCAAATATGATGTTAAAGGCGATACTGCACACCCAATATATCTATGGGCTAAAGAAACATATGGTAAATCAACAATTCCAAAATGGAATTTTCATAAAATACTAATTAATAAAAACGGTAATGTTGAGGATACTTTTGCGTCATTTACAAATCCTATGTCAAAAAAAATTATAAAAAAACTAAATCAAATCCTATAAATTAACTGTCATACCATCATACGCGGGCTCTACATTTTTTGGTAAAAATTTTTTGATTTTATCATAATCTATATCGGTATGAAGATTTGTTAAAATTGCTTTCTTAGGAGAAAAAATTTTTATCATTTCTAATGATTTTTTTAAGTTAAAATGTGATGGGTGGTTTTTATACCATAAACAATCAATAACTAAATATTTTAAGTTCATAAAATATCTAAAATCTTTTTTATATATTTCACTAACATCACTTATATAAGCTAATTTATTTTTTATAAGATAACATATTGACTGAACTTTACCGTGCTGAACAGTTATAGGCTTTATTCTAATTATTTTTTTTTTATCTTTAATAAATAAATTCTTATTAATATTATTTAATTTAAGCGTAGCTGGATACTCATTATTAAAACTATCAAAACAATATGAAAAATTTTTATTCAAATATTTAAAAGTTTGAGGATCAGCAAAAACATTAATTTGTTTTTTATTTTGAATATAAAATGACCTTAAATCATTTATACCATGTGTCTGATCAGCATGCATATGAGAATAAAAAACTTTATCAATTTTTTTTATTTTCTGATTTAACATTTGGCTACGTAAATCTGGAGAGGTATCAATTAAAATATTTTCTGCTGTAGTTTTAATTAAAGCCGAACATCTAGTTCTATAATTTTTTTTATTTTTTGGATTGCAATTTCCAAAATAACCATCAGGTCGAGGTACCCCCATAGAGCTTCCACAACCTAAAATAATAAATTTCATAAAAATTAATTAAAAAAAAGTTTATTAAAATTACTAGTAGTTGATTGAATTAATTCTATTTTTGAAATATCTCTAAGTTCTGAAAGTTTATTGGCAGTAAAATCAATGAAAGATGGTTCATTTTTTTTCCCTCGATTAGGTACTGGAGCTAGAAATGGACTGTCAGTTTCAATTAATATCTTATCTAATGGTAAAAATTTAAATGTTTCTTGTAATTCTAATGCATTCTTGAATGTAATTATTCCGCTAGCTGAAAAATAAGAATTTAATGTAAGAAGTTTTTCTGCAAAAGATTTACTTCCTGTAAAGCAATGCATTAAGATTTTAGGACTTTGATCTTTATAAGAATTTAAAATATCAAAAGTTTCATCTTCGGCATCTCTTGAGTGTATAATTAAAGGTACTTTAGCTCTAATAGAAGCCTCTATATGTTCTTTAAATGATGAAATTTGTTTATCTTTATCGCTGTTATTGTAAAAAAAATCTAAACCTGTTTCACCGATGCCAATAATTTTTGAGCTAACATTTAAATTATTAACAATGAAATCAGATGTTATTTGTTCCTTTCCACTCTCATGTGGATGTATTCCAATTGTACCATAAATCATATCATCAAAATTTATGATTTTTTTTATTCGTTCAAAACTTTCAAGAGATGTAGAAATTGTTAAAAGTTTTTCAATCCCAACATCTTTAGAGCGTTTAATAACATTGGGTAAATCACTTAATAATGGTTCATGATCTAAATGGCAGTGTGAATCAATCATTAATTTTTTCTATTTTTTTAAAAAGTATATCTATTTTATTAATCTTATCTCCTTTGATTAAAAACTCATGTCTTTCTATAGATGATAAGTTGATATCTTTTTCTTCTAAATTGAAAATTTTTAATGCTTTTAATGATGACTCGGGAATAATTGGGAATAATAGATAGCTAATCTTTCTAACGATTTCAAGCGTTGTATACACAATTGTGTTTAATCGAACAATATCATCTTTTTTCTTCCAAGGTTCTTGGTCATTGAAATATTTATTTGCAGCAAATAATGAATTAATAATATTATCAATATAAAAATTAACATCCTGGCAATCAATTTTATTCCTAATAATTTCAATATTATCTTTATATTTGTTTAAAATTTCTAAATCATCATTATTAAATTCAATTTTTTCTGGAATTAAACTATTACAATTTTTAATAGCAAAAGCTGTAACGCGTTGACAAAGGTTACCAAAATTATTTGCTAAATCACTATTTATACAATCTTCCAATCTATCTTGTGATATATTTCCATCATTACCGAAAGAAACTTCTTTAATGAGATAATATCTTAAAGGGTCTAAGCCATATTGATTTATAATTTCAATCGGATCTAAAATATTACCTTTTGATTTTGACATTTTCTCATTATCAGAAAGTATCCACCCATGACCATAAACCTTAGATGGCAATTCAATTTTAGCAGCTAGTAAAAAAGCAGGCCAATAAACAGCATGAAACCTTAATATGTCTTTTCCAATTAAATGAATAGATGCAGGCCAAAAATCTTTAAATAAAGGATCATTTTTATCTGGATAGTTTAATGCACTAATATAATTAGTAAGTGCATCTAGCCAAACGTATATAACATGATCTTTATTATTTGGTACTTGAATGCCCCATGAGAAACTCTTTCTGCTTACTGACAAATCTTTTAAGCCACCTTTAACAAAACTGATAACTTCATTTTTGCGAGAATCTGGCGAAATAAAATCTGGATGTTTTTCATAATAATCTAAAAGTGGTTTTTCCCATTTTGATAAACGAAAAAAATAAGATTCCTCTTCAATCCATTCAACACTAGACTTAGATGTGATAGATCTTTTACTTCCATCAATATCTTCAATTTCATCTTCATTGTAAAAAGCTTCATCAGAAATTGAATACCAGCCTGAATATTTTGAAAGATATATGTCATCATTTTTTTCAAGTTCATTCCAAAGATATTGAACAGTATTTTTATGCCTTTCTTCTGTTGTTCTTATAAAGTCAGTATTAGTTAGGTTTAATGTTTTAGAAAGTTCTCTAAATGTTTGGCTAATTTGGTTGCAAAATTTAAGTGGTTCAATATTTTGCTTTTCTGCTGATCTTTGAATTTTTAAACCATGTTCATCTGTACCAGTTAAGAAATGAACATCATAACCATCTATTCTTTTAAATCTGGCAAAAAAATCAGCAATAATACTAGAATAAGCATGTCCCATGTGAGGTTTGGCAGATGGATAGTATATTGGCGTAGTGATGTAGAACTTTTTATCCATTTAAGACCTTATCTTCAAACTCCATAAATAGAATTTCATCATCTAGGTTAAATATCTTTGTATTATTAATTTTATTTAAAAAGTAATTATGTAAATACATCAATTTCATATTGTTAATAGAAGTATTATTCCTAAAATAAACTTCAATAAGTGAATATATTAGTTCCTTAATTGACTTGTCTTTCTTGTATTTTTTGTCATTCATACTATGAGTTATGAATTCTTTTAATCCAATTTTTTTTAAATCTATATCATTTTGATTAGCATAGTTAATTATATCTAATAAATTTCCAGGTGTACTATAATTAGTAATAAATTCTTTATTTATAAAATTATTAAGGTCATCATTAATAATAGTATTGATAATTTCAATTGATTGATGGTGTGGTAAAAAAAATTTAAAATTTAAACACCTAGACTTAAGAGTAGTTAAAACTTTCTTATTATTATTAATTAAAATAAAAAATATGTTATCATTTGGTTCTTCAACAATTTTTAGCAGTGCATTAACAGAATTAGTATTTAGAAGTTCAATATTATCAATTAATATAAATCTAGGTTTTGTATTAAATGAGGATTTATTAAGTGATAAAATTAAATTTCTAATCTGTTCAATATTTATATATTTTTTGTCTTCTGTAACGTCAATTAATGTGAAGTTTGGATTTGATTTATTTTGAGTTAATTTAAAAGATTTATTATCAATATTAATTTCTAATTTTTCTAAATTATATGGATTGTCTTCATCAAGTGATAAAATATAATTAACTAGATGATATGCTAAAGTAGATTTACCAATCCCCTTTTCACCTGAAAATAAAATTTTGTTTGGAAAATTATTATTTGAATATAAATTTACTAGAGACATAAACTCTTTCTTATGACCTAATAAGATTGTTTGATTAGATGAAACTAAATTCATTTTTTTAACAATCTAACAACTTGATTTAAAATTAGTTTTTCATTATTTTTTAAATCTAGATTAGAATTAATTTGTTGGTAAATTTTTTTATTTTTATTTGATAATAAAATAAAACCTTTTTGAACTTTACTATAAAATTTCATATCAAATTTATCATATCTATTTAATGATTTTCTCTTTTTTAACCTTAAATATAAGTTTTTTTTATTAACCAAGTTAAGAAAAGTAAAATCTACCTTTATACTTTTAAGTAAAAATTTATTTAGAATATTAATTAAGCTCAAATCTACACCCATACCATAATGTTGATAGGCAATAGTAGAATCGGTAAATCTATCTATAAGAATAATTTTTTTTTTATAATTTTTTTTAATTTTATCAATATTTTCACTTCTTGCTGCTAAGTATAACAATAAATCAGTGTTTTTATTAAAATTTGATTTTTGATTAAGTATTAATCTTCTAATTTTTTCAGAATTAATGCTGCCACCAGGTTCTCTAATTTTAATATGGCTTATTTTTTTTCTTTTTAAATATTTTGAAACTATTGAAATGTGGTGACTTTTTCCACTTCCTTCTATGCCCTCAAAAACAATAATTGGCTTTTTAGACATCACCCCAAATAAGATAATTTAGAGATTTTATAATCCTGGATACAAAATTGATTTTTTTAATTTCTTTAGATGATAATAAATCATACTCACCTATTAATTCTTGGTCATATACGACTTTAAGAGTAGCAATTTTTTGATCTTTATTTATTGGTGCTTCAACAGGCCCCTCATAATTTACTGAAACTTTTAATAATTTCTTTTTAGTCTTTTTGATTGTTTTAAAAATATCTTCTTTTACATAAGATTGAACGTAATTTTCTTTTCCTTGCCAAATATCAATTTTATAAAATGGATCATTAGCTTTAGCAATATGAACTAAGTCAAAATTAGTTAAGCCATAAGTTAGTAGCTTTGTACTTTCTCGTGATCTGGCATTTTTGGAGTTAAAGCCGCTACCCACAGCAATCAATCTTCTTCCGTTTCTATCAATAGATGATGCTAAAGAGTATTTTTCATAAGATAAGTAACCTGTTTTTATACCATCAGCCCCTAAATTTTTATAAAGCAATGGATTTCTATTGCCTTGGGTAATCGGGTCACCACCTGTCCTATCCCAGGTAAATTTTTTTTCTTTAAAATATTTGTAAAAATTAGGATAATTTTTAATTAAATATTTCGACATTAACATTATATCTCTTACAGTAGAAAGGTTATCAGGTGAGTTTATTCCTGATGAATTTGAAAAATTTGTATTTTCCATTCCAATTTCAATTGCTTTCTCAGTCATTAACATGGCAAATTCTTCTTCAGTTCCAGCAATACCTTCTGCTAGTGCTACACAAGCATCATTACCGGAAGAAATTATTATACCTTTTAATAAATTTTCTACTGAAATTTGATCCCCTACCATAATAAACATTGAAGAATATCCTGACTCAGAAAGCCGCCATGCATTTTCTGAAACAATAAATTTGTCATTTAAAGATAATTCACCACTCTTTATTAAATCAAAAGCAACTATTGAAGTCATAATTTTTGTCATAGAAGCTGGAAAAATTTTTCGGTCAGCATCCTTTTCAAATAAAATTTCACCTGAATGATAATCCAACAAAATAGCAGTTCTTGCTTTTATATCAAAATCAGCGTTAGCAATTCCTGATGCAATAATATTTAAAAGTAAGTAAATTAATAATTTTTTAAACATTTTTTAAAATTTCTAAATTTTCAAAGTTTAATGATTTTATTTCATTAAATGACTCTTCTAATGTTTTTATATCATTAAATGGACCTAATAATACCCTATATTTAGTTTTAGATAATTTTCTTATACTTGAATTGTTTATGTTTGTTTCATTTTTAATTCTATCAACCATATTTTCTGCAGAATTCTTATAGTAAAAATCTGCAATCTTAATTGAGTATAAAAAGTTAACTTTATTATCTTTAATTTTTTCTTTTTTAATAACTCCCAAGTTGTCAATTTTAATTCCATCAATCGGTGCTTTTTGAGCTACATTTTTTTCTTCATCAAAAGTTTTAGCTTTTTTTGCAATAAATGTTGAATTTTGTGAGATTAAAAACAAGTTTATATAAGGCTCATTAACATTTAGCGATAATTCTTCTGCAATTCTATCAGTTATTACAGAGTTATAAAAATCTGAAAAACTTACATTGTTTGAAACAACTTTTGCAATCAATGTTTTTTTGTTAATAGGATTTGTTATTTTAACAAATGAATTTTTTTTTATAGTTTTGTGAAATATTAGCAAAGATCTACTATCAATTTTTTTAGATATTTTTTTATTTTTTTTTAAATGATCGTTATAAACTAAAGCAAAACCAGTATTTCTATATTTCTGCTCTTGATTAAGATTTAATGGTTTTTTATTGGTATTTTCTTGATTACATGCTGATGTGAAAATAATTAATATTAGTAATAAAATAATTTTATAATTCATTTTTAAATTTATTTTTTAATGTACAAACAGCTAATGAAAATCTTAATGATCTATTCCATTTTAGGATAATTTCATAATTATTAAAAACAACATAAGCTGGGCTAAAATTTTCTGCATTAGGTATAATATCTTTATCCGGAGTAATGATTGCAACATCCAAGTTATCTAATTTTTCATTTATAGATGAATTATTGTTTATATATTTTCTAAAATATCTTAATTTTTTCTTATGATGTAATTTTTTTGCAGAAACATTCAGATATTTTTTTGGAATTTCATTGGATAAATCTATTTTATAAAAACAAGGCTCAGTAATATCCCAGCCAATTGATTTTAGATAGTTAGCTGCAGAAGCGTAGGCATCTGTATTATTTTTAAGATCAATATAATTATTATTATCATAATCAATCGCATAATTTTTCATTGTAGAGGGCATAAACTGAAAATAACCAAAAGCTCCAGCCCATGATCCATATAACGTTTTATAATCAATTTGTTTAGTCTCAATTAGTTTTAATAAGATGATCAGTTCATTTGAAAAAAATTCTGAACGTCTTTTATCAAAACTGAGAGTTGACAGTGAAGATAGTATATCCATTTTACCTACATATGTACCAAAGTTGGTTTCGATACCCATTAAAGATAAAAGTAATTCTTTTTCTATATTAAATTTTTTTTCAATTGTATTTATCAGCTCACTATTATTATTATAAAAATTAACTCCTTTTAAAACTTTTTTGCTTGAAGTTCTTTTTGAAATATAGGTTTTAGTATCCTCATAAAATTCTGGTTGATACCTGTCATATTTAATGACATTAGGAAGAAATTTTATGTCTTCCATTACTGTATCAAAAGTATGTTCTGAAATATCATTTTGTAAAGCAATTTTTTTAAAATTGTTTTTCCATTTTTTAAAGTCTTCAGTATTGTCAGAGTGAACAGGAGTAAAACTAAAAAATAAAAATAATAAAAAATATTTAATTAGATTCATATAAATCCTTTAAATATATAACTACAGCAATCCAGATAAAAATAAAACTAACTAATTTTACTAATGAAAAAGGCTCATCATAATAAAAATAACCAAGTAAAAATTGTAGTGTTGGAGTTATATAAAAAATCATACCTGTGGGTCCAAGTCCACTTAGTTCAACGCCTCTTACATATAAAAATAAAGGAATAACAGTCATTGGACCTGCAAATAAAATTAGCAGCATTAAAGGAGGATTAGCAAAAGTAAAATCATTAAGATTATTTTTTGAGATAAAATAAAATGTAACTAATGCAAATGGTAATATAAATAAGCTTTCAATCAGTAAGCCAATATCAGTATCAATTGCAATTTTTTTCCTTATTAAATTATAAAATCCCCAAGCAGACCCAACTATAATACCAACCCATGGTAAAGATTTAAAACTCATTAAGATTAAAAATAAGATTGAAATTATTACTAATATTATTGAAAAAATTCTTTTTTGATTTAATTTTTCATTAAAAAAAATAAAACCCAAAAATACACTTAGTATTGGCATCATAAAATAACCAAAACTTGCATCAATAATTTTATCTGTAGCTACCGCATAAATCCATACAGACCAGTTTATGAAAATTAATATTCCAGAACAAAATAATGCAAATAATAATTTAAAATTTGAAATAATTTTCAAAAAAACATTCCATTTATTGAAATAAAAAGTAGTTATTATAAGTGCAAAAGTTGTCCATAAACATCTATGAACAACAACTTCTATGTGACCTATAAAAGAAATATATTTAAAGTATAATACACCAACAAAACCCCACAAAAATGATCCTAACGAAGTTAGAATTAATCCTTTAGTAAATTGATCTTTCATTAAATCTTTAAAATTGTCATAATATTATACTTTTATTAGAGTATTTTATGGTTGAATTAAATAATTATAATAATAAAACCAACTTCACGGAAGGATGGCAGAGTGGTTGAATGCACCGGTCTTGAAAACCGGCAAAGGGGCAACTCTTTCCTGAGTTCGAATCTCAGTCCTTCCGCCACT
>Ga0209425_10002021_pt1 | contig 23072 bp, 18 predicted proteins | sample COG_05_FD_184749 | JGI IMG/M metagenome (GOLD analysis project Ga0209425, IMG submission 184749) | Pelagic Microbial community sample from North Sea - COGITO 998_met_05 (SPAdes) (version 2) | ecosystem: Environmental > Aquatic > Marine > Neritic zone/Coastal water | place: Helgoland, sampling...
AGCGCTGTGGACAGTGAAAGGGTAAGCGCCCCATGGCACATCAAACCATACCGATGTTTTATCGGTTAATGTGACAGCAATTAGACCAACAATTAAACCGGCGACAATCCCTTTATTATTAAACCCTTTATAGTAGCATAGTCCAATTAAAGATGGATACATTTGAAAACCGTATGCAACTGCTAGTCCGCCTAACATAACAATCGCCTGACTTGAGTTTGCTGCAACAAGCAATGCAGAGGCAGTAACAAAAACCACAAAAAATCTTCCAATGGTTTTTTGTTCATTATCAGAAGCTTTTTTTGACATATACCTCACATAAATATCTTTAGTAAACATCGCACTAAAAGTAGACATATATGCCGCACCGGTACTTTGCATTGCTGCTAGTGCGCAGACAGCTAAAAGACCTACAAGCCAAGGTGCACTTTCAGAAAGAAGATTAATTAACTGTGGAATTAAATTTTTATCAGTTGCGTTTTCTAATATCCCTTGTTCAATTAAAACCTGACCACCTATACCTTGAATTATGGTAAATGAAAATAGTATGATTCCTACTATCACTGATGAAGCAACAACCTGTTGCCATCTAAATGCACGAGAGGTTTTGTTTGAAAATGCCCACATTGAAAAAGCTGGGGAAGATTGAATTCCCATCAAAGCAAACATATATGTCATGCACATGATTCCGGTCCAAGATCCCCCTGTAGCCTGTGAACCGGAGGAAACAAATTGTATACTACCAGGCAAGGCTACTTTTTTTGAAAAACCATCAGCAGTTAAATTTTCACCTAAGGCTATATCATTACGAATAATTTCAGCGAATGATGCAATAAATCCTGACCAGCCACCTGCATAGTAGATTACAACTCCACCAAGAATTACAATACCAAGCGCTAGTAAAACTGCCTGTGCGCAATCAACGAAAGCAACTGATCTTAGGCCCCCAGATGCCACGTATATCATAACAACAGTCGATAGTGCAATCATTCCCGTATTTGGGTTTATTAAACCATCAGTTAAAACATAAAATAAATCTCCAGATGCCCGCAACTGAACACCGAGATATGGAACGCTAAAAAGAAAAGCAACTAATACAGTTAGCATTCTAATTGCATTACCGCCATAATAATCACTATACATTTCTCCAGGAGTAACGTATCGATAGGCTTTGCCAAGCACCCATTGGCGCCTGAGAAAAAGTACCCCAGTAAACGGTATAGTAAGTGCGTAAAAGGATGCAAAGGCGTATGGTAGGCCATCTGTAAATATTTTACCGGGGTGACCTACAAATGTCCAGCCACTAAAGCTCGTTGCGGTAGCCGCAAGTACGAATACCCATACACCAAGTGAGCGACTAGCAAGAAAATAATCCGATGATGTTTTTGCTGATTTAGCCCCTTTAAAACCCCAGTATAAACAATAAGTCCAATATAATCCTACAAATCCAGCTAGCCATATTAGTTTTGAATCCATTATTATTCCTTTATTCAGTAGTCAGATAAATCCGGGTTGAATCTAAAAATCCGCTATTATCAGAAGGGTTAATCTTAAGTAAATAGCACATCAATTCATATAAGTGTATGCTGCTAAATCCAGGACCCTTAAAGCCTTTTTTAAATCCGGGACCGCGGGCCAAGAATATGCCGCGCATGGATTCATAGGATGAATAATATCCATGATTGCCACCGTTATATTGATCTGGATTAGATATGTAAGTTTCTTTATCTGTTATAGACCAGTGCTCCTGAGCTATGGCAATTATCGGCTGAATTCGTCTGTGATTATTATAATGAAGTTCTTTTGGGAGTTCGCCTTTCATGAAAACATCTAGCTTAGGATGGGCATTAACTAGTTTTGAATAAATAGCTTTTGTTTCAATTTTAGGAAGTATGGCTGACGCGGGACCCCAATCAATTACTTCTATATCTTTTAGATTGATGTAGTCATCCAGAAAAATTACCGAATCTTTTGATGTAGATGCCATTCCGTGATCAGTAGTAATAATAATGTTTATATCGTCATATACCTCTCTAGATTTCAAACCAACTATAAGCTGTCCTAAGGTTTGGTCTATTTTTTCAATCGCGCTATTAACTTCAGTTGAATTTGGACCATAATAATGTCCTTTTGAATCTATCTCACTGAAATATAATGAGAAAAAATTTGCTTTTTTGTTTTCTGGATAATCTATCCATTTTAAAATTTGATTAACTCGTTCAGAGTTTGATATTGATTCATCATACACAAAATATTCAGAAGGGCGTACTCCCATTATTTCAGCTTCAGACGCTGGCCAAAACATTGTCATAGCTTTTTTATTTTGTTTTTCTGCAGTAACCCAGATTGGTTCAGCCTCATACCATTTTTGATCTAGAACAGGTTTGCTATTTTGACCAATATAATAGTATTCATTAAAGACAGGATCATACATTTTGTTTGATAGAATTCCATGTTCCTCAGGATATCTACCAGTTACGAGTGATAAATGACTTGGAAAGGTTTTGCTTGGAAATGGAGGAATTATGCCTTCAGACTGTACACCATCAATTATGAATTCATCCAAGTATGGAGTGTTTGCATGCTCAAGATAGTCCCATCTAAATCCATCCACTGAAATAAGAACGAGGGTAGTTTCAAATGCTGGCGTCCCTGCTTCTAAAGGTTTTAACTTTTTTGAGCAAGCAGGGAATATTAAAATACATGCAACATATATAAGGTGTCGTTTAAGCCCTTTTTTAGTAAAAATCATCTAAAAACAATTTAAATAATAAGATAAAAAATCCCTTATACAAATTTCCTACTTAGATTAAATTATAAACCTACAAACCAAAGGTAAAATATGAAGCTTAAGCAACTTTCTATCCTATTTATCATCGGAACGCTGTTCGCGCAAATGAGAACACTTCCCGCAGATACAGCTGTAGTAACCTATCATAGAACTAGCATTGGCGGGAAAAGAGTTGAGTATAGTGTCACCACAGGTACTCAGCCATTATGGAGCGATACCTCAAATAAGCCTATTGCGGGACTACACTATACTTACTACGAACGTACTGATGTAGCGAATAAATCTAAACGACCTATTATGATTTCGTTTAATGGTGGCCCCGGATCAGGTTCTGTGTGGATGCATATGGCTTATACAGGCCCAATGGTTTTAAATGTAGACAAGGAGGGTTATCCTCTCCAACCGTACGGTGTTAAACCTAACCGCTATTCTGTGCTAGATGTAACGGATATAGTATATGTAAATCCTGTTAATACAGGCTACTCAAGGTTGGTTGATGATAAGGTCAAAAGGGAGAAGTTTTTTGGTATTCAAGCTGACATTGATTATTTAGCTGAATGGATAAATACCTTTATACAGCGAAACAATCGGTGGGAATCCCCTAAGTATCTCATTGGAGAAAGTTATGGTACGATACGCGTTTCGGGACTAGCATTGGCTTTGCAAAATAAACAGTGGATGTATTTAAATGGTGTTATCTTGGTTTCACCAACCGAGCTAGGTATTCACTCCTCGAGACCACAGGCTGATGGTAGGACAGGACCTTTGGGAGCAGCATTGCGATTACCGTACTTTACAGCTACTGCGTGGTATCATAAAAAATTACCTGAAGATCTCCAAAAAAAGTTTTTGCCTCAAGTATTGGCTTTATCAGAAGATTATTCGATTAATCAACTAATGCCATTAATGGTAAAAGGTAATTCAGCGACCGATGCTGAAAAGCAGGAAGCGGCGAAAAACATGGAGCGCTTTTCTGGGATTTCAGAAAAAGTAATTATGTCTTACAACTTAGATGTTCCAACAACCTTTTTCTGGAAGGAATTATTGCGGGATGAAGGATACACAATCGGAAGATTAGATTCAAGATACAAAGGAATTGATAAAATAGCTGGCGGAGATAGACCAGACTATTGGGCGGAATTAACTTCGTGGAACCACTCTTTTGCACCTGCAATTAACTATTATTTCAAAAATGTGCTAAAGTTTGAAACAGATGTAAAATATAATTTGTTTGGCTCTGTTTATCCCTGGGATTGGAAAAACAATAACTCGGGCGAGAGCCTTAGAAAAGCAATGGCTGCAAACCCTTACTTGCATACAATGATTCAATCTGGATATTATGATGGTGCAACAAGATATTTTGATGCGAAATATACAATGTGGCAATTAGACCCTAGCGGAAGAATGAAAGATAGGCTTTCATTTGAAGGATATCGAAGCGGTCACATGATGTATTTAAGAGAAGTTGATTTAATAAAGTCAAACTCAGATATAAGAAAATTTATTAAGAAAACAACTCCGAGCTCAAACGAGCCCGCTAAGTATTAGATATAAAGCTAAAAGTCAGATCTATATCTAACCCCAAACCATACACCGGAATCCGGTAACCAACCACCTTGGACAGTACCGCCTTTAGATCCACTATACGTTGTCATAGAAAAAGAGACATTATCGTTTATATTTGCAGCAACGGAAGTAATAGTATTCAGTTTTGTGATATGTTGAAGAGAAACTTCAAACAATGGTACTTTATTTATATTTATAAAGTCTAAAAATTCAAAGTCTTTTAAAAAGGATGGAATTTCACCAACATTAGTCATTACATCAACACGACCGTATAAACCAAATTCTTTAGTTGATGACTTTTCACCATCTCCATATCTAAGATATGATTTATTGTTATAGTCATATCCGTAAAATGTTCTGTTAAACAGCTTGTCATCCTTGTCCTCTGTCCTGTGAGCCACTTTCATGTAATGTAGACCGGGCGTAAAAGTTACCCTAGAAATTCCAGGTATTTTTACTGGGGCCTCAAATGTTGCAGCAAACAAAGCATACATATCAATTATATTTACAAATTCATCTTCAGATGCAATATCATTTTTAGAAAAGAATGTCGTGTCAGATGCAATGGTGCTGCTTCTTGGGAAAAAACTAAATCCCATCTGAGCATGAAAAGACGCACCTGTTGAAAACATATTATCTATAGTGACCTTTGAATAGAGTCCAAGATATTCTCTTAGAAGCTTATTATCTTTAAGATCGCCAAGCGATAATAAATTTATTTTAGCAGGAAATCTAATACCTATTTCTGAATTGCGAGTTCCAACACCCATTGTTGTTGAACCGAATAGCGTACCTGGAAGTCCTACTAAAGTATTCCCAAATGCAAAATTAGCTGAATATTGTAATAGATTAGATCTTAGATAAAGCTCTTCGGTGCTCAGAACAAAGTTGTGTTGCTTCCAAAGGGAAAATCGTGAGCTATAGCTTGCTAAAAGTCTTTGGTTTTCACTTTCAAAGAACACAACATCAGAAGGGCTGTTGAGATATTGATCTTTTTCAATAAGTGCTTCTTGAATATCTTGACTCAAGACCCAATCAACAATTTCTCTAGGAATAATATTAAAATTGAGTCCATTACCATACCAGATTTCATGAATCTCATTTTTTGTTGATTTTTTTTGTTGAACAATTATCAATAAATCTTCTGCGAGCATTTCTTTAAGAATAGGAGCCTTAGCTTTCTTCTTTTTAACTCTTGGATTTTCCAAGGTATTTAGAGTGTTGTAATCAATAATTGCATCTTCTACTAGAATGTGATATGGCATGTGATCAACTGTCCACGCAATATACTTTCTCTTATCTAAGCTTTTAACTTCTTGTGAAAATCCTTCATTCAAAAGGAGGAAGACGCTGAAGATTAAACTAATTACTTTCAAATATTTAAATTTCATTTTTTTCCCTTATTAAAAATAAAATGATATATATGGCTGAACAATTTGACCGCCTTCTTTACCCGCAGGATACCATTGCCATGTGTCACTATTATTAGAGTTGCTTTCAAGAAACTCTAGACCGCTCTCTTTTGGTATACTCACAACTTGCACACCAAACTTCATAACTTTAATACTATATTCTGCACCAATACTAAAATTACTAAAGCCATTGAATGACTGATTAGCTTGAGCATAAGCTTTAACTTTTTTATTATCTGTAACAAGCTCTGAGCGAACAAAGAAACCCAGGGCCTCATCAACCTTGTTTAAACGATCAATAATCTCTAGACCCCTACCTTCCTTGGTATCGGATGTTTCGGGTTTAAGTTTTGCGTGGATAAATTCAGTAAACGTTAATCCAACTTTTAAGCGAAGTGACCCAAAGGCCTCATCGGTTCTTTGAGCGCCTGACACATTTTTGGTTAGTCTCTGAAGAAACTTTACTTTTGATAAATCAATGAAATTATTGATTGCGAAAGTATTGCTCCAATAAATCAATCCACTCGCGGATGGTAATACAACATGGCTTTCATCACCAACTCTTCCTGTTTTAAATTTATTACCAGCGTCCATATAATTAACTTGGCCACCAATAGAATGGGTATCAAATTTAAATCCAATTCCAAAGGTTCCGTCAAGAGGTTGTTTTATAGCATCATATCCATCAGCTTCTCTAGGAACAATTAAATATGTACTTGAGATGTCGTTTGATATACCTAAAATTGTATTTCCAAAAAAGTAACGGTATAAACCTAAATCAGAAAGCCCTGTTTCAAGTCTGAAAGCTTGATTGGTAGACTTTGACCTTATATAAACACTTTCATTTGTTGATACTTCTACCTGTGAAGTTGTCCACCAGAATCCATCGCGGGCACGCTTGAAACTTCTTTCATTTAGAATGTTATCAATGTTGCTATATGTCTCAAGCGCTGATAGATCTCTTCTATTTATTTCAGCCCATTTGTACTTACGATCCATAAGCGTGTTCATAATTTCAGGGCCAAGCTTTTTAACTTGGTCCATCATAAATCTTCTATATTCTCCAGAATCATAGTTTTTAGCTCTGAGACGTTTAAGGGTAAGCTTGTCATCTTGTTGCTGCATCTGAACTATAATCACATCAGAAGCTTGTATTGAGTTTTGCTCAAACTTGTCGTTCTCAATAAGTTGGTTCAAATACAATTCAATAAATTTCCTATTTAACTGCGGATCAGCAACTTCCCAGCTAATAAGATTTTGCTGGCCACTGATAGCGCTTCCAAATAAAATTGCTACCATAAGAATTGTATTTTTCATTTTTTTAATCAAAATATTCAAATTCATTTTCATAATCATTTAATAAACCATATTTATCTTTTATTTTAAGTTTAACACTTTGAATTCCACCGTATGCAGGTCTAGAAATTGAAAGTCTATATCTTGTAAGTTTTCTATTCCCATATTTTTCGCTACCAATTTCAATTATTTTTCCACTAATTCCACCAATGGGGAACAGCTTATCAACTGCATTGGACTTTCCATAGGTCATTATCTCAAGCGTAAGCTCGTTAGTATCAGGCTTGCGTTTGAAATCAACACTTGGATCTGGAAGCTCTTTAACTTTAACAGAATGCGTAAGGTCTTTTAGCGGTGATCCATCTACAAGCGTTTCAAAGGTTAGTGTTCCGGTTTTTTTATATGGACCAACCGACATTGAGGATTTTTCAATAATCTTTTTGTTATCACCAAACGAACTAGTAAACCTTATGCTTATTCTATCGCGAGAAATAGATTTTACACGCATATCAAAGTTATATTTTTCGCTTGTATAAATTTCGTCAATATCTTGATCCTCTGCCCATTGTGGTTCAATAACAACTATCCTTGATTTGGTGGTAACCACTTTACTGTCACTTTTTCTAATGCCGGTTACTTCAATCGTTCCACCCTGATTTGATGACATACCCATTAACATAGACCTTGGAGTTCCTTGTTCAAGATTGCTGATCATATCTGCACCTCTCGAAATTGAAACCTCAAAGTCTTTATTTGAATAAACGCCACCTACAGTTACAGGTACTTCCCATTTCAAGCCTTTTAATACAGTGTATCTTTTTTTATCAAACAAAACAAAAAAGTCAGTCCTTTGTCCCTCCAGTGGAACGGGTGTGATAAATGCATCCAATTTTCTTGATACGTTGAACGAGCCCTCGCGTCTTACTTTGTCAGAGATATTTTTTTCTATCTTTTTAGCTATTTCTTCACTCCCGAAAATTTCAGACCATTCGTTCATCGTTTGTCCAGAAATTTCAGGTTTAAATCCTATCATTAGTTCTACGTTAAAACGCTTGTCTTGATATATATCAAATTCTGAAAGAGGTATTTCGGCAACATATGAACCTTCTTTTTCAGTCGTTTTCGAGGACACAGTATATTGTGTATTTGCCATACTAGTATCATTTAAAGTGAATGTAGCTTCTACTGAAGCTGAGTTTTCTTCATATTCCCCATCTAGATTAAAAGTAAATTTGTACAGTGAGTCTGAATTAAGAGAATTAATATTATCCACACGTACCATTGATTCTAATTTATCTTTTGCAACTTCAAGAAGGATGTCATTTTGACGCCGCATGTATTCGCCCAACTCGCCTTCAATAGCAAAAATACTAAGAATAGCACCCAAATTGATAAGAAAGTATACTTCTACTTTTTTCATAGCCTTATCTAACTATCTAAAGCTTTGTTCAAAATTTTGCTAATCTCTTTATGGATTTCTTTTTGAACACTACCTTTGACTAATTTATTTACACCATCGCTAAGAGTTTCAATCTTCTTATTATGATCCCGAAGTTCGTCTTTAAGGCCTGCAACTGCACTAGTTAATGCTGAAGCTGAATCTTTATCCATGTTGCTAACCGCTCCAGCAGCATCAGAAGCACTTACCTTTGACCCGCCATCACCATCTGGGCCTAGATTGTATATGCTTTGTGCATAGAATATCAAGAGCACAAACTCTAGTATTAAAGCGGCAATTGATAAATACGTCATTATACCAATATGTTCGGGATCTAGCGTGGCAAAGATTGATCTAAAACCAACTATTACAAGAAGAAATGCTGCACCACCATAAACTAAGGCAGTACGGGCATTGATATCATTTCTTAACTTAAAATTCATTTTTACCTCAAGTATTATTATATAATTATTTTTTAAAGATGCGCATAGAAATAATTACGCAATTACCGTGGTAAAGTAGCGCTAGTTAGACAATGATAGTGTTACTGCAAAAACACGCATTACATTAATTGTTCAAATCGGTACTATAAAGCTTTCCTTTATATTCAAAGTAGGATTTACCGTTACGTCGAGCTTTAATAAATTCCTCTTTAAATTCAGAGCTTCCAACTTGAGGAGTTACACCGCTTTCTAGCTGAAGCACTATACTCTTTTTTGAGCTTGATAGAGTAACGCTATCGTTTGTTATATCTTTTATTGTATAAATATCTAAAACAGAACCCTCTTTATATGCTTTTCCATTAATAATAGCGGAAGGGTTGGCTGAAAAACTAACTCTTGTTAAATAATATGCTCGGTTATTGGGTTTAGGCTTTGAAATCTTTTTTGCTTTTAAGAAAATATCTTTGCCCCATTTTAAATCTCCTACAAGATCATTGGTAACTACTAAAGGCGTATTTTTAATTACTTTATCAAAATTAACATTAAATATATCAGCCTCTTTGAGAGGTTTAGAAATATAATTATTGAGCGTAAAATAACCCGATACTCGCGAATTAGAAATACGATCAATTTTCATAGAACTTAACATGTAACCAGATACAAATAGATTGTCTAGAAGTTTTCCCAAATTTAAATACGATCCACTTGCCTTCAGATTAATTTGATAACGTTCTATAGTTCGGTCGTAATTCTCGAATGCACCTTGAGGTGCTGACAGATTATCTTTTAACTCTGAGGTAAGCTCATTAACAGTAACCTTATATGTTTTACACTTCTGTTTAATATTATTTAGAGACTCTAAGTAGTCAACATCACTCTCGAAACTTGTAACTATACTTTCCACGTAGTCAACATTTTCCTTATTATTAGCAAGTAATTCAGGAATTTTACTTGACTGAAATTTGGCTAATGAAATTTTGTTATCAATATATGATAGCCTGTCAGCAATTGAGTTAATATTTATAACTGTGGTATAGTTATATAAGGCAAATGCACCAACAATTACTATTTGAATCAGTTTTTTACTTTTGTTATTACTATTCATTATTTTAAATCTATTGTAAAAATTAAGTTGGATTTTGGCAGAGCTCTTTGATCTTTAACAATAACTCTTTTTATTGATCGTTGTTTTCTCAAGTCGTCAACATACTGATTAAATATTTTGGTTGAAACGTTCTCGTTACCAGACACCTCACCTTTTAGTGAAAGGTTAAACAAGTTATTTTTATTTATTGAATACGTCATTTCATCTATTACGATCGATTTCGGAGTCACAGATGTAAGAAGTTTTGATAAGAATATTGCCCGCTGTGTATTTTGCATATCAACAGCCTTATTATTCCTAATTTGTTCACCAACGATTTTTCCAGAAACCAAATGCAATTTTCTTTCTTTAATTGGAAGTTCGCTATTTAAGTTTCTAAGGCTAATATAGTTTTGAGAAGTGAAATATATTATCGCAATCAGAATTGATGTATAAACAACAACCCCAAGAAACGTTTTAATTGGCGACGATTTAATAGGTACATCTTCTGATTGCTTTATGTTCTCAATTGTATCATCATCAGGTTCACCGTTATCCCACAGCTTGCCTTCTTCGTTAATTTCTTCTTCCAATTCTTCTTGAAGGAAATCGGATCCTTCAATATTTCTGTTTAATTCGTTAATTCCTTTTACAACGTCAGGTTGAGCATCTTCTAGGGCTTTTCTATGTTGTTCAATATCAATTTTTAAATCAATATCAACTATGCTTTTATCATACTCATCATACTTATTTACTTGATCATTTAGCCATTCGTGATAACCCTCATCCTTTTGTCCTGTTATTTGAGCCTCATCAATTGTTAGCTGCATTTTTTTAAGAGATTTTTTTGCACGAGTTAGATCTTTTCTTAACAATGTATATTTTGCGTTATCAATGGTTTTTTCAAAATTTGTTATTGTAGCCTGAACGCGATCTTTACTTGCCTTCACAGATCGTTGAATACGTTTTTTTTGTAGACGGTTGTGAAAAATATTTATTTTATTATGATGAGAATTCCAAAGCGACCTTTTTTCAGAGCTTTCATCTGACTCTGTTTTCAAGCTAAAAACAACATCACTGTATTTCTTGATCTCTCTTTCAATAGCAATAAAGTCATTTGAGGTAGCGTTTTCATTAACATTTGCTAGCATTGACGCAACATTTGTTTCTGCGTTAGTTAGTTTAAGTTTAAATAATTGCGCTTTCTGTTCTTCAAGATTGGTTTCAACGTCATTTAAAAACTTAGCGTAGGTTTCATCTTTATTGGCTAACTCTTTACCGTCCTCAATAATCTTTTCTAGTTTTTCTATAGATTCCGCAACGCTTTGAAAATCTTGAATATTGCCTGTATCATCCTTTTTGATATTTTTATCATCTAATTTATAATTATCTATTAGTCCCTCATGAATCGAAGTAGTATCAATTGGTTTTGTTTGTGATTTCTTTTTCATTTAGATTTTTTAGTCTTAGAAATATATCTATTTATTGCTAAAGCAACGCTGTCATAATTTTTTGCAACTAGATGCCCCGGGTTAAATTCATGAATAGACTTTCTGTTGCTATGTGATTTAGAAATAACCGTTGAATAGCCTATAGTTGTTTTAAAAACACCAGCTTTAAATTCTGAAGCAGCTATTTTTTTCATTTCAATTGATTGTGATGATCCATTTACAAATTTTGTCATAAGTACAGGCAGAGGTCTAATATTTGGATTTAATTTTCTTACATCCTGCATTATCTTTTCGCTCACTATTCTAGCATCTAGAGACCATTGATCTTCTGCGCTCAATACGTACCAATACCAATTGCTAGTTAAAAGAGCATTAAGGGTTAAAACAGAGGATTTTTGAGGAGGCGTATCGATAATTATAAAATCAAACTCAGACCTCAATTTTTTATTAAAAAAATGATCAAAAAGCTTAAATACATTTAAATCCAAAAGAGATTTAATTTCTCCTTCTGTACTATCAAGCATTAGCGTTGATGCTAGGAGTTTTATATTTGGATTTCTGGTGTCTACTATATAGTCTGTTGCGCTATCTCCTGTAGACTTAAGTAGGTTTGTAGCGTGTCTTCCATCTTCCACAACATCAACTTGATAGTTTTTAGCAAGACTTGATGATGTGTTTGCCTGGGCATCCAGGTCGCAAACCAGAACATTGCATTTAGAGTTAGCTAAGCTCCATGCAATATTGATAGCTGTGGTGGATCTCCCAACACCGCCTTTATTGCAAACCAGTGTAATGATTTGAGTCTTTTTCGTGGCCATTAAAGAATTTACTTAAAAATTGAGGAATTTTCTGAGGAAGTTATTTTTCCGTTTTCTTGAACAATAATTTGCGTATCCAATCTTAAATCGCTTCCTAATTCGTATCTAAGATCATCATTACCGCCATCCCACTTTTTCTTATTCATAAAAAAATCACTTTCAAGACATACACTAATTTCATAAGAATTAGATGAATTATCAGCCCTATAAACAATTACGCAATCATTGGGATAATTAGATTTGTTGGTAGTGACTATAAGTGAATCGTTATTACTTATTATAGAATAATTCTCAAATGTATTAGCAGTGCTGTCAACAAAAGATTGTCCATCATTGTAACTAAGATTAAAATAATCTAAAATGCCAATCTTTATACGATCATAAGTAATATTTAAAGTATCCTTATTAAAAGAGCCCATTATTTTAGCGTAAGTATAATTAATTTCATTTATGAGATCATCAATCTTAACAGTAGAACTAATTTTTAAGGGATCGCGCATCACATCAAACAATATTTGCTCTTCGTAAAGCATCGTCGCAACATCTTGGCTAGGGCCAGACTCAGGAAAAACACCATAAGCCATTTTATAATATTGTATAGATTTTGAAAGAGTCGCAGCATTTTCAATCCGTGCATAGTCTCGGGTTATTTTACTAAGTTCAGAAGAAACGTAGAGCATGGATATAAAAATCGAAATAAAAACAACAGTTCGAATAAAAAACTTAATCAAAATCAATTATTAATTAATTGTTGATTAAAGCCCGCGACAATAGAAGTAAAATCAAAATACAAAAATGCCAGAATGGAAATAGTAATCAACAATAAAATAGTAAATGACTGATTAAAAATAGATTTGATGAAATTATCAATTTCAGGGTTGACATTAATTTCTGGTTTGGAACTGTTTTCTTCCAAAGAGGAATTTGCTTTATCAACAATGAAGGATTTATTAAACGGTGAGGGCTCGGGATATGAGGAAGAAGTATTAGGATGTGTATCAATTTCACCATATATATATAAATTACATATATCACAGGTAGAGTCATCAGGTGAAAGTCGTTCATTACACTTAGAACATATATAAGTATCTGAAAATGGATAAGCAGGATCACGTGGATCTGATAATCTATGAACGTAATTAAGCACGAAACAAATTACATATAAGAAAATATAGAAATCATATAGTATTTATATAAAAAATAATAAATATCAAAACATATATTGGGAAGAATTAAAAAGACAATTAATTATTTATATTATGTAGTTTTATAGAGGGTTAGATATACAATAAAAAATATATGTTATAAGACAGTAATTATACATAATAAAACAAATTAATGTAAAAAATTATTTGATTGAAAATACAATTCCATCAATTTTATTAAAAATAAAAACGAAACTAAAACGAACAATAACAAAAATATTAATTAATATTATGGGCAAAAGAACTGTTAAAATAATAGATCAAGTATTATGATATAGAATTATTTGATTATAGTTAAAAAATTCTATTAAGATAATTATTACAGGAAATAAAAATCGATACGATTATTTCATAACGCGATATTTTAATAATTAAAAATAGAAAAATACATAGCAATAACTATAGAAAATGAAAAAATATATCACAAGGAATTGATTAAATGAAATTTTAACAATTAGTGCAAATAATTGTGATTTTGATCATAAAAAAACAATTATAATTTGTGATAATTCCCTAATCTATAATTTTTTATTCAACGAATATGTTTGTTAAGTAAGTTGGATTTATTAAATTATATATATGAAAATCCGATATATTTCAATCTATAATACTTCAATAGTTCCGAATATCCGAAAAGATCATGAATGATTCTGATATATATGCTATCATAAAATCATTGGTTGGTCATAAAGAAGATGCTCTTAGCAGAAGCCCGCGAGCATTAATAAAACAATTACTTCCTATAGATGTTGCTTATGGCTATTATTTGTCAAATAAGGTTGAATTTTATGACCCGATTAAGGATGAAGTCTTTTACAGAAATATCAAATATGATAATGAGAAACTAAGATTAGAATCTATTGCATATATTAATGGAAGAATTGATTACTATAACAGATTATGTGATGACGAATATGCTAAGAACGGTGCAATTTATGATTATATAGATCCAATTTATAACTGGGGTGTTAAGGTTAAACTTAGCCAATCTATCTTGACTAATATAAATCATAGTAATCACACCACCATTAAAGAAACTATTCATATTATCAATAATGAGTATGTATATAAATGTGCACTTAAGTTGGATAGTGAGCAATTTGTAGAGCGTTTTAATAAGATGATTTATGTATATCTTTATAAAATTAGTGGCGGTAAAAAATTACTCGTTGATAACACTTTATATAATCCTATAATTGAGTATGAGGATTGGTTTATGTCTGCTGGTATAGATGTTCATGAAATTAAATCACTTGCCGACGGTTTAAGGGGTATGAAATCTTCTGATAACCCTGTTAATTATACCAAGATTAGTAATTCTAAAAAAATAAATGCTTCTTATAGTATACGCGCAAACCCTGATCATAAAAAATGGTATTCTAGTCCTGTTGAATCTAAGCTCATTGCCTTAATTGAGAATGGAATGATTGATGGTTTTGTATCTGACTGTATGTTTAAAAATGTCAATAAAATTAATATTAAGAAGCTCGCAAAAAAATTGAACTGTAGCGATAAAACCGCAAAAAAGTTTATGCAACAGCATGCATCATATCTGTTAGATTAATATATGAGTATTAGAATTTTTGTAACCGGTGGAACTTTTGATAAAGAATACGATGAGCTAAACGGCAACCTTTTTTTTAAAACAACTCACATACGTGAAATGCTGGAGCTCGGTAGATCTAAAATAGACATTAATATATCTACATTGATGATGAAGGATAGTTTGGAGATGTCTGATTATGATAGAGAATTAATTCTTGATAATTGTTTAAAAGCTAATGAAGATAAAATTATTATAACACATGGTACAGATACAATGGTAGATACTGCAAAGTTTGTAGCTACAGGTAATCTTAATAAGACAATAGTGCTTACCGGAGCTATGATTCCGTACAAATTTGGTAGTTCAGATGGATTATTCAATATCGGCGCAGCAGTTGGGTTTGTACAAAGTTTAAAGTCCGGCGTATATATTGCTATGAATGGCAAATACTTTAATTATGACAATGTTGAAAAAAATAAGGATACAGGTGAATTCAAACCTATTTAATCAAAATTAATTCGGTTTGTCTGGGATCTATATATTTAGTTTCATTCCCATCAAAGTAAGCATCCTCCTCAAGCATTATAGCAATCTCCTTATTCCATGATTTAACATAAACTTTTGCGTTTAGCTCAATTGAGAAAGCAGTATTTGGGTATAGTGGGTAGTCACCATTTATAGGGACTCCTTCTTGTTTATCCCACATCCCAATCGTAGGACCAGAACCATGTCCATAGTACCCTATCGGGTGTGTATAAATTTGAGGTTTAATACCGGAAGATTTAGCCTTTTCAAGTGCTAGTTTTAAAATTTTATTACCAGATCTGCCTGTAACAAATTCATTAGTTAGAATATCCTGCAATTCATTTCCAACATCTAATGCAGCTTTAAGTTCAGTTGGTGCATCGTTTTCATTCTCTTTTAAAACATATGCAAGTTGTTGAGTATCAGTATTTAATCCTAGATAGGTTATACCAAAATCAACATGAAGTAAATCCCCAGGATAAATTATATTACTACCTTTAGATTTTGAAAAAGCACTTAAGAAGTCAAATTTAGCATTATCTGAACGCTGTAAATCTACAGTGGGGTGAAACCATGTAATTAATTTTAAATCTCTGATGCGTTCACGATACCACCAAACAATGTCATCTGTCGATGTTGTGCCAGGTTGAACTACTCTTGAAGAAAAACCCTCTTTGATTATATCATGTGCAATTTTACAAATTTCGGGATAATAAGTCATTTCAAGGTCACTGCGCGTTTCTAGCCATCCAATAGCTAATTGCTCAGCGCTTACTACTTTTTTAAAATTTTTACGTGATAATGATTTTTGAAATAATTGATATTCAGTAGAAGTTAAGCCATCAGCTTGAGCGAAGTATTCGCTCTGATTTAATCCTATTTTTTTAGGATTTTTTTGATTTATTAAATTTGCGAGGGCATCATATTGATCAGGATTTTTTTCAGGATCCCAGGCTTTTTTGAATATTTCACCAACGTCATATCTTGCAATCGCAAAAGTTTCCAATGGTAAATTATTGCCAGGGTTAAATATTACTAAAATTGTTCTTCTTCGGGCGCTGAGCCAATTTGCGGGTAGCATAGTACGCAAAACAGGATCTTCATTGTACTCTCTCGCAATAATTATCCACATATCTATTTCGGTTCTTTCCATTATTTTAGGCAAAACAGACTTAAAACGATCATCAAGAAATTGATCTCTTAGGACGGCCCTTTCTTTCATACTCAAGACCCGGCTTTTTAATTCATCAGCAGCTAAAGATGTATTAAAAAAAATAACTATATTTATTATTAAGATAATATTTTTCATTGAATGTCCTATCTTCAGTGGTTTTGTTTTCTAAAGATAAGAAAGTAACTTCCTACCAGCAAACGCTAATAGTCTATAAAATAAACAAAAAGTAATTGTATGTATTATGTTTGTACTTCGTGTAAGTCACGATTTGATAAAATAGAAAAACCGGTATGGTTGTGTAGTTGCGGTAAGCCGTTATCTGTAAGATATACCTGGGAGCGGGACAAGTTACATTTTAGTGTTAATATGGATGAGGAGACACTGTGGAGATACGAACTTGTTTTACCAAAAGTTAAAAAAAGAATATCGCTGGGTGAAGGATTTACCCCGCTTGCTCCAATATCAAAAACAGTATTTGTAAAAAATGAAACTGTAAACCCAACAGGTTCATTTAAAGATAGAGGTATGTCTTTAGCAATTTCAATGGCAAAGGAGCAAGATGTAGAAAATATTTGTTTGCCGTCTGCTGGAAATGCAGGAATATCAGCAGCAGCATATTGTAAGGAAGCAGGAATTAATTGTCATGTATTTCTTCCAGAAACTATTCCAGACGAATACCTGAAAGAAACAAAACGCTATACTAAGAATATTACTCTAAAAGGAAATACGATTGCAGATGCCGCAAAAGAAATGGTAAATCAAAAAGAAAAGAGCTGGTTTGATATTTCAACATTAAAAGAACCATTTCGCGTTGAAGGTAAAAAGACTTTGGGTTATGAAATTGCAGAACAGCTTGGATGGAAATTTCCCGATGTTGTTGTTTATGAAACTGGTGGAGGTACTGGTCTTATAGGAATGTGGAAAGCATTCAGTGAATTAAAATCATTGGGGATAGCAAAAGGTTCTTTGCCACGAATGGTATCAGCGCAATCTAGTGGGTGTGCCCCAGTGGTTGAAGCATTTCAAAAACTTAGTAATATCACCGATTTTTGGAAAGATAGCAGCACGATTGCTTTGGGATTAAATGTGCCGGGGCCACTTGGAGGTCACTGGATATTAGATATTTTATATCAAAGTAATGGTATGGCGATAGATGTTCCTGAGAAAAATCTTCTACCTCTAACAAAAGAATTTAATGAAATCACATCAATGAATTCTGGGCCTGAAGGTGGGGTAGTTTGGGGGGCATATAAAACACTAAAAAGTATTGGATGGATTTCTGAAAAGGAATCCGTTGTTTTATTTGCTACTGGTATTGAGCGTTGTAAATTGTAATATCGAAGGGAATAGATTATATAATTATGAAAATTAAATATTTTATTAACTCACTTTTTATTTCACTTTTTTTATCAGGGTGCGATCCACTAGTAACAACGTTTGACGAAGTAGAAGATGCGGTGATGTACCAGTCAAACATAATTAAGGAATACCCTGCTAAAGAATCAATAAGCGTTATGACGTGGAACATTAGATTTGGGGTTGCACGCCTCGACTTTGCTTTAGATGCATGTGGAGATAGGGTAATTATTTCCAAGGATGAAGTAATCACTAGCCTTGAGGGTATTGCAAAAAAAATAAACGATTTAAACGTAGATGTTGTTTTGATGCAAGAAGTAGATGTTCAGTCCAAACGATCTTCTTATGTTGATCAGGTCCAGTGGCTATTGAATAAGACCGGAATGAATTATGGTGCCTATGCCTCAAAGTGGAAGTCACAAATTATTCTAGCAGATGGGATCGGACGCGTAGATGCTGGAAATCTTATACTGTCAAAATGGAAATTAGAAGAACCAAAGAGACATCAGCTTCCTCTTAGGGGGGACCAGGATGGTCTGACCCAACTTTTTTATCTTCGAAGAAATGTTGTGACTGCTAAAGTAGATATGCCAGGTACTCCCTTTTTCGCAGTTAATGCTCACTTAACCGCTTTTGCAACTGATGATACGAAACAAAAACATATATCAGGATTTAAGAATATTTTAGATGATATAGTTTTAAGTGGATACAGTTTTGTCGCTGGGGGTGATTTAAACGCGATACCTCCAAATGCAACTAAATCAAATTTTTGCTTTGAAGATCAATGTAGTCTAGGTGACTACGATCCAAATGATGACAAAAAAGGAGGGTGTGACTTTACTGAAGAAATTACCTGGTTAAATGATTTATATGGAAACTATGAGCCAGCAATTACTTTAGAGCAATATCGTATAAATGAATTAAAACATTATACTCACAGTCCAGGAGGAAAGCTTGATTTAGACAGAAAGCTAGATTATTTATGGACAAATACATCATGGTCAAATGGTCAAACGCATCAAACTGCGACAACATTATCTGACCATATTCCAATTACCGCAGATTGGGTTGTAGAATGAGAAAAGCCTGTTTGTTTTTTATCTTTTCCTTTATATCAGCACAATGGAGCGCAGAATCTGCATATTTAATAGAAAATAATAGAAAAGAAGTAGGCTTTTTTACACCGTTTAAAATGAGAATAAATAACGGCTCTGAAATTGGTATACATAAGTTTCTTTTGATGCCAAGTGTATCTTTTAAGCAAGAAATACCAATGTATAATACCTGGAAAATGGCTCGAAAATTTAGAATAGAATACCCAACACCTGGACTGAAATGGATTCAAAGTCCTTTAGGAAAAGAAATGGGAGAGCCAAACATGTTTTCGTTGATCTCATCCCAATTTGAAATACCCCACATGTTATCATTTTATGCTCAAATGATTGGTACAAAGGGCACCGTAAAATCTGGACAACTATCTCTTAGAGCCGGAGCTGGAATTGCGTTGAACGGAAAGAATCTTTCTGATGATGCTACCATCGATCTACCAATTATTTATCCCAGACTCTCAGTTTATTATAACGATTTTATTATTGAATCTGGTGGTCAGTATTTTCGTCAATTTACGGATCGACTTTATTATTTAATAGACTATGATATGTATTTTATGCCTGGAGGTGTCGGTCGTTATGCATTTGAACAGCAAACGTTATTAGTCTGGCAAAAAAGTAATAAGCTACACTTGTCCTTTGGATATAAGTTGATTGTTGGAGAATATCCATTTGGAGGGCAAGCACATCTTCTACCAACAATTAATTTAAAATTTGGCTGGTAAACTAAACTTAACGAAAATCTGTTTTTTAGTTTTACTATCGATTGTATGTGCACAATCAACAGTCGAAGCTGAAAAATTGATTAATGAATTAGGTTGCGGGAACTGTCATCTTGGTGCAGATAAATCAACCCTTATTTCTGTGAGAGCACCCGACCTATCTAACGCAGGTTCAAAATATAATCCATCGTATATATATGACTATTTGAAAGAACCGCATAGCGTACGCAAAAATATTGGGCTTTCCAGAATGCCCAATTTTAATTTATCTGATGAAGAGGCCTTCGCTTTATCATTTTATTTAAAAACTAAAAAAAATCAAACCAGATCTAGTCACTATAATAAAGGGGATAAAAATGCTGACGCTGCAAAGCTAATCAGTGAAGACTACCAATGCACCTCATGCCACCTTCTAAATGGAAATGGTTTGGATAGATCTATTAACCTTAACTCTACAGGAACCAGATTAAAGAAAGAATGGATATATGAGACTATATTTTATCCACAAAAGCATATAGCTCAAAGCACTTCGATGCCGATGTTTTTTGATGAAAATGATGAAGACTCTAAAGCGGTTGTTGGATCAATGACACAATATATATATGGTAGAGGAAAAGATGAATTAAAGCAGCTTGACAAAAAATTCAAGAGGGCGCAAAAAAGATTTTCGGAAACGACCAGTGAACAAGGAAAACAAATTTTTCTATCTCAAAACTGTATTTCATGCCACACTATGGAAACCGAAACTAGCTGGTTCAGTGAACATAATGCGCCTGATTTATCAGGACAAGTAATGCGGACTAAAAAAGCATGGTTATTATCGTATCTTCAAAATCCAAATCCTATACGTCCAAATGGATATTTTCCTGGTACAGGAAGCAGGATGCCAAATTATAGTTTAAATCCAGATGAAGTAAACAGTATCATGGAATGGCTTGGATCTTTTCCTCAAAAAACAGTCATAGAAGAAATATCAGATTTTCAAATTAATAAAGCCCAAAACCTGCTCGACAATCAACTTTCATGTTTAGGTTGTCATCAATTAAACGAAAAAGGCGGAAAAGTTGGACCAGACTTAACTAATGCTGGTAATCGACTAACCGATGGATATATTAAAATGGCGCTTGAAAAGCCCCACATGGTTATGCCTGAAAGTATCATGCCAAAGCAAATAATTAATAAAAAGACAACACAGCTACTACAGTCCTTTTTAAAAATGCAAGTTGATCAAAATGATATTGAACCATCTGTTTATTTAAATTTAATTCAAAATCAACCTTACAAAGTAAACGACTTATATATTGCCAATTGCGGTGTCTGTCATGGATTAAATGGCGCCGGCGATGGTTTTAACGCAAAATATCTTCCTGTATCGCCTGGTAATTTATCGGATTCTGATGCAATTTCTCAAAGATCAGATGATACCTTATATGAAACATTATTTAATGGAGGAAGGGTTATGAAAAAACACCACTTTATGCCTAGCTGGGGTTTAAAACTCTCTCACAAAGAAATCGTGTATCTTATTAGCAAAATAAGAAAATTTTGTGATTGCGATAAACCGGAATGGTCAGAAAATAGTAATTAGACGCAATTTTTTCCTTGTCTATGTTCTTATTACAGATTTATTTTTATAATACGATTAAATACACACTCAGGAGGTAAGAAATGCGGTTAGCTTTACTAACTTTAATTTTTATAACTAATATTTTCGCGCAAAATGAATTACGCTTTGATTTTGGATCAGATTCATTAGAGATAAATGTTGGCGAAACTAAAGAAATTGAAATACGCTTATTAGATCAAAAAAATAAACTATTTGATAATCCATTTTACGTAAGCGGACAAAGAAAAGCTCTTTCTGTTTCACCTAGAATGAGTGAATCAACTGGAAAAGTAAAAGTCACCATAAAGGTGCACAGACCAGGCAGGTTAACCCTCACAACACAAACGGTTACTGTTAAAAGAGATGATAGAGTCCGTGGCAGTCTTATTATTAATGTGCCCTATCCGCCGATTGAAAGTGTGACTTTTAATCAATCCCCTACAAAATTATTTTCAAATACAATAACCGATTTATCTGCAATAGTTGTGGATAAAGCAGGTCTTAATAGAACTGGAAGTGTTTCAGTTGTTTATAAATCAAGCGATGAAAGAATTGCTAGTTTTGATGATCTCAATAATCTTACAACCTATAAATCAGGAAATGTAACAGTATCTGCGACCGCTGAGAACGTTACCCAAAAACTTAAGATTAAGGTTTCAAAAAATCCTGCGCGTGGTGTAGATCTCAAAACCAATAGTATAGATGAAATTCGTACCGGTGATGTACTTAAAGTAGATGCTAAAGCTACTAATAGCGGAGGAAAAAGATTAAATGATGTTCCTGTATATTTTTCATATGCGGGTAAATCTGAATATGGTGAATTTGGTTTACCGGCTTCTGCTCAGATTACAGCTGACGGACGCTTTGTCGCTGAGACTGCGGGTATGTATACCGTTTCGGCATCGGCTGGTGGTTATTCAGCGCAAAAAACAATTAAAGTTGTTAATCGAGAAGTGAACAAAAAAATTAAGCTCGTTGGACATGGTTTGATCACCGACGTTTTGACTTCAGACCTGTGGATCTGGCCGGGTATCGGAAAGCACAAAGGCAAGGATTTTGCTGTCACAGGTACATGGGGATCTAATGGCGAAGCCTATTTTTGGGACGTCACCGATCCTGCCAACATGAAAATTATTGACACGGTTACCGTAGACGCGAGAACGGTTAATGATGTAAAGATATCTGCTGACGGACGCGTTGGTGTGATGACCCGTGAGGGTGCATCAGATCGTAAGAATGGCTTTGTCATTCTAGACGTTTCCGATCCCTATAACGTAACCATTAGCGCAGCCTATAATGATGATATGACAGGCGGCGTTCACAATGCATTTATCTATGAGAATCATATTTATGCTGTAAACAATGGACGCAAGTATGATATCATTAATATAGACGATCCTAAAAAACCCTTCAGAGTTGGTGTCTACGAACTCGATAGTCCAGGACACAGTATCCACGATGTTTGGATAGAAGACGGTATCGCCTATTCATCTAACTGGGCAGATGGAGTTGTTGCTGTTGATATTGGAG
>Ga0209425_10002023_pt1 | contig 23041 bp, 23 predicted proteins | sample COG_05_FD_184749 | JGI IMG/M metagenome (GOLD analysis project Ga0209425, IMG submission 184749) | Pelagic Microbial community sample from North Sea - COGITO 998_met_05 (SPAdes) (version 2) | ecosystem: Environmental > Aquatic > Marine > Neritic zone/Coastal water | place: Helgoland, sampling...
TCCTCGGCGTCGTCGTCCGAACCCAACGACGCGTCGTCCTCGGCGTCCTCGTCGCTCTCCTCCCCGGCGCCCGCTGCTTCCTCTGCGGCGGCGGCGCGCTCCAGTCTTCGCCGCTTCGCCGCGTCCTTCTGGAGGAGCTCGGCGCCCGCGACGCGATCGTCCGCCTTGAACTCTCCAAACGCAGCCACGGTTTTCTCCAAATCGGCGCCTGGGTGGTGTGCGGGGTTCGGTGAAGGGCGTCGAGTTTAGTGACGTTCGTTACAGCTGTGGGGCGGTGGAACCAAAAAACAATTCCAAAAAAACGCCCGAGATTAAAGAATGCGAGCCGGGCGTCGTCGTCGCGTCTCGTTCGCGCCCGTTGAGGTGTCAATTACTAAGCGGATAAATTCGTCTGACTCATGTTATGAATGGTCTCCGCCGAATTTTTTTCTCATCATTCACCTCGAACGAGAGACGCGTCGACGACGAGGCGGGGAAGCGAGGGCGGGAAAGCCGGGTAAAGTTCAGACGAGCGACCACTGATGAAAACGGTTTGGAAAACGCATGGAAACGCACCTTTGCCGCGGTCCTTCTTCTCGAGCATACCCGGCGCGAGTTCCCGGAAGAGCGCGATGAGCGCCCTCGCCGCGGTCGCCACGGGCTTATCCCTGGCGCGCTTATACTGCGCCAGATCTTGAAGCAAGTCGCTGTGCATCACCAGCGGACACCGGACGCAAATTTCCCGAACCGTGTTGATACCCACGGCGACAACCTCGGGTCGCGCCCTGTCGTGAACGAACTGGTTCACCAGCTGCCGGAGCAGCGGTTCCAGCGCGTCGGGGGGAACGAGTTCGTGACACGCCGTCGCCGCGGACGCCAAAAGCCGCGTCACCTCCCGTTGGTTCGGCTGCACGTACCTCTGCAAAAACGGGTACAGGTGCAGCAAGTGCAGCCGGTGCAGTCCAACCACGCGCGACAGCACTTGGATCAGCAGCATCTTCGTGTCGAACTTGAGCGCACTGCCGTTTTGCAGCCGACCGAAGAGGTGCTCCGCGAAGGACTGCGGGTCGTTGACGAGTTGCATCGCCGCGAAGCGAGCCTCGCCGTTGTTGCCATCCTCGCGGCGAGTAGCCTTGCGAATGGACGCCATCTGGCGCTTGAGCTTCGCCTGCTTCTTCGCCTTGGTGCGACTCACGCCCTGGTGTGTTCACGCGGGATGTGGATAGTACACCGGTCAGCACGGGTCAACGGGGAGACTCGGGGATGTGACGGCGATGGGGGAAAACAAAAAAAAAACAAAAAAAACGAGCGCGACGACGCGAGGCCTCAGAGATCTTGGTGATGTAGTGTCGTCACCGTGTTAGGCCTCGAGAGTAGCAAATATATTTTTGAACATCACCGGCCACGCGCCCGTCCGCGAGTCAGGAAACTGAGGAAACCGGGCGAAATGGGTAATGTAACGGCAAATAGCGAATGAGACGCGCCTTGTTGTAAGCCTTGTACACGTCCTCCTTGCTCACGCCGCTGCTGGTCCCCGCCGCCGTCCCGACGCCCGTCTTCGGCTTATCGACGTCGTCGTCGTCGTCGCTGTCGTCGCCAGCCTCCGCCGCAGCCTCCGCGGCTTCATCCTGCCCGAGGAAGAACTTCAGCGCGGCGACCAAGATCTTCGGGCTCTTGTGCCGGCACGCGTCGGCGACGAGATTCACCGTTCGCGCGTCTGACCAGATGTTTCGCCTGTAGAGCTCGGTGATGACCGCGAGCGCCTTCTTCGCGGCGGTTTCGTTCTCATCCTTCAACGCCGCCGCGAGGAAGTTCTGCACCTGCCTGTTCATGGAGTCGTTGCGCTTGACCTTGTTCGCACCCTTGACGTCGGCGACGATGTGCCGGAAGATCATGACCCGCAGCTGCTTATCCTGGCATCGGAATAGCTTGAAGAAGAGCGGGAGGAGTTCGGCGGCGGTGGCGCTGCCGCGATTCCGCAGTAAGATGAGCGCGGATACGAGCGACCGTCGTAGATGCGGGTCGAGCAGGGCGTAGTGCTTCTCCAGGAGTTCGATGAGCCCGACGTGGAAGGCGGGTATGTCCGTCTTGTACGATGCGGCAACCTGCGCGAGGAAGCCGACGAGGTCGGCGAACTCCCGGAAGTCTTTGCCGGGCTTCAGCATGAACAGCCCGTGGAGGGCGTTGTAGTGCTGGAGCTGCATGAGGACATCGTCGCGGTAGCCTTCCGGGTCCCGTTTGGCCCTGCCCTGCAGCGTGAGGAGGTCGCACCTGCTCATCGCGCCGCCGCCAACTTTTCCTCACAAATCCACCCCCTGGATTCGTGCGACACCGCCCAGCCGCCGACGCGCGGGGCGTTCGGACGACGAAGCCCCTACGACCGGGCGAATACGATCGCGCGCGAGGAAGAAGACCTCGGTGCGAACGATGCGGGCGGTCGAGCGACACGCACGCGCCCCGCTGGTGCGTATGCCAAGATGGTGCTGGGAGCCGCCAAGATGGTGCAGCCGCCGCCGCTCTGCAGCTCTGATCTGCTCAATGACTTCTCCCTGCTGGGCGGAATTTGGGCACCTTCAGCGCCCCCTTGGGCACCACACCACACCGCGTCTCCGATGGGAAGGTCACGCTCGCGCTCACGCGATCGCGACGGGCGTCGCGGCGATCGCAGGTCGAGGTCGAGGTCCCGCGACCGGGACCGCCGGCGCGAGCGGAGCCGCTCGCGCGACCGATACGACCGTCGCGATCAGGACCGGCGCGACCGAGGCGACGACCGGGGGAGGTCCGGCGGAAGGGATAGGTCCCGCTCTCGAGACCACGACGGACGCAAGAGGGGCAGGGAGGAGGAGAAGGAGGAGACAGACGATGATCGGGCAGGGAGAGGCGGAGGAGGATACCCAAGAGACGGAGGCGGCGACGATGCCCGCGCGGCGACGACGAACGTGGCATCCGACAAAAACGACGCCGAGGCTGAGAAGAAGCGCGCGAGGCTCGCCGCCGCCAAGGCTCTCATGGACAAGAAACGCGCCGCCGCCGCGAAGGAGGCTGCCGAGCACGTCGCCGCGAGGGCCGCGGCCGAGGCATCCGCCGAGCGCCACCAGGCGGCGGCATCCGCGCCCCCTCAAACGCAGACGGAAGATCCCGACGTGGATCCCTTAGATGCATTCATGGCGTCGACCATCGACCCGGAGGTGCGACGCCGCGAGGAAGAAGAGGCTGCGGTCAAGCGCGACGCCATGTTACGACGCGCGAACGAGATCAAGCTCGCGAGGGAGAGCGGCAAGGAGGTCAAGGCCAGGGCGGACGCTGCGATGCTCGAAGACATCGACGCCGAGACGGAGGACCGGCCCGACGAGTGCATCGAGCTTCCCGATAACAAGGTGAAGCTCGTCATCGGCGCCGGCGGCGAGAACATCAAGCGGATCCAGAAGAAGAGCAACTGCCGACTGCAGGTGCGAAAGAAGAGTAAGGACATGTCGATCGGGTTCGGGGGGACCGATCAGGGCGGGCTCATGCGCGAGCGGGGGGGTGCCGACGCAGCCGCGCAACCGGATGACGTCGCGGGCGTCACGGTGTTCATGCTCTTCGGCGACGCCGACGCGCGCTCCGTCGCCAAGCGCATGATCCACGAGCTCTTCGACAAGGCTGCCGACGCGAAGGTCAAGCAGCGGCAGGACGAGAAGGACTACAAGGCTAAGAAACGCGAACGCGCGCGACGCGAGTACCACCTCCGGCACAAAAAAGATTACGACGTTTTGGGCGTTTCGTTGGGCGCCCCCAAAGACGAGTGCAAACGCGCGTACAGGAAACTCGCCGTGAAGTGGCACCCCGATAAGCACCCAGCGGGCGACGGCCGCGTCGCCGCCGAGGCTAAGTTCAAGGAGATTCAGAGGGCATTCGACGCGTTGATGACGACGGACGAGGAGCAGACGATCGAGGCGTTGACCGCCAAAGGGCAGAAAGACGCGGAACGCGCGGCGAAGGTGAGTTTATTTTTACTTATTTCTGTATGGGCAGTTAGATTGACTTACGTCGTGTTTTGTTTACAAAGGAGTTGAAGAAGGAGGCGGCTAAGCGGGACGGGGTGGACTTGGAAGCGGTGGCGAAGAGCGTGGCGGAGGTGCAGGAACGTGCGAGGAAGGCCGCGGCGGAGGCCAAGGCTCGGGAGATTGAAGCCGCGCGCGAGGCGTACAGGCGAATGTGAGCGAGTTAAGCGAGAGAGAGCCACCGTTCAAATAACATATCATAGTCCGCGAAGGCGACACTCGACGAAGGTAGCGCTACGTAACACTCAGTCTGACTAGCTACCCCTGCCACCCCTTCTTCTTTTTCATCGCGTTCAGGTCCGACCGCCTGTGCTTCTCCGGGAGCCGCGAGTCCACGTGCACCCTGCGCACGTGCGTCACTCCCTCCCTCGCCAGCCCGGCTCCTTTTTCGTATTTGTCCACTGCAAACGATACGCTGGGGTCGACGTACCTAACCTTAATTAGCCTACCGGTGCTGACCACACGGTCGTACGTCTCCTTGAGGTTACGCTCGCAGAACCGCGCGATGTCCCCGCCGTGCCGGTGACCGATGAACCCACACGCGGTGTACAGCGCCGCGCGTCTCAATACCCCTACCCAACCGCCGACGGCGGTGGACGCGTCTGGCGATCGCAAACCTGTTAAGAAAACAAAACACGACGTCATTCTAATTGCCCGTACAAAGATTAAAAGAAACTCACCTTTCGCGTCTCTTCGACCGGCGGTGGCTGGAGGACCAATCGGCCCATTCGGAGTTCGCCAGAAGACGCTCCTGCGTGAACTACACACCTTACCCCGGTGCATCTCGAACACCACCTCCTCACCTTTTGCCCATAGGTTCGGCGGGACTGAATATCCGTACGCCCTCGCGTGGGCGCTCAGCCCTTTGGCGTTTCGCACCCGCCAGCCCCTGTACAAGAGACACGACGTCATACTAATCGCCCGTACAAAGTGTAAAATAAACTCACCTAAACGCTCCATTCCGGGCGCATTCTTCCAGACTGCTTCGCCAGTGGTGAGCGAGTTCGGCGAGGTACGGCGCCTCCGCCTGGTGTCGTGGGTCACGCACCCACTTGAGCATGGCGCGTTGGAAGTGCGTGGCGACGATCACGGAGCCTTTAGTTCGCGGCAGCGAGCGCATTAACGTCTTTGCCTTTTCCGCTTCAAAGTTGTACAGGCAAGCTTCGAACACGTAGAGCACCGGGCGTGTGAAGTCGACGCCCTGCTTCTCCAGCGCGGTTCGCAGGTAGTGCGGTGCGTCCGCGAGGACGTCCATGCCGACCGGGGTGACGGACTGCACCCGTGGTATCGAATACGCTCGCAACGCTTCCGGCGCCTTCTCCAGCAGTCGTTTCTTCAGCTCCAGGACGTCGAAGAGATCTACGTCGAACCACGACACCTCCGGCAGGTTGAGACGATACGCGCGGCTGTCGAGCCCGCCGTTGATGGAGACGACTTGCCGGATGCCGCGCGCCGGGGTACAGTGCCGGAGGATGACGTCGTCGATCGCCCTGTGCCGGACGGCGACGTTCTCCACCACCCTCGCATCTTCTCGCCTCGCGCGATTCCCCAGGAGGTTTCGCATCTCCTCGCCGCCCGCGAGGTACGGCGCGAGGGGCTCCTGGAGGATGCTGCCGCCGCCAATCGCGCGAACGCCGCACGCGACGCGAACGCTACCCCGTGATCCGTCCTTTACCTTCTGGGACAGCAGCGCGATCTGCATGTCCACGGGGCCGTCGACGGACCTCCTCCCCGAGTTTTGTCTCGAGAGGGTGGCCATGCTCTCACGAATTTTTACCGACGCGAGAGCGCTCGTCCGGAAGCGCGGGTCAGGGCGGAGCACTTTGGTCCGTCCTTTGGTCTCGTCCCGGTGGGTAAGCACGGGTCGGTGCGCGCGACCTGTGGGTACCCTCCGGGCTGGCACTCCGTTGTCGTCTGAACCAACACATCCGAATTGGTCGAACGGCCTGATATCTTTCAGACGACACTTTTTGCGCGCGCAGATGTGCAAATTTGTGGCTCTCATCACGCATGCACTGCCAAATCAGCTGCGAGCGGGCCAAATGTGGTATAGGATTTCAGATCCGTATGCGTGTGCGGTTGGGATTTCCGTGTAATTGCATTTTAGTGCTCAGATTTTTCGATAATTATTCGAAAATCGCGCTGACGGAATAATGGAACCAAGACCGGTTGATCACACTCTCCTTGGCGCGTCGCCGTCCGTAGCAGTCCATTCGGTCGCCATGGGACTCTTCGCCGAGATCTGCGGCGGGTGGACCTACCGCAAGTCCCTCTGGTGGGGCTGGATATTTAACGCCTTCCTGGCCTTCCTCTTCCTCGTCTGCGGCATCGTGGTGGCGCAAAAGCTGAACAAGCTCGACTGGACCGACGCCGCGACCGGCGAGGTGGACGAGACCTCCTCGAAGCTCGTGGGCGGCTTGGTCGCCAACATCTCGTGGGCCATCGTCCTAAACATCCTCTTCCTCGTCTTCTCGCTCCTCGTACTTCTCCGCAAGGTGCGCACAGCTGTCGTCACTCGACCCCGCCCGTCCCGCCGGCCCCGATCGCGCACCAAAAAAAACCGAGGAGACGACGAACTCACCAACTCAACCCCCCGCTCTCCCCCGTCCACAGACGATCGCCAAGACCGGCGCCGGATTCAGCTACGGCATCATCGTCGGCTCCTGCATCCACATGTTCTTCGCGCAGTGCGAAGTCGCCATCGCGCTGGACGCGCACGACAAGTGGCTCAAGTACACGCTGTCCGGCATGGCGGGATGGGAGTCCACCGACAACAGCACGTACAGAGGCGTGTACGTCCTCGGGTTCCTCTCCTCCATCTCGTACCTCTTCTTCGCCATCGTCATGATCGTGTGCATGAAGGCCGTGATGAAGGACAGCTCGGAGCCTTACACCGAGTTCAGGGACAGGTACGGGGTGTCCAACGAGAGGGGAGCGAGACCCGCCCAAGGCCCCTAAGTCGAAAAACTAGACGAGTTAACTTTTTATGCTGATGTGACGTATACATGTAACTCTTACTCACGATGACCGGGCGGATGCGAGCGCCTGGATGGTATCCGCGAGCCGCGCCACCCCCGCGTACCCTTCCTCCGTCACCGGCATCAGGTGCACCCCGTCGCCGTCCACGTCCGCCAGCGCCGCGCTCGTCGCCAAGTCCAATCGTTCATCCCTCCAAAACGCGAAGGTTTCCGCGTCCATAGTGCGCTCATACTCTTCCCACACGCGCGCCTCCTCCGCACCCTCCGCGTCGTCCTCCACGCCGCAGAGCCCGTGCCAGAACCGTAAGGACCGGACGTTGTTAAAGTGAGTCACGCCGAAGATGACCTCGAGCTCCAGATGCAGTCCCTCCGCCTTGACCGCGTCCCACCTGTGAACAAAACACGCCGTCGTCATTCGAATTGCCCATACGAAAATAACCGAAAATAACCAAAAATAACCAAAAATAAAAATAAACTCACCACGCTCGATGGTTCGATTGGATCAACGCTGGTTGCGTCACCACCATCTCGGCGCCAGCCTCCAGCTTGGCTCGCAAACGGCCCGGGCCGTGTGCGGAACCTTCGAGGGAAGGGTTAGCGACGCATGCTAAGTGTACATCCTCGTGGACCTCCCCGCGCGCTCGCATCGCCGCGGCTTCCTGTTATTTAAAAACACGATGTCATTCGATTTGCCCATACGGAAATACTTGTAAAAATAAACTCTCACCTTTAACAATCTGACGGAGTCGAAACGCCCGGTTGTCCCTTTCCTCGGCAGGACTTTCGTGGGTCCGCTGTCGCCGGTGACCATGAGGATGGCGCTGGCGCCCGCGTCGGACGCGGCGGCGATGCGTTCCTTGACATCCTTGATGGACCCGCACCGGGCTCCCGAGATGGTCTGCACGTGGAACTCCGGCAGCGCCTCGGTCTCGGTCTTGGCGAGTCGAGCGATGCGTGGAAGCGACGCGTGAGATCCGGGCGCGGGCTCGGGCGGCGGGTTTGGTTCGCCCGCCCATATCGGCAGGTCGGGGTGGACGACGCCGGTGAACGCGGGGTGTCTGAACGCGGGGAGCTGTTTGGCCCACGACACGTACGGGCTTCGTTCCAGGAACACCCTCGCGGCCTGGACATCGGTGTATCGCACGGGCGGTGTTGTTAGCAGACGAAAGGGTGCCGAATGGACGGCGAGAGCAGCCAAGGGACTGACGAAGGGTTTAGGGGGCGTCGGACGTGGTCGCGCACCTGCTTAGCGGACATGGCTCCCGAGACGATCGCACCGGGCATCAATCGATGGGCGCGACACGATCGTGACCGGCGCGGCGGCGTCCGGCGACGCCCCGAGGCCGTCGTTCGCTTTTCACCCAACTGCTCGATTTGTCCGAGAACTTTCCGGGAAAAACACGTGGGACGCACGAAGAAAACGCGTGCTACCCACGCGGCCATGAAGGACCCGCCATAGACGCACCGCGCGGGGCACGCACGCGCCGAACCTTCGACGCGGCGTTCGTGTAGATCGATCGTATCGCGCACGTGGTCATCGTTCACCCGTTGGGTGCCCGCGGAGACACAACGCGGTCGCATTCGTCGGCGGCCGCAACGCCCACGACGACGAACGACGGATAGATCAATCGAGGCGAGTTCGTTGCGATGGCCCCGCCCCAACAGGGCCCGCTCGAGCTGGATGCGGTGGTCGTCGAGGCCGACGCGCCGGCATCCTCCCTGTCCAAATCCCCCAGCGTCTCCAAGCGATCCCCGTTTCGCGTCCTCCCGCCGCTCGTCCGGACCAAGGACGAGGAGCCCGAGGACGACGACGACGGCGTGGGCGGGGACGACGATGAGAAGAAAGAGGAGACCGAGGCTCTGCAGGAGGCCCGGCAGCTCGCGCAGCTCAAGACGGGGCTCAAGATCTTCATGCGAACCCTGACGTTGTTCTGCATCGGCGGCACCGCGTTCTTAATCGTCCGCGAGTCCAAGATCGTAACGCGCGTGGGCGGCGCGACGCCGTGGAGATGGGGCGTCGTCCTGTCCTTATTCTTCGGCGGGCGAATGATCCTCAACTGGGCGATGGACCTCGTGATGATGGCGCTGGACCGCAAGCACGTCGTCGCCAAGCGCATCAGCTTCATCATCGGGGGCATATACGACCAGCTGGTGTCCACCATGTACTACGTAACCATGCGAGTATCATGGGGCTTGCTCCTGCACGACGCCGCCAACGCGCCGGAACAAAAATGGGCGGAGGTGCATCTGTTGGTGGCGAGGATCGCGAGCTGCTTCATCGCGTACGCGGTCATACACACGTTCAGTAAGGGCGTGGCGCGGTACATGGAGGTGTACTTCCAGCGCGAGGCGTACTTCAACCCCATCGTCAAGGCGTTGGCGGAGGAGTTTGTCGTGGTGACGTTACTGGTAAGTTTCTTTGTAATTCTCGTATGGGCGATTGGTATGACGGGTAAGTGTTTTGTTTACAGGCGGTGTGCAGCGTGGACATGCGGCAGTGGCACCAGGACCACGACCCGGGCGGATCCATGAACGGCTCCAACGACTCCCCCGGCCTGCCCTCGCCGACGTCGCCGAGGGGTAAAGGCCGATCCGGCGCGCTCGCGCGTCACTTCCAGAAGCTCCGCTCGGCCATCTCGCACGGGCAGATGGCCAGCTTGACCAACTTTCTCCGACTCGCCAAAGATGAGCTTCCGATCAAGACGGACATGATCGTCATGAAGGAGGGCTCGATCGAACCCGCGGACTTATCCCTGGCGCGGATGCATCGCATGGGCTCGCATATTCGCCGCAAGAAGCTCAGATTACCCGAAAAGTTTGTCAAAAACGCCAACCGAGCGTTTGTCCGGGGAGACTTACCCAAGTTGGTCGACGCCGACATCGTGCACCGAGCCGTCGCCAAGACGGCGGCGCTTCGAATGGTCGCCGTCATGCGGCAGCTCCAGGGCGCCCGCCGCTTCGTCCCGCTCGACGGTGAGTAGTCTACCCTATTTTAATGTTTGCGTCTAACGCGATTAAGAGTTTGTGTGTTTTTTGTACAGATGAATTCTTTGTCCGTCTCGGGATACCGACGGAGGTGCGTTTGAAGATCATGGAGGTGTTGGATACCGACAACGCCGGGGTGCTGCGGCGGGAACAGATCGTGCGACGCTTCGTGGAGATTTACGAACGGCGAAGGGATCTGGCCAAGAGTCTGGCGAGCACCACCAGCGTCCTCGCCACGCTCGAGCGGATCATCCTCTCGGCGTTGTACTTTTTGCTGGTCTTCGTGGTGCTGGGCATATTCGAACAGAACATCGTGGAGATGTGGTTCACCGCGTCGTCCATGCTCCTGGCGTTCGTGTTCATGTTCGGCAACAGCATCAAGCAACTCTTCGAGTCCGTCATCTTCATCTTCGTGATCCACCCCTTCGACGTGGGCGACGCCGTGTTGATTGACAACGAGCGTCACGCCGTTCGCAACATCGGTATACTGACCACCGAGACGGTGAAGTGGAACGGGCAGGTGATTTATTACCCGAACGCGTCGATGAGCACAAAGCCGCTGGTGAACCTGACGCGGATGAAGAAGTTCACGGATGAGCAAACCTGGGTGGTCGACATCGCCACGCCGTCGCACGTCTTCGAGGCTCTGCCCATGTACTTCCACAAGTGGGCCGATGACCATCCGGATGACTTCCACGAGATCACCCCGCGGATCTACTCGCACCAGGCCGACCCACTCAAGATTAAGATTACCCTGTACTACGAGTACACCTTCAACGGGCTCCCTCCGACGAGAGCGGGCAACGCGAGGGATTTACTCGGGTTGGCCATGCGGAAGTTTTTACTCGACAACGACGTCGCGTACAGGCAGCAGACTTTGCCCGTGGAGATCGTACAGGGCGGCGGTTCGGGTTTAGGGTTAGGGTTAAACCCGGTTCGGGAGCAGTCGAGGGGCCGGTCTCCCGCCCGGGGGGCCTCGCGGCGATCCAGCGTCACCTTGGGGTCAGGACAGGCGGACAAGCCGAGCGTGTTCCTGGACTTGGCGGTTAAACAGACGACCACGCCGGGCGGGAGCCAGCAGAGGGACGTCGCGGGGGGTGAACGGATGGTGTCGAGGGACGACACAAGCCTCGCGCGAGCCAGCGGCTAACCACCCAACGCAGCACGTCCTCACGATGCAACAGTCAACTAACTTATTACGATGATGTCGCTAACGTCACCCGCCGCACGAGCTCGCGCGGCGGCCTCGTTAACGACGCACCTATTACGCGATGAGAGTAACTTAACTTAACCCGTCACACGAATGAATGAATAACTCTTCACTGAACTGATGATTAATAGTATCCGCGGCGTGCGTCTCAGTCTCAGTCTCAGTCGGTGGTGTTGGGCGCCCTGGCTTCGCTCCCGAGCTCGGAGTTGTTTCCCGTGATTGGGCACGGTATACCCACGACGGCGCATCCGACGTACACCTGCATCTTCACCCGGTCCATCACGCTACCCACGCTATCCGCCGCGGGCCTCACCACCAGGTCAAACTGCCCGGGCGTCCCAGCCTTGTCCTCGTGGAAGTAATAGTCGATGACGTACCGTACTTGCCGCCCGTCGCGGTCGATCCACCAGTCGTGCCTGTCGAACGGCTTGTCTTTACCCCCCGAGAGTAACCACCGCGCGCACGCCAACGGCGATAGATCGTCGGGCCGCCCGCGGAAACGGAGGAGCATGGGGTTGCGGCATTCGGCTTTGTGCAGGCGTTCCCACGTGAGCACGCGGCGCCACGTGTCCTCGTTCATGGAGTTGTGGACGGACACGACGGAGGCCATGTCGTCTTCGGTGCAGTCGTCCGCTTTTCCTTTTCGCACCAGGGAGTTGTAGAACATCTGTGGTGACGGGTACACCCACGTGGCGCCTCCGGTGCCGGACTTTGGGATGGTGGACTTCTGTCGCTCGGTGGGTATGACGTTGCGTTGGCCCGGGGCCATGTGTTGCCTCGCGGTGGTGGGCATGTTGTTGCGCGGGTCGATGACCACGTCGCCGTAGCCCTTGCGCTCGCCCGGGGATGAAGACTTGTCGCCGCCGCGGAACCAACCGCCGAACCATCCCTTGCGCTGCGAACCCGTGTCTGAAGATGCGGAGGAGGAGGAGGACGATGCGGGCGCCGAGGAAGAGGAGCCGTCGATGCGCCGGTTATACACGTCGAAGATGCCGTGCCTTCCGCGGTACTCCTCGGGCACCGGGCACTCGCCGTCGTCCGATCCGAACCCGGCTGCGCACGGCTGGCCGGCCATCATGTTCTGAGGCGGAGGCGCGCCGCCCGCGCCCGCCGCCGCCGCCGCGGGGGAGGGCGATGATCCTCCATCCGCGCCCGATGGAACTCCCTGTACGTTACCCATGCCCCTCGTCGGCTTCAACGCGGTGGGTGGATGCGTCGTGCGTTGTGGAGCGGCGGGAGAGATGAGATCGGTGGCCACGTGGGCCCTTTCCGAGGCCCGGAGCGTCGGCCGGAGATGAAGATATTGATTTCGAGAGGCCGAGGCGCGCGCCACCCACACGTCGACCTCGCGGCGGGACCGCGCCGCCGCTCGCGGCCGCCTCTTCACGGGCACCGTTCGAAGTCGCCGCCGTCGGTAGTCTAGCCGCGAACACTCCACTCGGCGACGAAGATGGGGTGCATGGTGTCCACCCCGTCGGACCCGCTGCTCTACGAGGCGATCCGGAGCAAGACGAAGCATCCGGTGAACGGCGCGACGCACTACGCACGTCCGGCGCGGCCCTCGTCCTACCGCATCAGCGACGCAAACGGCAACGACCCGACGAGTACCGAGCTCGAGGACAAGCGGCGGGAATTCTGGGACACCCAGCCGTCGTACGGGGGCAACGCCGAGATCTGGCAGGCGCTGAAGATGGCTGCCGAGACGATGCTCACGCCGTCGGGGGACATGACCCTGGCGTACGCGGTCATCGAGAGCGCGGACGTGATCGTCGCTAAACCGGACATGACGGAGTGTTACGACACCACCGGCGCGAGGTACGATATCCCGAAGTGGGTGCTCCGGGACCCGTCCAACCTGCGGCACAAGCCCGCGCGGGGGGGAGGCGGAAACCTCGACTACTCCCAGGTGAACGTCATGAGCCTGCGGAGCCGGGACGATGAAGGGGGGAACGACGACGCGGGAAGCGAGTGCGGGAGCGCGATATCGCAACAGGACGCGGCCGCGACGACGTTCGACGGGGAAGGAGGGACGAACGCGAGGGGTTGATGGACCCTCCGACGTAGCCTCTCGCTTGTATAATCACAATGTTAAATCGCATGAATGCCCGGATAATGCTCAGACGACGGGGCGCGCGCCTGAAGCGCGGGTTTCAGCCGAACTCACCCGCGCCACGCATCGCCCTCCAGCGGCTGTTCGTCAGGTACCCGAGGAAGGACACCGCCGCGATGGGGGCGTGCCTCCGCGACCTTTTCCCTCCGAACACTTACCTACCCGCATGCCTCGCCGGCCCGCCCCACGATGAGGACTGGAAACTCGCGCTCCGAAGCAGGATGAAGCTGGACGACCCACGGCGGGTGCACCACCCACAGTTCGCCAGGCCGAAGCCGTACGTCGTCAAGGACAACAAGACCGGCGCGAATCCAACGCAGGACGACATCGACGAGAAGCGCGCGGACTTTTGGGCGAACGCGCCGTCGCAGGGCGGCGACCGCGAAATCTGGGACACGCTCAAGCGAGCCGCAGAGGCGATGACCGGGAAGTGGATGCATCCCACGAAGTGGACGCACGGAAAGCCATGGAAAAGCCCCGGGGACCTGAAGCGCGCGCGGCTCGAAGTCGCGCAGAGCAGAGCCGACATCGCCGTCGCCAAACCCGACATGACCCTCTGCATAGACCAAAACAAATTCGCCTACAGGCTCCCGCGGTGGGTGCTGCGGGACCCGACCAACCTCCAGGTCAAAGAGCAGGCGAATCATTTAACGTACGACCTCATACTCGAGGCTAAACGAACCGGGCGCACAGCTGTGAACGACGACGAGGCGTTCGAAGATGCGGAGGAAGGTGAGCTTCGGGATGGGGAAGGTGAGTTGCCAGACGTCCCAGGTGCGTCGCCGCCGGAGATCGATCCGGCGCAGGTCCGTCCGGAGATGCCCAGCGCGCGTGCGAAACCGAAGGGGAAGCCGAGATTAGGGTTGATGATGAGCGACTCGATGTAGTGATGAGATGTCGTGATGAGTCGCGCGCTGAAAAAATCGTGTAGCATTAGCATCGCATCGCTCTCTTCGAGCCAAATTCGCTTATTATTTTCAGATGTACTGAGCCTTGTACATGAGGAGGTATCCCATGTGGTGGTCGCCGCCACCCTTGAGGGCCAGGATATCGTCCAGCTTCTTCGGGTTCGGCTGGTGATCGTCGTACTCCGTCCAGCTGTCGTCCTTGTTACGCGTCCACGCCACGTAGTGCCCGGAATCCGCCGATCGACCCTTGTGCGTCAGCACGGCGTGCAACTCGTAAAATCCCGTCGGTCTGGTCCCGGGTTCGAATCCCACGTCGTCCAAATCCATCGCATCTTCCGCATCGGGCGCGCCCGTGTTCTCCTCCTTCGTCTCGTGTTCCTTGAGCGCGGCGTTCGCAGCCTCCGCGGTGCCCGCGGCGACCTCCGCGGTGATTTGCGCCTGTGGATCACTTTTTAATCTCGCGTCTGCGTCCGCTTCCTCCTTCTTGATCTTAGCCGCTCTCGCGGGATCGAGTTCCTTCTTGTACTCGTCGGTGCAGTGCTCGTACATGTCGAGGAGCACGGGGAAGGTGACGGCTCGGAGGATCTTAGCCTTTTGGCCGGTCGCGTCTGACGGATCGTTCGCGCCCGGCATCTTCCAGAAGAATCGAACCATCTGCACGTTGAGCCACGGCGGTAGTTTGCACACGCGGTTGTTTCCCTTGAACAACGCGCCGCCGTACTCGCGCTCCTCGTCCAAGGCGACGCTGAACCCTTCCGACAGGTGGTTGACGTTGATGGTGATGTTGCACTTGAAGTTGTACTCCTTCTTCACCTCCTCGCGGGTCTCGCCGGTGGATTCATTCTTCAGCGACATCTTCAGTTGGAGTCCGAAGAGGTCATCGATGGCGGGTACTTCGCGGCACAGCGTCTGCAGGATGGAGCTCCAGCACTCCTCCGCGTCCTGCTGGGAGTACACGCCGCCTTGGCCAACCTGCGCGAACTGCGGGAAGAGCTGGCGGAGCAACGCGAGGAAGCGGAAGGGCGTCACCGCGGCGCTGGAGGTTTTGATCTCGTTGAAGAGATCTTTGGTCGCGTTGGCGAGGGCTGTGCCTCCGCCGGGCGCGGGCGCGGTGGCCGGGGTCCCGCCGCCCGCCGCGGTGGGCCCCTCGTCGAGGATGGTGCGGAGCTCGGGGACGGCGTAGAGGCACTGGATCGTCGCGTTCATGTAGCACGTGTTGCCGAGGTTGGTGAGCCCCGGGGAGAAGTTCACCATGGTGGCCGCCTCTTGTTCGTCTTCGGGCAGGTCTTCCACGAAGGTGATCTCTTTTTCGGGAGCCTTGATGATGCCCGCGGTGCTTCCCATCATCATGAGCTTCTTCTTCTTGGACGCGAGGTCTTCAAGGCCGCAATCGCTGAGCTTGACGTCGTCGGTGAGCTGTTTGCCGCCCTTGAGTCCCATGACCTTGATCCGCTCGGGGGGCACGCCGGTGAGGGAGAACAGCTGTGTCTTGAGGTCTAAACCGACGCCGGAGGTGTCGACCTCGACGTCGTAGGCGTTCTTGCCCCACTTCACGCCGATGGTGACGGGCATTTTTCGTTTCGAGATATCTTTTCGCTGCGTCGCGCCTCTCAGATCTGTCGCTCCGTCGATCTGAAAAGTGCCCACGTAAACGGCTCTCGTCGTGGCTCTGACGGGACATTTCATTTCGTTCCGCCGGGCGGCTCGACGAGATGGGGCGCGACGGGGCCGCTCCGATGGGGGCGTCCGATGGGCGGGAATCGGACTCGTCGCATCCGTCCACGTCCGAGCCACTTCAGAAGCACCCGTGGCGCTGGCACCCCTCCCGGTCCCGACCCGACGAGTCCGACTCGCACCCGTCGTGGCTACGGCGGAGGAGGCATCTCCTCATCTTGAGCGACGCGGGCAAGCCGCTCTGGTCGCGGTACGGGGACGAGGGCGCACTCGCCGGGTTCACCGCCGCGCTCTCCGCGATCGTCTCCTTCGTCGGCGACGATGGCGACGCGCTGCGATCCGTCGGGTCCTTGGGAAGGGGGCGCACAGCTGGCGACAAAGCGGGTGGACGCCCACACGAGATGACGGTGCTGAGACGAGGACCCATCATACTCGTGGCCGTGACGTCGACCGGGGAGTCACCCGCCGCGCTTCGCAGGCAGCTCCACCTGCTTCACGCGCAGCTCCTCGCGCTCCTCACGCGCGCGGTAGAACGCGCGCTCGAGAAATCGTCCAAGTTCGACGCACGCGAACGGCTCCTCGGTGGCGGCACCGAGTCGCTCTTCGGAACCCTCGCGCATTCATTCACGTGGGATCCCGGAACCTGGACCCGCGCTTGGCTTCCATTGCCGTTGCCGACATCGTGGAGGGAGATGTGCGTGAACGCGCTGAGGGACGCGCTGGTGCGGGGGATGGGCGGCGTCGGCGAGGGCGCGCTCATCGGCGCGCTCATCACCGCGCGCCACGTCGTCGCAGTCGCCAACGCCGATCCAAAAGCCGGCAGAAGATCATCTTCATCTTCTTCATCATCGTCCAGGGCTACTACGCCGGCGTCGTCATCTTCCGGCTACTACGCCGGCATCGACCCCGACGACGTCATCCTCCTGTGCAACACCGTACGGAGCAGCGCGAGCTTCCGACGCAACCCCGAGAGCTTCGCGCCGGTGTGCCTGCCGAACCGCGACGCGAATCGATTCGTCTACGCGTACGTGTCTTACCTCGGGGGTAGTACCTCGGTCGGTGAGCGCGACGGGGACGAACCTGGGGGTCCGGGGTTCGATTCCCAGGCAGGGAAGCACGTGTGTTTGGTGCTGGTGTCCACGCGGCAGGACGCGTTCCCAGCCGCGGCGGAGGCGCGAGGCAAGGTGGAGGAACGCATGCGGCGGGAAGGACTGTTGGATCGTATATCCGCCCGCGTCGGGGGTAAAGAAACACAACTGTCCGACAATCATGTCCGACACAAAACGAGTGAACAAATCGGTGACGCGATCCCCGGCTCACTCCTGATCAATCGGGACATCCCGGAAGCTGCGGGAGGCGGAGACGTGGCGAACACCCCACTGCTCCACTTTCTTTACATTCGACCGCTTCTCGGTCAGTACCTCACCCCGGACTGGTCGCCGCCGCTGTCGGGCCGGCGGGAACAGAAACGGCTTTTAAGGGCGTACCAGCGGGTGTTTCACTCGATGCGGAGGTGCCACGTCAGCGGTGACGCGTCGGTCAAGGACTGGGACGAGGACCCGTTTCGCACGAGGGAACGTAATAAGTCGTCATCCGGAGACGGCGCCGAGACTGGTTCGCCGTTGGCGGCGTTTTTCGGCGGTTTGCGACTTTCCGGTTCTTCGTCGGACAAAGTCGATGCTGACGTGGATACCGACGTGGCAGCCACCGAACGCAGGGTGCACTACGAAGTGTCCGACGATCACGTGCTGCTCGGGTGCGTGGGCAGCGACTTTGAGCTGTACGTGGCGTTGGATCCGCTGACGCAGAGGGGCGCGGCGGTGGCGGTGTGCAACCGGCTCTGCACATGGCTTCGAGCCGAGGAAGCCGGACTCTTCGCGACGTGCTAATAGAGACGGACGTCGACTAGCACTACTAATACACGTTACATTTAGCATTACAATTCACGCGCACGCGCGTCGTCACCCATGAACGCCACGACTAAAGAGACGAGCGCGACGCCCAGCGCCGCGCCTCCCATCGTGTCGCTGAGCCAATGCCTATCCGCGAATACCCGTCCGACGGACGTGGCCCATATACACGCGAACCACGCCGCCGTTCTCGCGCCACGTGTCATCGGCGCGTCCTCGTGTATTCGGCCAGTCACCGCGCGCCACGTCGGATCGAGCATCACGTACAGCAACAGCCCGACGGTCACCGCGCAACCCGCGACGTGGCCGCTAGGGAATGAAAACGTATGAGCGTTTAAAAGAGGCCGCGCTCGATGGAACCATGGTTTCAGCGCAGCCTCCACGAGGGGCAGCGCCACCGCGACCGCGGCGAACACGGCCGTGACGCGCCGAACGTTATCATCCGCGTTGTTTTGTGTTTTGTCCCGGTAGAGGCACATCGCGGATGCGACGCACAGTAACAACGCAGCTGCTTCCGGGATTGGATCGGAGACGAGATGTGCAAAGACGTCTTCGCGAACTTCGAGCGGGGTGGTGGCGAGGACTAGGTCGTGGACGTTGCCGTCGACGAAGTTTGCCATCACGGACGACTCGTGGGTCGCCTGGTCCGCCGCGAGGAGGGCGAACTCGGCGAGCGCGGCGAGGGCGACGGCTGGGGAGCCGATGTCGAGGCGGTCATCATCGCGGGAATGATGGGCGTCGGCGGTGGCGTCTCGTCCTCCCTGTGCCGCCGGCCTTTCCTGCCCGGGTATCCGCGCCTCGCCTTTCGTCTCCCTCGCTCGCTCGTCGGCGTGTTCCTCGATGATCTCGCAGCGTGCCGCCCGACGGGACATCCTTCGTCTGCGCTCGCCACACCTCGGCAGCACCGCCCGACCCGAGCTGCTGATGGACGACATCATCGCGTTATATTCTTTTCCAGAGCGCCTCGTCGTTCGCCGCCCCCGCCGAGCGACTCCGCTCCCTTCACGCCCGCCTACTCGCGCGTCCACCGACCCGCGCGAGTAGAGTGAGATGAGCTCCGCGGCGTTGGCCCGTAAACGCGGCCAGGCGCCCGCAGAACACTGTGTTCGCCGGCACGGACACGGAATATTCATCGTTGCAGGCCCAGGAGATCTCCGCATCCGAGATCAGACCCTCTCAGAGATAAGGGTTCGGGTGGCGCTCGCCTCGGCCCCATTGTAGGCGTCACCCTAGCACCGCCCGCGCGAAGCGACGCACCGCGGCCGTTCCATTCGCACCCTCGACGCCATGGCGACCCTCGCAGCGCGCACCGCCGCGCCCGCCGCGCGCCTCGCCGCCCGTTCCAACCTCGGCGGCGACGTTAGAATGAAAATCGCACGAAAGCCCATCTCACGATCCCACTCCACGGCTGCTCGCCGCCGCGGCCCCATCTCGGTCCGCGCGCACGCGGAGGCATCCTCGCCGTCCATCACATCCGCCCCCGAGGGCAGCAAAGAAGCCGACGTCCTAAACGCCCTCCGCAACGTCATCGACCCCGACTTTGGCGAAGACATCGTCAACTGCGGATTCATCAAAGACCTTCGAGTCTCCGACGACGGCGACGTCATGTTCACCCTGGAGCTCACCACCCCGGCCTGCCCCGTCAAGGAAGAGTTCGACAGGCTCTCCAAACAGTTCGTCGGCGACCTGGAATGGTGCAAATCCGTCAACGTCAACATGACCGCGCAACCCGTGACGAACGACGGACCGGACACGGTGGAAGGATTGAAGGGAGTCCGCCACATCATCGCCGTGTCCTCATGCAAGGGCGGCGTCGGCAAGTCCACGACGTCGGTGAACCTCGCGTACACACTCCGGATGATGGGCGCGAAGGTTGGCATCTTCGACGCAGACGTCTTCGGCCCGTCGCTCCCGACCATGACATCCCCGGAATCAGCGGTGCTACAGATGGACAAGGTGAGTTTATTTTTATCTTTGTACGGGCAATTAGACTGACAATTAGACTTTTGTTTACAGGAAACTGGAAGCATCACGCCTACGGAGTACGAGGGCGTCGGCATCGTCTCATTCGGGTTCGCCGGCCAAGGTTCCGCCATCATGCGCGGGCCTATGGTCAGCGGGTTGATCAACCAGATGCTGACCACGACGAACTGGGGGGAGCTGGATTACCTGATCATCGACATGCCCCCCGGCACCGGGGACGTGCAGCTCACGATCTGCCAGGTGCTGCCAATCACCGCCGCGGTCGTCGTCACCACGCCGCAGAAGCTCGCGTTCATCGACGTGGAGAAGGGGGTGCGGATGTTCAGCAAGCTGCAGGTTCCGTGCGTCGCGGTCGTCGAGAACATGAGCTACTTTGACGGCGACGACGGTAAACGGTACGTTTATCCCCTTTATTTCTGTACTTGCACGGGCAATTAGAGTGACGGTTTTGGTGTTTTTTTAATTCAGGTACAAGCCGTTCGGCGAGGGCAGCGGGCAGCGGATATGCGACGACTACGGCGTCCCGAACCTGTTCCAGATGCCCATCGTCTCGGAGCTGTCCGCGTGCGGCGATACCGGGCGGCCGCTGGTGCTGGTGGACCCCGCGGGCGCCGTCGCCGACGTCTACGGCGCCGTGGCCGCCAAGGTTGTTCAGGAGGTTGCCAAGCTGAAGGCTGGGCCGAAGGGTTCGCTCGCGATCGACGAGGAGAACGTCGCGGGGGTGGCGGGGGCGCTGCGAGTGCAGCTCGCGGACGAGGGCGGGATGCCGTTCTACGTGCGGGGATGCGACGTGCGGCGGAGCGACAAGAGCGCCGTCGCGGATGGGGAGGCGAAAAAAGCGGATTTCCTCATGGACGGGACGACTCCGGTGCCCGACGATTTCGTCCCCGTGGAGGCTTCGGTGGTGGGTAACTACGCGGTGCAGATCTCGTGGCCGGATGGGTTCTCGCAGGTGGCGACGTTCGCGCAGATCCAGGCGCTGTCCAGGCTCCCGGTGGGGGAGAAGACCGCGGCGTGATTTAATACCAATTATTACCAATTATTGTGTAAGGTTTCACCTAAGTGGTGCGTCGTATTCTATTTGGAGAAGAATAATTACCGTGACCAAATGTCCATAGGTTATTTTGGGGGGGTACTGTTGGGCCGTTGAAATCGTAAGTCACGACAGCTCTGGCTCTGAGAAGTCGGCTTCGCCGGCACTCGCGCCACAACTCGTGCGCTAGGAGGCGACGAGCCAGTCACGGGCTTTCTGACCGAGGTATCCCCCACACGGGACCTCCGATAGAGCCGGAGCGTCGTCGTTCACACGCGCGTCAGAGAGTGCACACGCGCGACGTTGCGATCGAGCCGAGCGGCCGGGGAATAATAACAATCCGCGATGGACTTGTGGTGGCGCGACAAGACCATAGAGGAGATCGGGGAGAAGCGCCCGGACCTCGACTACATCAACCCCGATGAGATCGACGTCCACTTCGAGGAGAGGATGGGCGAGGGCGGGTTCTGCACCGCCTACCGATGCACGTGGAACGGTGCGTTCACGTCCCCATGATGCCGACCCCTCGATGCCCGTTTCCGAGTCGTGGCTTTTTCCCCCCGCCCGGCGCGACCGTCGCGGACCCGCACTGACCCGCGCGTTTCCCCCGTTTCGTGTATCCACAGGCGAGCTGATGTGCGCGAGGGTCATCGATAGCAGGCGGATGAACACCGTCGTCGAGGAGATCGCCACCGTCGAAGGTGCGCCCCAAACCGCGTCCCCGCGACCCAGTTCCCCCCGCCCGAGATTTAGACTTCATTTCCCGAAGAAGACCCGTTCATCACAACCCAAGCGGAGATATCTGAACGCCCCATCCACCCACCCGTATCCGAACCCAAACACAGGCCTCCCGTCCATCGCCGCGAAGGTGCACGGGTACACCAGCTGCACCCTCCAGGAGCTCAAGTATGACCCCGCGCTCAAGGGCAACGTCGGCAACGGCGCCGACGCCATGTTCGCGGTCATCACCGAGCTCTGCCCGCACGGCAACCTCGAGGACTTCATGGAGCGCGAGGGCGTTCCACTCTCCCCGGAGGTCAAGCTGGACATCATGCTGCAGGTGGCGAAGGGCCTGGAGCAGTTGAAAGATGCCCGCATCGTCTGGAGGGATCTCAAAGCTAAGAATTTGTTGGTCAGATCCGCGCACCGGGGCCGCGCCGGCGAGGTGGTCAAGGTTGCCATCGCGTTCACTGACTGGGGCACCGCGGTGAAGATGCCGGAGGAAGGTAAGCGTCGGATGACCCTCCACGGCCCGGGAACCGCCGGATACATCGCGCCCGACACGCGCGGGCCGATATACGATTACCAGGCTGACATGTGGGCGTACCTGGTGTGGGCGGCGTCGATGTGCCTGAAGGTGGAGTGCATCATCGACTGCCAGCTGGAGGAGGCCATCGCGGATTTAAAGCTCGAGAAGAAGGCCAACGCGACGTCCGGACAGGACAACAAGGTCAACGAACTCCTCCGCAAGTTTCAGTGCGACGGTAAAGTCGACGAGGGATGCGACGATTTGTACGAACTCGTCAGAGACGCCGCGCCGTGGGTCGACGCGTCCATGCGTTGGTCCCCGGAAGAGGCTGAGGAGGAGCTCTGCGCGTTCAGGGCGGACCACGGGCTGGTGATCGACGCGAGCGCGGTGCAGAAAGAAGCGGCGGCGCCCGAACCCGAGCGGAAGTGGAAAGCGTCTTACTTACTCATGGATAAGGAGTACGGGCGTAAGTTGGAGGCGGAGTGGGAGGCTAAGCAGCAGGCTGCGAAAGCCGCCGCGAACGCCCACCCGGTCCCCGTGAAGAACGCGACTACGCAGCCGGTGACGACCACGCGCCCGGTGACGACCGAGCCGGAGGCCATCATGCCCACCCAGGCGGCGCCCGCCGTCGAGGACGACGGCGACAGCGACTGGGACGAGGAGGCGCCCACGCAGCCCATCATGCCCACCCAGCCCGCGCCCGAGCTCGACGAGATGGACGTTCTCGACGAAGACGAGGACGAGAGACGCCGTGAAATGGAGCTGCTGTCTAAAGCGAATTCGCAAATGCGAGAAGAGAACGAACATAAAGATGAGCAGATAAAAAAATTAACCAGAGCACTTCAAGAAAAGGAAGCGGACCTGAAAAATTCCCAGGTCCAACTGAAACTCGCTCAGAAAAACGCCAAACAGGCGCGAATGGACATGAACGAAAAGCGGAAGGTATCAATTAACCCACACAGGGCCGCATCAATCAACC
>Ga0209425_10002027_pt1 | contig 23020 bp, 26 predicted proteins | sample COG_05_FD_184749 | JGI IMG/M metagenome (GOLD analysis project Ga0209425, IMG submission 184749) | Pelagic Microbial community sample from North Sea - COGITO 998_met_05 (SPAdes) (version 2) | ecosystem: Environmental > Aquatic > Marine > Neritic zone/Coastal water | place: Helgoland, sampling...
CGTTCATATAGATTCTAAGATAAGTATCAACATCATATTTTTCTGTAAACTTATACTTATACATTGCAGTTTGAAATATACTATGAGCCCAATCAAATCCAGATTCTGTACATTCTTCTTCGTTATGTCCACAAAGAATATGCCAGTGTTTGTTTGGTGCTTTTGGTTGAGAGGAATAGTCATACTTCCAAGATAGTTGTTTTACTGTATCATCAACTAATATAGCATTATGTTCTTCTAAAACATCATCATATACATCTATCATTTCCAAGCAGGGCCTTTCATAAAATGAGTTAGTGTTCTTCGCACACCCTTTGTAACTGGTGTAACTTTATGATTTATATGAGACTTTAACATTACTGCTGTGCCTGGCGTTTGAAATTCTTCTATAAGTTGTTCTTGTCCATTATCAAAAATAAAAAATTCTCCACCCTCATATTCTCTAGGGGATAAATTAATTAATAGTGTTAGTTTAATATCATGCATTGGATTATTACCAGAATCAGTATGAAAGTCATATCTAGATTTTTTATCAGCAGTATATGTATTATAATGAAGAACATCTATATCATTTGCAAAATTTATATGATAACCAAAATATAGTGAACTTTTTTGATATGCATGATTTATTATTTTACTTATATCTTTTTTAATATCTTCAAATATTACTAATTGCACATCAGCCTTTTTTCTCCCCTCTCCAGCAGCATTTGGTGGCTCCATACCTACGTGTGTTTTTTGTATTTTATTATGAATTTGTATTATTTCTTTTGAATCATAAACTGGGGGAGTCCAAGAAATATAAGGATGAGGTATCATTTGAACTTAGCTCTTGCCATAATTTCTGTCAAACACGCCATTGTGTTTATTTCTTGGTCTGCGACAAAAGCTGACTTGTACTGATACTCACCCAAGACCACAACGCAATGAGGGATACTAGAACCGTCCACATACTCATAAAGATTATCATACACGCTCCTAAGCAAACGAACAGGATCATTATCAAGATTATCGATAACCCATTTCCTAACATTAGTGAACTCCTTATCTTTCATAAACTTCATAAGTTCTTTTGTATTTACATCGTTTAAATTTACGAGTATCCCAGCATCAATTTGACCAGAGATAGAATACCTTTGAAGTTCATTTAATACTCTTCTCCAATCTGGAAAATGATTATTGATAACTTCTGCAAGAACTCTTTTATCATACTTAACTTGTTCTGTATCAAGTATACTTATAAGTCTTTTCATGAACTCAGAAGCTAGAGTTTGTTTTTCGGATTTAGGAATAGAAAACTCAATAACACTACAACGAGAATGTAGTGGTTCAATCAAACGATTCTTGTAATTACAGGTAAGAATAAATCCACAGTTCTTATGAAACTCTTCAATGAAACCACGTAAGGCTGGTTGTGTAGATTGAGGATTTAGATAGTCTGCCTCATCAAGTATTAGATACTTTCTGCCACCTTCAAGTGATACAGTAGAAGCAAAGTTTTTGATCTTGGTTCTGAGAACATCAATACCTGACTCCTCAGAACCGTTGATCATCATATAGGTAGCACCAATCTGATCAAGCATTGCCTTTGCAATAGTTGTCTTACCTACTCCAGGCTTACCAGATAAAATCAGATTTGGTATATTGTCACTTTCAACAAACTCTAAGAAAGTGTCTTTCAAGGTTTTAGGAAGTACGCATGAGCCTACATCCTTGGGACGATATTCCTCGACCCACAAAAAATTTTCCATAATATAGTTTCCTAACTTTAAGCGGCATAAGAAGATTCTGGTTCCAGAGCAATAAAATACTCTATATCAACACTAGAGTTAGAAAACCTACTAATCTTATGTGAAGAAACTTCGACAATATAAGAGCCAGGAAGTAGTTTTAGATTTTCAACCTTGAACCAGAATTTATAATCTACGTCACTATCTGGAACATCTAATTCAGTTGCATAATCATTTGCAGTTGTATTCTTTTTGTCAGTAACCCTAAGTTTACCTTTTTCAAGAACCATATCAGGAGCTCCAATAACAGAAGCAGCCTTTGTTATTTCTGCAAGAGAGTCACTAGAGAAATCAAACTTAACTTCGTTTGATGGCATAGTAATATCTTTTGTTGGTGTTGTAACCACAGATGGATCAGAGTACCAATACTTTAAAGATTTTGCAGAACCCTCTTCTGTGATAACAACATAGTCATCTTGAAAGTCTAAATCTGGAGTTCCAAATAAAGACAGTGCAGATAGAAACTCATTGAGATCATAGATTGCGAACTCTTTTGTGAAGTCCTCTTCTACCTTTGCTTTTGCAACAATGTTCTTCATTGCTGACATGGTAGATATATCACTACCTTCCTTGATTACAAGATTTTGATTTATGGTTGAGAAATTCTTCAACACATTAATAGTTCCATTACTTAGTTTCATTTTTCACTTTTCTCCATTATGTCGTGATTATGTAAAGCTATAATACCATAGTGAATCACTTTTAGCAAGTCCCTTTTATTATAACCATCTTTTTTTCCATATCGTTGTGCGTATTTCATGATGTTACCGATACAGAAACCTTCACCATGTCCACCGTCTATAATAAACTCTGTAGCCTGAAACTGGTTCGTGCTATAGTGTTCATCATAAGTTGAGTCGATGTATTCTTTCAATTCAGACAAAGCTTTGTCTTCATTATATTTGTATTCTATTTTAGTTATTGATTTTCTCCATTAAGATGATCTTCTATTTCTTTTTTAGTATCAAAAATATTCCAGTTTACTGCCAAAGAACGTCTTTCTCCTTCACCAAAAAAAGGAAACACTTGATGTTTTAACCAGTTTGGAAATATTATTAAACGTCCAGCTATAGGTTGTTCATAAGATTCTGTTACTGGTCTTAATTGTAATACATCTTTACGTGTAGTTGTACCCCAAATCAATTGAGTCCAACCATCACAAAGACCAGATGCATTAGTTAAACCTTGTTTTGCATCATCATCTCCAGTAACACTCTTAATACAACTTGGAACCTTTAACCATAGTATACCACTAAGTCCAGCTTCTGTTTTTACACCATGATCGTGTATTGGATTATAATCTCCAGCATATGCATGATTAGTCCATAAATCAGAAACCATTGCTTTAGATATACGACTATACGCTTTCTGTAAGTATGCAGTTGCCATCGTATCCAAAAGGTCTTTTAATTGTAAACCAACACCACTACTACAATCAAAATCTAACTGTGCAGATTTTTCATTTTCTTTTAATTGTCCTGCCAGATTTGCAGCATAATTTATATTGTTTGGTATGGTGTTATTATCAATGTATTCATTCACTTCATCTACAATCTCTTGTGAGAGGTCTACACTGAATATCTTTACAGCTGGTTCTTCTCTTACACTCCAGTTTACAGTTTGTATAAAATTTTCATATTTATCCATTTAATTTATCCTCTAGATTAAGACTCACTTTTGCATCTGGATTTTCTTTTAATTGAGTAATAACTTTTGCATACTCAGAAGTATAATACCTATGAGCTCCAACTACATCCACATAATTAAACCAACCAGTAATAATAATTTTAGTTTGTGTTGTAGATATTATTCCTCTATGAGTATGTGTAAAGTCTGTAGGCCATATAGCAGTGAGTCCCTTTTTTGGTTGTAGTTTCTTTTCTTGATACAACCATTCTGTTTCACCACCATCTGTCACATCATTCAAGTATGTCATGAAAGCTAATGCTCTCTGATTAGATTGATTCATACCTCTTTCACAATGCCACTTAGGAAACCCTTCTCCTGGCTCATAGTATTGAATATTCATTCCCTCTGCAAAACAAACTGGATACATAAACGCATCATACGTTTCTTTATAACTACCAAGAGCTTGATTTACAAACTCCAAATAAGTTACTATAGTTTTATCTGTAGAGTTTGGAAAGATTGTAACGTCTGTAGATGTTTTAGAGTCAGGTCTAAGTCCACCACTAACAACACCCTTTTGTTTATACTCACCACTCTTATGATAATAATCTACTAAGTCATCACAAAGTGATGTATCAAGCATTTGTACAGTGTGTATAAAATCAGGCATCATCTAACTTTACATGAATTGTAGTTCCACCAAAGACGCCAGGATAAATTTCATCCCTATTCCAATCATCAGGAATCCTTTCAACAAAACTAGAGTATTCTGTTGGAGTCATCATTTTTTCTAGTTCACTTTGAGACTCAACTACATTCCAGTTCATACCAAGAGAACGGCGTTCTCCTCCACCATAAAATGGCATAACTTGATGATGCAACCATTTAGGAAAAATCCACATAGTACCAACCTCAGGCTGCACATATTCTTCAGCAGGCATTTTTAATCTATACAAATCTGATCTAGAACCTAAACCCCAGATTATATGATTCCAACCATCATATTGACCAGTTGTTGTATTAAAATTAACTTTATGTTTTCCACGATTTAATTGACGTTCCATCATTTCGTCTGGTAATTTTAACCACATAAAACCAGAAAGACCAGCATATGTTGGTGTACTATGTTCGTGTAGTGGATTGTAATCACCACCATAACAATGATTACTCCAAACAGTATAACAGTCTGCATAAGATTGTTTCTTGTAACCATTATTTAAATATGATGTTCCAGCAGAATTTAAAACTGTTCTGAATTGTTTACCAACTGATGTAGTTAAATCCATTTCAAGTTGAGCTGATTTTTCATCTTGTCTAAATTGACCGACAAGTTTACTTTGATGTGAATCTGCATTAGGAATTGATACTTCATCAATTTCTTTATTAAGTTGGTCTACGACAGACTTATCAAATTTAATTTTTGCAACGAAATGATGAACTGCTGGTTCAATAGTCATTGACATTTTACCATCACTATCTATACCTAATAATGGTTGTGCTGCATTTTCTTCACTCATGATATCTCCTTCATTTTATAATATAATATAGGAAAAGGGAATCAAAGTCAATTCCCTTTTCCAAATAATATAGGTTTATTTCACTTCAATAAGACGAGGCTTCTTTTCCTCTGGAACGATACGTTCTAGATTAATCTGTAACATACCATTATCAAGTGAAGCATCATTCACAATAATATCATCTGCTATAGTGAATTTTCTATTGAACTTACGATAGGAAATGCCACGATGTATCGTGTCTTCATTCTCTTCATTCTCTTTTGTAGAACGAATAGTAAGAGTACCATCTGCTACTTCAATCTCAATATCTTTCTTAGAGAATCCAGCTAATGCCATTTCTATGACATAATTGTAGTCACCTTCCTTTCTAATATTGTAAGGTGGAAACCCTGTAGAAGTTACGTTATTTGAAACGTAGTTATTGAGATGATCAAAGATTCGATCATAACCCACAGCATAAGGTGTTAGTTGATTGAAGTTGTCGAATAGACTTAGTGTTTTACTTGTAACCATTTTATATCTCCTTTATTAAGCAAGATTACATTAAGGCCCCATAATGGCGACCTAGTTAAATGTAAGTTTTTTTGGTCTGTCTCTAAGAGCCCTGACCAAACAGTAAAAACTTACCAAAAACTCTGTATTTTTAAGGACTTACGAATTGCCTTATACTACTATATATAAAGGTTCCAAGACAAAAAGTCAAGGAACCTTTATTTTTTTATTTAGAAAGCAGGCTCTTCTTCTTCCATACCATCAAGTAATGGATTAGAAGTTTCTTCTTCAACACTGATACCAGCATCAATCTTGGTATATAAATCCATGAAAGACTCTTTGGTATCTTCATCAAAACGTGCAACACACATTTCAATAGACTGCATCTTATCACCAAATATTGCAAACGCTTTCACGATGTGGTCTAACCTACGTGTTGAGATAACTTCATCAACACCACCATCGTAGAAAGTCTTACGAATAACCTCAGCCCAAGTAACTAGGTTATCTGCAAACTCTTTATCAACAGCACCATACTTTTTCATGGAACCCATAACAATCTTCTTCTCAGTTGAAGCAGCAGGATATGGTTGTTCGATAGTAATCGCAAATCTTTCTAGGAACGCTTCGTTCAGAATGTTGGTTCCGATAAAACGTCCATCCTCTGAACCTTTACCTTTAGTGTTGGCAGTCGCCATTACGTTGAAACCATCTTTAGGAGTGATCCACTTGTTGATCTTTTTCAAGAATACACCCTTACCCTCAAGGACAGGTTGTAATGCAAGTAACTTATTAGAACCAAGGTCACACTCATCTAGTAACAAAGTACATCCACGTTCCATCGCCTCAATAACAGGGCCTGGAACAAACTTAGTCTCACCAGAAACCAAACGAAAACCACCAAGTAAATCATCCTCATCAGTTTCGATTGTGATATTGATTCGGATCAACTCTTTTTTCAACTCAGCGTGTAACTGTTCGATCATGAGAGTCTTACCATTACCAGATAAACCAGTAACAAACACAGGATAAAACATACCAGACTTGATAATCTTTTTGAGATTACCATAGTTTCCCCAAGGAACAAAACCTTCAAAGGGTGATGGAACTAAATCTTGTTTTTCCATATTAGTCGCAACCAAATTCATAACAACATTTTCAGATGGAGCATCTGTAGTAGTCGTAGATACAGGAGCGTTCTCACTAGGAAGTTCAAACTTATTATAACCTATTTTACAAGAACCCCAAAACCAAGTAGGATTAGGAATACCAAGTTTTTTAGAAGCTTTGATACTTTCTGATTTAGAAATAACTGAACCAACACCAAACATTTCGGTGGCGGTATCAACAAATAACTTTTTGCGTGGAGATAAATACATAATATAACTTTCCTTTTTCAATTAAACTCTTTGTTCTCTCATCTTATATCTTATGCTAACACACAGAACATAGATTGTCAACAGTAAACTGCATAGTTGATGTCGATTTTTGCATTTTATTGTAAAGTGTGACATTTTTATCACTATGCCACCAACTTCACAAATTTGTTTAGTAACTGTCGAGAAGAAACTTTATTCTTCATTGATTTACCAAATGCAGACTTTAGTTTTGCTTTAGTAGCACCAATCAATTCATCAGAAAGACCTTCATTTTCAGTCATCAAAGAATTACCACCAGGCAAGATATAATACTCATCATAACCAGCTTCATTAATTGCAAGATAATTTTCTTTATTGATAAACTTTATTTTTTCAATAATCTTTTCATAAGAATCATCTCGTAAAATTGACATCAAAGTTCTCTTATCAACCTTACCAGACTTACCACGACCAGCAATAAAGAAACCAATTATGTTCATATCAGAAACACGATCTTTTAGAATTTCTAAAAGTTTATTAGTAATATTTCTACGAGTAACTTTATAAGTTTTGTTGGTTTTAGGATCAGTAATCATTATATCAGTTGTATGGTGCCAATAAGGAAAACTATTTGTTGTCTTATAATGTTCACCAGTATCAGTATTTAATGCATAATCATAAATACCTTTTGGACTGTTACCAGCACCATCAGTAAGAAAGATTGTATTTACTTTTTGAACACCAGTATCATTTCTAAATTTAGGAACGATATCCATCATTGCAACGATAGCTTCATTCAATGGTGTTCCACCAAGATTTAGATTATGAGGAAACCGAACAGGGCAACCACTTTCTCTCCAGTTTCTTCTTTGCCACTGATTAGCAACCATCCACAAATTATGCATCATAGTCATTTCTTCATCTGTTTTCATCTTACTAGAAAACATAGTCAGAAGATTGATGTTTCTCATTTCAAGATCACCAGCTTTAAAGTTCTTATCATCTTCAATAGGAGAATGACGAGGTATTTTACCATAAACATCAGAAAATGCAAAAACCTCAAAAGGTATTTTTGTTTGACGGCAAAACCAAATCAAATTAAATAACTGAGCAAGTGTACCAGTAAGGTTATCTGCCATCGAACCAGACCAATCAAGAACCATAATCATACCGTGGTTAGTAGCTCCAGGCAATGTGGTCACTTTCTTGAATAAATCATCATTATATTTGTAAGTATGTAACTTACCCATATCTAATGAACCAGTTTTAGAAACTGCGGCACGAGCATATGCATCAGCAGATTTTTTCATCTCAAATTCTTTGACCATATAAGCAACAGTCTTTTTAGAATCTTTCTTTAGGTTCACAACTTCTTCTAAAGTTTTTGTTATATAAAGTTCTTCACGATCACCATATGGTTTTACTTTTGAATATTCTTCAATCATAGTTTTATAAGAAATGATAACATCTTTACGTTTAGAAAAATCAGGAATTTGAGCATAGTAACGATCAGAAGCATTTTTGTTTCGTAGAGCATCTAATCCAGAACCATGCGTATCTGTTTGAACTGTTGGAACACTACTAGCACCAGAACTTTCAACACCACCTTCTGGATCAGAAGATTTTAACTCATCACTTCCATCAGACTTATCGTTGCCATCATCAGCATTATCATCACTAGGAGTATCACCCATGCTACCAGAAGCTTCATCATCTACTTTCTCACCTTCACTGGAACCATTACCATTTCCCTTTTCGGCATCAGCATCAGACTCATCAGAACCAGAGTTACTATCAGTATTTCCATTTTCTTCTCCTTCACTTTTTTCACCAGAGGAAGAACCTTCTCCCTTTTCACCAGAATCCATCGACTCACCTTCCTCACCAGTATTGTGATTGTCAGTCTCAGATTCGTTTTCTTCCATCCACTTGTAAAGCTCTTCTGCAAGATCAAGAACATCATCGGGTGTTTTAGTTTTTGCAACACGATCAACCCAAACCTTTTCTTCATCAGAAAAAGTAACATCCTGTTTCTTGAAAAATAAATTGATACGATCAATAAGATTTAATTTGGAAACATCCTTGTCACCAATACCAAAGAAATCAAGAGCAGTAAGATCACGATAACCACGATTAAAAACCGCAACTGAACCACGATACTTATCCTGTACCATACGTTCAATACGAGCATCTTCTACAATATTTACAAAAGAATGATTTATTTTACGAACTTGAGCTTTCTCTAACATATCAAGGGGAGTCCATAGTGCGTGTGCAATCTCATGACATACCATCAAATCTTGTATGTCAGGAGTAGTCTTATCTTCATCCCAAATCGGTAAACCTAGTTCACGACTTTTAGGATTAAAGTAAGCAGTTTGCATTTGTTTGTAAACAACATGAATATCTTCTTCTGAAAGTAACTTCGCAATAGTGGATTTATTTTTCATAGATAATTTCTCTCTTTGTTCTCTCATCTTATATACAGAATACTATACTCAATAAGAATTGTCAATAGAGAATCGACATATAGGCTGGTTTCTATGTCGTTTTTTTACTATTTAGTTAAAAGTGTGACATATTTGTCACTACTATCACGTTAGTTTCTGTCTGTCAAACACTTTTTTTCTTTTTTGTTGTCTTTTGTTGGCTCTGTTGAGTCGTAACTTAGAAACTTTCTTTGTAAAGTTAGTACCTTCCATATGATCCATTTCGTGTTGAAATATTCTACACTCAAGACCAAATAGAGCAATCTCTTGCAACTCACCATTTTCATCTTCATAGGTTGCTTCTATACCATCAGGCCTGCGAACTTGTAACCAAAGACCAGGCCACGATAAACAACCCTCATCCATAAGAATAGTTTCATCAGATTCGGATACTATTTTAGGATTAAAACAAGCCAGTATTTCTTTCTTCTTTACGTCAGAGTACATTACAAATGCTCGTTCCATAACACCACACTGATTTGCAGATAAACCAACACCAGCAGACTCTTTCATAGTTTCTATAAGGTTCTCTTTAAGTTCTTTTCTATCAAGATTATCACTACACTTAGTAAGTGGTATTGTTAGTAAAGGATTTGTATTTTCTAAAAATTTGTATAAAGACATCACGTTCTCCCATGAAATATTGTTTCTACTTTGTTGTTATAAAAAAGATACCATGCACAGTTATCTTTGCCTGTCATATTACCAAACCATTTGATTCGTCCTACACTGACAATCTTTGCACAGTTTTTTATATATGGTGCAGACTGTTTAGTATGAGCCCAGTCTGCATCAAACAATAACCAAGTAGGACGTAGTTTTGTAAAGTGTTCAATCATAGGGTGAAGCAGTTGCCTGTCCCAAGGTGGATTTGTAATAATATATCCAGACTCATATACTTCGTTTTCACCCAATTCACTATAATCATTTTTTGCAATTCCTTGAAGTTGTGGTTCAATATCACTTGCCCACATACAAGTTCCACCGAAATATTCTAGATGCCGACATAGTTGACCGTCACCAGCACATGGCTCTGCAAATGCAAATCCTTGTGGTAAATGTTGTATAAGAGGTTCTACAGCTGCAAAGGGCGTTGGATAAAAATCTCTTGGTTTTCTTTCAAAGTCTGATCGTTTTCCCATTATTCCACCACATGACTAAAGTTCTTAATCTTCTCAAATTTAATTGTACTTCTAAACTTATCTGCAAGTGCATCCTGTTTATGACTAATCACAAATACATTCTCATCACCTAACGTATTAAGAATCTTTAGAAACTCATCTGTACCAGTATTATCAAGTGAACTATCAAATATCTCATCAAGTATAAGTAGATTAGTATTTGCAGAGTTTTTCATCTTTGCAACGGCTCTCCAAGTAAAGAGCAAAGCTAAATCAATACGCATCTTTTCACCTTCACTAAAAGATGTATAAGAAAACTCATCCCGAAAACGTGACTTAATTGTTTCCTCAAAGTTCTCATCCAAAGTAAAGTTAACATAGAACTCCATAGAAGTTAGATACGTATTGATTAGCTTATTCATAATAGGTAAATATTGTTTTATTATCTTTGTCTTAATACCTGTATCCTGTAACATATTTCTTGTTGCTTCGTAGTATGTTTTATTCTCACTCAATTTAGATTTCTGATTTTCATATACAGTTAACTGATCTTCTAGTTTTTTAAGTTCTGTTTTATCAACCTCTTGTTTATCATTCTGTAAATGATCTATCTCTGATTGTAGAGTACTATTAAACTTTTCTATCTGTAAAATTGATTCATTATCTTTTGCAATCTGAACTTCATGCTCTCGTATACCATCAGCAATCTTTACAATTTCTTTTTGACGTTCTTTATATTTTTTTAATTCATTCTTTAACTGTGAAATACCATCAGATACTTTATTAGCTTCTGTTTGTTTTTGTTTGATCATATCAGTTTTAAACATCTTACTAATATGTTGTTGACACGTAGGACAATCTTCATTTGTTTCAAAAAAGTTTATTGTCTTAGAATGTGTTTTGTGTTTCTCATTAAGAGTAGAATGTATATCCTGTAGTTTTTGAAACTTAGATTTTACAGAATCAGAATCACTAATCTGTTTTAACAAAGCAATATTAGTGCCTGATAAACCATCAACCTTTTCTTTTCGTTTGTGTATCTCTTCTTCATTTTTACTAATAAGAGTGGTTTTTTCTTCTATCAATTTTTCTTTATTCTGTATAACCTCTGCAAGATATTTCTTCTGTAGCTCTATTTTTTCTTCGTTTAAACTAATCTGATATTCAGTATCTTTTATTTCATCTGAATTAGTTTTTAATCTCTGTTTCAATATCATATTCATTGTAGAGAATATTTGTATATCAAGTATTTCTTCAACTACCTCACGGCGGTGTCTAGACTTTAGTTGCATAAACGGTATAAACGTAGATGAACCTAAAATAACAACTTGAGTAAAACTACGATAGTTTAGTTTAAGTATCTGTTGCTCTAAATACTTTTGATAGTCTCTAACATTTGCATCTTGATTATACATCTTACCATTAACATAAATCTCAAATACATTTGGTTTGATTCCACGTACCACTTTTATTTTCTTTGAGCCTATGTTAAACTCAACTTCAACCATACTTCCTGTCATATTTACAGAATTTATTAGTTGAGTTTTATTAATACCACGAAATGGTTTACCAAATAAACCAAAACAAAGAGCGTCTAGAACAGTAGATTTTCCTGCTCCGTTTTCTCCAATAACAAGTGTTGTTGAATTTCTGTCTAGCTGAATTTCGGTAAAGTTATTACCTGTTGAAAGAAAGTTCCTCCAACGTACATATTTAAAAGTTATCAAAGTTCTAAGTCCTGAGCCTCGTTATATAAACTCTTCATAGTAGTTTTGAGTCTATCTTTACTTAGAGTAATATCAAGTTCATCAATATACTTATCAAGTAGTGTTAGTGTATCTTCTGAATTTTGTACAATATCATCTGACACATTGCTTGCATCCATCTCACTGAAATCCTCAATGATTTTTACTTCAAAACAATCTGCTTTAAGTAATCTATCTGTAAATTTATCAAACTCATATAAGTCTTTTTTATTTACAACAATTACTTTTACATAATGATCTTTGTATTGTGCGACATCATGCTTACTATAATCATTTTGAGAATCATCATAGAAAACTTTTTTAAAGATTGAGAATGGATTTATTATTCGTTCTAGTTCTTTTGTATCTGTATCATAAATATGAAACCCTTTTGGATCATCACAGTCATTCCAGTATATCTCATAGGGAGTTCCAAGATAAAAGATTTGACCATCATCATTTTTGTGATGAAAATGGCCACTGAATACAGTTTCAAATCTTTTGAAATGTTCTTTTTCCCAACCATCAGCAGAAACCATTCCTTGACCTGTCATTGCAAAACCAGCAACTTCTAAGTGTCCCATAAGAATATCTGATTGAGCATTTTTCAACGCATCCATAGATGCATTATAATTGTTTGCATTTATCCAAGGCATTAGTAGTATAGGAGTTTCATCAAATTCTACAACTTCTGGGCCAGTGTATACTTTGAAATTATTACTTACAAGTTCTTCCATAGAATTGACTTCACTTGTATTCTTATAATAAGTATCATGGTTTCCCACTATCAAATGTAAGTCAACACCAATCTCTACAAACTTATCTATAAACCTTTTTCTAAAATCAGTTGCAGTTTTATATGAAACATACTTGCGTCTATCCATAACATCACCCATATGAATACAAGTAGTAATCCCTCTTTCTATTAGTGTAGGGAAAAATAAATTTTCATAGAACTTAAAAAAGTATTCATTAAAGTTTGCGTTATCGTTACGAGCACCAAAGTGTGTATCAGTGATTATTGCTATTTTCAATCTATGCCCCTTTCGGCAATTTTTTCAATATCATCTTCTTCCATAAAATTTTCTAAACCCTTCTTCTTAACGGCTTCTTTTTTCTTTGGTTTATACACATCTTCATCAGGAAGCATTATTGTAGGGTCAAAACCAATTACAGAATATCCAGTATCATCACCTTCCATCGTAGTCCAAGACTCATAGTTTTTAGTTTCTATCATTTTATTCTTAACATGAGTTTGTTTCTTTTCTCTTTGTATTCTTCGTAGAAAAGCATAATAAATAATTTGTGTAAAGTATGCAAATGGATTACTAGATTTCTCTGGATTAAAGTTTTTTACATATTGTAAACAGTTTTCAATACCATCAGATACCATCTCTTCTCTATATGTATAGTTTATAAAGTTAGGTCTGTATGCTAGATGATTCGCAATCTTTAAAAAACACTCACCAATATAATCAGTAACAGGTGGTATGTGTTCCTCATCTGGCCAAGTTTTTCTCCAATCAATCATTGCTTGAAGAAATTTCTTATTATCTACGTAATGTGGTTTCTTTGGTTTTTTTACCATAATAGCTCCTTAGATATACTATTATATAATATATACTAAGTTGTAATAATTGTCAATGTACTTATCGCATATCTTTTTTTGAAAAGGGGATTGACAGAAGGCAATATCGTCTATATACTCAACTATGTTGAGGTTCAATGAATAGATTTACTTTGTGTTTCTAGTTCATCTAGAAGTTCATCATATACATCATCATCAGATATTTCTTCTAAAGTTTCTTCGTTATTACCTTTCCAATCTTCTATTCTTCTTAGAACGTATTCATAATATCTAGAAAGTCCTGGCGATGCTACAGCCGTTGTTACGACTGTCGATTTTGACAAAGTAAAATAACTTTGCTCTGTGTATGGTTGTATCCATCGGCTCAAGTTTAAAGAATCAAGTTCTCCACTTTTTGTCATTTCTGGAAAGACTGACATCAAAAGAGGATTTTCTATTTCAATGTCTGATTCGTTTTCAGAAGTTAAAGTCGCAATAATATCTTCGCCATTAGATAGTTTAATAACTTTATAGGTTGTATCATTCATTTTAATTTTACCTTACTAATGTCGTAATCGAATTGTTCTTCGTTGTAAATATTTAGTCTTTCTGTGAAGTGGTTAAGAGTAAAGTTCCTTCTTTCATTATAGCTAATATCATCTGCAATGTCATATATTAAAACGGAATCTTTACTTGATGATGTACGCAAACCTCTCCCGATTGATTGCAAGACTCTAATCTTTGATTTACTTGGACTTGCGAGCACGATGTTGTTAATATTACGAATGTTAATACCAGTACTAAAAGTGCCGTAGGATGCAATAGTAGTAGAGTTGGTATGTTTTTCAACCAATCCACGAATAGCTTCCCTTTCACTTGTATCAACACCACCATATACAAAATAAATGTTATCATTTTTATTCCCCTTTGATTTGTCATATAAAAGTTTTCCATGTTTTTCTACAAATTGAAAGAGACATAAAGTATTACCCCTAAGATGCCGTAATAGATTAAGTAAGAAATCATTTCGTTTTTCGTTAGTGACAAGATATTCCATTTCTTCAGCATAGCTCATTTTTTCCCTTATATTAGGATGTTTCAATATAATACATTTTATTTTTAGATTTGCGAGTGTATTTTTGTCTATAAGTTCTTTTGTAGTGACAACTTTTTCAACTGCACCAAATAGACCCTCTAGTACTAATTGATGCGTCTGTGTACCGTCTAAAGTCCCTGTAAGACCGAATCTATACTTACAATGGTGCATCTTAGTCATTATACCAGTAAGTGATTTTGCCTTAAACATATGGGCTTCGTCACCGATTACACACCCAAACTGATCAAAATATTTTCTTGGCATTTTATAGAGAGATTGCCACGTAGATATAACTACATCCTTTTCTACTTTTGTAGTATAACCTTGATATACCTTCTGACAATATGTACCAGAACTCCAACCATAATCTTCAAAGTCTGTGTACATCTGTTCTACTAAAGAAGTAGTAGGAACAAGTATTAATGTCTTTAGTTCCTTCATCTGGTAATAACGAACCAGAGAATATATTATTAGTGACTTACCACTAGCAGTAGGAGAAACAAGAAGAGCCCTATCTCTGGCAAGTGCATGAGCGACAGCCGAAATCTGATAGTCTCTAATTTTGAGAGACTTTCCTTGCGATTTCGGTTTGAGGGATTTGATAAATCCTCCAGCACTCTTACCATCCAAATGTTTGTCATTTTCTACTCCTTCTTCTATTATATATGGGATTGCATTACTTACACAAAATTTCTTGATATAAGGTAATAGTCCTAAATATATTTCTCCTGTTGCTGGAGAAAATAATCGTATCTTACCATCCCACATACGGTTTTTAAATTGAGGCATAAACTTTGCGCCAGGAACTTCAAAGGTAAAAAACTCTGATAATTCTTGACGTTCCGAATCAGTTAGTTCACTAAGAATTATGTATACTTCATTCTTTTTTGATATATGCATTACGGAGGCCCTAATACCCAACCCACTATAGATTTTCTAACACCAGTTTTTACTGGTCTTACTCTGTGCCACATATGAGAGGGAAATATTACAGTGTTGTGTTTTTTGGACAAGTCAAACGTATCGTATCGTTTCTTTTCAAATGGGTTTCTTGTTTCAATGTCAAATTCACCACCTTCAAAATCTTGATTCAGAAGAGTAGAAAAAGATACTTTTCTAACCAATCCGTTAGGATATGGATTGTCAAGAATATCTCTATGCCAACCATATTCACCACCAACACTATACTCAGAATATTGTAATGGTTCTATATCAGTCAGCTGAATTGTTGTTGACTCATTAATAATATTAAAGAGTTCTTTACAGGTTTCAGCATCTTTAATAAAAAATACCTTTGAGTTTCTTTTTACATTACCACTTTTTTCAATAATAACACCATCTTCAAGTGTATCAGGAACAGAAAAACTTTTATCAATGTTGATATAATTAATCATATTACATCATACCAGCTTCAAATTTCTTCCAATTTATGGCATGACTTACATCCCATCCACGATTATCTATTGACTTAATTATACCTTCAATAAATTTTATAACAGTTTCTAGATAACTAATCTTTGCACCAAGTTCTATAACCTCATCATCAGAGTTTATGTACATTGCAAGATCAGTTTTAAGTACTTTGAGGTCAAATGGTTTAGATGCATATATTTTTGCATCTGATTTTCCACCATAGTATTCCCACTTGGCTCTATAAAGTTTTTGATAGTCACCTTTATTTTTGACAAGTAAAAGCTCGAACCTTGTTTTATAGTCTAACCATTTTGATTTGATTTCTTGGTTGCGAAAGGATTCCTGATCTAAATGTTCTTGATCAGTGATAGGTAGGTCTTTGTATGCTTCTTTCTTCAATTCTTCTAAATTCATAATGTACTTTCATAAAAAAATGAGCAGAGAATGATAATCTTCCCTTATTATATATTGACCCTGATGAGGCTTGCCGAGTTGTCACCAGTGATTAAGTCTAAGAATTTGATTTTGTTAAAGTATATCAAATTCTCTGCTCAGTAATATATAGTCATTTTAAATTATACAATTGGTTCAATTTCATAAATTTGATATGCAAAATCAACTGTTGCTGTTAGGTATTCTACATCAGTAGCACCTTGATTGTAATCTAATGCGCTCATTGCAATAGGATATAAATCTCTAAAAAATACGTTTACTATTGGATTATTTTTATTTGATAAGACAGTAAGTGTTGCATCAGAAAATAATGCGTTTACACCAGTTGTTTTAGATACCTCTCCTATTTCACCATCACTTCCTAATCTTGCTGTTGGAGTATTAGAAGTATTAGACCTAAATTCACTAAACTGTGTTCTATTTTTAGGAAAACCAATAGCAGTCATCCACTCATGAATACTTAAAAAATTTTCTAGATATTCATCAACTATGTAAGTTATCGATAGGTTATCATAAGTAAGTTGATCACCCATCATAGGAATAGATTTAAAGGGTGTAGGAACTAAAACATCAGATAATGCAATAGCAGGAATAGTGGCTGCAGTTGAAAAGAACTGCACCTTTGGTAACTGGTGGATTCCAAAACTAAACTGAGTTGGACTTGCGTAATCTAATTTATCTGGTTGTCTGGTTACTGATGTCATAATACTATTTATAACAAAAAAAAGGGGGAGCAAAAGCTCCCCCAAGTTTATAGTCAAGTTTCTTATATTACATAAGGTTATTAACTTTAACACGCCTGTAGTAGGAGTTCGTGTTTGCATCAAGAGATGCGTCAGAGTTAAGACCAGAAGCAGGGAAACCGTCTGCAGCCGCACCAGCAGCAGCAAATGGGTTTGCAGCCATTCCGTAACGTGTCTTAAAACCGATTTTTGGTTGAAATGTGTTTTCACCAACTGCACGAACCATTTGTAATGGAACATATGGGCAGTAGAAGAAACCAGCATCATAAGGTGAAGTACCTTTATATCCAGCAACATAGTACTGATTAGCAGCTACGTTTGCAGAATATGGGTCTACATACACTTTATAACGACCATTCATCACACCAGCAAATGTGGTAGATGTATCGTCTACGTTTAAGTTGTTGTTAAGAGCAGGAGTGTAATCAAGAACACCAGCCATCTGAAGTGCAGAAGCAACGTCAGCGGAACAGATGATCATGTTACCTTTACCACGACGAGTCTGTTGACCAATCGCATTAGCATCACGCTCTATTTGAAACATCAAACCTTTAAACTTCTCAACTGACCAACGACCATTAGAGTCGGTGTCAAGATCGAAAGTTCCAGATGTTGTTGTGTTAACTTGAGCACCAGGCACCGCCGTGATGTAAAGTGAACGAACAACTTCACGGTTGATTTCAGCAAGAATTTCAGTTGACAACATATTTGCCAATTCTGTTTCTGCGTCTAAACCATGAATTGCTTTAAGGTCTTGAGCAAGTTCCATTGTGTACTCAGCTTTTAATGCACGAGAAACAGCAGTAACTGTTGTTTTCTCGATACTGAATGCCATCTCTGCAAAAGAGTTTGCAGCAGCATCACCAAGTGCCTCACCTTGAGCGGTAGTCATACCAGTTGGAGATAAGTAAATTCCAGCTGGACTATCGTTCAATAGTTTTGGGTTAGAACCTGTCATTGCAGATGATGTTAAATCACCAGCAGCGTCATCGTTGGAAAGTCCTGTATCAGGCTCATCAACCAACAATTCTGCACCGTCTGAAGATGCAGCTTTAGCACGCATTGCAAAGATTAGTCCAGTTGGGCCAGTCATTGGTTGCACACCGCATACGTCATAAGCAATAAGGTTAGGCATTGCACGGCGAACGAGTGAGATCAAAATTGGATCCCAATTTGAAATCTGTCCACCAGTGGAGTTAGTAGGAGCAGCTTCTGAAAGAAAATTTTGATCTTCCCTCATAGCTTTCTCTTGGTTCTCTAGGATGAGAGTAGTAACAGCACGCTTATAAGAATCATCAATCTTATTTAGATCAGGATGTTCTAGGACTGGCTGCCACTTTTCTTGTAGATGTTCTGTTTGAAACATTTGTTTCTCCTTTATTATTTACATCTTTTAATTATATTAACTTATGCACTCGCCTTTTGATCACGACTGATAGCAGACATATACTTATGCATAGTATCTGTCGTATCAATGTCCTGTGCGGTGCCACCATCTTCATCATCTATTGCTCTTGTGCCTGCAGCAGGTTTGACTTTAGGAAAGTAACTTTCCTTTAGAGTGGAGAGTTTTTCATGGAAAGACTCCTCATCTGTAAAGTCAACATCTTCTACAAGACCTTTGAACTTCTCAATCTCTGTTTGAGCTAAGTCTTCTGAAACTTCAGAAATAACTTGCTCACGAACTAATAGAGAATTATTTTCAGTCATTTCAACATTCTTCTGAATTGACTCATTTAATTTATCTTCTAGTTCTGCAATTTTTTCAGATTGTGCTTCCAAAACGTCATACTTTTCGTCTGGAACGTCAATATAGTGATCTTCAAACAACTGTTTCAGTCCAGAGATAAAGTCTTCTGCAATTTCGCCTTTAAGTCCACGCTCTATTGCCAACTCGTTCTCTTTTGTCCATTCCTCTACAACATAGTTGAGATATGTATCAACCTTCTCAGTTAACTCTTCTTTGAAGGTTTCCATTTCTGTTTCTTTCTCACTTTTAACTTCTTCATGTATACGATCAATCTCTGAACGTAACTTTGACTTAATTGCAGCTTCAAAAACTGTCCCTGCTTTAGTCTTAAAATCTTCAGAAAGGTCTTCTCCACTCATAAGAGCATCAACGTCTTCTTTAACGTCAAGGTCTTTGATACGAGCATCGATTTCTTCTTTCTTTTCTGGAGAAATTTCTTCTTCCATATCATCTTCTTCACCGTGCATTGCTTCATACGCAGCTTTAAGATCAACGGCAGACATATTCTCCATCTTTTTATGCATTGCAGACTTTAACATTTCTTTAGTCATACGAGCTTCTTCCAACTCTTCACCTTCTTCTGGAACGTGACTAGCAGCAAGTTTTTCTGGTTTCTGTGGTGAGCCTTCGCCTTTTTGTTGGGCATCACCAGAAACTTCTTTTGCTTTTGCAGCAACTTTTTTAGCTGGTGCATCTTTCTGTTCTGGGTCAACAACAGGTTTTCCTGTGTCTTCCGCATCGTTTTTCATCTTAGACTTTTCAGCAGGAGCAGCACCCTGTTTAGTAGGGTCTTCAGCTTCTTCAAGCTCTGCCAGAACCTCTGCTTCAAGTTCTTCAATTGTTTGGTCTAATTCGGACATCGGGTGTCTCCTTACTTGTTTTGTAATTAATATTTATAAATTATAACATTTTGAGGAATTTTGCAAACTCCAGTGCTTCCACTGAAGCTTGTCTCTGATGTTTCTTAACATCAAATTTCTTTTTCATATCTTGCAATTCTGCTTCAATAAGTGATCCATTATTCCAAACCCACTCTTTTCCCTCCATAATACCTTCTACGAAAGCATTAGGAGCAGATGGGTCTGCTACGATGTCTGCAGCTGTTGCGAGATAAAAATCATCTCTTACATAATTAGCTCCGCCTTTTGATTCCAAACTTCCCATACCTCTAGAAGAAACACCTAGTTTTGCACCCTCATCCATTAAATTTTTAACTATCTTACCCATAGGTGTTTCCATTATTTTAGCTTCGCCAATAAAATTTTTTCCGTCAGGCTTTAACGATGTAATCATGTGTGACACTCGTTCCAAATTGACCGTTGGCCCATCTGGATGTCCAAGTTCCCCAAACGCCCGATTTTCTTCAATAAAATTCTTACTATATTTATTAACTTCCTTTTGTAGTACATCCATAGGATATACTCTACCATTGCGGTTCTTTATGTCAGCTTGCATAAAAATACCACGAATCTTGTAATTCTTTTTACCATCTTCCTTTTCTTCGCAGATGTATTCTACTTCTTCTACAGCTTCTGAAAATAGTTTCATTATTCTATCCTTACGATGTATAGTTTTCGTCTTTTTTAAATTCAATAATAATCGTTCCAGATGTACCAAAACAACTAGCTTCATGATCACCTGATGTTGCAGCTGTATTTGTAGCAGCAGATTTAATTGCTCCAGCAGTACCATCATAGTGTCCTGTACCAGCACACCTAAACTGAGTAGAATCTTGTGAATTGTTTGCAGCTGCACCCACTTCTATGATTTCTACATGACCAGTATCATCGTCTGCTGTACCCTCTACTAATGACCACCAAATACGATTGAGATGTAGTTTTGCACCGTTTGCGTGTCCAGCTAATGCACTTGCATCTAGAATAGCATTATTTGCAGTTGTATCATCTTCGATATCAACCAAGATTGTGACAAATCCGCCTGCGCCTGGATTATTTACAGGTGTGTCTCTTAGTGTTCGTGTTGCAAAAGCCATTCTTTAACTCCTTAAATTGATAACATTTCTTTCTCAAAATAATTCATAAGTTCCTTTTCGGAAACTTTAAATTTTTTTGATACTTCTTTTATACTTTTTTCAAAACTATTTAGGAAATCTGAAGGTTTAGAATCCATTTTTTGAAATATTTGGTCAATAGCACCCCTCATCTTAGGAGAAAGTTTCTTATACTCCTTAGATTTCTTATGCTCATCCTTCTCAATTACGGATGTATATACTCCACTAAACGTCCTAGTCATCACTTTCCTCTGTTTCTACTGACATAGTTTTAACAAAAGTGTTTGCTAAATCTTTTCTTCTAAGTTCTAAAGCATCACCTACTTTAGCACCTACTGTAGTTTTAAATACTTCTTCTGCGCCTATGTTATTTCCATCAACAATTGCGTCTACAAATTCTCTACTCATAATTAATTTCCTTCTTTTTCTGGTTCTTCATAATCTGGCATCTGGTCTGGAGTAACAACACCACCAGCTCCATCTTGTGGATACCTTGTAATTCCATCTCCACCATCTGGTAAACTTATTCCACCATCCATTGGATCAATGTCAATTTCTTTTCTTATCTGATCATTCATTTCTGCAATTTCTGCATCATTCATACGTAAAACTTTCTTTAATACAAACTCTTTACTAAAGAATGTACCAATATATGATTGTATAGAATCTAGTGTTTGTATACGATCATTAAGTAACTCTGCATCTTTAAGTTCTGCAAAGTGACCATCCTGTAGAAAATCATACTGAATGTGTTCTTGCATCATATCCCAATCTTCTGGGGCAATAATACCCTTTAATAAAAGTTGAGTTTTAAGTATATCTGTAAATAACGGAGTGAACTTCTTACGAATACGTTGCACAAACTTAGTAAATTTAAGTTCATCTCTTGTAATCTCTGAAGCTCTTCCTAATGAAAATCCTGCTTCTGAATCCATACGAGAGATAGGAACATTCAAAGACTTATAAAGTTTCTTTTGAAAGTATTGAATATCATCAATCTCACCAAGATTAGAACCGCCGGGCAATGTTGTAATTTCTGTTCCTCTACCACCTTCTCTTCGTGGGAGCCAGAAATCTTCTAACATTGACATATGATTACGATCATCACGGATTTCACCAGTAGATGCATCATACACCAATTTGTTACGATAACGATTCATAACATCTTTGAGATATTGTTCTGCTTTAATTTTTGGTAGATTACCAACGTCAATATAAAAGATACGTCTTTCTGGTGCTCGTGATATACGATAGATAACAAGAGCATCTTCAATCATACGTAACTGATTGACAGGCTTAATTGCTTTATTTAAGTAAGATAGAACTCTACCAGAATTACCATCTATAATACCAGATGGACAATATGCGATTGCATCAGCTGATATTTTTAAACCAGAAGGGCCTCCACCTGTACCGTCAGTCCCAGATGAAGCAAGACCTTTTTCGTTATAGATATAAAAATCATCAATACGTTCTGCAATTTCAACACTAGAAGTACTTTTATCTAGTTTTGTTTTAACTTGTCTAACTTTTCTTATTTTTGTTGGATCAATATATCTGAGTTCTATAATTCCCTGTTTGGTATTTTTAGTGTCAATGATTTTATGAAAAAACATCTTACCATCAACATACCACCTACGAAAAATATCATGACCCTTCTGTTCAAAATGAAGAAGTCGTAATACTTCAGAAAATTCTTCTCTTATTCTTCTTTTTATTTTTTCTGGATAAGGTAAACGATCAAGAGTAATTTGTACTGCTTGATCACTCTCATTGGAAACAATACCTTCGTTTACAATGTCTTCAATGGCGGTATCACACTCTGGTTGTTGTGCAATATCACGAT
>Ga0209425_10002034_pt1 | contig 22977 bp, 16 predicted proteins | sample COG_05_FD_184749 | JGI IMG/M metagenome (GOLD analysis project Ga0209425, IMG submission 184749) | Pelagic Microbial community sample from North Sea - COGITO 998_met_05 (SPAdes) (version 2) | ecosystem: Environmental > Aquatic > Marine > Neritic zone/Coastal water | place: Helgoland, sampling...
AGGTAAGACTGCATTAGCAGGTAACCTCGCACAGCGTATTGTGGCGGGTGAAGTGCCTAGCCATCTTTTGGATAAAACACTTTATGAATTGGATCTTGGTGCGTTATTAGCGGGTACAAAATACCGCGGTGATTTTGAGAAGCGTTTTAAAAAAGTGTTAAACCAACTCAAGCTTGAGTGCGGTGCGATTTTGTTTATTGATGAGATACACACTATCATTGGTGCTGGATCAACTAACTCTGGCGCGATTGATGTTTCTAACTTGTTAAAGCCAATGCTGGCTTCTGGCGAGCTTGCGTGCGTGGGTTCTACTACGCAACAAGAATACCGTACCATTTTTGAGAAAGATAAAGCGCTGGTAAGGCGTTTCCAGAAAATTGATGTGTGTGAACCAAGTGTTGAGGATACCGTTGAGATTTTGAAAGGCTTGCAAAGTCGTTTCGCTGATCATCACGGTGTGGATTATACTGAAGAGGCGCTTGTTGCTGCTGCAAAATTATCGTCTCGATTCATAACTGATAGACAATTACCAGACAAAGCAATTGACGTTATTGATGAAGCGGGGGCTTACCTACATCTATGTGAAACTGATAATCCGAAGACCTTAATAGATGTGGAAGATATAGAGCGTGTGATCGCTAAAATTGCTCGCATTCCGGAGCGCACTGTTTCCTCTTCAGACCGCGAATCGTTACGATTGATCGAGCGGAATCTTAAGATGTTAGTGTACGGGCAAGATGAAGCAATTGAATCGTTAACGGCAGCGGTTAAATTATCACGCTCGGGTCTTCGTGAAGATCACAAGCCTGTAGGTTCATTTTTATTTTCAGGTCCAACGGGTGTGGGTAAAACAGAAGTCACAAAGCAGTTGGCCACGTGCCTTGGCGTGCAATTGATCCGTTTTGACATGTCAGAATACATGGAGCAGCATACGGTATCGCGTTTGATTGGCGCGCCTCCAGGTTACGTTGGTTTTGATCAAGGTGGCTTGTTAACAGAAGCAGTCACTAAATCACCATACGCTGTTGTTTTGCTTGATGAGATTGAAAAAGCCCATCCTGATATTAATAACTTGTTATTGCAAATTATGGATAATGGCACGTTGACAGATACGAATGGCCGTGTTGCTGATTTTCGTCATACGATTTTAATTATGACGACGAATGCTGGAGCGCAAACGTTTAGTGCTTCGAGCATTGGTTTTAGTGAGCAGGATAATACAACGGATGCATTAAAAGTGATTAAGCGCGCATTTAGTCCTGAGTTTAGAAATCGCCTTGATGCTATTATTCAATTCAAACCTTTAAACAATGATACGATCCATCATGTGGTTGATAAGTTTATTTTAGAACTTGAGCATCAACTGCAAGAAAAAGGTGTGACATTGGAGATATCACCTGAAGCGGTTCAGTGGTTATCAACGAATGGGTATGATGAGCAGATGGGCGCACGTCCTATGGCCCGCCTCATTCAAGAGCATATCAAAAAGCCGTTAGCTGAAGAATTGTTATTTGGACAGTTGGCTTACGGTGGGCACATTGAAATAATAATTGTCGACAATAAAATTCAATTTGAATTTCGAGAAGAGTCAATTAGTGCTTAAAGAAGAGGTGGGGTATACCCACCTTTTTTTGTTATTTCTCCACTAACGTTACTTTTTTATTGGTCCTAATTTAGTCCCGAGATTTCAAACCTGTGTCTTTGTTTGCCTACTCTCGTTCGTGTGGTAAATTAATGACTAGCTCTGGTGTAATTCGGGGAAGATCAGTATGTTAAGTGAGAATAAAGGTAAGTTTTTGTTGTTTGGTGTTGGCGCGGCTTTATTTACTGCTTATGCGGTGAGTAAGTTGGGTAAACGAGAGGACACAACGGTTACTGAAGACGCAGAGTATCTTTTAGAGCAAAAGTCTCCTATCGAGACGGTAGAGGAGTTGCGAAGAAACTACCCGCAGGCTTTGCATTTGCTCGCTGAATCTTACAGAAGGCTTGATGAGGGTGATGCTGTAAATCGAACTCATATTATGGGTAATAGATTGGCTCGAAGAAGTTTAGTGCATATCATTGAAGAACGAGCTGAATTTTTAAGTGCGCAGATTGTGGCTAAGACGCTTAGCGAGGCTGAGTTACTTGATTTTCTGACAGGTGACATTAACCATGTAATGAGTGTTCTTTCGAAGAATGATGGTGGGCCTTGGAGTGAAGCGTTGCGTCTACCAGGCGTAGATCTTGTGAAAATTATTCAGCTAGCGAAAAGTGATGCCCCTGTATTTGAAGTGTTAATGCGTAACGGTTTGAATGAGGAGATTAGTAAGATCTTATCACCTTCAGCAAGACCTGCAACCAATGGTGCAACCACGGGTTTGTTTGCTAAGCCGGGTATTCCAGTAGAGGTAGCTGAAATCGTCGGGCAGAATTTAAGTGCAGTTGAGGGGCAAGTGTTGAGAGCAGTGAATAAGGCTGCGAATGCAGCGGCTGATGCTGAAATTGCTTTTAACGCATCGCCTACTAGCCCTTAAGACGACTCCGGGTTTCACGGGGTCCGTAAAAACAGAAGGCCAGTCATCTGTTTGCATTTCGCAGAGAGTCGAGATTCTTTATTCCCAGATGACAAACAATGCTCATAATAGTAGAATGATCTTCTTTCAATTTTCAGAGATTTCATATCATGTCAGAAGTGCATTCTTGGGTAATTATTAAGTTTGGTGGCAAAAGCGTCGCTGATCGTGCGTGTTGGGACACAATTGCAGGGATTGCCGATAAACACCTTAAACAGGGTAAAAAACCGGTCATTGTTTGCTCTGCATTAACACGAATCTCTGATAAGCTTGAGACATTGCTCGATGATGCTGTCATAGGCTCATATGACGCAATCCTAGATGAGATTCGCTTTGATCACTATTCGCTAGGGAAATCCTTAGGTCTCGATACAGCCCAATTACTGCAGCCAGATTTTGATGAGTTAAAACAGTTGGTCACGGGTGTTTCCTTGGTTAAAGAAGCCAGTGCGCGTGTGCGCGCTCAGGTGATGGCCTTCGGCGAGTTGATGCTGACCAAGTTAGGGGCGGCATATCTTCAATCTCAGTCAGTGCGCATAGCCTGGAAAGATTCGCGTCAATTTCTGGTATCCCGTGAAGATGGTAATGTTGATCCAGAGTCCAATTACACTAAAGCCAAGTGCGACTATGAGAAGGATGAAAGGCTCATTCAAGCATTGGCCTCTGAAGAAGTGGATGTCTTGATTTTGCAGGGCTTTATTGCTTCGAACCCGCGTGGTGAAACCGTGCTATTAGGTCGAGGGGGATCTGATACCTCTGCGGCTTACTTCGCTGCAAAATTGGCTGCAACGAGATGTGAGATCTGGACAGATGTCCCGGGAATTTATACGGCTAATCCTCACCTTATTCCAACAGCAAGGCGCATCAAAACATTAGCCTATGATGAAGCACAAGAGATTGCCTCGTTGGGTGGTAAGGTATTGCATCCGCATTCCATCTTCCCGGTACAGCAAAAGAAAATTCCACTCTACGTTGGCTACACCTTAAGTCCTGAGCGTGAGGGCACGTTGATTTCAGATGATGGGCGTTATGCGAATGTGCCTATTAAGGCTATTTTAACGAAGTATGAAATACTGCTTATTTCCATTGATGCTGTAAGTATGTGGCAACAAGTCGGATTTTTATCAGACATTTTTGAGTGCTTCAAAAAACACGGGCTGTCTGTGGATTTGATTTCAACTTCAGAATCCAACGTCACTGTTTCTTTGGACTTCAAAGCGCACCGTCAAGACTCGCGTGCGATCGATGCCTTGCTTGAGGATTTGAATAAATTTTCTAACGCAGGTGTTATTGGGCCTTGTGCGCAAGTGAGCCTGGTGGGGCATAATATTCGAAGCATCATCCATCAGCTAGGTGAGGTCTTTGAGGTCTTTGAAGAGCAAAAGGTGTATTTAATCTCCCAAGCAGCGAATGATTTAAACCTCACATTTGTTGTTGATGAGGCACAAGCCGAGCGATTGGCTGTGAAGTTGCATGCACTCTTGATTGAAGGGCAGTTAGGCACTGACTACATGGATAAGAGCTGGCAGGAAGAATTTGATAAGCAAGAGGAGGCTCAGCCTGTCTCGCATTGGTGGCATTCTAAGAAAGAAGCCTTAACCGCGTTGGCTGGCGATTCATCGCCTGTTTATGTTTACGATATTAAGACGGTGCAATCGTCAGTTGATCGATTGCTAGGATTGAAATCTGTCGATCAAATATTTTATGCGATGAAGGCGAATAATCAAGAAGATGTGTTGCGCTGCCTTTTTAATGCGGGCATTGGGTTTGAGTGTGTTTCTGAGGGCGAGCTATCGCTAATCCTCTCATTATTTCCTGAGATTGATCCGGCGCGCATCATGTTCACGCCAAATTTTGCTTGGCGTGATGAGTATGCGTTTGCCTTGTCAAAAAATGTGGTGATTAACTTAGATAACTTACACCCGTTAACACATTGGCCGGAACTGTTTAAAAATCGCGATGTGTTTTTGCGCATTGATTCAGGTGAGGGTGCGGGCCATCATAAATACGTTTGCACTGCAGGTTCAGAATCGAAGTTCGGTATTTCTCCATTACAGTTTGATGAGTTGTTTGCAGCATTGGACTTTTCGGGAGCGAATGTTGTCGGATTACACTGTCACTCAGGCAGTGGCATTTTAGAGCCCGGCATCTGGGGACGTGTTGCAGAATTCTTAAGTGATCTTATTGTGAAGTTTCCGAAGGTTAAAACCCTAGATTTAGGCGGCGGTTTAGGTGTTGTTGAAAAACCAGGTCAAAAACCGTTGAACTTGAAGGCGTTAGATGACTTGCTCTTGTCGTTCAAAGTCTCGCATCCTGATATTGCACTTTGGCTAGAGCCAGGCCGTTATTTGGTGGCCTCAGCGGGTGTGTTGCTCACAACTGTGACGCAAATCAAGCAAAAAGGGCAAATGCACTTTATTGGTATCAATACCGGTATGAATTCGTTAATCCGACCAGCGCTATACGGTTCGTATCATGAAATCATTAATTTAACGCGTCTGGATGAGCCTTTGGCGGTGACAGCGAATATTGTGGGGCCAATCTGCGAATCCAGTGACACTCTGGGCTACTCTCGTAAGATGCCGTTAACACAGGAGGGGGACGTTATTCTGATTGGCACAGCGGGCGCTTATGGCCGCGTTATGGCGACACAGTATAATCTTCGAAAACCCGCCGCTGAGCACACGGTTATTAATGATGACATCTCTATGAAGGTATAGTAACCTTGAATAAGGATGAACATATCTTCAACATTGGACGAAATGCTTTTCACCCCTATCAAGGCTTTGCGCTTGCGTTACCTGCCGCCCTTGATGTTGTATTTCGCCTATGGCGCATCCACTTTCTCCGGCATTGCCGAAAGCTTCTTCGTTAAAGAGCATCTGAATCTCTCAGCCGAAAGTCTCATCATGTTGGGGGTTTGGCTGACATTGCCTTGGACGACCAAAATGATATTTGGTCAATTTGTCGATTCGGTGCCGTTTTGCCGTTCCATTCGAAAGTCCTATATTTATTTTGCCGCCTTCTTGATGGTTATCGGCAGCGTGTTACTGGCAGGTTTGGCAGGCGAGTGGCGATTTGTCATGGCGATGGGGCATGCTAATGGTATTTATATCGCATCCAGTCTGATCATGGTGATTGGTGTTGTTATTCAAGATGTGGTGGCGGATGCGATGTCGGTTGAAGTCGTTCCAACCGAAGGCCGTTCAAGAAAAGAGGTTGATAAAGAGTTGGCGATGGTGCAATTGCTGGGCCGCTTATCGCTTAATGTTGCAATGTTTATAGTGATTGGTTTGGGTGGTTGGTTGGCGCATCATTTGTCTTATCAAACCATGTTTTTACTGACCTTGATTATTCCCGTTATTTCCATTTCAGGTTCCTTGTTTATTAAGATTAATCCGCAACCGGTGAAGCCTGTCAATTGGACTATTTTAGGCTGGGCTTTTGTCTATTTGCTTTTTTTAATCGTGATGGCGGCAAGTCAAATGCCATACCACCAAGAGATTATTTTTGTTGTCAGCTTGGCTGTCGTTATTTATTTATTGAAAACAGTCGCGCGAGGTCTTCCTGAAGCAACGATAAAAAGTTTAATTTGTGCGGCCATTGTGATTTTTGTTTTTCGCGCAATGCCCTCAGTTGGGCCAGGATTGTCATGGTGGGAAATTGACGTATTAGGTTTTAGTAAAGCGTTTTTTGGTGTGTTGGGCCAGATAGGAACGGGGCTCGCAGTATTGGGTATGTGGTTTTTCGCCAAGCAAATTACGCAAAAGCCTATCGGTGTTGTATTAGTCACTTTGACAATTATTTTATTTCTATTAAGTTTGCCGGTGATTGGCTTGTATTATGGGTTGCACATTTGGACTGAAGAAATGTTCGGTTTTGGTGCGCGCACCATTGCAATTATTGATACGGCTTTAGCCTCTCCATTTGCACAACTCAGCATGATTCCAATGCTCACGTTGATCGCGGTCAATGCGCCTAAAGGGAATGTGGCGACGTGGTTTGCGTTGATGGCTTCACTGATGAATTTAGCGCTGACAACGGGCGGTTTGGTGAGCAAGCAATTGAACAAAATTTGGGTTGTGAGCCGTGAGGTGTTAGATGCTTCAGGTCACGTTATTGTGAACGCAGATTACAGTCAATTGGGTGTTTTGCTCTGGATTACGACGATAGCAGGCTTGGTTTTGCCGATTCTAGCGGTTTACCTTCTATTGCCCGAAGATATCCGGAGAAAGCAGGTTAAAACATAAGCAATATTTGTTAAAATGCTAATTATTATTGCGATTTAGACCATGCTAACCCATAATATTTGAGAAATTCGCCAATATTTTAGGAGAAAATAAAAATCATGTCTGATATCGATAATAAAATGATTGTGGAGAAAAAAGTAAAGTTTTCAGAGTCCATGTTGTGGGATCTACAGCGCAAATATTTTGCTGAAGAAGGTGTTAACGCTTGGGCCGGTAGTGTGCCATTTTACATTACCAGCAACCTCTTTATTGCTAACAGCTATGCTGAAGTGTTTATTCGCTATGTGCAAGACTGCAAGAACAGAGGTAAGGTTTTAAAAGATAAACCATTCTATATTTTTGAGCTTGGAACAGGTTCTGGTCGATTCAGTTATTATTGCGCAAGACAAATTTTCACCCTACAAAAAGAGTTGGGTTTAGAAGACATAGAAATTATTTATGTCATGACTGACTTCACTGATTCTAACGTCAAGTTTTGGCGTACACAACGCGAACTACAACCGTTAGTTGAGGCTGGTAAGGTTGATTTCGCTATTTTTGATTTAGAAAACTCAGAAACATTAGAGATGATTAATTCAGGCGTTGTGCTTGATGGCTCTGATGATAACAATCCTATTTCTGTTTTTGGCAACTACATTTTCGACACAGTGACGCAAGATGTTTTCCGTGTTGAGAAGGGTGAGGTTCTAGAGTCACGCATCAGTCTTGTTGCGGACAAAACGAACGTTGAAAACAAGCGACCTAAGAAGCTTGAAGATCTTGATATGCTTCACACATATTACAATATCACTTCAGGTTATTACGAAGATGAGATTCTCAATGAAATGCTGAGAGGCTATAAGAAAGACCTGAACGAAGGAACCTTCTTAATGCCGCTAGGTGGTTTCCGTTGTTTGAAGAATTTATTTAAAATATCAAACAACAAATGTTTGTTGATCAGTACTGATAAATCGTACGCGCGTTTAGATGAAATTGAAGGGCGCGGTGATCCTGCGTTAGTTTGTCATGGCAGTTTCTCTATGACCGTTAACTTCCACGCGTTAGGCGAATACTTCCGTCTAAGCGGCGGTTCTGTCAGACACCAAAAAATTCGTGAAAGCATTAAAACCTCTTGTTTTGTCTTGGGTGATGATTTTGATGACTTGCCTGAAACATCGTCTGCGATTAAATACCATGTTGATACCTGCGGACCGGGTGACTTCTTTATTTACCACCGTTTCTTGGTTGATAATAAAGAGCAGGCGCACCTAACCGCATTAGTCGCGCATTTGAATGTATCGCTTTGGGACCCACATTTCTTCAAGTTAATGATTGATCGTATTATTGAAGTGTCTAAAACAGCTGAGAAAATTGAACTCCAAGGTTTGTTAGATGGCACTAAAGAAGTGATTGATAACATTTACTTGATGCCTGGCGCGCATGATACTTACTTTGATGTTGGTTTGTTGCATCATGCTGTTGATCAGCCGTTAAAAGCAATTGAATATTATGAGCAGTCACGTGAATACTTCGGCGAAAACTTTTCACTGCTTTATAACATGGCGTTATGTCAATACGCTGCTGGTAATAACGATAAGGCTCGTGAGTTGTTTGAGCAAGCTAAAACGATGAACCCTGATTCAACGGATGTTGATGAGTGGATGAAGCGTTTAGATGGTGGTTCTGATGATTCATCAGGTGAGCAAGGTTCTGATACCTTGAATGAATTAGAGTAATATTTGGAGTGGATCCCGGCGCATAGGCCGGGATGACGAGGTCTGCGTCTCCCCGGAAATGCGTAGCATTATCCGGGGTCCATTATGATAGGTGAAGGTTTATGCGTCGTCTTCTTCTTTAACCCAGCCTTCTAAAACACCAATGATCTTCGTTGCTTGATCTTTGCTTGAGATATTAAATTTAGACTTGGCTTGATATTGACCGTTACGTTTCTGATAACGTCTAATGCTGTATTTAACAGGGCCGAATTCATCTTTGTTACGATCTAGATCCTGGTACTTATACATCAACGTCGCCCAAGCGCCTTTTGTTAGCACAACCTTGTCTAGTTGCTTAACGGTCATTTTATCGTCTTCAAGATACTCAATTGTGAGTTCGTCTACTGTTTCAGCCATTTTCATTCCTTAATGTTAATGATTTGTGCTTATTGTACCCGAGTTTTGATTGTTAGCAAAATAGTGCTATTAATGCTCTAACCAGGAAGTAATCCATCTTGCTGATTTTTCCAGAGCATTGCGAAATGTCCTTCAGCGCTCAGTAGTGATTGCATTGAACCGTCCTCAATAATAACGCCGTTTTCAAAGACAAGGATTCTATCCATGTTGGCTAGCGTAGAGAGCCTGTGTGCAACGACAAGCGTTGTTCTATCGACCATTAAATCGGCTAAGCTTTCTTGGATTAATTTCTCTGTCACAGAATCAAGTGCTGATGTGGCTTCGTCTAGCACAAGGATAGGCGCTGCTTTCAGTATCGCGCGAGCAATGGCTATCCGCTGACGTTGTCCGCCTGAAAGCTTGATGCCACGTTCACCGACTAAGGTGTCATAGCCTTCGTCTAGGTGGGCGATAAACTCATCGCAATGAGCGAGCTTTGATGCCGTGACAATTTCTTCATCGGTTGCATCTAATCGACCGTAACGAATATTGTCCTTTAAGCTGCGATGAAACAAAGAGGGGTCTTGTGGGATCATTGATATGGCGCGTCGCAATGAGTGTTGCGTCACGTCTTGAATGTTTTTTCCGTCAATGGTGATGGCACCGCTTTTGATGTCATAAAACCTCAACAATAAATTTACAAATGTGGATTTGCCTGCGCCGGAGAATCCCACGAGTCCGATTTTTTCACCTGGTTTTATAGTGACGTTAAGCCCGCTAAAGACTTCGCTTTCGGTTTTATATCCGAATCCGACATTATTGAATTCAATTAATCCGGAGGTTGTTTCAAGTGTTGAAGCACCTGGTTTGTCAGTAACGTCATGATCCTTCGAGACAAGGCTCAATGCTGCTGATATGGTGCCTGTTTCACGGATAAAGACGGTGGCTTGAAAGGATAAGAACCAAATAAGCCCAAGCATGTTGAATGAAAGCATCATGACTAAGGTGAAGTCGCCAATCGTTATATGGTCTTGGGACCATGAGTAAACCAGCGTGTAGATCAAGGTGATAATAAACGTGGTGCCAAGTGCGCCTAGTATTATTTTCATTTTTTCTAAATGCCAACCCGAGGCTCTGGATTTTTTCATTTCCTCTTCTTGGTATTCGCCGAGATATCGGCTTTCAAAACGGCTGTGTGAAAATAATCTTACGTTTAACATGTTGGTTACAGCGTCAATAATTTTTCCTGTTAAGGTTGATATTGAATCGGAATGCACAGCGGCTTTTTTGTTGCCCGCAACAAGAAAAAGAAAGGTGATACCTAGGTGGAGGCTCATCCAGGTGAAAGTGATGAGTGCAAATAGAGGGCTTGCAGAAAGCATCATTAACATGCCGATGATGAGGCCTGTGCCAATGGAGATAAAGTTAAAGATGATGATTTCAACAAGGTGCTGAGCGCTGCTCGGCAGGTCAGACATTTTGCTGCCAATGCGTCCTGCAAGTTCGTCAGCGAAAAAATTATGTGAATGCCCTTGGATGTATTCAAATACTGCGTTTCTAATGTTCGCACGGAACTTTGGAAATACATATACCATGAGTATGCCTTGGACCCGCATAGCCACTTCCATGATAAGCCAGAGCACGGTAATGCCGGTGAGTGGCCAGACGAGCGCTGAAAAAATCAGTGACCTATCTTCTGTGAAGCTCGATACCGTGTTAATAATGAGCTTCATAAAAAATGGGAAGACTGCTTCATTGATAGACCAGACCCAAGAGGTGAGAACGATGAGCGCAAAGCTGACACGTTGTTTTTTAACAAAGTGCCACAGAAAGCGCCCCAGATGATTTGGTAGGGACATTGTGAGCTCCGAAGAAGGAAATAAATAAGGGAGCCTGATGTTACAGGGATTCTTTTATGTTTTCAATATGTTTAACAGCCTAGCAGTTAAAGCAGTGCGATTTCTTTTGCGGTTTTGTAATCTTTTTTTCCGCTACCCAGGCGAGGCAGCGCATCCACTTTTTTGTATGCAGAGGGGAGTAGTATGTTTGAAATGCTTTCTGAGAGCAGCTTTTCTTTTAATTCGGTTTCTGAGCAGCTTGCTTCATATAACAAGATGATTTTCTCCCCCCTCTTGTCATCGGGTACGGCAACTGCCATGAGGTGACTGTTAGGTTCAAGCTCTTGTAAAAATGCGAAAATGCTCTCTTCAACAGCCGACAGACTTATCATCTCACCGCCAATTTTAGCAAAGCGAGAATACCGATCAACAATCGTTAAAAACCCATCACCATCTAGGTAGCCTTTGTCACCGGATTTATACCAAGTAATATTATTGTCGTAAATCAACACATCTTCTGTTTTAAGCGCATTGTTGAGGTACCCCTTCATCACTTGCGGCCCACCGATTAAAATTAAGCCGGCTTCATTCTCGGGTAAAGGTGAAAGCGTGCTAGGATCCACGATGCGAAATGCTGTGCCCGGTAAGGGCAAACCCACGGTTCCAACTTTGTTTGACACATGCAGGTGCCAATCGTCTGGGTTGATAATGTCAGGCAGATTTGTGCTGGCAACAGGTGATGTTTCAGTCGCACCGTAACCTTCAAAAACGGGCACATTGAATTTCTTTTGAAAAGCATCTGCAATAACGGACGATAATTTTTCAGCACCGGCAATGACGAATCGCAAAGATGCTAGCATCGGCGGTTTCAAGCGGTTATTGCGTGAGTACAAACCTAGGAATGTTGCAGTTGCGCACATTACGGTAGCCTTGTATCGATAACAGAGCTTGCCAATATTTACAGCATCGGTCGGATCGCTGTGGCAGACAAGAGGGATGCCTTCTATAAGTGGCATAATCGTTGAAACGGTGAGACCAAACGCATGAAATAGAGGGAGTGAGTTAAGCACGGCATCATTCGTTTCAATGTTAAATACACAAGCGATTTGTTTAGCGTTGCTTAAAATGTTGTGGTGACTAAGCATGACACCTTTTGGTGTGCCTTCTGAGCCGCTGCTAAATAAAATTGCTGCTGCGCTATCTTTATCGTGCCTATCAATTACGATGTGTTTTAGAATTGAGTAGGGAAGAGCTTTTGTCACAAGGTATCGCCATGAGAAAACAATTGGGTTTGTTTTCTTCTTTAGGTCTTCAAGATAAATTATGTTTTTGTTTTCTAGTAATCTTGAAACATCAACTTTTTTGCGTTCTAATATTTTACAGAATAACCGTGAAGTTATGATCGTATTAATTTTCGCATTTTCAATTGCATGTGTCAGCGCGCTAGTATCCGCAGTGTAGTTTAGGTTTACCAGTGTTTTTCCTAAGCATAAGACCGCCATGTTCGTTAAGCAGCTTGAACTCATGGTTGGTAATAGTAGCCCGACGTTTGTTTCAGATGAGAGAGGGCGCGCAAGTTGTCGTGACAAGTGATATGTGACAGCGATCGCTTTATCAAAGTTTAATTCTACACCGCTTGAATCTGTGACACACAAGCCAGAACCTGATCGTTTGGCTGCGCGTAACCATTCATAAGCAATTGGGTTGAGAGTGTTAATGTATTCACTCCAAGCCTGTGTTGATAGCGTCGTAATCGTTTGCTTGAGTGAGTTGGCAGTGGTTCCGCCCTTAAGCGGTTTGCCAAAATGGATTTGAATGGCTTTGTTGTTTCGCCCATGGCGTTGCTTTAATCCCTCGGCGGCATGTGGTGAGCTGCTACCCCATAAACCTTGCAAATAAAACGGTAAAATGACAGCATCAGTTTCTTCAATCATCCGCTCAAATCCAGAATGGAATGCTCCTAGTTGTCCATTTCGGCTTAAGTATCCTTCAGGAAAAATTGCGATCACATCACCGGCTTTCAAAGAAGCTTGCACATCCTTGATGGCTGCTTTTGCCCCACCACGTGAAATAGCAATCATATTCAGACGCTTTAAAAACCATTTCAAATACCATTTTTCATAGATTGATCGCTCCATAACAAAGCGGATAGGGCGTGGGGACGCAATTTGAAGAATGGCCCAGTCTAAAAAGCTAATGTGATTCCCTAGCATCAGCACACCGCCCGTGGAAGGAATAGAGTTCAGTCCTTTGACATTGATTCGATAAAATTTAGAGATAATAAAGTAAACGATAAAGCGTATTAACGCTTGAGGCAGTTGTTTAAAGGAGTAGGCGGTACCGGCAGCACCGATTATCAATAAGCCATAAAGTACAAATAACGAATTTGCACCTAACAGGGTCGTGAATACAGTTAAGGATAAAAAAGTAAGCATGAAAATATTTTGAATGAAGTTATTGGCAGCGAGGGTTTTTCCCAGTGCATTATTTTTGGCGTTAAATTGAATTAATGCATTGAGAGGGACAACGAGCATTCCGCCAAAAAAGCCAAAGGCGAGAAAGGTTGAGACGATCATTGTTTTGTTTACGGTTTGTGGTAGCAATAGCAAACAAAGCGTGATTCCGATGGCTGCAACGGGAATGAGGCCAGTTTCAATAAACCCCCGGGAAACGCGGCCTGCAAAAATTGAGCCAAGCAGAATCCCGATACTAGCGATTGCCATTGAGCCTTGCATAAAATCTGTCGTTACGTTTGGAATGTACGTTTTTAAGTAAGCACCGTAAACCGCTAGCAAGACCTGGGCTAGACCCCAAAAAATTGATAGCCCAATGATGCACGTGAATGTAACACGGTTGACCGTCACACCCGATAGGTATTCTTTTAGGTAGTGCCCGGTCAGATAGCGTTTGGCGTTGTAAATCGATTGAGGGTCAGCAGCGGGTTTTCTCACGAGTCGAAGCGTTAGCAGTGTTTCTGTTATCGATAGCCCTATCAAAATAAACCCCAGTGGGTAGAGGTAAGTTATCATGAGTGATTTGTTGTTACCAATTTCGGTTAGCTTGTCGCCAACCAGGTGAGTAAATAGCAAAGTGAAAACCATGATTCCTGAGAGGATCGCAATGATGACCGTGGCCTGTATCCAAGCATTAGCCGTTGCAATTTTCTCTTTACCAAACATTTCTTTGATGTAGCCGTATTTAGCAGGCGAGTTGAGCGCGCTTTGAATGGCTAGGAAAATAGTGCAACCGAACGCTATCCAGAAATACCCTAGAAAGTAAAACAGTGTGATTAATATTGTTAGTGGAATTTCAACAGCAGCGGTGATTCGTAATACGACCGCTTTAGAGAATCTGTCTGCGATAAAGCCTGAGGGTGTAAATAATAAAATATAAGGGAGCAGCATGAGTGCGTTTAATATGCCGGAGAGTATCGTGTAACCATGACCGGATGATGTGTTGAAAACCGTATTTTGTATTAGTATTTTGTGGCCGAGGTCAATAAAGGCGTTAAAAAAAACAACGAGTATGTAGGGTAGAAATCCCTTCGCTTTTAATACGCTATTATTCATTTAAGTCCCTTAGTTCCTTTTTGCGTCCACTATAAATTCTATTTTAATATAGCAAGGTGATCGGCTTGGATCAATTCTGCTTTTTTTGTGTATAAATGAATCTTCGATATTTGTTTTAATTTTTTATCATTCGATTACTATTCTGAGGGCTTGGCTTACCGCCGTTAATTGTAATCGTTTACGAAACAAAACCGTAACAATTCGTTACATAACGAGCCACATTTTGCTCAATTTTAAGAGCTATTAGTTGTAAACTTCTGTATTATGTCTTTCATATAAAAACAAATTAAAAATTTATTATAAACGAGCAGAGGGAGAAGCGCGTATGCCGGAGGGTGTAAAATTAAGGAGGCCAAAAAAGATCTTACAGCGATCTGATTTGCCACACCCTGATTTATTTAATCACAATAAAAGGCGCGCGAAACATAATGATCAACGGGTCCATGTGTTATTAACATTAGCGCTTGAGTTGATGCTCAAACGAAGACGAGACACAAAGTATCACAACAATGAAATATATCTAGCGTTTCACAAATACTGTATATATCTAGCAATTGAAAGCGCCCGTTATCTTTCTGATAATATGCAAACAAAGTATACTTCCGAAGATAAGCACCATGATGATTCTTATAATCGCATTCAAGGCATTTTGAATAAACGTTTTGATATCTTGCCGCATACGCCTAGAAAAAAATCTTCTAAACGTGTGGAATTTTCTGAAGTGATGGTTCCTAGGTGCGGGTCTAATAGCCTTGATAGACATATATTCGACTATGACTTTGGAAAGAAAGAGCCCACCTTAAATATAAACCAAGGTGGTACTCGCACCTATTATCTATACGCAACCGTTTTTGGCTTGTGTACGCTGCGCATGTTAGCGCAACGAGTTGTTTTTGCCCTTAAGCAAATGGATTGGCTGTCAACGTTTACAACGCTTCATAAGGTAGCTGAGCCATATCTGCCAATCATAACCTGTGCTTTGCTTGGTATAGAATTGTTATTTGAACTTGCGATTGTTGTTAGGGCGATGGTCCGCGGTAAATCAGGTTATAAAAAATCCATTAAAGATAACAGGCCTTGGCGTTTTATTTATGCTGCCGGCACAATGGCGTTAATTCTGTGTAGCTCAATGATGCCAATTTGTAACGTCGTTTTAATGGCGGGATTTGATTTATTCCATTCGCTTTGTATGGATTTTGAAAAGTACCGAACCTTAAAGCGCTTACAGGCGCAGTTGATTGATAACACCGTAGATGAATGCAAAGACTATCCTGACTCAAGGCTCATGGGGCCGAATATTAGAAGAGAGTTTATGGTTGCGCTTAGCTGGAAGCTTACTAAGCATGTTTTTAAGATGGTAGCCACTTTTCTGTGTTTGGCTGTGCTTTGTGCCGGTGTTTTGCTACTGGCGTCGAACCCTTTTGTCTCTAGTGTCTGCATCATAGTGGGTGCGGGTTGCGCCTTCATTAACCGAGTGATTATGATGTCGAAAATGTCTGATACGCCTGGTGTGCCTAAAAGCCTGGAGAGGCGCTGCAAATCACATGCTGATCCTAAAGGGAGATCCATTTTGCCGTCAACGACTCAACGAAAGGTCATGAATGGTAAGGTATACGCTGCGGTTGCGGAAGAGGCTGACCCTGATCCTTTTTTATCACCTAGCAGTACAGGCTCCTCGAGAAGACTGGGTTAGCCTACGGCGTGCTTTGCTTGCATTTGTGGTAACTCAGCCCTATAATCAGTACAAATTCAGTATAGTATAAAGTATCAAATCAATGTTACGAATCAGCAAGTTAGCCGATTACAGTATCCTCATCATGAAGGCGCTTGCCGATGCGCCTGTGCAATTGATGAGCGCGCATGAGCTGAAACAGAAAACTCGCTTAAACCTGCCCACGGTTAGCAAGCTTTTAAAGCTCTTGCTAGAGGCTGGTTTGGTTGTTTCACAGCGTGGCCCGACAGGCGGATACCGCATAAACGGCGTTGCTGATGAAATTAGCGTAGCAATGATTGTCTCAGCCATTGACGGGCCAATTGCCATGACTGAGTGTTCACTCACGCACAATACTTGCGAGCATGCCTCACAGTGTGAAACAAAAGAAAATTGGCAGATAGTGAGTCGTGTTATTGAAGAAGCCTTGGGTAGTGTGAGCTTAACAGCGATGTGCGGTTCACTGATTAATCACCCCTTAATGTTAAAAGGTGTCAAAGTCACCTCGATTGTAAAAGGAGAGTCTCATTGAGCGTCCAAAATAAAGAGATTAAATCCTTTGTTGAAAAGAAGTATGAGCATGGGTTTGTTACTGACATCGAGTCAGATCAAATCGAGCCAGGCTTAACAGAAGAAACTGTTAGGCGGATCTCAGCAAAGAAAGAAGAGCCTGAATTTTTATTAGAATGGCGTTTAAAAGCATTTCGCCATTGGGAAACAATGAAAAAACCCACCTGGGCTCATGTGCAGGTTGAAGAAATTGATTTGCAAGAAATTGTTTATTACTCTGCGCCTAAAGCCAAGACCGATGCGCCTAAAAGTTTAGACGAAGTCGATCCAAAATTAATTGAAACCTATAAAAAGCTCGGCATTCCGTTGCATGAGCATGCAAAATTAGCGGGCGTTGCTGTTGACGCTGTATTTGATAGTGTATCAGTTGCCACTACGTTTAAAGATAAGTTGCATGCCGTGGGCGTAATCTTTTGTTCGTTTTCAGAAGCGGTAAGAGAGCACCCAGAGCTTATTAAAAAATATTTGGGCACGGTAATTCCTTACAAAGATAATTATTATGCTGCATTAAATTCAGCGGTGTTTAGCGATGGCTCATTCGTTTATATTCCAAAAGGCGTTCGTTGTCCGATGGAGTTATCAACCTATTTTAGAATCAACGCTGCAAATACAGGTCAATTCGAACGTACGCTCATTATTGCCGACGAAGGAAGTAATGTGAGTTATCTAGAAGGGTGTACAGCCCCAATGCGTGATGAAAATCAATTGCACGCGGCCGTCGTTGAACTAGTTGCCTTAAAAGATGCGTCAATAAAGTATTCCACAGTGCAGAACTGGTATCCGGGCGATGAAAATGGCAAAGGCGGTATTTATAATTTCGTCACGAAGCGCGGCGCATGTCGCGGCGCTAATTCAAAAATTTCATGGACACAGATTGAAACAGGGTCTGCTATTACGTGGAAATACCCAAGTGTAATTTTGATGGGCGATAATAGTGTTGGTGAATTTTATTCGGTCGCATTAACCAATAATTATCAGCAAGCTGATACCGGCACTAAGATGATCCATATTGGTAAAAACACAAAGAGCACGATTATTTCGAAAGGTATTTCAGCAGGGCATGGTCAAAATGCGTATCGAGGTTTGGTGCGCGTTGCGCCAACAGCTGATAACGCCAGAAACTATGCGCAGTGTGATTCCTTGCTGTTGGGCGACACTTGTGGCGCGCATACATTCCCGTATTTGGAAGTGAAGAATAAGACAGCGCAAGTTGAACATGAAGCTACAACGTCAAAGATTGGTGACGATCAACTGTTTTATTGTATGCAGCGAGGCATTTCGCTTGAAGATGCCGTGTCGATGATTGTTAATGGGTTCTGTAAGGAAGTCTTTCGTGAACTGCCAATGGAATTCGCGGTTGAAGCCCAGAAATTAATGGAAGTGAGTTTAGAAGGTACAGTAGGTTAAAACGATGTTAAAGATTAATAATTTACATGCAAAGGTTGAAGGCGAAAAAGATATTTTAAAAGGGATTGGTTTAACCGTAAATCCTGGTGAGGTGCATGCGATCATGGGGCCAAATGGCTCTGGAAAAAGCACCTTAGCTAACGTGCTGTCGGGGCGTGAAGGGTATTGCGTGACTAACGGCCAGGTTGATTTTGAAGGCGATGATTTGCTCGCGCTCTCACCTGAAGAACGTGCGGCGAAAGGCGTATTTTTAGCGTTTCAATACCCTGTTGAAATTCCAGGTGTGAACAACAGTTATTTCTTGAGAACAGCTTTAAATAGCATCCGCAAGCAACGCGGTGAAGAAGAGTTAGATGCGTTTGATTTTCTCGCGATGGTAAAGGAAAAATTAAAACACGTTGATATGGACGAAGCTTTTTTAAGTCGTTTTGTGAACGTTGGTTTTTCCGGCGGTGAAAAGAAACGAAATGAAATTTTGCAAATGTTGGTGTTGGAGCCAAAGCTTGCCATCCTTGATGAAACGGATTCCGGTTTGGATATTGATGCACTTCAGGTGGTTGCAAGTGGTGTGAATGCCTTGCGTGCAGAAGACAAATCGATTGTTGTCATTACGCATTACCAGCGTTTGCTTGACTATATCGTTCCTGATTTCGTGCATGTTTTATCTAACGGTAAAATAGTAAAATCTGGCGATAAGAACTTAGCGCTTGAGCTAGAAGAGAAGGGTTACGGCTGGATCACTGGGGAGTCTTCTTAATGAGCCACATTGCGTTTGATTATTATCGTGGATTATATAAAGAGTATCGAGACATCCTGAGTGGTTCAGAGCATTCTTGGTTGCAAGAAATTCGCGATGAAGGACTTAACACGTTCCTCACCTTGGGCTTCCCAGGAAGAAAGGTTGAAGATTGGAAGTATACACCTATGACGCACTTAGATAGTGTGGAGTTTACGGTCCCGCTGAAGAAGCCGGTTTCTAAAGCTGAGTTGCCACACCAGACAACGCATGCACATTTTTTAGTGTTTGTTGATGGTTATTTTCAAGCTTCTCTTTCAAAAATAGGCGACCTCCCTAAGGGCGTTGTACTAACGTCTTTAGCTGATGCAATTACCTCGCATCCCGACGAGGTTAAGGCGAATCTTAATAAGACTGTCGATTTTGAAAAACAACCTTTCGCATCACTTAATAATGCGTTTATGTCTGACGGGCTTTTTCTTAAAGTGCCTAAAGGTGTTGAGATTTCTGATCCCATTGAATTGCTGTTCCTGGAGGATGCTGAAAAGTCGCAAGACATGATTCATTATCGTCACTTGATACTAGCTGATGCTAATTCGAACGCAACTATTGTCGAGCATTATGTTGGAACAGATGCGCAGTCACACTTTACAAATGTTGTTTCTGAATTTGTGTTGATGGAAGGCGCGATGCTGTCTCATTACAAGATTCAAAGTGAGAATTCTCACGGGGTTCATGTGGGCGGTCAGCATGTCTCACAGGATAGAAACAGCAATATTAAGTTCTTCACATTCACGCTGGGTTCTAAGCTTTCTAGAAACGATATTCACATTGGGCTAACTGAAGAAGGGGCTGAGTGTGAATTAAATGGGTTTTATATGGTTGATAAGGATCAGCATACGGACACCCATGCGCGCGTTGATCATTTCAAGCCTCACGGACAAAGCACGATTCTATTCAAAGGTATTGCCGGCGACAAAGCAAAAGGCGTCTATAACGGTAAAGTGATTGTGCATGAAGATGCTCAGAAATGTTTATCCTCGCAAAGCAACAAGAATTTGTTGTTATCTAACTTAGCTGAGATTAACACTAAGCCTGAACTTGAAATCTACGCTGACGATGTTAAGTGTGCGCATGGCGCAACAGTCGGTGAGATGGATAAGGATTCTTTGTTTTACTTACGTTCTCGCGGAATTCCTGAAGAAGATGCGCGAGAGCTTTTAGTCAAAGCCTTTGTTGAAGAGGTTCTAGATAAAGTTGAACTTATCCATTTACGTAACCACCTGTCTGCAATGATGGTGGCCAAGTTAAACAGCGCAGGGGGTTCTAGTGTCATTTAATGTTGAAGCTATTCGAAATGAATTTCCGGTACTGTCTCAAGAAGTCCAAGGTAAGCCGTTAGTTTATTTTGACAGTGCGGCATCAATGCAAAAACCCCGTGAAGTGATTAAATCGATCAGTGACTTTTATTCAAATGACTACAGTAACGTTCACCGTGGTTTGCATACTTTGAGTGAGCGCGCAACCAAGATGTTTGAAGATTCACGAGCAGCTGTTAAATCCTTTTTAAACGCAGGGTCAGAAAAAGAGATTGTTTTCGTTCGTGGTGCAACTGAAGCGATTAATCTGGTTGCTGAAAGTTATGCTCGTGCGACCTTAAAGCCAGGTGATGAGATTCTTATTTCCACACTTGAGCATCACGCTAATATAGTACCATGGCAAGTGGTGTGCCAAAAAACGGGCGCCGTGCTAAAAGTGATAAAGCTCCATGATGATGGGAGTTTGGATCAAGCGCATTTTGACGAGTTGCTTTCCGAGAAAACGAAATTAATGGCACTCAGTCATGTATCAAATGCTATCGGCACAATTAATCCTGTTAAAGAGATGATTTCCAAGGCAAAATCTTTTGGCGCGAAAGTGTTAATTGATGGCGCGCAAGCGGTTCACCATATGCCGGTTGATGTGCAGGATCTAGCGTGTGATTTCTACGTGTTTTCCAGTCATAAATGTTATGGCCCTACGGGCGTTGGTGTGTTGTTCGCGAAACATGAGCTGCTTGAAAAAATGCAGCCTTACCAAACCGGTGGCGACATGATTAAGCGCGTGACCTTTGAAAAAACAACTTATAATGAAGCGCCTTCAAAATTTGAAGCCGGCACGCCAAATATTGCGGGTGTGATTGGGTTGCATGCTGCGATTAAGTTTATCACAAATATTGGCTTTGACACGATTGCTGCGCACGAAGCTGACTTGTTGAAATATGCAACTGAGCAACTCGATGCGTTGGGTGGGATTACGATTATCGGCACAGCGCAGAACAAGGCGAGTCTCGTTTCGTTTGTGATGGATAATGCGCACTCGCACGATGTCGGCACAATATTGGATAGTGAGGGCTTAGCGGTTCGTGCAGGACACCATTGTGCAATGCCTCTCATGGATTATTACGGGCTGGCAGCGACGGCTAGAGCGTCGTTTGCAATTTATAATACTAAAGCTGAAATTGACGTGTTGGTTACAGCGCTAGATAAAGTGAAGAGGTTGTTTGCCTTATGACGAATATTCGAGAGCTCTATCAGGAAGTTATTATCGATCATGGAAGGCGCCCACGTAATTTTGGAAAGCCTGAGCATGTGACGCATCAAAAAGAGGGTTTTAATCCTTTGTGCGGTGATAAGGTCACTGTGTATTGCGATGTTGAAAATGACGTCGTGAAAAGCATGCACTTTGACGGTTGTGGTTGCGCTATATCTTTAGCGTCAGCTTCTTTGATGTCGCAAGCGATTAAAGGTAAAACCCAACTGGAAGTGAGGGCCTTGTTTGATTTGTTTCACGATGCTGTGATGGGGCTTGATGATGCGCACATCGATGAGCTGGGTAAGCTTGGTGTTCTGGTGGGCGTTAAGGAGTACCCCTCGCGTGTGAAGTGCGCAATTCTAGTGTGGTATACTGTTCTAGCTGCGTTAAGCAATGATGATGAGGAGGTGACGACAGAATGAGTGACGTTAAACAATTTAGCCCTGTTAGCACGTTGCCCGTTTCATTTAGTGATGTTGCGATTGCGCATGTCGCTAAAAAAGTGGCGAAGCAAGAGGGTGCTACTGGCTTGCGAATGTCTGTTAAGAAGGCTGGGTGTTCAGGTTATATGTATGTCACAGACATCGTAGATGCGGCCAAGCCAGAAGATTTATCATTTGAGTTAAATGATTCTGTGAAGCTTTTTATCGACAAAAAAAGTTTTGCTTTGCTCGAAGGTTTGCACGTTGATTACGTTGAAAAAGATTTAGGTTTGAAGCGCCTAGTATTTATTAATCCGAATGAAAAAGGCCAGTGTGGCTGTGGTGAGAGTTTTTTAGTATGAATCATTATGAAACAGTTGAATTAACCCGTGATACAGATGCCGTTTTAATCCCAACCGGCGTGCAAATTACCTTAACCCAGGGCACCGAGGTTGTGATTTTCCAGTCCTTAGGTGAGAGCTTTACCGTTAATATCAATGGGAATTTAGCTCGAATTGAGGGTAAAGATGGTGATGCTTTGGGGCGTGAACCTCTTGAAGACGTGGCGCTGATACCTTCTAGCGACACACCAGCGGATAAAGTGGATGAAAAATTGATCATTCAACAGTTTAAAACTTGCTTTGACCCCGAGATACCTGTCAATATTTATGATCTAGGATTGATTTATGATGTTCAAATATTGCCACTTGGCAGGTCGGAGCATCAAGTTGAGGTCAAAATGACCTTAACGGCACCAGGCTGTGGAATGGGCGACATTTTAGCGGCTGAAATTCACACCAAGGTGTTGAAAGTGCCAAACGTAACGCAGGTAAATGTTGAGCTTGTTTTTGATCCCCCTTGGGATCGTGACAGGATGTCTGAAGAGGCAAAGCTCGTTTTAGGAATGTAAAGGAGACTGTATCATGGATGAGAAAGGTTTAAACGAAGGGATTGTTAAAGCGCTTCTTCTTGATCATAAGCGTGATCGTCGATGGAAAAATATTCGTTTTTTCATTTTAACTTTTTTTATTATTCTCTTTTTTGTTTTAGCTTTCTTTCCATCTCTTTTAAGTTTTGGTTCTAGCCAAGAGACTGAGCCTTATGTTTCTCTTGTGAGATTAAATGGCGTTATTGAGCCTGGCAAAGAATTCTCAGCTGAAGAGGCCATTCCGAGTCTTGTTGGTGCATTTGATGATGAAAACGCGAAAGCTGTTGTATTGCTCATTAACTCTGGTGGCGGTAGCGCGGTCCAGTC
>Ga0209425_10002039_pt1 | contig 22943 bp, 9 predicted proteins | sample COG_05_FD_184749 | JGI IMG/M metagenome (GOLD analysis project Ga0209425, IMG submission 184749) | Pelagic Microbial community sample from North Sea - COGITO 998_met_05 (SPAdes) (version 2) | ecosystem: Environmental > Aquatic > Marine > Neritic zone/Coastal water | place: Helgoland, sampling...
TTCTTTATTCATTCTACGGTCCTCCCGTGTTCACTGTTTCCAGTGGCCTTTACGGCATCCTCGCGACTTACCAACCCTATTTCAACCCACCCGCTCTTATTTAGGTGGTTAATTCTAAAGAAATCTCAGTTTTCTTTGCAGATAATGTATAGTTTATGGCTACCAGTTCCCCGCTCTAAATCAATATCTACCATGAATGACTTTGATCCATCTACATCTCGAAGTGCTTTATCTAGACGACGTTGTATCGTGGGCTGCAGTTCTGGATCTAGTGAGCATCTAAGAGTTATTTTTCCAATATCATTTCTAGAAGCTGCACTCGCAACTTGGTCTATTGAATGTAATTCTGGAGGCGTCAATCTGTGTTGTACAATTTTTCCTGTACTTACTACAAAACCTCCAATCTCATCATTATCATTTAGTGGGTCCGTGTGGATTAATAATGGCCTTCTGCCATCAAGTCTTAGCCAAGAATGTCCGCTATCTGGTTTCAAAGCCTCATTTAGCCATTTTTCTTGTAGTCCACTTTGAATCAAGGCAGGATCGATGATTGAGATAAATGCACCAAATGGAGGAGGCTTACTCAAGGTATCAATTCTAGAATCTGATTTTTTACCTTGTATCTTGGCTAGAATATTTTTTCTGCCCATTCTTATACATCTCCGATCTTCTTTTGATGAAATCGCCCCAATCCACAGTGACAATCTATCTACTCTTCCTCCTCCTTGGCTCAACCATTCCCAAGTTTTTGGAGCACCTGGGAAAACAGTTTCAACAACTGCTTCAACCATCGCCTGTTGATCATCCCCTAATCTTGGTGACAAATCTAGTAAAACAGCCGGGCCCCTAGGGCCTGTTTGAAGATACTCATTCCATGAATTTAGAACAGATTTTAATGAAGGCTTCATTTCATCAATATGGTGATTTTGAGCATCTCTCGGCCTTGCTGGATCTAAGTGCAACATTGCAATAGGTGGATGTGCTCTAGTTCCTGATTTTCTTAGACTATTCCAGTAAGCAGTAATCGCTCCTTCTGCATCACTTCCATCTCCAATAATTACCCTATCTAATGTTCTTTGTATTTCTTCTTTATCAGATGCAACATGCATATTTGCAGCACATAAAACTGCTATATTACCATCAAGTTCAATTCCTAAAGCAGGTCTTTTCAATTCTGTCGCTAATGCTATTAATTGAGAACCTGAACCAGCAGCAGCATCAAGAATTACACCTGCTGGTAAATCTGAGGAATTAATTTGCTTCGCTCTTACCATGGATATAGACCATGGAGTAGACAACCTTCTCATATCATCATTCATATGTAGAGGCGGTTCACCTCTTCTTGCAGATTTCGCCTCGTTACGTTTACCAGCTTCCTCTGCAATTTGTGCAGAAGGTATTAATGCGGTATGTTTGTTTTCTTCTGACATTCCATCCCCTCCTATTCTATCATACGACAGCTCTATCTATTTTCACTTCAAACCGTAACCATGTATTTTCTAATTCATGACCTTCGCTATTCCCGTATGCTATGGGCGGAGGTAATAATACGGTGTGTGTAGTACCTGTATCCACGCCCGGCGCTAATCCTCTATCTTGCCCAATATCTAATCCTATAACTGCCCAACCAAAGCCTTTGATATATCTGGCATCATCTCCTCCAGTTACAGGTAAGTCTCCTTCATCTAGTTGTTCTCCTGTATCTGCATCCCATAGTATGTAATGAACTTGAACATTGTTTCCATCAGTGATATGAATATCTCTCTCATCAGGACCCTTGAATAAATGAACATCAAGGTTAACCATAGAAACTGGATTAAATTCAACATGCGTTGCAGTAACTGTGAAGTCTTTTTCTGTAATATCTTCAGTTAATGATATCTCAATAATTTCAGTACTATTTCCTTCTAAACCATTCAAGAGTAAATTATAACTTCCTTCGTTTGTGAATTCTACTCCTCCACCAACTATTTCTAGTATCAAATCAATGGTAGAATTCCCTCTATTGTAAACTACTATACTCGCTCTATCTCCATTTCCTTGATGCTCCCAATCACATCTTAATTCTCCCGGATAGAGGAAGTAATCGTCTTGCCCTGCTAATGATTCAGGCCAATCCCAGTCGCCTAGTCTTGATTCACAGGTATCGAATAATAAATCTAGTTCCCAAGCCCATCTACCATCATTCTTTAGATCCGCTTCTGAAACTCCATCGTCTGGAAATAAATTTTCTAACTCTCCTTGGAAAGAAAGAGCGGCTAATCCCAACCATACTGATGACAATATTATCATTAGAACTGTAACAAATGAGAGGATAATCATAGTCCTAGGAACAGTCATTTCATTTAGACCAATAGGTATTGGAGGATGTTCAACTTCCTCCGATGTATCGGCTATCCAAGACCTCGTCACAGTTCTTTGTCGGGCCCGCCCATCATCAAGGTTAGCATATCCCGTTAGTAAATATGTCACGTAAAAAATCTACTAAAATATCTCTTAGTGCTACGAAAATCCCTATTTTTCTCAATCTTTTACAATTTCATCTTCATTGGAGAGCCCCAACCACGCCACTAGTCCTAATTCAGTAGCCAAAACAATTAGTGCGATGAGTAATGCAGTAGGTTCTAGCATTTGCGAACCCAGTAATAGCAAGGATGCTATTATAGCAATAATAAGATCGAATAATCCCCATATTCGTAAAATTCTTCTCAGTTGTAGAATACCAATAATCCAAATGCTGGTGGATAAAGATACCAGAATGATTGGAAGGAAAATAGTTGTAAAAGCACCTGTTACTACAAGTCCTGCATATAGCATTAAGTGTGCATCTATCGCTAAACTCATAGTCCAAATCTCTTTCTTGAAAGGGACGGTTAATACACACAATATCACTAAAACGACTCCCATTATTAGTGTTAGCTCATCAACGACTCCTTTCAATGGACTAATCCAATTAGAGAAAGAAATCATCGAGAATATTATTGCTGGTATTACTAACCCAAACTCATTAGTTTGTTGATTTTTGATTGTATGATACATGGTCAGTATTATTGCTAAAATTCCAGCAGGTCCTGTAGATATGAAAACTATTGCTAACGCTCTTAAGGAATTATTAGTAGTTGGCTCTCTACCCTTTTCCAATCTTTTTAATTCAATATATGAAGCAATAATTATTGATAGGACGAGTAATATCTCTAAAATAGTCCAAGGCATTATCCATTCAATTAAATTACCTTCAGTTGGATTAACTGTGAATGGTGCAGGTAGAGATTCGTAAAGAATAGTTCCAATAAATCTTCCAATAAATATTGGAATAATAAACCAATCAATTGCAATCAATATTCTATCGAGAAGATTCCTTTGATCTATTAATGAAACAATACATAGGAACATTACCAGTAAAATCATTATTGCCATATCGAATAATTCGATATTACTACTACCAGCTGCTAAATGTCCAGAAACTTGAACCATTATGATTCCTCCAATTGAGATGGCAATTGGTATTTCTATGCCTAAAAAATGAGGTAATTCTAGCTCAAGACCCTTCGTACGTTCTCGGGCTACTAATACCAATATAGAGATAAAAATTCCAGTTATTAGTAGAATTAAATTATTTGTCCCTCCTATGAAATTGATAACCGCGGATGTAATAATTACTAATCCAAGAACTAGTATTACTATTATCGGTTTATGAGTTGCGTCAGTCAGATAAATTTGTTCAATATCGTCTGTATCTTCCATCTCTCTTTTCTTCTTTCTTTTATTTTTCAAATCTACTAATTGAGGATTATAGCCAATTACATTTCCTATTGAAATATCATCATTATTCATATCTATTGTTGCCAATTTTTTCAAAGAATCTTTTTTCGCTATACTTTTTATCTCTCTCCTTATTTCTCCATTAGCAACTAACCAAATTGTACTCCCCGCAAACAAAGCCAATGCCCCTAAAGTTTCAAGATATGCACCCTCTGTATATGCTAGAGCGATATTCACAGTTAATAACCAAAGAGATGCAAGAGCAGGTGTTAATAATTTTTCCATTTTTTGAGCTTTTGAAAGATAGACAAAAATCATTAATGCAGTACATAATAGAGAGATTTTAGCAATTCCAAAACTCGGTATAATATCTGAGTCTATGAGTTCATTTGATTTTCTAGCAACTAAAGTAATCAACATTGGTATTGCCATCAGCGACATTCCAATTGAGTACATTTCTTCATTAGAACCATTATTTTGAATAAGTAAAGTGAGAGTAACTAAACAGTAAATTAACATCAAACTTTCTTCAAGTCCATATTGCCATTGCAGTATTAGTAATCCGGATGAAATGATTCCCAACATAATTGAGATTTTCCCAATTCTTTTCTTAGTAATCTCTGCAACCATGTGAATAATAGTAATTATCGCAAATATTCCGAGTAATGTCAATGCAGTGAAACCTCCAAAGTTGGCCATAAATATAATTGTGATGATTGGCAACCACAATCCAATACTCCAAAGTTGCAATGCTCCAGAATCTCTGATTGAAGCAGACATTTCCGTTAATCCTAGGAATCGTGATGCAAGATTAACCCCATTTTCTCCCAGTCTAATATTAACTACGGCCATCAACATAGCGGAAGTAACTAAGTATCCAAAGAAGGGAATCGGATCTATGTGAATAATCGAACCAGGGTCAGTACCACCATTTGCTACTATAATTGTTCTAATAGACTCTTCAATTATTTCTTCAATAACAACCCATGACCAGGGTAAAATAACTGTAATCCCACCAAGAGAAGGCGAATCTCTTCTTATTGCAAGTGTAGCGGTTCCAATATGAATTAAAGACAATGCAGATAAGAGTAGAAATCCCCCATCTCCTTTTTGACAAGAAGATATACAGAAATTTTCTGAAGATTCTGCTGGTATCATTATTACAAGTAATATTAGAATACCCACTGAACCAGTCCATAGAACTCGATCAGTAACTGAATTTTGGTCTCTAAGAATTACAAAACCAGTAATAAATATTCCAATTACTGCAAATACTTCATAAGAATCAAATGGTAAAACATCCCACGATTCACTAACTATTAGAAGAATTGTGAGTAAGATACCTGAAATTAGTAAAGGTTGAACAACTCTTCTTGTTTTTACTCCTCTTACTACCAAATAAGATCCACCAAAAGAAGAAGCTAATATTGCAATCAAACCAATAGCATATCCCAAATCTTGTCGATTTGCACCTACTGCCATTAGAGCACCAATCATACCTAGAGATATTGAGACACCCCATAGCCCAGGTTCTCCTAATCCCAAAGTTTTGAATGCTTTCGAAAACCAATTTTCATCTTTAGCAAACTTTGCAGCCAGGCTTGCATTTATTGCCGTAATAATCATAATTAATATGAATAAAAGTAACGGTTTTTCTAGTGGTAGAATACTTAAAGAACCAATACTAAAACCATTGGTTAATGCATGCATTCCAACCCAGAGATTAGTTGATGCTATGCCCAATGCCGCTAAATTACCTGATTTTCTGTGTATTGCCAATCCATGAACTAGTATAGTTGCAACTAAAATCATTAATGCGATACCAATTTCTCCAAAACTATAGCCAGTTGCAGAACCAATTGCTAGTAAGATTAGAGTAGACTGAGCCGCTATTGCATCAGAATTGTGCCTGTAAGATAGATAAACATTCAAACTTACGAGTGAAAGTAAAAATAGGCCAAGAATTTCTATTGAAATAATATCCCATCTTTGCAATTCTATAACTAATCCATACAGAACTTTCATTGAAATTATTATCCATGTCACTCCAAGTAAGTGTAAATTGTTTTTTGGAATCCATAATTCACCTAAGGAGAATCCAAGTAGTGCTAAAATAATTAGTAGAATGGTCGCAAATATTGGATCTAATGCTATCCCTGCTACAATGCTCACACCAGAAAATACTACAATCATCGAAGCCATTAATATCCAATTAACTTTCCTTTCACCCTCTTGGGCTAAATTAGTTACAATATCAACTTCTGATGGATTATCTACTGTTCCATCTTTAGCTATATTGCCTGGTGTATTTTCGTCATCTTGAGCAAACGGATCAAAGATATCTCCTAGTGCTTCATCGGTCTCTTTTTTATCAGAGACCATGATATCCTCAACTACCTCATCGGGAATAATAATATCTTCTAATTTAATAGAATCACTAATCTTAAACGCTCTTTGACGGATGATGTCATCATCCAAGTCGTCGGTACTCACAGTCTGTCTGACAGGTGTTTATGACATAATTTAATCCCCGTTTGTAATAATAGATATATCTTATATATTTGCCATATCTCTCCGTAATCATTGAAAAGGAATTGACATTGTCAATGTATATGGAGACGACGTCGAAGGGTCCTTCCTCTTCCGAATTTGCCACACCTTTAGCGACACATGGACTAAATCCCAGTGGAGCAGTACACTGGAATCTTGGTTGGAAAGACCTACATGAGATGGCGGTTGAAAGAGGCGAAGCATCTCTCACATCTCACGGAGTATTGTTAGCAACCACAGGTGAGAGAACAGGTCGTTCACCTAATGATAGATTCATTGTTGAAGAATCAGGTTTAGCAGATGATGTATGGTGGGGTGAAGTAAACAAATCTACGTCCCCTGAAATATTTGATAATTTACTCACTAAGGTACAAAATTATCTTGATAATAAAGATGTATTGTTTGTCAAAGATGCTCATTGTGGAGCGGATAAAAAATACTCTATGCCAGTTCGTTTGATTACAGAAAAAGCTTGGCACGCATCTTTCTTCCATAATATGTTTGTAAGAAGTGAACCTAGTGAACTAGTTAATCATGTACCTGAATATACTATTCTTCATGCTCCTGAACTTCTTGCCAACCCCAAAGAAGATGGTATAAATTCGGGAGTGTTTGTAATTCTTGCTTTAGATAGAGGGCTTGTGATTATTGGAGGTACTCAATATGCGGGCGAAATCAAAAAAGCAATATTCACCATAATGAATCATATATTACCCGCTAAAGGATTGCTTCCTATGCATTGTTCTGCCAATACTGATTATACTAATTCAGCATTATTCTTCGGACTTTCAGGGACAGGAAAAACTACACTTTCAGCAGATCCAGGCCGTGCATTAATCGGTGATGATGAACATGGATGGTCTGATGATGGTGTGTTCAATTTCGAAGGAGGATGTTATGCTAAATTAATCGGTCTTTCTAAGGAAGATGAACCTGCTATATTTGCCACAACTAGGATGCCCGGTTCAGTTTTAGAAAATGTCATTTTAGATGCAAATGGCGTACCTAATTTTGAGGATGGTACCTTGACGCAAAATACTCGTGGTTCTTACCCCATAGAGTCTATCGAAAATCGCACATTAGATTCTATTGGGGGGCATCCAAAAGATGTTGTTTTCCTGACTTGTGATGCTTTTGGCGTCCTTCCTCCTCTTTCACGATTGACTCCTGAACAAGCGGCTTACCATTTTATTTCAGGATATACAGCAAAAGTCGCAGGTACGGAGATAGGAATAACTGAGCCCCAAGCAACATTTTCAACATGTTTTGGCGCACCATTTATGCCTAGGCATCCAAGTGTTTATGCAGATCTACTTTCCAATAAAATCCGAGACCATAATGCAAATTGTTGGTTAATTAATACTGGATGGGTTGCAGGAGGATATGGTGATTCTAGTCGAATACGCATAAAATGGACACGAGCTCTTCTTAATGCCGCATTAGATGGTTCATTAGATGATGTGATATTTGTAGAAGATGAAAGATTCGGTTTCCATATACCTACATCTTGCGAAGGAGTTCCTGATGAGATACTTCAACCTAGAGAAACCTGGGCAGATAAAACTCGATTTGACAATGTAGCAAATTTATTGGCACAAATGTTTATTGAAAATTTCGAACAGTACTCTGAAGGTTGTAGTGAAGAAGTACTTTCTGCTTCTCCTAAAGTATTAGAGTAGAGAATTTCTTAGAGTTTTTGTGTTGCATGTCTTTGGGCATCAACTGCGCATATTGCAGCCATATGAACGACTTCTCGAACACTGTCGTCTCTTTGTAGGACGTGTGCAGGTTTCGCTAGACCTTCTAAAATAGGGCCAGTCATTTCTGCCCCAGCTACTCTTTGAAGTAATTTATATGCAATATTTGCGGATGCTAGATTTGGACAAATTAAGATATTTGCAGGTCCGTCAAATTCCATGAATGGATAGTTTTCTTGAATCTCTTCGATTAGCGCAGTATCTGCCTGCATAGGTCCGTCAATCACCAGTCCAGGTTCTAAGCTTCTGGCAATTTCTATTGCCTCTTCGATTCGATCTGTCCTCATCTCCCCACTTGTTCCGAAGTTTGAGAATGAAAGCATAGCAACTTTGGGTTTAACGCCAAATCTTCGAGCAACTTTTGCTGTTTGAACAGCAATTTCAGCCAATGTTCTAGAATCAGGATAAATATTAATTGTGGCATCACCAATGAACATTAGTTGCCCATTAACTGTCATCATATACATGCCTACAATTCTATGCGTGCCTGGAGCAGGTCCAATTGTTTGCAGACATGGCTTGACAATATCTGGATAATTATGAGAAATACCTCCAAGATATCCATCAGCATCTCCCATATGCACCATCATAGGACCAAAATAAGTTGTAGTTTTCAATAATCTGACCGAATCTTCCATAGTCAGCCCCTTTCTACCTCTTAGTTGATGAAATTCTTTCGCATAACTTCCTCTTCTTCTAGGATCATACCTGACATCAATAGTTTCACATTCGAATTCAAGGCCTAACTCTTCTTTTACCGCATTTATTCTTCTTGTGTGTCCGAGTAAAATAGGTTCACAAATATTTTCAGAAATACACTGTGCAGCAGCTTTGATTATAGTTGGATGTTCTCCTTCTGCGAAAACAATTCTCTTTTTATCTCTGCGTGCTCTATTAATTACTCGACGCATTATAGAACGAGTTAATCCTAATCTTGCTTCTAATTCCTCACGATATGTTTCAATATCAAAATCTTTCTTACTATATTTCGAAATTCCTTCATCAACAGCTGCTTGAGCAACCGCACTTGCTTCCCATATCAAGACTCTAGCATCGAATGGTTTTGGTATTATATATTCAGAACCAAATTGAATTTGTTCACCATCATATGCTGCAGCGACATCATCTGGAACAGGCTCTTTTGCTAATGCTGCAATTGCATGTGTTGCTGCCATTTTCATATTTTCAGTTATCTCAGTTGCTCTAACATCCAATGCTCCACGGAATATGTATGGGAAGCCTAATACATTGTTTATTTGATTAGGGTAATCCGAACGTCCAGTAGCGACAATTGCATCTTCTCTAACTTCATAAACATCATCTGGTAAAATTTCAGGATCGGGGTTTGCTAAAGCGAAAACCAATGGTCTTGATGCCATTGAAGCAACCATTTCTTTACTAACAACACCTCCTTTTGAAAGTCCAAGGAAAACATCTGAATCTATCATTGCTTCTTTTAGACCACCTTCTTTAACATCTCTTGCAAATTCGTCTTTATATTTATTTAATTCTCCATCTGCTGAGCGTTTTTTGGTTAAGATACCTTTAGAATCTATCATAAGTAAGTTTTCGTTTTTCACGCCTAAGCGAATGTAATGACGAGCACAGGAAATTGCTGATGCACCGGCTCCAGAAACTACTACTTTCACTTCTGCGATTTCCTTATCTACAACTTCTAAGCCATTCAACAAAGCAGCTCCTGAAATAATTGCGGTTCCATGTTGATCGTCATGCATTACAGGAATATCTAATTCATCGATTAATCTTCTCTCAATTTCAAAGCATTCGGGAGCCTTAATATCTTCTAAATTTATACCTCCAAATGTTGGTGAAATTGCTTTGACCGCTTCGACAAATTCATCTACATCTGTACGATCGATTTCAATATCAAAAACATCGATATCTGCGAAAGCTTTGAACAATAATCCTTTACCTTCCATAACAGGCTTACCTGCCAATGCTCCAATATTTCCAAGCCCTAGTACAGCGGTTCCATTACTAATTACAGCAACTAAATTTCCTTTAGATGTGTAATTAAATGCTGCATCCGGATCTTTCTGAATCTCTTTACACGGATAGGCTACTCCAGGCGAATAAGCCAGAGACAAATCTCTCTGTGTACCATGAGGTTTAGTTGGTACTACTGTTATTTTTCCAGCAGGTTTGGATGAGTGGTAATCCAATGCGTCTTTTCGAAGTTGCTTATCTGTCAAGATTACATCCCCCTATATTTATCCGGCATACCACTTACCTATGATGCTATCCGATATAGCAGATTCGTATTATCAGCCCTCTATTCATTCTTTTTAAAAAAGATAGTAATTGAAAATCACCTATGGTGGTAGGAGCACAAAAGGCACATTTAACACACCCTTTGATAATGTATAAAACGACGCGGTTAGTTCGTGCCCCCTGTAAATCGTTCGTTTTTTGCCTCGCAAAAGCGGATGGCAATCTTACTAGTGGCACTAATGGTGTTACTGCCATGGTCTGCATTTACTTCGACAAATCTTGATGATAATAATGACCCGAAGTATTCAGTTCCTGGTGCTTGGGGAGCAAGTGGGAGTAATGATACTGGATGGATTGAATTATCTGCAACTGGTGCTAATCCTTCCAATGGAACTTATGCATATGGGGACTTATTCTATAATTTCGCCCCTGGTGCAGTAATAGATAATATGACTTTCGAAGTCAAAGTAAATGGTTCTAATGGCGAGTGGGCATATGAACCACAAATCACCTTGATGGACACTCAAACTCCAATACTTGACTGGACTGATTTAGGGGGCTTTGGAATGCAAAATTCCTTTGCTGAAAATCAACCTGAAGTAAATTCTAACGGAGTCCTAGATGCATATCTCCAACCAAATTCCGTTAGCGATACTACTTGGCAGTTACCAACTGGTATTTCGATTACCGATATAGTTATTGAAGCCCTTCGTCCAGCTGAACCAAAAGTATCTTTTTCCTCATTAGATGTAGAAATTTATGACAGTGCCGTCAATCCTATCGACGGAAGATTATACATTTTATTAGGAGATGACTTATTACATCTAGATGATCAAACATCTACTCGAATAATCGATGTTGAAGAAGGCATCCAAGGTCGTAGTCTTGCAATCGATGAATCGAGTAATCGATTGATAATAGGGACTTCTGATGGCGCAATATTACAACGTAGCCTTTCTGATTCTTCGTCAATGGAATCTATTAATTTAGTATTTAACAATACAATTTCCGCAATAACAGCAGTAACAGTTGATGATTATGGGACAATTTGGGCCGTTGCTGGCTGTAATATTTTCTATACAGATGATGGTAGCTGGTCATCTTACTATTATTGCCCAGGTGGAGCTATAAAAACCGCTACTGATGTATTAGCATATGGAGATAATTTGTATGTATCTACGTACCAAGGATTACATTTCTTAGGCTACTCAACCACTATGCAAGGACTAGTTTCAGTTGATAGTAATACAATTTGGAATACTGATAATTTCTTATCTTCTAATTTCATAAATGACCTACAGATATTCGATAATCAACTTCTTATTGCAACCGAAAATGCAGGAATTAATCGTCGGAATCTTGCATCAAGTTCATGGATGGCTACTTGGTCGACAAGTAATTGGCTTTCTTCCAATCAAGTATCAGGAATTGGCCTCACAGAGGGTTGGATGTATATTTTAGCCGGTAATACAGTACATTCCTATGATACAAATGCTTTATTCTTTAGTTCACAAAAACAGTTATCAGTATTCGATCTCCAAGAAACTGGTAATGAAATAATTTCATGGCCGAATCTTGATAAATCTAGAAGTCCAGACTCTGGTTTGGTATTGTTGGGTGATGGCTCAGGAGTGTTAGGTCGTTTAATGGGAGAAACTATTGATGGAACTGAAACATTAGTTAGTAGCCCGTCAATAAATAGTATGACTGAAGTAATTTTTGTCGATGATGAAGAAAGAGGAGAAATTTGGGTATCAGGCGGAACCATAATAGATAGATTCGATGAAGCGACTCAAACATGGCTTACTCCAATTGATATTACAGATTATGTGAATAACCCTATTCAAATCACTTCACTTATTCAAGATTCAGATAATTATGTTTGGGCAGGTACACTCAATGCAGGTATTTTGAGATTAGATAATACAGATGCATCTTACATAGGAACTGTTCAAGGCCTAGCTTCAACAAATGTTCAATCTTTATCACATGATGAATTTACTGAAATCTTAGTAGTAGCTCATTCAGAAGATGGGCTATCCTTTGTGAATACATCTTCAATGACACTTTCAGATATTATCACTGAGCAAGATGGTTTAGATTCCGATTTCATTAATGATGTTGTCACTCGATATGGCATCGCATATGTTGCAACTCCTGATGATGGAGTTATGAGAATTGATTTACAAGAATTATCCATATTATCGTCTTGGAAATCTCTAGGTGCAGATAACTTAGAAGCGGCTCCAATAGCGGTTGATGGTGGCACTGTTTACTTAGGATTGACAGGATTTGGAATTTTATTACTAGACAGATATACTGGCGATATCATCGATATATGGAATGCTGAGGGAAATAGTGGCTTACCCGATAATGATGTACTCGCACTTCATCTAGACTACTATGGTGGTCTAATAGTCGGTATGGAAGTTCCTAATTCTGGAGGTACTTCTAATCAAGCAATGGCTAGATGGGATGGTTCTAGTTGGGAATATTTTGAAACTGATGTTCCTGGTGGCAGTAATGATCCGTTCAAAATTAATGATATTGAGAGCGATAATTTTGGAGTAGTTGCTGCTACCAATCGTGGAGTTTGTACTTGGACTGGTTGGACATTAATTCAAGGAAATATTTACGAGTGGGATGAATGTATATCCCCAATGAATAACTCAGCACGATTTAGTGAGACTTTTTCTGTAGAACTAGTTCCTGCCAGCAGTCCTCTTGCTAGCGGGTCTTCTACGACAAAGATTCTGGCAGGTCATGATGAAGGAGCATCGTTGATAGAACGAGGTCAAGGAATGAGTGTACTTGAAAGATGGACTGCTGGAGATGATACACAAAGAGCTAGGATAGTCAAAGTTCAGGATATATTGTATATTGGTTTTGAGAACACAGGTATTGGAAGATACAATCTTACTAGTCAAGAATGGCTTCAAACATGGGATGGTGATCAAGGATTTATTAATGACGATGATGTAACTGTTCTTATTCCTGGGCATATTGAAGATACAATTTGGGCAGGTGGTGACTTTGGGTTAACGCTTATTGATGTAGTAAATAATACAGTGTTAATCGATTGGAATCGTGGTTTTAATTCAGGAGGACCAACTCTATCAAATTCAGCTCCAGCGGATGTTGTAATTATTGGCGATATACTGCATTATTCAACTCAAAGATCAAATTCTTGGTTCCAATCTAATGACCAAATCTATAGGATCAATTTATCTTCTAATTCCAGTGAATCTACAATTGATGCAGGCCAAGAATTGGGTTGGGATGGTAAAATACACAGTATCGGGCAAGTCTCAGAAGAGCTTTGGGTAGGAATAAGACCTAGTCAATATTGGAATAATGGTGATGGTACAATTGCTCGTTGGAATACTACTAATGAAACATGGGAAGATCCTCTAACTACACTCGGCAGTGTCGAGAGAGTAAATGCTCAGTACCTAGGTGATTGTTTCCCAATTAATGCTTCATCTTGTGAGTTATGGATTGCATATGGTGACAATGTATTGCGCCGTTTTTCCGCACAAACAATGACTTTAATCGATGAATGGACAGATATTGGTGGACCTATTAGAGGAATGGTCGAATATCAAGGAGAATATCTCTTTGCAAGCATGGAGGGGATTCTTCGATGGAGTCCTAATAATGAGACATGGCTTGATTCATGGGTTGTTAATGATGGACTTCCTTCCGATGCAAATGATGAATTATACACAATGATTACTGTTGGCGACGATCTTTGGGCAGGAAGTTACAGCGGCGGAGGTGGCTTCAATACAAATTCAGAAATTATACGTAAAAATGGTACAACTGGTAATTGGACCACTTGGAATGCTGGAAGCGTCGGTATCCCCAGTGGCTATATCGCCGACATAGAGGTTTGTGATGAAATAGTACACATAGCTGTTGGTGCAGTTAATTTTTGGGGAAATCAAGGTGGCATAGCTCGCTATGACTTAGCAACTGATGATTGGATGACTTCTGTATTAACTTCCAATGGTCTAGCAGATAATGACGTAAGAGCTCTAGCTTGTGATGATACTAATCGAATAATGTATGCAGGGTTCGATGAAGAAGGAGTAGGTATTGCTAGATATGACTACAACGCAGGTCTATTCTTAGATACACTTACTAATGCTGCTGATGGTGTTTCTGAAGATCGAATATTCCCTGGAGGTATGTTACATGATGGGAATGTACTTCTTACTGCACATCAATATGATGATACTGGTGGAATTTCTAGGATAGTAACTTCTGGGACTTCTACTATTAATGGTCAAATTTTAAGTCCTGGAATGGATGCATGTTCCATTGTCCGAGCTCCTTCCAGTACAACTCCAGTATATGCGATAGGTCGTTCTGGACAAACATCTGGAGTAAATAGAGTAGATAGATTGGACTCTACTGGATTAATTGAGAGTGGATATGACGAATTAGTAGGAATTACTAGTGGGCAAATCCAAAATATTATCTCTAATGAAACTAATGTTTGGGTGACTTCTAGTCAAAATCGGAATTCATATTATGCATCTTCTGTCCTACAAGGAGAACTAACTAACGGAACTGTTAGATGGGAATTTGGATATGATTTTGAAGGTGATATAATTAATGATATTTCTCTTGATGGAGATAAGTTATGGGTAACTACAGCAGGAAGCGGGCTTTGGAAGATTGATACTGTACAACGTGTAAAAACACCAGCATCAGCAGCTCTTCATTCACAAATGGATGGGATGTATTTTGATGATGACGGTACAATGTATGTAGGATTAATGGGGGAGTCCGGAACTGCTGCAGGATACCAATCCTTTGATACTAATGCTGAGAATTGGGGACCTGGTAGTTTGATTGCCGGATTACCAAGTAATATTGTTAGAGATTTCTTACAACTAGATTCTCATCTTCTAATCGCTACTCATGGTGGGATTGGACTGTATAATTTTTCAACTTTGAATTTTGATAACCCAATAACATCTTACAATGGACTTCCATCTACAATTATTGAGCACTTAATGATTTTAGATAATCCGATACAAGGTAATGGCACTATATTAGCAGGCGGTTTAGCAGGATTGACAGTTCTGGATGATGAAACTTTCACAGTACTGAATACATTGGATTTTTCTGATGGTATGATTGGCAATCGAGTCTCTGGACTTTTCTTTGCTGATTCGGTAACTAGGGAGGTAGCAGTTGGTAATTCTACAATAGTTCAGCATCATAATGCATCAGTGTTTATTTCTCACAATGGTCAAGGGGCTACGCGTCCAGGAGTTGCAGCATGGGATATTGATACTGATATGCAGAATGGGACTTACTTGATTGATATGATTCCAAGTAATAATGTTCTAAATTTAGAAGCAGATACTTGGGGAGTTCATGTTGCTACTGATATTTCTCCAATTGTCCATTGGAATGGCACAATGATGCAAATGGAAACAGGAACTAGTGGGACAAACTTACTTTCTTGGCCACCTCTTGATATGATTTCTGATGGAGACAATTTAGTCTTTATTAGCGCAGGTGGTATAGATGTACTCGAAGCCGATAAAGATCACTCAGTAGTTAAATCTGAACTTTCATCAGGACTATTGAGTGGATATGTTGACGCTAATTCACTGTATGTAATAGGTGAAGATGGATTACACCTCTACACTCCAATAGTGAGTCTCAATGAAAGGCCTCGTGATTATCAGAGACGAGCAGAGCCATTATTTGCTATATTTGGTGGCGAAATATGGGATATTACTAATACAACTCATCCGGGGATGTCTACAATTCTGATAGATAATTCTAATTCATTATCAATTCCTAATGATTCTTCATCAATACCAGGTATTTTGCCCATGTATAATGGCGCATTAACTCTCTCTAGCCCAATATCTAACTCTCCAATTTGGGCACGTTCGACTTCTTTGAATTATTCGGGTTCATGGGATTTAGCAGGTAGAAATCCAGCTATAGAAGCAGGTTTCCAAACTGCAATTTCTAACGTTGGTCCCGGTTCAAACTCAGTCGAATTACATATTCAAATGCAATCTCCCCAAAATGGAACTATTAGTGTAAGAATGTCATATGATTGGGAAAGAGTCGAAGTTCCTACTGTTTTCACCTCCTTTTCCAATAGAGCCAATGATGGTGGAGGGGTTCTTGAAGCCTCTTGGTTACCTTCAGAAGATGCAGCATGGTATGCTTACAGATTGTATATTTGGGATTCTACAAGTACGCCTGATTGGCAACCTAATGAACAAGATTTAGATGATTTTGCTGGACATATGAGGGTGTCATTCTGGTCACAAACAACTGCGACAATAACTGAAGCCGACCATAATGGAAGAATGTCTCCATTGGTCAATGGTAATCAATACCGTGCAGCAATAGTTACTGAATATCCAGATGGCTCACTTGGTGAACCTATGACTTGGCCGTACAATGTCACTCCTATTGATGAAGTCCCATCTCCTCCTGAATGGCTAGATGCCAACCCTGTTTCAGGTGGCACTGCAGGGACAATTTATGCTGAATGGTCAGCTTGCACTGAGAGTGATGCAGACAAGACTAGAATATGGGCAGTAGAACAAGAGATTACAAATGCATTAGCATTAACCAATCCCTATGATATTTCATCAATTTCTGGAAATAATACTGTACTTCAATTAAATCCTGGTGCAACCTATTGGTTCGCTGCAGTATGTGTTGATCAAAGCGGTCAATCTGATTTATTGAACGCAACAATCGCCGGGCCAATAGTAACTGCAGGTGGACTCGATGATGGAATTCCACCTGCTCCAATAGAGGGAACAACTGCAACAGATGTATTAGACGATGATGGAGGTCAAATACAAGTAAATTGGTTTTCTAATGATGAAGATGATTGTGCATATTATACAATATATGCATTACCTGCATCTAGTTGGCAACCTCCAAACAATGTTGACGGTTGGCCAGTCTCTTCTTATGTCCCCGATTGTACTACAAACTCAACAGTCATTTCCTCAATAGGCGATACTTTATTCACTGATGATATATCTTATTGGATAGGAGTTGTAGCATCTGATGACTGGGGTAATCAGAATCTGAATGACGTATTAGTTGTCGAAGTAACTCCTCAATCAAATAATGGTGGTGTTGGAATACCTCCTGAAAGAGTGTCCGGTTTGAATGCCTTTGATCACCCTGATGATGATGGAACTGCTATTGATATATCTTGGAATCGTTCTTTAGCTACAGATTTTTCTTTCTATACAATTTGGGTATCTGACTTTTACCAAGAAAATCTGACTGAATCTTGGATTAATTGTGCTGATTCTCCTCAATCTTGTGGATTAATTTCAATCAATCAACAACAAATTGGTGGTGCATTCGAGTTACAACTGACCGTATATACAGCACATTACGGAGATTCAGTATCTCAACAATCTTCATCTTCAATAATTCCTGAAATTCCACTTTATGTGACTATTACAACTCATGATATCAATGGTAACGTATTCTTAACAGATATGCAAAATCAAATGGTTCTAGTAATTCCTTCTGATAATAGTGGCGACGTCTTCCCTCCAGCAAGAATCGAGGCACCTCAACTTTCTGACCGTCCATCAGACGATGGCGACGGAGTATTCGTAACATTCCAAGAAAGTGATGAGTCAGATATCTCAGAATATTGGATTTATGCTGATACAGTCCCATTTAGTTCTCTAGATAACCGCCAACCTGCACTTGTTTTGAGTCGTGATTTAGAAATTCCAGTATTACTTGAGAGATTTTCAGACGGTAGTCCATTAGCTCCTAATATTATGTTCTGGGTCAGTATAATTCCAGTTGATTCTTCTGGTAACTATTGGGATCAAGGTGTAAAAACATCTTCTATAGCCCTAATTAATGAGAATATTCTTGATCCAGGGCTCCACATTCCAAAGATAGGTGGAGTTATTGCTTATTGGGATAGTGCTGGTTCTAGAATTCAAATAGAATGGGACCAGAAAAATGATCCAATAATAGAATCATATTATATTTATTTATCATCTACACCATTTGAAGATACAAGAGATGCTGACACTTCACAACTTGTTTCAAAATTATATTCTAGTTATTCATGGAAGTCTGATGTATCTCAAAATATTGATGGTAATGAATATTCATTAGATAATGAAAATACATATTGGATTGCAATAGTGGGATTTGATGGTGAAGTTCACCGACTCGCCGTAAATCCTCTTGAAGTTCAGCCATGGTCAGAATCTGCATTCGGTAGTGATAATTCAGGTGTAGATAATTCAGGTGCATCTTGGATTAATCAATTGATAGATGGTGATATGAATATGATAATTGCCGTTTTATCAGGTATAATGGTTCTAATCGGTGGCGCTTTGGTATTGAAGCCTAGAGAGCAATCAGCACCTCAACCTTGGGAAATGGGTACACTAGAAGTTGAACTTGAAGATCAAATGTTTGACGATGATTTAGGAATAGATGATGAAGAATACTTTACTGCTGACGAAGGTTCTTCTAGTTCAGAAATTATCGTTGATCAAGAAATTGATTATCCTGTAGATTATACAGATGCTCCTGTAAACTCCCCTTCTGCTGATGTAGTAGATGAATTACTGGGCGAAGAAGAAGAAATAGATTTGGATGATCTTAGTGAATTAGCAGATGATTTTGACTTTGATGATCTAGATGACTTAGCTGGAGATTTGAATGATGAAGAAGATATTGATACATCATTTATTGATGATATTTTGTGAATTGTCTTCGATGAATTTGAAGCCCTGTAAGTTTACGCCCCCCTATGTCAAGTGTCTCGGACCCATATTTTGAGGTTTGGTCTACAGTAGCTTGGAATGGAAAAAACAGCCTTCTTGCAGCAAATTTACATTTTAATCGTTTAGAAAGACATGCGAAACGTCTTGGGTTCGATTTGCCCAAAAATTTTGTAGAAACAATATTTAAAAAATTAACTCAGATTGAATTCACTGAAGATCCAGTTGTAGATTATCATCAACCACCATATTTAGTTAAACTAGGTATTACTAAGCAAGGAGATGTTTTTTTGATTCCACGAATTAATCAATCTTGGCCAAATATTCTTTCAGCAATTACTGTTGAAGCCCCTAAATGGAACGATAAAGTTCGTGGTACAAAACATGGAGACTGGCAACCATATTTAGATGCAAGAGAAATGGCCCTAACTAACAAAGCCGATATTTCCCTTTTGATAGAAAACGATTCTGTTATTGATGGTGATAGATGTATGCCAATACTTCTTGACATCGATGGTTTTGCTTATCATCCAAGAATCGAAGAAGGCGCCCTCGATTCTATTACTTTAGAGCAAATTAAAAAAGATCTAGAATATTTAGGTATACCAGTAAGGCCAGCGAAAATGACCATACCTCTGGTTCTAAGAGCAAAGGAAATGATAGTCTTAGGAAGTGGTATGGGCGTTCAATCATTAGGGGTTATCGATGGAAGGAAAATAGGTACTCCCCGTGGAAAACTATTCCAAGTAGCAATGTCTTGTTGGTTAGAGAAACTATCTTCATCATGGCAGTCTGTTGAAGATTTTAGGTGATATGATGATAATTGAAGAATTTTCATATTCAACCGATATTTCAAATCCTTTAATTTCTTTATTAGAGCAATACAGGGATTTGGAACTTCCAAATCGTGATGAGCTATTACTCCAATCTGCTGGACCTATAACTGATTTAGCGAAAACATCTTTCCTTCCCTGTCTAGACAGTATTCGTATACTATTTTTCGAGCCTCAAAATAATGGATTCAATCAACAATCTTCAGCCCTCAGAGGAAACATCGATCTAAATTATAACGACCCATTAATCGTTTTAATTCAAGAGTATAAAAAAGGTCGTTGGAATACTATTGAAGAACTCGAAGTACAGACATTAGATATGGCAATAAATTTAACTAAAAAATGGGAACTTAGTTTTGAAGATAATGGCAATCTTCCTATTATTCCAGGCGGATTTACTGGATTATTAGGTTATGACCTTAATCGCTGGTCAGTTGGTATCAAACTTCAGAATAATCCTCCTAATGGTACTTTGTTGGGAGTTCTTTGGAGAGCCGATGCTTGGTGGATTCATGAGAGAAAGTCTCAAGAATTAAAATTAGTTTCCATACCTAATCATACTTGGATTAAAGAAGCTAGATTAGGTAAGATTAATCTTATCCAACCTCGTCCTTATTCTGAATTAAAGGATTATCAAGTACCCGAATCAGAAAGTGATGCATCCCATGCAAATAAAGTTGAAGTAATTAAAAATAGTATTCGACAAGGGCACATATATCAATTAAATTATGGAAGAAAATGGGAAGGTAAAATGCCCGACCATCCTTGGAATACATTTCAACGCATGATGGTATCAAATCCTTCTCCATTTGCATCTTGGTTATATGTTCATGATCATGGCTGGAGCATTTCTTCTGCAAGTCCAGAGAGACTTGTCAAAACAGGAAAAGGTGTGGTATCTACACGTCCTATTAAGGGAACATATCCTAGAGGTAAATCAATCGAAGAAGATAAAATACTTCAGGCTGAGATGGCATCATCAGAAAAAGAAATTGCTGAACATCTGATGTTAGTAGATCTAAAGAAACATGATTTATCTAAGATATGTCAACCAGGATCAGTTCATTGGTCGGATTTCCGCATTGAGGCACTACCAACCGTACAGCACCTAGTAAGTGGTGTAACAGGTAAATTAAACAAAGATATTGATTTTGGTAAAATAATTTCTGCACTATTTCCTGGAGGTTCAATTACAGGTTGTCCTAAGATAGCCTCAATAGCGGCAATTAACGAAATAGAAGGCTCTCCAAGAGGTGCATGGACGGGTTCTATTGGTCATTTTCATTCATACTCAGGGATTTCAGAATTTAATATCTTGATTCGAACTTTAGAGTCACATTCTGGTCCAACTAATTGGCATGGTAGAGTTCAGGCAGGCGGAGGGATTGTAATAGGTTCACAAGCATCTTCTGAAGTCGAAGAAGCCCGATGGAAAGCTACAGCTATTACTGATGCAACATGGGGATTTAGAACAGGTTTTTCTATTGAAGATTTACCTAAACGTAGTACTGAAATGGTGGCAATCCCTAAAGTCGAAGGCCCTATTGGTGAACCCAAACCTCAAGTCATTCATACGATAAAGAAAATTGGTCAGATAATAAGGGGAGATATTCAACCCTCCTCTCAGACGGATGTTTTGTTAATTGATAACCTTGATTCTTTTACAGAGAATATTGCTAATTCTCTAGTTAAGTTGGGGCAATCTGTTAGGATAGTTGAGGGGCGACCAAACGGCCACTTAGATTCACAGAAGGTAGTGAATTCTTGGCTTCAAATCTTCAAACCAAAATATGTTATTATTGGGCCTGGTCCTTCTCGTCCAGAAAAATCACAGATTACTATGGAAATAGCTAAATTAGCAGTAAATAGTAAATTGACTGTAGATGATTATCAGATTCCAGTTCTTGGATTATGTTTAGGTCACCAAGCATTAGGTTTAGCAGTAGGATGGGAATTAATCGAATCTCCACTAGATGCAGTACATGGAGTTCCATCATTAATTAATCATGATAATAAAGGAATATATTCAGGGCAAAAATCTCCTTTAATCTTAATGAGGTACAATAGTTTGGTTTTAGAACCTACAAATAAATCGATGATTTGTACTGCTTTTGAAGAAACAGGAACTCTAGTCATGGGCATTAGACATCCAGTCTTACCTATTTTTGGTATTCAATTTCATCCTGAATCAGTGGGTAGCCCATTAGGGCTTGATTTAATTTCCACATTTTTAAAGCAAAAACCGATCTTGATTGATTCAATTTCGCATGAAAGTCAAGTTAGATGACCGTAGCCTTGAATTAGCAATTCATAGTGGGAGAGTTTGAACTAACATGGCATATTGTAGGTTGTGTAAACAAAACTATCCAAATAGTCAGTTCGTAAGTGGTAACGGTCCTCGTTATCTAGTCTGTGTGAGATGTGCAATTGAACATGATCTTGCTGACATTGATGAAGTCCCTCAACTCTATTCTGATGAGTTAGTCAGAGCACGATTTGCTCTTTTCGGTCGTCGTTATAGGTTATGGTTTGCAATAACTACTGGTTGGATTCTTTATTTTACTTTAGGAAATGAAATCGAACTATGGTCAACTCTATTTTTCATATCTTTAGTATTAGGGACTTTAGCCACTCCTGTATTGTATTTCTTAGGTTCAGCACGTTTTAATGCTGAATTATCAAAATTAACTCCCTGACTTAATTTTACGAATGCTTGAAATAGGCTATACATACCTCCGTAAGTTAGAGGGAACAGAGGGTTCCCTATGAAAGCCCGCGAGAATGGATTAGAAATAAGGAGGAGTTGAATAAATTTAAAAAAAGTTCTTATAATTACAAAACAGGCGCAGTAAAGCGTTTATTTTGATATATTGAACAATTATTCAACTTGCTTCTAATAAAATCCTTCACTCCCGAAGATAGTTTACGATACATAAGCGTGAGCATTATTCGGAAAGAGAGAACAGCGGGTACTCTACAACTAAATTTTTAAGGAAGTGAAAAGAAAATGAAGAAAACGAAAAATATGAGTATGT
>Ga0209425_10002045_pt1 | contig 22927 bp, 19 predicted proteins | sample COG_05_FD_184749 | JGI IMG/M metagenome (GOLD analysis project Ga0209425, IMG submission 184749) | Pelagic Microbial community sample from North Sea - COGITO 998_met_05 (SPAdes) (version 2) | ecosystem: Environmental > Aquatic > Marine > Neritic zone/Coastal water | place: Helgoland, sampling...
CTCTACTGTTACGAGCTATATTGAGTATTACTATGTAATTGGTGATACTGTTTCAGAAGTTACAGTAACTACTGTGGAACCAGATGCTTCAATTGAGTTAACAGCTGAAGTCTCTCATAGTAATCAAATAACTTGGTATTACAGAACTTCTATATCAAACTCATTCTCTGGTGAGTACACATCAGTTGTTTCTGAAACTGTAGATTGTCCTGAAAGGATAACGTTCTTGCCTTCAATTTCAGATATTAATATAACTAGTAATGAGAATTTTGCTCCTTATGATTTTAATATTGATAGAAATAGGATTGATGTCTCGTTTAACTACATTTCAGGAACTGAGGCCTCGGCTGATGTTGTATTTCAGTTTATAGGGAAAAATACAGGAACTCTTATTGATACTAGTAACACAGATATTGAGAATATTTCTGGTTCTGGAATCAAGACAGCATCGTTTAGGATTTTTGGAGCCTTTGTTCCTGACGAATATTACATTCATTGGGTAAAATATGAAAACATTACCGATGGACCTTCAGACTGTCCATCCGTTTTAGAAGTTTACTCTTCTGGTTCAATTAATACTGATGCTGTGGGTTGTGTAGTAAATGATGATTTTATTGATGGGACACACGATTTACTGTCTTCAGATGATGCCTTTGTTTTCATCGAAGACAATGAAGCGCCGACATGGAACAATGGAAGTAATTTACAAATATCAGATTTTTCATCATCTGAGTTTACTTTAACCTGGTCTACTTGTAGCGATTCGAATGAAATAATCTACTTTCAACTTTATGTAAATGGAACTTTAGAGGGAGGTTTATGGGATGGCAATGATTATGGTGCTGGAGCTTGGGAAAATAGTTGGGATGGAATGGGTACTGCGACGATTTCAGCTTCAGACTATGGTTTGAGCTCATTTAATTTTGGAGATGTTATTAGGATTGAATGTAGAGACTCAAGTAGTAATATTTCAACTGATGGCCCAGAGATAACTTTAGAATCTCCAGAAGTAACATCTTTTTCAATAAATACTGCAAACATTTACAAAGAAGATCAATCAACTTTTATATTTGACTATACAATTGATCCAGGTGTTGTTAGTTCTGTAGATAATCTTGATTTGTTTAATAGTATAGTTGTCGGTTTTGGAACTACTTCTAGAACAAATTTTGGTTGTTTGAATATTTCTAATATTACTTGGAGCGATGAAGAGTTTTCAGGAACCGTTCAATGTACTGTTAATCAAAGTAGTTATATGATAGAAGGTAGAGAAATTGACTTGTACAGTATAAGGTTTCAATATACTAAAGATTCTGTAACTAGACAGGTCAATTATATCAACAACGGTAATGTTGTGTTATCAAACTTTGAAAATTATACAGGTTCATCAACTCATTATCTTTTTAGAAATGAATCAATTGGAACAGTCTTATCCGCTCCATATGTTTATGTTTTTGAAACTAGTTCTAATTTTAATTGGAAATTTGATCGGTCCTATTGTTGCATTTATGGAACTACATACGCTTATTCAGGTTACATAGATAATAAGGAATTTAAATATGAATATTCATCAGAAGTTGCTACAAATGGTATATATTTAGATAATTCTTATTATGGTGATTTTGATGATATTACTTTCAGGATTTCTTTAGGGACTACTAAACATCTTTCATTTTATTCAAAACCTAGCTCAGGTGAGCGGCTTGTTGCAGTTGAATACCACTACACTTCTTTTTTTAATAAATTATTTTTTTATTCAAATTCCTCTGACAATTCTATATCATCAAGCATTTCACTTGATGTTGATTGTGATGGGCTGTTTAAAGACACAACTACTGCTAGTTGTAGCGGGACAGTAGATGGTGAATCATTGACGTTGAATTGGGATGGTAGTGATTTCTATCCTGTAACTGGTAGTGGATCAAATTTTGGACCTATACTTGCACATTTTATTAAAAGTGTAAGTTCATTACATTAAATTTTTAAAAGAGATATGTCTGGTTAACCTAAGGAGCACCAGACAAAGACTCACATGGAATTAAATCTCCATCACGATCGAGTTTTGCAACATCTCCATAGAATGGATAATATGTATCAAACCAAGCTTTTGCCTCCGAATAATTACCAAAGTCTCCACAATTCTTACTGTCTCCAGGATTGTTGGGTTGTGAACTTGCTACAGTAGTCGTTGTTGTAGAAGTTGTTGTAGAAGTTGTTGTAGTCGTCGGTGTTGGAAGCTCAACAACAGGCTCCTGTTGTGCGTCTGCATAAGCAAAACCTGCTGGACAAGTTTTAATCATTGAAACTAATGCATCCCACTCAGCTTGGGTAGCAGTTAAATTCCAGTAATCTTTTATTCGTATCCAATCGTAAGCATATTCACACCAGTATGCTGTGTTAGATGGCTTCCATTCGTCTGGACCCCTTGCACCCTTAGACCTATTTGCACTCAAGTTGGCTGCAATTAAATTGTCTGGGTCTAATCTATAATTTGCAAATTCTTCTTTTTTAGATGATGACCAGTTGAATCCACCTGATTGATGAGCATTTTTTAGAGGAATAAAATGGTCAATGTCTAACTCAGAGGCATTGTAGTAATACTGGCCTGTATAATTTCCATACCATTTTCCAGTACTTACTGAACAATAAGTATCACTATTATATGTTACAGTTTCAAAACTTTCTTCAATTAAAACTTCATGTCTAGTATTTTGGCAATCTCCATTTTCATCAATCCAGTGATTCCAATCATCTCTATCGTATGCAGGTATTGACGAAGATATCTCGGAAATTATTAATTGAGGATAATCAACGGAGACAACAGTGGTTGTCGTAGTAGAGGTAGATGATGTTGTAGAAGTTGTAGTTGAATCTGCGACAGTAGTAGAAGTAGATGATGTTGTGGTTACATTGTTTGCAGCTTCATTTCCGCCACAATAAGAAATTAACAATACATATAATAAGAGTAAAAGCTTACGCATAATTAGATTATCTCAAATTTGTGAGTCATTTGGGCGTCAAACTTGTTTTATTCTTACTAGATTTCTGAAAAACCCTTGTGGGCGCTACAGGATTTGAACCTGTGACTTCTTCCTTGTAAGGGAAGAACGATTAAATACTAGAGATTATCAGATAATATCAAATTACTACTTCAATAAACACAAAGCTTGTATGAGGTAGTACTAGAAGATATCAGACTGTACTATATGTTTTTCAATAATTTGTGGGCTTGGTGTGGGCTTGAGATCTTATTTTTTAAAATTTATTTGCCAATTACCATCAGCGTTAATAACTAGTAATTCAAAATCTTCAGGAAGCCTTACAACGCCAGAGTAACTTCCAATTTCATTAATTAACAAATCTTGTGAGAAAATACCTTTTGGAGCAATTGCGTAAACAGCAAAATTACTACTTCCATTGTGAGAAACTTCTATCTTATTGTATTCACAAACACTTGTGGCATTAATTACTTCGTCACCCTTACCAGATACGCTTGTGCCAGATATTTTTTTAGCTCCAGAAGAAACTGACTTTAGTGTGAAATCCCAACTTCCATCAGCATTAATTTCAAACTCTTCAACACCTTCACCTGCCCAAACGCCAAATAATAGATTGCCAGAATAATTTCCAATCTCATTAACTAACAGATCTAAATATCCACCACTTGCATCATATGTTGTTATGCTTACATTACTACTGCCACTATGTGAAAAGCTAAGAATTCCACCGCTTCCACCCCAAGTAATTATGTTATCTCCATATCCATCAATTGATTGTGTTGATAATGATCCATAAGAGCTTAAAGTACAGCTACCCCAGTCATTAGATACACTACTTGAAGAATCTGATGAAGACGAAGAAGAGGCTGTATTTGTACTACTACTTGTAGATTGAGAGTCTTCACTCGACGGGAATAGAGCAATAAGTCCAAAAATTATGAGGCCAACAATCAACCATTTCGTTTTACTACTTTTGCTTTCAGCGGCTAAAAGGGTCTTTTTTTTATTTTCATATTCCTCTTCAGTAATTACTCCCTCATCAAGTAAGTCTTTTAATTTTTTTATTTCGTCAGCGTCTGTCATAACTATTTTTTAACTCTTGTAAGGTATGTTGGGATACCCAAAAGAACAGCTCCACCTATCCATATGCTGATAATAAAAAAAGCACCGATACCGGCTCCAATTGCTCCACCTGCTGCTGCATATTCATTTGTTTCATTTAGAATATCTGATCCAGCACTAAATAAACCTGAAATAAGCCAAAACGCCATTATTCCGTTATAAGCATAAAAAAGATATTTAAAAACTTTACCAATAAAGCTTCTTTCATTTTTTTCTTCTTTACTGTTAATCAATTTATCTTTTTGAGAATTGTATTCCTCTTCAGTTATTGCATCCTCATCAAATAGTTTTTTTAATTTTTTAATCTTATCAGCATCACTCATAAAAAAAGTCTACCAAATTATTTAGTAAATTGCTTTTTTGATTTTAAATTTTTACAAAATGTGGGCTTGGTGTGGGCTTGAGTGGTTTTTTAGTTAGTATATTTCTGAAAAACCCTTGTGGGCGCTACAGGATTTGAACCTGTGACTTCTTCCTTGTAAGGGAAGCGCTCTGCCAGACTGAGCTAAGCGCCCGGAAAATTAAGTATATTTATTTTAAAAAGATATACCAATAGTTTTAAATCTAAAATCTAATAAGATTAACTATTGTAACAAATAATTAAAGGATCTGTTATTAAACAAAATTTTCTTATTTCAGGAATATCTAGTCAAGATGGTGCTTTTCTTGCTAAAAAAGCACTTGATGAAGGTTTTAACGTTGTAGGTACAAGTCGGAAAGATCCAAAATATGATTTTGAAAACTTTTCTGCTTTAGAAAAAATCGGAATACTAGAACATTTAGAAATACTTACAACAGACTTTAGTTCGAAAGAATCTACTAATAGTTTACTTAAAAAATACAATCCTTCTTATATTGCACATTTTGCATCACAAAGCAGTGTTTTTAACAGCATTGCTAAAAAAGAAGAAACTTTTAAAGTTAACTATTTAGATACTGTTGAAATTATCAAATCAATTCAGCAAGTTTGTCCAGAAACAATTTTTTTCTTTCCCTCCTCTGCAACAATTTATGAAGGCTATTCAAATAAAATTGTTAATGAAACTGTAAAACCTAGACCACTATCAAATTATGCTAAATCAAAATTTGAGGTACAGAAGTATATAGCTACGTTAAATAAAAATAAAGAATTTAATTTAAATACAGGAATTTTGTTCAGCCATGAATCAGAGTTTAGAAAAAATACATTCTTTACAAAAATGATAATTGAATTTCTTATTGAATATAAAAACAACAATAATAATCAGCTAACTATAGGAGATATTTCTCTAGGTAGAGATATCGGTTATTCAAAAGATTATGTGGATGCTATTTATGAAATTATGAAATTTAATTTAAAAGAAGAGTTTATAATCGCTCGAAATAAACTTACTAAACTTTCATATTTTTTAGAGATGTGTCTCGAAGAATTAGAAATACAGTACACCATTAAATATCATGAAAACAAAACAGAGTATGTAAACATAAAAAATAACAAAACTTTTCTTATTTCTAATAAAAGCAAATATAGAGATTTTGATTTAAGGAATATTCAAGGTGACAATTCTAAAATTAATAAAATACTCTCCTGGAGTCCACAAACTGATATTAGAGAAATGGTTAAAATAATGATTAGTCACGAATACAAGGAAAAAAATGCAAGATAGTTTTTTAAACTTTTGTAAGGTCAATCAGGACAAATTAATACTCAATGATATTGATATTTTATTTATTAAGAAATTAATAAGCGATCAAAATAATATTGAATACGCATACATTGCCACAATATCATATAAAATTAGCAAATTAAACGATTCAGACCATAAAAATTATTTTATATCAGAATTTAATAAGTTACTTAAATTAAATAATCAAAACTCGTATAAATATTATTCAAATAATGAAAAACATAGAATAGTTTCCACCCACAAATATGATTTAGCCCCTATAGTTTTGTTTACTTATAATAGAATTGATACTCTACAATTAACACTTAATTCTCTCTTAGTAAACGAAGAATCATCTGAATCTAGTCTCATAATTTACTCTGACGGACCAAAAAACAAAGAAGATGAAAAACTTGTAAATAATGTCAGAGATTATTTACAAAGAATAGATGGTTTCAAGAAAATAAATTACAACTTTATGGACAACAATAAAGGGCTCTCTGTTTCAATTATCGATGGATTAAATTCGGTTTCAAGTGAACATGAACACTTTATAGTTCTAGAAGACGATTTAATATGTTCACCTTATTTTCTTAATTATATGAACGCCTCATTAAATCAATTCAAATCATCAAAAAATATTTGGACTATTAATGCCATGAGTTGTAGTCCAGAAATCTTAAAATTAGCCCCTGGTCTTAAAAGTGAATATTACTTCACAAGAAGAGCGTCCTCTCATGGATGGGGGTCATGGAGTAGTAAATGGAATCAGGTTGACTGGGATATCAATAAACTATTAAAAAAGTCAAAAAACTTGATAAATAGGAGAATGCTTAGGCAAGCAGGTGGAGATATTTTTAAAATGATGGAAGATCAAAATTCAAATAAAATAGACTCCTGGGCAATTCGTTGGGTTGCAAATGTAGCAATGAATAATGGTTTATGTGTAACACCTTATTACTCTCACACAAGTCACCAGTTTTCAAAATTTGGTACACATATTAAAAATAGAGCAAGAAGTCTTGAAAATGACCTTACAAAATCTCAACCAATATATGAATTTAAAAAAGATATCAAATTAAGTTATAAGATTAACAAAATCTATAATAAAAAAATATATAAAAAATAGAAGTATTAATTATTTTTTATATAAAAAATAGAAAATATTTCCTAATATTCCAAAAAATACATCCAAAATTAAATAAAGTAGTCTTGTTTTTACGATGACTTCAAAAATAAAAACTTCATTTACAAATAAATTAGCTATATATAAAAAAATTAATTCTCTAACACCAATTCCTGCTGGGATGCCTACAAAAAATAATGCTAAACATGTTGAAAGATAGTAAAACGCGGCAATTTGATACGGATTTTCAACGGTCATCTCCGCAGATATTATTGCTAAAAATATAAAGTTTAAATTAATTGCTAGAAGAAAATTTAAAGTAAATTTTATTAATGAAACAAATTCAATTTTTAAAAAATAGTAGAAAAGTCTTATAACTAGTACTGATATACAGGAAGCAATAAAAAAATTAAAATAATCAGTATCAACAATTTTAAAATTTAAATAAATTATAACTGTAGCTGACCCGACTAGAGGAAGTAAAAATTGTTCTTCAATTAATCCATATATTATCTTTTTTGAATTTTTGACTTTTACAAGTTTATCATCAATTCTTGTAGTCAATACTAAAACTCCAGAAGGAACATACCTTCCTAAACGAGACCTTGACCAGTTAATTAAATAAGTTGGACTAAATTTTTTATAATTATTTGTCATGAACCTAGACCACAAAGTTAAGTTTGCTAAATATAATAAAAACCCCACAACTAGAGTATTAATTGAAAAAGTTAAAACTTGATTTGATAAATTTAAATTTTGAAATGTCTGATAGATTACAACAAAACTGATAGAAGTTAGGATTAAGTTAAATTTCTTAATGTATTTACTGAATTTATCACTCTGAAGGAAATCAACTAATTTATCAAAATATTTATTCGATGAAAACATTTTTATCTCTATACCTCGTTTCTTCTTTAAAAGAAAAATTGAAGAAAATCAAAGATGAAAACAACGATGCAATAATCAGAATTAATAAATTACTTGTACTAATCAAAGAAGATGTCGCATAAAAAACTATATATAAAAATAAGGAAATTAAGATTTTAAAAATTAACAAAGCAACAACAAAGAAGATATCATACAGTGCAGATTTCTGAAGTGAGCTAATTGTTTTCTTAATTTTTAGTTTTCTAATATAAAAAACTAGTGTAAGTTTTAATATTGTAAAAAAAACTTTTATCGAATTTAATTGGCTTGATTGATCGCCGTAATTAACTACATTGTTAATTTGATATGTTTTTAACCCATGTAGTGAAGCTAACAAAGTAAAAAAGTATGGATATCCATATCTTGTTGGATAAACCTTGTCATTTAAATATGGATTCAGGTCAAGGGTTACCCCAAATAAACCATTTAAGGGATCAAACAATTTTCTTGAACCTGCAGCAAGTTGCATCAAAAATGTAGCAACTAAATTGCCAAAGAAACGTATTTTTGGAATATCCCCAACAATGCCTCCATCCCAATATCTATTAGATTTTATATATTGATAATTTCCATTTTTGTGAAGATTAATAATTTTCTGAACATCATCAACTGCAAATTGATCATCTCCATCTATCTTTACTAAAAATGTGTATCCTAACTGCTTAGCAGTATCTAGTAAAATTTTAGTAGAGGAACCTGCACCTAGATTATTTTTATTTCTAATTATCTTGATATTTTTTATATTTTCAAATTGTTTTAGTATTTCTTCTGTTCTGTCACTACTAAAGTCATCAATTATTACAATATCTTCCTTTAGCGATAGAAGTTTTTGAATTACATTTTCTATATGGTTTTCTTCATTGAAAGCAAGAACTCCTAATACAATTTTTTGAGTCATAGCCTAATCCTAACAAAATTATCATCATTAAATAATATTATTTATCTAGACTAGAAAAAAGCATGAAAATATAAATGAAGCAAAAAAATAAAGTTTTTACCTTTTTATTAATATTATTTGTTCTGCTCTCTCTTTTTAGAGTAGATTATCGCTTTAAAGGAACTGTAGAATGTTGTTCCGATGATTATGATTACTACTTACATGCATCTACTATCGCAATTGATTTTGATTTAGATTATTCAAATCAAGAAGTTAGAGGGTTTAGTTACTATAAAAATGGTAAAAAAACTCCTATTGGGTTTATAGGATCTGGTATTTACTCATCTCCATTTTTATTTACAGGAAAAGTAATAAGTAATTTGTTTAGCGAAGATACATCGAGGGATATTTTGAATTTTCAGTTATTGTTATATTCCATATCACCAATATCTTACTTATTTGCATCACTTTACTTTATGGGAAAAACATTAAATATTTTTAAAATAGAATTTAATAAATATGAACTCCTCTTGTTTATGTTTTCTTCGGGAATAGCGTATTTTGCTTTTGAAAGATTTAGTATGACACATGCGTATGAGCATTTCTCAACTTCAATACTTCTATTTCTTCTGAGTGCTTTTTATGTAAAAGATAAAAATACTAATCTGTTCGCCTTATTGGTGCCTGTATTCTTACTTCTTGGTTATTTAACAAGAATGTCAAATATATATGTATTTTTACTACCCCTTTTGATAAAGAAACTACTCATCAATAAAAATATATATACAGAAAGAGCTTTATTAAAAAATAAATACTTCCTACTTTCCTCTTTTTTGTCCTTTCTGATCTTCATATATATCTCTAATAGGTTGTACGGTGAAATAATTCTTAATCCTCAAAAAATATATGGTTCTAACATTGCTATTTCAGGTGTGGTATTAGGTGAAAATTTAAACTTATTAGATTTTTTCATAAATTTTGCAAAAACTATCTTTATTACAAATTTTTCTCTCGAGTTTGGTTTATTTTGGGTAAGCCCAATATTATTTTTATCACTTGTTCAAGTAATTTCTTCATTTAAAAAAATGAAGTTACTATCTGTATTTATAGTTTTATTTTGTTTTTTACAAAACTATTTTATAGTTCACCTTTGGCAAGCACTGGGTTCATCTTATGGGTTTAGATATTTATTTTCTCTAGTCCCGCTTGGTTTACTTTTATATTTTTATAATAGAAAAACAAAAATAGAAACATACTATCTAAGAATATTTTCAGTCTTTGGAATGCTTTCAGTAATATATTATGAAGCAAGTTCCTATACGCAGCTTTCATTAATTGATCAAACAAACTCCTTTGGAAGAAGTATCAGATATTCAAATCCAACACATGTATCAGGCGTTATTAAATCTATGTTTGAGTTAAATAGTTATCTTATAATATTTACCACGAGTTTATTAGGAGTAATTACCTTTAAGTTACTATTAATATTCTTGGAAATTGAAACTATTAATAATTTGTTGGGAAACTTAGGATTACCTATACAAAATAGTGATTTTCAGAATTATTTAATTAATTTGAATCAAGTAGAGTTTATTAAAATCTTATTAATATTTGTTTTTTTAGTTTACTTTGTGTATTTCGTCGTTTATAAATTTGAAAAGATTTGACTTTGTTTAATTTTTATCTTCCAAAATAGATATCTGATTATTTTAAGTTTGCTTTTGATTTTTTTAATTTTTAAATTTTTATATTCAATAAACTTTACCCGTCTATTTTCCGAGTATGATTCAAAATTATCGTTTTCGGTTTGTTCAAAGTCTAAAATTAGATTTTTCCAATAATCAAATGTTAATTTTGCTAAATTAAAATTTTGCTTTCTTAATTCCTGAGATGATTTTTTTAAATATTCTTTGGTCAAGTTCTTGTAGTCATCAATAAATATTTTTGGAAGATTGTCAGCATATTTATAAGATTTACTTTGTTTTAATACCGGGATGGAGCCACTATAGAGTGTCTCCCAAAACCTATGAGTGTCATAACCATTACCAGATGGACATAATACAAATTCAAACTTTTTAAGATTATCTGAGTAGCTATTTATATCGTTACTTGGCTTGCAAGCTCTCACCCAATCTTTATTTTTCAGCGTTTTGTACAGGTTTGTTCTTTCTTTGTAATTAGTGGAAATTTGAAAATTTAAATATAATTTAGATTCTTTATCTGAGATATCAAAATAAGTGTCTTCAGTTATAATTTGATTATCAAAATTACTTAAATTAATATTTTTGGGATGGTAATTTGCTAACCCAATAGGTATGGAAATTAAATCATTATTTACTGTGTCTATATTTATGGAATACCATTTAGATATGCACGATGGCTTCTTTCTGTAGATATTCTTTGAAATACTTTTATCACTTTGATGGGTAATTAGCTGAATATTCTTGAATCTAGAATTCTGCAATAATACGAATAAAGATTCCACGTCATCCGTATTACAAAAAATTATGTTATTTTCTTTTAATAAAAATTTATTTAATCTTACATGTTTGTAGTTTTGAATATTTTCTAAAATTGAATAATCTGTAAGCTCCAAGTCACTGATTTGATTTTGAAGAAATATACCTGAATAAACAGTATCTGCCATAAGAGCGAAGTTAAAACTAGTAATTAGTTTTTTCCTATCAAGATTTATTGTTTGATTAATAATAATCTAATTGTATTAAAGAAAAATATTTTAATAAAAATTTTTAATTGATTTTTTGTAAGTTAATATATTGAAATGAAGCCAGATACCAGTATTGCTATAGTTGCCGACTTTAAATACTTGAGAAGATATGCCAAAAAGTTCTTCATCCAGTTAGAGGACAATGGAAACTTTCATGGTGAGATAATTCTTATAACCTCCAAAATTACTCCTACATTTATTTTTAAATCTATAAGAAATAATAAAAATATTAAGATATTGAGATTTAAGAAAATTAAATTCACAAGTAAAACTAAAAACAGTCTAAATAACTTATATACAGGCAATCAGCCGAATAGAAATAAAACTAAGAACTTTCAATGGTCAAAATTAAATCTGTTTAGAGAGGAAATAAAACAGTGCAGATTTGTTTTTTATTTGGACATAAATATGAGTATACATTCAGATTTGAACGAATTATTGAAAGTTAAGCCAAATCAGAAATTGTTAGCAAGAAACGACTCGTATCCAGATTTAGTAAATACATTATCTACCCAGTTCGATAAAACACATAGGTTATATAAAGAGTTAGAAAAGGCATTCAACTTAGAAACTAAAGAATATTTTCAAACTGGTATTTTGTATTTTGACACTAATATAATATCAAAAACTACATACTTAGAATTGATTAACTTAGTTGAAAAATACCCGATATCAATAACAAATGAACAAGGAATCTTAAATCTTTATTTCAAGTATATAAAGAATAACTATGAGGAACTTCCGATAAAAATAGGAAAGCTTATGACTTACTATTATTGGAAATTAGGAGATCAAAAAATAATAATTACAAAACAAAATAGAGAGAAATATAAATAATTATGTTTTCACTTTTTCAATGGTTAAAAATATATAAACAAACATTAAACTAAGAAAATTAAGAAGATATCTGACAGGAGAATCTAGTTCCATAAATCTCCATGCTGAAATATAAAGAACGAAAACGAACATCGCGTTTAAACTTAAAGTGTAAAAAATATAATCTGAAATAAAATTTTTATCATTAAATATAATTTTAGAGATAGCAAATAATAGGTATACAAGGATTAGCAACAGCGTAAAAGGTTTATCAAGAAAAACATTTTCAAGTATTAGTACTATATTTTGTAATTCTAAATCTCTGAATGTAACTAAATCAATAAGAGTATCTTTTACGTCTATTTGCCTTATGTGATGATCTTTACTTACTCCTTGAAATGTAAATAGGTAAAGTAACTCTTTTAATATGAATCCCAATAAACCAATGAAAAGTATTATCTTCTTTCTTTGTTTTGCAAATAAAACTATTACAACAATTAAAACTATAGAACTTAAGAATTGTTTTGAAAGGTACAGCATTCCAAATACAAAATATATACGATAATCATTTCTTTTTGTCTCAACAGTTGTTAATAATTCCGTTAGACATACGACCGCAAATAAATTCACCAAACCCTCAGACATTAACGAAGAGCTAATTAGAAATTGAAGCCATTCACTATTAAAAATTAAGAAAAAATATGTGACAACTAAAATTACTTTATTAAATACGTCTATTTTCAATTCGAAAAAATAAAGCAATGTTAAATAAAAAACAATATGGGAAGTAAAACTATAAAATTCATAAGACTGATTAAAGTTCACAAATTTGAGAAATAATGCTTGAAAATAACTTAAGAATTGGGGATAACCCTCCATTACGTAATTATTAATTGAAAAATAATAACTATTTTCATAGATTTGTTTAACTTGTTGGTAGAAAACTGCATCAACATCTCCTGTAATATTTAGATTTTTTGATAGGCTTCTTTCAATTGCTCTAAATATTATTCCTGAGCTTAAAAATGATATGGAAATAAAAACCAGATTTTTTATATTTTTTTCATAAAGAAAAAAAATAATCCAAAAGGAATTAGTTACCAAATAAGCATGATGAAACGATAACTGAAAACTGGATAATAGAAATAATTGATCTATGAAAAATATACTGAACAAGTAAAATATAATAGAAATTGAAATAGTTTCAAAATTCATAGATTTTTTAATCAATCTTCCAATTAAAAATAATGAGAAAAGCAATAATAAGCCCATAAATATATCATAAAAATTTATACTTTTAAAAATTTTTTTATAATCAGATGAAAATATTTTTATTAATGAGTTCAAGATAATGGCTAAACAAACTAGATATACGGGGAAATTTAATAAAATATTTTTAGACTGAAAATAGTTGGTAAATTTTTTTATAATAAACGAATTATAATAATGTATATGATAAAAATTTTAAACTTCTATCAAATATTGAACTTTACATTAAGTTTTCTATTTAATAAAAAGTTTAATGAAGTTGAATTAATTAAAAAAAATATAGAAGAGTCTTCAAATATTTTTGACATAGGTTCAAATTTAGGAAATTATATTAGGTTTTTAACAAACAAGTTAACAAATTTTGATTTAGAGTTTCATTCATTTGAACCAATTGAGAATTTATTAACAAAACAAGAAACATTAAAAATAAACAATAAACATAAATTAAAATTAAACAACACTGTTGTTTCCAACTCAAGTGAAGAGATTATGTTTTACGAGAACAGCATACCTTCTCAATCTACGGTCAAGAATACTCGAGGACGAATAGGTAAAACAAAAAAATCATACCTTGTTAAATCAATAAAATTAGATCAGTATTGCATAGAAAATAATATTAATGAAATTGGTTATGTAAAGATAGATGTGGAGGGAAGTGAATTAAGCGTCTTAAAATCGGCAAATGAACTATTAAAAAATAAAAAAATAAATCTAATCAAAGTTGAGATTACTAATACTTTACATAACTGTAATGAGATCTTAGATTACATGGGGAAGTTTGATTATAAAATTGCAAGTATCGATAACTTATTTTTTACTAAAAATTATCTGAATTTATTAGAAATCTATTTTGAAAAAAATTAGTTTTTTGAAGTTCTGAAAACAAAATAAGTTTTGGTTAAATATTTTATCAGCTTAAAACCATCTTTAAATCTTGAAATTTGTGTTTCACCATAAATTCGTTTTCTATAGTGTATAGGAAACTCAATTATTTTTTGACCGCTAAATGCTGCAGCAAATAATAAATCAAAATCACCAAAAGGGTCTGTAGTTTTAGTAGAGTTTTGCCAAAATTTTATATCTTGGAGTAAAGTTTTTTTAAAGACTTTTGTACCACAAAGTGAATCAGTAATTTGCTGATTAATTATTTTTCCAATTACTAGTTGAAAAACTCTATTACCTAATGTATTAATGTACCTCATTGAACCTTTTTCCATCTGGTATATCAAACGAGTTCCATTAACAAAATCTGCATTATTTTTTTTAATAATTTCAAAAAAATCAGGAATAGTTTCTGGGTCAACACTTATATCGGCATCTAATATTGCTAAAACATCACCCTTCGCTCTATCTGCTGCTTCCCAAACTGCATTCGCCTTTCCTTTTCCAGTCTGTACAAAAGTAGATATGTCGAATGTATTATTATTTTTAGATAATTCTCTTGCTACTGAAATTGTGTTATCTTCAGATAGCCCACAGGGTATTATAATTTCATATTTTTCATTTTTTGGAATCCTATTAATTAATATTTCAAGGTTGCCTTCTTCATTTTTAGCTGGAATGATAATTGTTTTTTTATACACTGAATCCGTATTTGGTTGAATTCTAAAAACAGAATAAGTTTTAATACCTAAATTAAAAAAAGAAAATAAAAGCTCTAGAAATATATTTATATAATCTCCAATAAAAAATAATTTGAAAGGAAAAATTTGCTTTGTGTAGGATGTTATAAAATCAAAACCAAGACCACTGGTTATATTTTTTAATTTTTTGTTTTGGATATAAGAATAATTGAGATTCTTGTCTTTAATACCTATAATTTCGAAAAGCCTTATTAATGGTGTGTATTTATAATTTAATGAACTAATAACGAAGATACCGTTTTCGGCTAAAGCTAAAGTAAGTTGGTTTAACAAACTAAATAAATCATCATGTACTTCAACAATATCTGTCAATATTATCGCTTCGTACTTTTTTTGTAAAATATTAGAGCTTATAAGTTCATTTTTGTTTATAAATAATTTTTCTGATTTTTTTTCAATAATTTTATCTTTTGAGTTTGTATTAATAACGTGTAATGCGGTTCTGTTGTACATATACCTATTTAGTTCTTCATTATGTCTTTGATAGAATATTTTATTAGACAATTTTTTCATAATATGAACAAGTTCTTCCTAATTAAATTTATTGTAACTTATCAGATAACTTTAAGTGTATTGAAAAATTAGTTTATTATAATCTTATCAATGAAATCACTTTCAATTTTCACCTCAATGACAGACCCCGAATCTAGAAATGACCCCTGGAGGGAAGCTTTAAAATGTTATGAAGATCTTGCAGATGAAGTTATTACGGTAGGTCAAGATTGGCCAGAATACTTTAAGTGGGATCATATAGGAAAAACCTTTCAACAAGGACTTGAAGAGTGTACATCTGACTGGGCCATACGAATGGATATTGATTATTTCTTTCATGAAAAAGATTTTATTAAAATTAGAAAAGCTTTAGATTTTTACAGTGAAAGTCCTGTGATTTCATTCCCTCAGTACCAGTTTTTCTCACCTGAAAACTACCAGTTAAAAACTCGATTATGTATAGCATTTAACAAGGAAAAATTTCCGAATATAAAACTTAACGGTGGTGGTGATTTAACATTAGCTACATTAAACAACCAATTGATTAATCCAAAAACTGTACCAAATTTATTTGTACCGGTATACCAATATGACACAACTTTCAGAACAAAAGAAATTATTCAACAGGATAGATACAGATTTGCAAAAGCATGGTATGACTATTTTGGTACGTATGATAACAGAGGTGGTGAAAGTCCAGAATCATCATATGAAGCATGGATGAATATGGTTAAAGACAGATATCCTAAACACAATTTTAATATAAAAATTGATGATCATCCTAAATATATTAAAGAAAGATTAAAAAGTTTAAATAAAGATCAGTTTGGGTATGATGTTTTTGGACTTAAAGAACAAAATAAGATTCAAGCTAAATATAAATTGAAAGGCCTAAAAGAAAAGTACATTAATTATTTATTTTTAAAGATTCAAAATGGCTAATTAATATATTGGCTAATTCTACTCTTTAGTAACTCTAGATTATAATTTTCTAAAACTACAGATTTTCCATTTGTAGACAACTCATTTAGACTTTTATTGTCGTTGTAAAGATTCTTTATTTTATCAACCCAAATATCTAATTTATTTTCGCAAAAAATAATATTTTTATTATCAACAAAGTTTTTTAAATCCCAAAATCCTTCGGTTTTTGAAATTACTACAGGTACGCCTATTGACAAGCTTTGTAAAGTAACGCTCTGCCCAGAAGGTTGGTTCGTCTCTTTTAGTGGGATAATACACAATTTCGATTTTTTATAATATTCCCTGATGTGGGAGTCGGTAATTTTATCGCTTCCCCATTTACCAAAGATAACCCTCACATTTGGTATATTTAAATATTTCAATTCCTCAATTTGAGAAATAAATAAAAATTTATATGATGGTAAAGATTTTGCAATATCAATAAGTAAACTTACATTTCTATTCCCGTCATTTCCAACAAATATTATCTGGTCATTTCGAGATAGGTTTAAATTATCAGTTGACCAGAATTGTGTATCTAAGTGAAATGGAAAATATACTAGTTTCTCTGATGAATCATGAAATTGCTTAGCTTTTCTCAACTCTCCTTTTCCAAGAAAAAATAGAAAATCGAATCTTTTATAAATAGATCTCAGAAAAAAATGATGTAGAAACATCAAATTTGGATATTTTAAATTTTTACTATATAAACCCATTACGAATAAATATATTTTATTTTTTTTAAATAAATTATTTATAATTATCAGCGGAAGAACGGAACAACCAGCACTTTCATTAACAACGAATATATGATCAGAGTTAATGAAAGTTTTAAGGTTTTTAAAGTTTACAAATTTTAAGGTATAAAAAGGCAAACTTACAAATTTATTCATTAGTTTATCAAACACATAAAGAAATATGTTTTTTAGATTACTTCTTTTTTTTGGTTCAATGATTTCTAAGTTATACTGTTCTTTATCTAGTTCAGTGATTCCATAGTAAAATTCTTTTGCTTGAATATTTTGCGTCTCGAATTTACTTTTTCTATTACCAGTAAAAACATAGGTTATATTTTTTTTAGACATTTTATAAATCACTTACAATAGTAAATTGACTAAATTATTATATACATGTGAACATTACTTTTTTATTTACTTATGGGTATTCACTTCAAACATGGAAAAATTCTGGGACTGTAGAAAAAGAGCTCAAAATCTTAAAATATTTATCAAACAGATATGGTTTTAATTTTACTTTAGTTACCTATGGGGATGAAAGTGACTTAAAAATAGCAGCTGAATTCTGTGATTTTCCGGTTTTACCTCTTTACTCTTATGTGAAAAAATCAGAATACAAGATTATTAATTACTTAAAGTCTTTTTATTTACCATTAAAAGTAGCTAAAAAATTAAAGCACCAAGATGTACTTCATCAACACCAGTTACTTGGCTCATGGGTAGCAATATTATTAAAGATTATTTTGAAAAAACCATTATTAATAAGAACGGGTTACGATATGTATAGTTTTTCAATCTACGAAAAAAAAGGGCTTCATATAAGATTTCTGTATAGATTATTAACTCGAGTTACATTTCGCTTTTCAGACATATATACAGTTACAAGTAAAAGTGATGAGTCATTCTTAAAAAATAATTTAAAAATAGGTCCCAACAAATTAAAAATACGTCCTAATTTTATAGAAGAAAAAAAATATAAAAAATTTAATGAGAGAGAAACGTTTAAAATCTTAACTGTTGGAAGACTAGAGGAGCAAAAAAATTACTTTTTTTTAATTAACTCTCTTAAAAATTTAGAAAAATGGCAATTAGATATAGTTGGTTCAGGTACACAAAAAAAAGAATTAGAAAAGTTGGCTAGTAATTTGAATGTAAAGGTAAATTTCCTAGGAAATTTTGAATACTCACAGCTAGAGAATTTATATCAAGATTATAAATTTTATATTTCAACTTCTAAATATGAAGGAAATCCTAAAACTGTTCTAGAAGCTATGTCATTTGGATGTGTTGTCTTGATTTCAAACATTCCAAATCATAGTGAAATTGTAAAACATAACTCAAATGGATTTTTATTTGATTTTAAAGAATCAGAAGTTATCAAAATTCTAGAAAATGAAATAAGAAATTTCGAAAATTTAGAACTTCTATCTAAAAATGCTTCTAAAGGGTTAGTTTACACTAATTCTTTAGAAAATATAGCAGCTAAAATGAATCAAGATTACTTAGAGATTATCAATATCTAGAAGGTATTTATTTAAAACGTACAATCGCCATGTTCTATTAGCATTTATTCTTGATTTATTTATTTTTAGTAAATCTATTTTTTTAATATCTAAATCAAAACCTTTTTTGCTCTTAATAACTTGGTCAACTTCTTCAAAGTTACTATAAATCCAACCTTCCAAATTAAAAATAAAACCTTTTTTATCTCTGGTTACAAAATCTTCAGAAAAATCTGTTTTAAGGTAGTCTTTTAAAACATTTTTATTCTTCAACTTAACATTATTTAAGTTAAGAGACATAATGTACTCTATCAATTTATGGTCTACAAATGGTGAACGAACTTCAAGAGAATTTGCCATTGATGTTCTATCAACTTTCAGCATCATCATTTCTGGTAAGTAGTACTTGTAATCTTGAATTAATAGAGATTTGTATAAATCAACATTACTGTTTAAATTTATCTTATTTACAATATTTTCAGGTTTTAAACCTAAAAGTTTTAAATATTTTTCATCTTTAAAATAAGAACTATACGCTAAATTTACATCTTTAGAATTTCTTAGAAATTTATTTCCGGTTCCTAAAAATGCAGGATAAAGTCTGTATAAACCACTATAAATGTTTGGAGAATTACTAAGTACAGAGTTAATCCTCTTATATCCTCCGAGTAACTCATCACCACCATCACCTGAAATGGCTACTTTGAATTTTTTTGAAATCGCTTTTGAAAGCAAATAAGAAGGAACTACTGAAGGATCTCCATATGGTTCATCTAAACTTTCTAAAGATTCATTAATTAATGTTGAATCAATCTTGGCGGTAATTTCAACAGTATCATGATTGGTATTATATTTTTCAGAAACTTTGTCAGACCAGTACCTTTCATCATATTTATTATCATCGAGATGAACAGAAAAAGTATTGATTTGGAAATTATTAGCGGCCATATTTTTAATAATTGAAGTTGAATCAATTCCTCCAGAAGAAAAATTTGCAACGTCTACGTCGGCTTTAGATCGTATAGAAATTGATTCATTTAAGATATTAAAAAAATCATCCTCATTGAATTTATTATCATCAACAAAGGTTTCGGTATCCCAGTAAATATTCTCTTTTAGGTCAAATTTGTGTTTATTTAATGAGACTTCAATGATCGATGCAGGTTTAAGTTTGTAAATATTGTCAAATAAAGTATTTGGACTTGAAACTACTCCATAACCAAGATACTCATGTAGATTATCAAGATTAATATTATAAAAATTTTTAGATTTAAGTAGTGATTTCAAATTTGAGGAAAAGATTATATTTTCTTTTTCTAAACTGTAATAAAGTGGTTTCTGGGAAACCCTATCAGAAATAAGATAAGCTTTATTTTCATTAAGATTCAGAAAAAATATAACAAATTGACCTCTTAGTTTGTGAACAAAATCAATTCCAAAATGTGAGAAGCCATTCAAAACTACTTCGCTGTCTGAGTGACTAGTTTTGAATTTAACATTTTTCATTTCTAGTTCTCGTCTTAAATCTTTATGGTTGTAAATTTCACCGTTAAACATGCTGTATGTTTTATGTTTTTCTGAATACATAGGTTGGTTTGCTAAATCATTTAAATCTAAAATCTTTAATCTGTGAAACGAAAAAAAGAAATTCATTTCGTTGTGTAAAAAATGATTTTGTATATTTGAATCGGGACCCCTACAAGTAAGATATTCACACGAATCTTTCAAATTAACTTCGTTTAATTTACTTAATGATACTTTTCCTAAAAATCCACACATCTAACAACATTATAACTGTAGCTAGTTTATTATTTTTATAGTTTGGAAAGTGAAAATACCCCTATTGATATTTTGTACTGTTTTGATGTAAATTACAACATCCAGGCTTTTTCATCTATGATTTCACTATTAGACTGCATCGATAGAAATATTAACATCCATATCATTCACAATAATAAAAAACTAATCAAACTTCCGAAAATAATCTCTAACCACAATAATTTAGAATCTGTTTCGATTTACGAATTTCATGATACGCATTATGATTTTCCTAATTTATCAAATAGTCATATATCTGTAGCGACTTACTATCGGATATTTATAGATAACTATTTGCCCAAAAACTTGAAGTCAATTATTTATATAGACTCTGATATGATCTTTGTGCGTAATCCTCGAATTAAACTTCAGAAAGAATTAGGTAAATTAAAAAATTCAGAATTTACTATTGCTGCTAAAACAGAAATTAATGCAACCAAATTTAATCCAGATGAATTAGAAAGACTAAAAGAAAAAAGTTTCTTTCTTAAATTTTGGCCATTTGACAGGCTTCCAATTAAAGGGAAATACTTTAATGCCGGATTTCTAATAATTGACATGATCAAATGGAGAGAAAATAAGACTCAAAATAAATTAATTACAACTATGAAAGAACAATACGAAAATATTTTGATGTGGGATCAAGATGTGCTTAATTGTGTATTTAATGGAGATTATCAAGGTTTGACTTCAGAGTTTAATTGCGAAGCTTATAAATTAGATAAAAATTCTGAGCTTCCGTTTGTATTACATTTTTCAGGAAGCAAAAAGCCTTGGAAAACAAATGGAGCTTTTGTATTTACAGCTAAATATTATCATGCGAATTACAAAAAATTTAGCAATATTGATTACCATATTGAAATTGGAAATAAAAAAAATTCTTTTAAACATTTGCTTAATAGTCTTTTAAAATTTCAACTCTTTAAGATACCGAAACCATTAACTTACTTAATAATTTATTATAAAACTCTAGTTTCAAGATAAAATAGCATAGTATGAAAATATTAGTTCTAGGTAGTAACGGATTAGTTGGATCATCTGTGGTTAAGAAACTTAACACTGTTGAAGATAAGAAATTAAACATTTTTGCTTCTACTAGAAAAGACACAAACTTATTTTCCCTTGAAGATACTAAAAGCTTAATAAATTCTTTTAAACCAAATGTAATAGTCAATGCAGCCGCAAAAGTAGGCGGGATATTAGCAAACAATGAACAACGTACCGAATTTATTTTAGAAAATTTAAAAATAAATATGAATCTACTTGAGAGTATAGTTGAAAAAAACCATATTAAACTCATTAACCTTGGTAGTAGCTGCATTTATCCCTTAGATGCACCAAACCCTATAAAAGAATCGTCGCTAATGACCGGTAAATTGGAGCCTACAAATTCTCCTTATGCAATGGCAAAAATTTGTGCGATTGAAATAGGAGACTCTCTTAGTAAGCAATACGGTCACAGGATAAACAACCTTATGCCAACAAATTTATATGGACCAAATGATCATTTTTCAGAGAAAGATAGTCATGTTATTCCTGGATTATTCTATAGATTAGAATCTGCAAAAAAAAATAAAGAAGATGAATTTAAGGTATGGGGTACTGGTACCCCGTTAAGAGAATTTTTATTCAATAAAGATTTGGCTGATGCTATATATTTTGTGATTAATAATGACATTAGGGAAAATTTAATAAATGTCGGGAGTGGATTTGAAATTTCTATAAAAAAACTTGTATACATGATTAATGAATTAGTACAGTACAGAGGGAATATTGTTTTCGATTCGTCTTTGCCAGATGGAAATCCACGAAAATTATTAGACACTTCTTTATTAGATGAATACGGTTGGGTTAGCAAAACTAAATTTGATGAGGGGTTAGAAGCTACTTATGAATGGTTTAAAGAAAACATTAAAGTTTAAGTAGGGTATTCCCAAGTAGGAGTTAATAATCCTTTTTCAATAAGAACTTGTTCTTGTTTTGCTAATTTTAAATCTTCCTGGACCATCATTTCTACTAAATCTAAAAAAGAAGTATTCGGTTTCCAACCTAGCTCTTCTCTAGCTTTCGTTGAATCACCTAATAAATACTTGACCTCGTTTGGTCTTTCATATTTTTTTGAAGTAATTACAAATTTTTTCCAATCTAGATCTAAAATGCTGAAAGCTGCTGAAGCAAACTCTTCTACAGTGTGAGCCTCACCAGTTGCTAAAACCCAGTCATCAGGCTTGGAATGTTGTAACATTCTCCACATTCCCTCAC
>Ga0209425_10002049_pt1 | contig 22919 bp, 32 predicted proteins | sample COG_05_FD_184749 | JGI IMG/M metagenome (GOLD analysis project Ga0209425, IMG submission 184749) | Pelagic Microbial community sample from North Sea - COGITO 998_met_05 (SPAdes) (version 2) | ecosystem: Environmental > Aquatic > Marine > Neritic zone/Coastal water | place: Helgoland, sampling...
CCAGCTAATGGAATAATTGCTTGTTTAATCATTTAAATGTTTTACTTATTAAAAAGTTTTATACAAATGAAAATTTTATTAAATAATAATGATTTAAATGAGGCATTATATAGTGTTTCAAACTTAGGTTTTGTACCAACTATGGGAAGCCTACACAATGGTCATATTTCTTTAATAAAAAAATCTTTAAAAAAATGCAACAAAACAATAGTTAGTATATTTGTAAACCCAACACAATTTAACAATAACAGAGATTATAAAAATTATCCCAGAAATGGCAGAAAAGATTTATCCATTTTAAAAAAATTAAAAGTTGATTTTGTATACATGCCTAACAAAGAACATGTCTATACCTTCAAAAGAAAATCTAAAATTAAGATTAACACTAAAGATAAAATATTATGTGCAAAATATAGAAAAGGCCACTTTGAAGGCGTTATTGACGTTATGGATCGTTTAATAAAGATAATTAAACCCAAAAAAATATTTATGGGTGAAAAGGATTTTCAACAATTGTATCTAATAAAGAAATACATAAATAATAGTTTTAAAGCTCAAATTTTTTCTTGCAAAACTATACGTGATAAAAATAAGCTTGCATTATCTTCGAGAAATTCTCTTCTTAATAAAAATGAGTTAATTAAAGCAGGAAAAATAGCTAAAAGTTTACTTTTATTAAAAAAAAGATTACTTAAAAATAATATAAATAAAGTTCTCATTAACAAAAAAAAAGAATTGAGTAAATTTTTTAATATTTCAATCGATTATCTTGAACTAAGAAATGTTTATAATCTAAAAAAAACAAATAAGATAAAGAATTCTAGGTTATTTATTGCCTATCAAATAAATAAAATAAGATTAATAGATAACTTTTAATGCTTATAAAAAATAAGCTCCTACTCCAAGAAATGAAACAAACCCAATTACATCTGTAATTGTAGTAACAAAAACACTCGAAGCTATCGCTGGATCAATATTCATTTTTTTTAAAGTAACTGGAACAAGAATACCAAATAGTCCAGCTACAACCATTGTTAGTACCATTGAAATAGATATTATCAGTGAAAGCTGAAAATCATGAAACCATAATTGAACTACAAAAGAACTAATTACAGCAAATATAATTCCATTTAAAATACCTATATTGAATTCTTTTAATATATTCTGATTAAAATTATTTTTAGTTAAGTCGTTAGTTGCAAGTGTTCTTACTGTTACCGCCAATGTTTGCATACCAGCGTTACCACCCATAGATGCAACTATTGGCATTAAAAAAGCAAGTACAACCATTTGCTCGATTGTTGCACCAAATAAACTAATACAATAAGTTGCTAAAAAAGCGGTGAAGAGGTTTAATAATAACCAATTAAATCTTCTTTTTGTTTTAGTTATTACACCATCGGTAATTTCTTCATCACCAACACCGGCCAGTCTTAGTGCATCTTCCTCAGCCTCTTCTTTTAAAACCGTTAAAACATCATCTGAAGTTATCATTCCAACTAATTTATTAGTTTTATCTACTACGCAAGCTGAATTTAAATTATAGTTTTCAAATAGGTTACCCACTTCTTCTCTATCCATATCTACAGGGACTAAAAAAGTTGAATCATCCATGATTGATGACATTTTAGACTCTCTAGCAGTTCTTAAAACTTTTGATGATGGAACAGTTCCGATTGGTTTAAAGTTTTCATCTACAATATAAATTTCTAAAAATTGCTCAGGTAGATCTTTATTTTCTCTTAGATAATCTATGGTTTGACCAACAGACCAATTGCTAGGTATAGCTGTAAACTCTCTTTGCATTATCCTAGCAGCACTGTCCTCGGGATAACTTAAGCCTTCAAGTAAGGCAAATCTATCTTTTGGTGGTAATGAACTTAATATAGAATTTTTATCTTTTTCATCAACATTTTCTAAAATAGCAATTGCATCGTCAGATTCTAAATTTTTTAAAATTCTAACTATACCTTCAGAAGATAGAAATTTTGTTATTTCAGATTGTACTGATTCATTTAATTCAACAAAAACCTCTGGATCAATCTTAAAGTTATTTAGCTTAATTAAATTTTCTCTGTCGTTAAGACTTAAATGTTCAATGATATCTGCAGCATCAGCAGGATGCATTTCCTTAAATGAATTAGTTATAAATAATGCATCATTACTAGCTATTTTATCAGTAACAACTTTTATATATTCTTTATTAAATTCAAAATTGACTTTTTTATCTTTGATTTTTTTAATTAAAGCCATAAAAATACCTATAATTCAGACGCAACTTTTAATGCATAATGAAAAGAATACAATTTTTAAATGAAAATAGAGATTAAAAAGTCAAAAAAACCAATAAAATATGATGTTGCTTTAAAATTCATGGAGCAACGATTAACAGAAGTAAATGAAGATAAGTCTGGTGAATTAATATGGATTTTAGAACATGATGACCTTTATACTGCTGGAACGAGTTTTCAAAATAATGAAATAATAGATAAAACAATTAAAGTCTTAAAAACTAATAGAGGTGGTAAAATTACTTATCACGGTCCAGGACAACTAGTTTGCTACTTTGTTATAGATTTAAAAAAAAGAAAAAAAGACATTAGGAAATTTATTTCTCTAATAGAAAAAACAATTATAAACACACTTCATTTTTATAATATAAACACTTTTGCTGATAAAAAGAATATTGGCATATGGTATAATAATAAATCTAAAATAGAAAAAGTTGCAGCTATAGGTGTGAGGGTTAGTAAATGGATTGCTTATCATGGTTTCTCTATTAATATTACTAATGATTTAAAAAAGTATGATGCAATAATTCCATGTGGAGTAAGAGATAAAGGTATAACTAATTTAAGTAAAATTAATAATCAAAATTATAACGATTTAAAAGATAAATTAATTGAAAATTTTATTTTAAATCTTAAAATTTAAACGTTTGACTTTTAGCAATTTCTTAAAATATTCAGGTAATAATGCCGTGTATGTATGCTTAATATCTTTAATCATGAATCTAATTTGATAAGAATGAAGCATTAAATTTTTATTAATTCCTTTGTTTAAATTAGATAATCTATATTTTTTATCACCAAAAATCGGTTGTCCTATTTCATATAATTGTTTTCTAAGTTGGTGTTTTCGTCCTGTTATAGGTTTTAATTCAAGCAAACTAGCTTCTGAATTTTTATCAATAACCTTATATAATGTTTTTGATTTTTCTATTATTTTTTTTGCACCATCATATCTAATCAAATCATCATTCCATTCACCCGAATCTTTATTTAATTCACCATGACAAATTGCTAAATAAGTTTTGTGCACTTTACGCAACCTAAACAATGAAGTTAATAATTGAGCACTTTCTCTCGTTTTTGCCATTATAAAAACACCCGATGTGTCTTTATCCAATCTATGTACGCTATAAGGTTTAGTGTTTTGAAAAATTTCACTTTTTGCAAATATATCAATAAGATTTTTTTTTGATTTAGTTCCACCTTGAACCGAAATCCCTGAGCTTTTATTTAAAACAATAAAATTTTCGTTATTATCAATTATTTGATCTTCATTTGATTTAATTATTTCTTTAGATGGTTTAAATTTAATTTTTTTTTGGATTATTTTTTCTTCAAAATTTATATTAAATAAGTCAATTTTATCATCAGGTTTAATCTTATGAGAGCTTTTAACTTTTTTTTTATTTAATTTAATTTTTCCAGACCTTAAACTTTTTTCAATTAATCCTTGAGGAATTTTACCAATAAAATGTCTGATCCAACGGTCAATACGCATATCATTACACGTTGTGTCAACGATGTAAGACTTTTTCATGATTTAAGAATTATGCTGTTGTTGGCTTCTTTTCTTCTGCTTTTGGTGTTTCTTTACTTGTATCTTTTTTCTTTCTATCCACTTTTTTTGCTTCAACATCTCTATCTACAAACTCAATTATAGCCATTGGCGCGTTATCACCATATCTAAAACCTGCTTTTATAATTCTTGTATAGCCACCGTTTCTTTTTTCATATCTTTTAGAAAGTGTTTTTTTAACTTTATTTGCAGATTTTAAATCTTGCAATTGAGAAACTAATAGTTTTGAAGTTTGTAGACCATCTTTTTTGCCTAATGTAATCAACTTGTCAGCTTGTGGTTTCAAAAACTTTGCTTTTGGTAATGTGGTTTTGATTTGCTCATATTTAACTAAGGAGTTAAGCATATTCTTTAATAATGCTTTTCTATGTTCAGAAGTTCTATTTAACTTCTTATTAGCCATTCCGTGTCTCATTAGATGGCTTCCTCTAATTTTTTAGACATCTCAGCAATATTGTCTGGCGGCCAATTAGGGATTTCCATACCTAAGTATAAAGACATGCCTGTTAAAACCTCTTTAATTTCATTAAGTGATTTTCTTCCAAAATTTGGTGTTCTTAACATTTCACCTTCTGATTTTTGAACCAAATCCCCAATATAAATTATATTATCATTTTTAAGACAATTCATAGATCTTACGGACAGTTCGAGCTCATCCACTTTTCTTAGTAAGTTTTTATTAAACTCCGGTTCTGATGAAACTTCTTTAATTGGAGCCTCTACAGGTTCATCAAAGTTAATGAACATTTTTAGTTGATCTTGAAAAATTCTGGCTGAATACGCAACTGCGTCTTCTGCTGATATTGATCCATTTGTTTCAATATCCATTATTAATTTATCATAATCTAATGCTTTACCCTCTCTAGCCGTACTTACAGAATATGAAACTTTTTTAACTGGGCTATATAAAGAGTCTATAGCAATCAAACCTAAAGGTGGTTCTTCTGGTTTGTTAAGATCTGCTGGAACATATCCTTTTCCAGTACTCACATTCATTTCCATATGAAAATTTGTATTCTCATCAAGATTACAGATAACTAAATCTGGATTTAAAATTTCTACATCTGCAACAGATGTTATGTCAGAAGCTTTTATTTCTCCTGGGCCTTTGGCGTCTAAAATTAACTTTTTTGTACCTTCGGACGAAGATTTTAAAGCTAATGATTTCACATTGAGAACAATATCAGTTACGTCTTCTCTCACACCTTTAATAGAAGTAAATTCATGTAAAACACCATCTATTTGTATTGAGGTAACTGCTGCTCCTCTAATAGAAGATAATAAAATTCTTCTTAAGGAATTACCTAATGTTAAACCGTATCCTTTTTCTAAAGGTTCTGCTATAATTTTAGCATGGGTGAGATCATCACTAATTTTTACATCAAGCTTTGCAGGCTTAATAAGTGATTTCCAATTTTTTACATTAACATTTTCAGTTTCCATTAAACTCTCCTTTTTTTTGGTGGTCTTGTTCCGTTGTGAGGCATAGGTGTTGTATCCTTAATAGATAAAATTTTAAATCCTCTTGCTTGTAGTGCTCTTAATGCTGTTTCTCTACCAGAGCCTGGTCCTTTTACTTCAACCGTTAAAGTTTTCATACCATACTCTAAAGCTTTTGATGCGGCTGAGTCTGCTGCAATTTGCGCAGCATAAGGAGTAGATTTTCTTGAGCCTTTGAATCCCTTTTGACCTGCAGATGCCCAAGAAACAATATTCCCATTTGTATCTGCTATTGAAATTATTGTGTTATTAAATGTAGATTGTACATATGCAATCCCGTTTAAAATATTTTTCTTTATTTTTTTCTTTTTGGAATAAGAACTTTTATTTATTTTTTTGGAAGATTTATCAATTTTTTGATCCTTATTTTCAACTTTATCAACTTTAGCCATAATTATTTTTTAAGTGGTGTTAACTTTTTTCCTGCTATTGCAATTGCCTTGCCTTTTCTTGTTCTGGCATTACATCTAGTTCTTTGACCTCTTACTGGTAATTTTTTTCTATGTCTTGATCCTCTGTAAGACGCTAAGTCAATTAATCTTTTAATACTTAACGAGTAATCCCTTCTTAAATCGCCCTCTACTTTAAAATTTTGATCAATAAATTCTCTAATTTTTAATATTTCATCATCTGTTAATTGATTAACTCTTTTTTCTTTTGGTATCGCTAAGGAAGTGCAAATTTTTTGTGAGAATTTGTCTCCAATCCCATAAATATATGTCAAGCCAATATGTACGAGTTTGTTTTGTGGAATATTTATACCTGCAATACGAGCCATATATATGTGATAAATTTTTAGCCTTTTATATAAGAAGTTCTTTTAAAGTCAACGTCTTAAACATTGATAAAAGTCTCAATTTTGTTGGTTATTTTACTAATTTCCTGAGTTCCATCAATCTCATAAAAATTTGACTTTTTAGAGAGGTATTCAATCACTGGCTTAGTAGTTTTTGTATAAATATCGTATCTATTTATAATAATATCTAAATTATCATCTCCTCTTGTAACAAAATTATCTTGCCCGCATGGGTGAAGTTCTATTTCATTTTTATTAAAAAATTTATTGAGCGTAATATTGCACTTATCACAGGTTAACCTTCCAGATATTCTTTTTTCTACTATTTCTCTAGGTACAAAAAGAGAGATAATCAAATCAATTTTTTGATTAAATTCTGTTAAGATTAAATCAAGATTTTTTGATTGAGTTATTGTTCTCGGATATCCATCAAAAATAATTCTATCTCGAAATTTCAGTTCATTAATGCAGTTTTTTAATAGCTTGTTGACAATATTATCTGAAACAAAATTACCTTTAGAAATTTTAGCCTCTATATCAGCACCAAGATCAGTTTTTTTTTTAATTTCATTTCTTAAAAGGTCACCAGTAGATAATTGAAAATAGTTATATTTTTTTACCAGTTGTTGTGCTTGTGTACCTTTTCCAGCACCAGGAGGGCCAAATAAGATTATATTCACTTACTATTTTCCAAATTTTGTTTTTTTAATAAGTTGCTCATATTGCGAACTCATAAGTCTAGTTTGTATTTGAGTCACAGTGTCAATTGCTACTACTACAACAATCAAAATTGATGTACCACCAAGATAAAAAGGGATTGGATAATTGGCAATTAAAAATTCTGGCATCAAACAAACAAGTGTTAAATACAAAGCTCCAATTGTAGTAAGTTTTGTTAAAATATTTTCGATATATAAAGCAGTACTTTCACCAGGTCTAATACCAGGAACAAATCCACCATACTTTCTTAAATTATCTGCCGTTTCAGTGGGGTTAAAAGTTATTGATGTGTAAAAAAAAGTAAAAAATATAATACCTGATGCATACAACAACATATATAGAGGTTGTCCTTGAGTAAAATATGAACTTAAATTTAAAAAAGTTTCATTATCTGAAAAATTAAAGTTTGAAAATGTAACTGGTAATAAAAGTAAAGCTGAGGCAAAAATAGCAGGTATAACACCAGCTTGATTTATTTTTAATGGTAAATGAGATGACTCCCCACCATACATTTTGTTACCCATCTGTCTTTTTGGATAGTTAATTAATATTTTTCTTAGTGCTCTTTCCATAAAAACTATGAATAAAATTGTTAAAATCAATAAAATAAATATAGCTAATATCATTATTGTTGACACAGCACCTGTTCTTCCCAATTCAAATGTAGTAACTAACGCTCTAGGAATTTCCGCAACGATACCAGCAAAAATAATCAAAGAGATTCCATTACCTATACCTCTTTGAGTGATTTGTTCTCCTAACCACATCAAAAACATTGTGCCAGCAACTATTGTTGTCACTGTAGAGATTTTAAAAAAGAAACCAGGGTTTATTACTAAATCTGCAGAAGTCTCTAATCCAATGGATAAACCATAACCTTGAACTGTAGCTAATAAAACAGTTCCATATCTTGTAATTTGAGTAATTTTTGATCTACCTATTTCACCTTGAGACTTTAAATTTTTAAAGTAATCAGACACTCCTGTTAATAGTTGAACAATAATTGATGAAGAAATATAAGGCATTATACCAAGCGCAAAAATAGCCATTCGACTTACAGCACCTCCAGCAAAAACATTGAACATACCTAATAGTCCTTTTTGATTACCTTCCATCATTATTTTTAACTGTTCTGGGTCTATGCCAGGTAATGGAACAAACGTACCAAATCTATAAACTGCTAAAATAGCAATTGTAAATATTATTCTATTTTTTAAATCGTTTGATGAGGATGAAGCACTCATGATTAAACTATTTTTTTAATTGAATTGATCCACCAATTTTTTCAACTTTTTCTACAGCAGATTTTGAGGCTAAGTTGGCTTCAATGTTAACTTTATCTTTTATTTCACCACTTCCAAGAATTTTGAGCTTAATAGAGTTTTTGTTTATTAATCTCAATTTTTTCAATAAATCAGAGTTTAAAATATCTGAGGATTTTATGGTTTTATTATCAATAAATGATTGAATTTTTTCTAAATTCAAAATCGCAATATCTTTTTTTGAAATTGGATTAAATCCTCTTTTGGGTAAACGTCTATATAATGGCATTTGACCACCTTCAAAACTTTTAATAGCAACACCTGATCTTGATTTTTGTCCTTTAACACCTCTGCCACAAGTTTTGCCTTTTCCAGATCCAATACCCCTGCCAACTCTCATTTTTGGTTTGTTAATTTTTTCTCTATTATTTAACGTAGTCATTATCCCCTTTTTTCTATTATTTCAGAAATTTTTTTACTTCTAATTGTTGATATTTGTTTTGGTGAATTTTGTTTTTGTAAAGCTTTAATCGTAGCTCTTATAACATTATGTGCATTGGAAGTTCCCATAGATTTCGCCACAATATCTCTTACACCTAAAACTTCACACACAGCTCTAACTGGTCCACCAGCAATTATACCAGTACCTTTTGATGCAGCTCTTAATACTATTCTACCAGAGCCATCTTTAGCTTTTACATCATGATGAATTGTTCTACCTTCTCTTAAAGGTATATGGATCAATTTTCTTCTTGCCATTTCATTGGCTTTTTTTATTGCATCAGGAACTTGTTTAGCTTTTGCATGTGCAATTCCAATTTTTCCAGCTTGATTACCTACAACAACTAGAGCTGAGAACCCAAATCTTCTTCCACCTTTAACAACTTTTGTAATTCTATTGATATGAACTAGCTTTTCTAAAATATCATCTGTTTTTTTATCTCTATTATTTTCCATAATTATAATTTCATTCCATTTTTACGTAGTGTTTCTGCAAAAATTTTTACTCTTCCATGGTATTTGTAAACACCTCTATCAAAAAATATTTTAGTAATATTTTTTTCTTGAGCTTTCTTTGCAAGTTTTTCAGCAACAATTTTTGATAATTCTGTTTTGTTGACTTTATTTCCGCTTTTAATATCTTTTTGAATTGATGACGCAGATAATAAAGTAATATTTTTTTTATCATCAATAATTTGTGCAGAAATATTTTTAGCAGATCTAGAAATGCTTAGCCTAAATCGATCGCTTGGCGCAACTTTTTTAACTTTATTGCTAACTCTAAATTTTTTTCTAATATTAGTTGATAGTTTCATTATTTTTTCTTACCTTCTTTTTTCAAAATTCTTTGACCTTTTTCTCTTATTCCTTTGCCTTTGTAAGGTTCAATTTTTCTAAATGTTTTAATTTTAGACGCAACAGATCCGACTTGTTGTTTGTCAGATCCAGATATATTTAATGTAGTTTGTTTTTCTACTGCAATTTTAATACCCTCTGGAATGTCAAAATTTACATCATGACTATAACCTAATTGCAAGTTCAGTTGATTACCTTTTAGAGCAGCTCTGTATCCAACACCAACTAATTCTAATGTTTTTTGATAGCCTGTGTTAGAACCGACAACAGCATTGTTTATTAAACTTCGTTTCATTCCCCATAAACGTTTTGTATTTTGATCAACTTTTTTTGGTTTTATAGAAATTTCTTTACCATCGTTAATGTTAAGATTGAACATTTCTAAATCAATATCAATTGATTTTTTGCCTAAAGGTCCCTCTATATTCAAAATATTTCCAGCTAAAGCAACTTTAACTTTTTCTGGAATTGATATATTTGTTTTTCCTATTTTTGACATTATTAAAATACCTTACAAATTATTTCTCCACCAACTTTTTGCTTTCTAGCATCAATGTCAGTCATTACACCTTTTGGCGTCGAAACTATAGCAATACCTAATCCATTATTTATTTTTGGTAATCCTTCTGCGCTTGAAAAAATTCTTCTGCCTGGTTTTGAAACTCTTTCAAAATTACTTATAACAGGATTTCCAGAATAATATTTTAGTTCTAAAGAAAGTGTTGCCTTCTTATCTTCATCCGAAACTTTAAAATCTTTAATAAACCCTTCATTTTTTAAAATATCAGCAATTTTAGTTTTAAAGTTTGACGAAGGTAATTCTACTTTTTTATGGTTTCTAGCTTGAGCATTTTTAACTCTAGCTATCATATCTCCGATTGGGTCACTTAAACTCATATATTCCTTTCTACCAACTTGATTTAACCAAGCCAGGTATCTTTCCTTGTAAACCAAGTTGTCTTAATGCAATTCTTGATATTTTTAATTTTCTATAAACACCGTGTGGTCTTCCTGTAATTTGGCATCTATTCATAACTCTGCTTTTTGATGAATTTCTTGGCATTTTTGATAGTTTTTGTTGAGCTTTGAATCTCTCTTCCAAAGTTAATTTTTTATCCATTACAATTTTTTTTAATTTATTTCTTTTTTCAAAAAATCTGTCAGAAAGTTTAATTCTTTTATTATTTTTGTTGATTGAGCTTAATTTAGCCATGCCTAGTTATCTCCTTTTTTAATAAATGGGAAATTTAATTTTTCTAATAACGCAAAACTATGTTCTTTATTTAGCGATGTTATTACTATTATAATATCTAAACCTCTTACTTTATCAGCCCTATCAAAACTTACTTCTGGAAAAATTATATGTTCTTTCACACCAAATGAATAATTACCAAAATTATCAAAACCCTTGGCTGATAGTCCTCTAAAATCTTTAATTCTGGGTAGGGCTATATTTACTAATCTGTCTAAAAATTCATACATTTTATCTTTTCTTAAAGTTACTTTTAATCCCGCATTTGTGCCTTTACGTGTTTTAAAATTTGCTACAGATTTTTTGAATTTAGTTATTATAGGTTTTTGACCAGTTATTTTTGCCATGTCTTCTTCACTTGCTTTTAGAATTTTTGAGTCAGCACCATCTAAACCAAGCCCCATGTTGATTACAACTTTTTCGATTTTAGGACCCATATATAGATTTTTTAATCCAAATTGATCTTTTAAAGCTGGTTGAATTTCCTTAAAAAATAGCTCTTTTAATCTTGGACTCATTATTTTTTAACCTCTTTTTTTTTATTTTTTAATTTTTCATCAATCAGTTTTAAGTTTGAAATATGAATAAAATTTTCTTTAGATACGATTCCACCTTTTTTTTCTTTTGTGGTTTTTACGTGTTTTTTTACCATATTAATTTCTTTAACTTTTGCTCTATTTTTTGATCTATCGATTTCAATTACTTCACCTTCTTTTTTTTTATCTTTACCAGTTAAAACTAAAACTTTTAAACCTTTTTTAATCATTATAATACCTCAGGTGCCAAAGAAATTATCTTCATTTGACCTCTATTTCTTAATTCTCTTGTTACAGGTCCAAATATTCTTGTCCCTACTGGTTCACCTTTATCATCAACAAGTACTGCAGCATTATTATCAAATCTTACTTTTGAACCATCATCACGATGAATGCCTTTTTTAACTCGAACAACTACAGCTTTGTGTACCGATCCCTTTTTAACTTTACCCTTAGGAATAGCTTCTTTTACAGCTATAACAATCGTATCACCGATACTTGCATATCTTCTTTTAGATCCACCTAAAACTTTAATACATTCAATTTTCTTAGCTCCCGTATTATCAGCTACTAACAATTCTGTTTGTACTTGTATCATTATTTACTGTTCTCCATAACTTGGAATTTTTTATTCTTTGAAAATGGTTTGCTTTCAATTATTGAAACTCTATCACCTTCTTTAAATTTATTGTTTTCATCGTGAGCGTTATATTTTTTTCTAACCTTAACAACTTTTTTTAATACAGGATGAGAATATTTTCTTTCAACCATCACTGTGATAGTTTTATTTGGTTTGTCACTTACAACTACACCTGTTAAAATTTTTTTAGGCATTAATTTTTCCTTTTAATGTTGTTTTTAATCTTGCAATATTTTTTCTTGTTATACTTATTTTAGCTGGATTTGTTACTTGAGAGTTCATTTTTTGAAATCTAAAATTAAACAAATCTTTTTTCAATTTATCTATATTTTTTTGAATTTCATCTTTTGTTAATTTTTTAATTTCTTGTTTTTTCATTTTAAGTAAATCTTTTTATGGTTTTTGTTTTAATTGGTAATTTTGCTGATGCTTTATACAAGGCTTCCTTAGCAATTTGTTCTGAAACACCGTCAACTTCAAACAAAATTCTACCTGGTTTTACTCTGCATGCGTAATATTCTGGTGAACCTTTACCTTTACCCATTCTAACTTCAATTGGTTTTTTAGAAACTGGTATATTTGGAAAAATTCTTGTCCAAACACGGCCTTGTCTTTTCATATGTCTCGTTAATGCAACTCTAGCAGCTTCTATTTGTTTACCAGTCACTCTTTCTGGTGATAAAGCTTTTAAAGCGTAAGAACCATAATTGATAAAACAGGCTCTAGAAGCAGTTCCATGAATTCTCCCTTTATGGGCTTTTCTCCATTTTGTTCTTACTGGTTGTAACATTTTATTATTTAATTTCCTTTGGTGTTATTTTGTTTGTTTCTTGACTAAATTCTCTTGCAAATACTTCACCTTTGTAAATCCAAACTTTAATTCCTATAATACCGTAAGTAGTAAGTGCCTCAGCTTCAGCATAGTCAATTTCTGCTCTAAGAGTATGTGCAGGTATGCTACCTTCTCTTAACCATTCTGTCCTAGCAATCTCATTTCCACCTAGTCTTCCACTTATTGATACTTTAATACCTTTTGCTCCAAGTCTTAAACAGGATTGCATCGCTCTTTTCATTGCTCTTCTATAAGAAATTCTTTTAACTAGTTGTTGAGCAATGTTCTCAGCTACCAAATATGCATTAGTTTCAGGTTTTTTAACTTCCTTAATGTTTAGATTAACCTCATTTTTAGTAAATTTAGATAAGTTGTTTTTAATTTTGTCAATATCACTCCCTTTTTTTCCAATTACAAATCCAGGTCTAGATGTATATATCGTGACATAACATTTGTTTGAAGTTCTTTCTATCATAACTTTTGATACACCTGAATTGATGACATTTTTTTTTATGTATTCTCTTATTTTAAAATCTTCAATTAAGTAATTTCCAAAATCTTTTTTCTTTGCATACCAAACGGAGTCCCATCCTCTATTTACTCCTAATCTAAAACCAACTGGATTAACTTTTTGTCCCATGACTCTCCATTTTTTTTGCTTCTGATAATATTATAGTAACACTTGAATATGGTTTTAATATTGGTGCGGCCCTACCTTTTGCTCTAGGTCTAAATCTTTTCATTGTTATTTTTTTTCCACAATATGCCTCTTTTACTATTAATTTATCAATATCATATTGAAAGTTATTTTCTGCGTTAGCTACTGCTGAACTGATAGTTTTTCTTATATCTTTAGTAATTCTTTTTTCAGAAAATTGCAGATCTCTAATAGCTATATCAACTTTTTTTCCAACTATTCCTTTTAATATTGGATTAAGTTTTCTAACACTTGATCTAATGTTGTTATTTATAGATTTCACAGTTTTTATCTTTTCATTATTAATTTTATTTTTTTTACCCATAATTATTTTTTATCTCCTGCTTCTGCTGGTTTTGCTTTTTTATCAGCTGGAGTGTGACCAAAAAAAGTTCTTGTAGGTGCAAATTCACCTAACTTATGACCGACCATGTCCTCAGAAATGGTTATTGGAATAAATTTTTTACCATTGTAAATTTGAAAACTTACTCCAACAAAATCAGGAATGATTGTTGATTTTCTTGACCAAGTTTTAATAGGTATTTTTTTAGGATCAACTTTATATTTGTCCACTTTTTTCATTAAACTTTCTTCAACAAAAGGTCCTTTCCAAACTGCCCTAGCCATTATTTTGTATCCTTCCTTTTATTTCTTCTCTTCACAATAAATTTATCAGTTCTTTTATTATCTCTTGTTTTTAAACCTTTTGCAGATTGTCCTGTGGGAGATACTGGGTGTCTTCCTCCAGCTGTTTTACCTTCACCACCTCCATGTGGGTGATCAACTGGGTTTTTAACCACACCTCTTGTATGTGGTTTCCTTCCAAGCCATCTTGATCTTCCCGCTTTTCCGATTTTAATATTTTTTTGATCGGGATTGCTTAGGACGCCAATTGTAGCTAATGCTCTAGAATCAATTTTTCGTACTTCTCCAGACGCTAATTTTATTAAGCTATAGTTCCCATCTAACCCACTAATAGTAACAGAAGCTCCTGCTGATCTGGCTAATTTTCCACCAGCACCTGGCTGAATTTCAACGTTGTGAATACTTATCCCAACTGGAATATCCTGTAAAGGCATGCAATTTCCAATTTTAATTTCTTTTTTTGAACCATTTTCTATTTTTTCACCAACTTTTATTTTTTGAGGTGCAAGATAGTAAGCGTGAGAATTATCTTCGAATTTAACTAGCATTATGTAACAAGATCTATTCGGATCGTATTCAATTCTTTCAACAGTAGCTTTCATGTCAAATTTTTTACGGTAAAAATCTACTTGTCTATACATTTTTTTATGACCACCTGCTCTATTGATAGAGGTAATGTGTCCATTATTATTCCTGCCTTTCATGGAATTTTTTGGGGAAACTAAAGATTTAAAAGGTTTACCTTTCCAAAGACCAGTCCTATCAACAAGAATTGTTCCTCTTGTAGATTTTGTATATGGTTTAAAAGTTTTTAATGCCATTTTAAATTCCAGTTGTTAGGTCTATACTTTGACCTTTTTTTAAAGTTATGATTGCTTTTTTAAATCCCGAAACCTTAACTTTTTTTCCTCTAGTTAACTTAATTCTATTTCGTTTGTTTATTATATTAATCTTAGTAACGTTAACTTTAAATATTTTTTCTATATTATTTTTTAAATTTTTTTTATTAGAGTTTTTAGGTACTTTAAAAACAATTTTATTTTGTTCAGACAAATTAGTAGATTTTTCTGTTACTAACGGAGTTATAATTTTGTCGTATAAATGTATTTTGTCCATTATGAATATCTCTTTTCTAGTTCTTTTACTGAACTTTCTGTAAAAACTACTTTTTTAAACTTAACAATATCAAATGCACTAAAGTGATTAATATCTGTAACTTTTATATTGGGTATATTTCTTGCAGATTTTTCAATTTTTTCTTTAGATAATTTGTCTAAAATTATTAAAGAATTTGATATTTTAAATTTTTGGACAATTGAATTCATTTCTTTGGTTTTTTTTATTTCTTTGCTAAAATCATTAAATATTAATAAATCTTTAGCTATAATTTTTTCACTAATAAGAGATGCAATACTATTTTTTTTATCGCTCTTATTTAGTTTTCTTTTTTTATAAGACAATTCACCTTTAGGTCCGTGTGCTATACCACCACCAACAAATATTGGTGCTTTTCTACTCGCGTGCCGTGCACCACCTGTACCTTTTTGTGCATAAATTTTTGATGTTGGCCCTGCTACTTCATTTTGTTGCTTTGTTTTAGCGTGTCTACCTTTGTAATTAGCATTTGTTATATACAAAACATTATTGACTAGTTTTTTATTAATTTTTGCAGAAAAAACTTTATCTGAGACTTCAATAGAATTTTTTTTACCATCCAAATGTAGTTTATCTATTTTCATTATTTTTTCTTTTTATCTGGAGTTTTCTTTGCATCTTCAGCAACTTTGATTTTTTCTCCGATTGTTTTTTTAGTTACATTTTTTACAGATTTTTTAACGAGAACCTCTGAATTTTTTGATCCTGGAATTGATCCTTTAAGATAAAGTAGTTCATTTTCTAGATCTGCTTTAATAATTTCAATATTTTGCATGGTTCTTAATTTGTTACCCATATGTCCTGCCATTTTTTTTCCCTTAAAAACTTTGCCCGGATCTTGTCTTTGACCAGTTGAACCGTGTGATCTATGTGATACAGAAACTCCGTGAGTTGCTCTTAATCCTCCAAAATTATGTCTTTTCATAGCACCTGCAAATCCTTTACCTATAGTATTAGATTTTGTGTCTACAAATTTGATATCTTTAAATATCTCTAGTCCAAATTCATTTCCTTCTTTGTAGATATCAATATTAGAAACTCTATATTCTTTTAGTTTCTTTTTGGCTTCCGTATTTTTTTTAGCAAAAAAACCTTTCATTGCCTTGCTTAATTTAGAGCTTTTAATCTTTCCATAACCAAGTTGCACAGCTTTATAACCACGTTTTTCTTGATCAATAACTTGTATTACACGAGCTTTTTCCATTTTTATTACAGTAACTGGTACTAACTGCCCAGTTTTATAAAACTCCCTAGTCATTCCAATTTTTTTTCCAATTAAAGCTATTTCACTCATAATTAAATTTTGATCTCCACATCAACACCTGAGGCTAAATCCAACTTCATTAAAGCTTCGACTGTTTGTGGTGTTGGTTCAACTATGTCTATTAATCTTTTATGTGTTCTGGTTTCAAACTGTTCTCTACTTTTTTTATCAATATGGGGAGATCTTAATACTGTATATCTTTCAATTTTTGTTGGTAATGGTATTGGACCTTTGATTGTTGCTCCTGTTCGTTTTACAGTATTAACAATCTCTTCCGTTGAAGCATCAAGAATCTTATTGTCATAAGCTCTTAGTTTAATTCTTATATTCTGTTTTTCCATATTATCCTGCAATCTTTTTGGTTACTTCATCTTGAACATTTTGTGGAACTTTTGAATAATGGTCAAAAAACATTGAATACTGAGCCCTTCCTTGAGACATTGATCTTAAACTGTTTATATATCCAAACATATTTGCTAGAGGAACCATGGCTGTAATTACAGTTGCATTACCTCTCTGTTCTTGTGTACTAATTTGTCCTCTTCTACTGTTTAGATCTCCGATGACATCTCCCATATAATCTTCAGGCGTAACAACTTCAACTCTCATAACTGGTTCTAAAAGTTTAAGAGTGCCTTTAGTACATGCTTCTTTAAAACAAGCTCTACTAGCAAGTTCAAAAGCTAGCACACTAGAGTCAACATCGTGATGCAGTCCATCTAGTATTGTGACTTTGTAATCTATCATTGGAAATCCACAAAGAATTCCATTATCAGAAACTGTTTCTATTCCTTTTTCAACACCTGGGATAAATTCCTTAGGAATTGCTCCACCTTTAATTTTACTGTCTACAGATCTACCAGCTCCTGGTTCCTGCGGTTCTACTAAAAGTTTAACCTTTGCAAATTGGCCAGCTCCACCACTTTGTTTTTTGTGTGTATACTCAACCTCAGATGCATTTTCTAGTGTTTCTCTGTAAGCTACTTGTGGTGCTCCAACGTTTGCCTCAACTTTAAATTCTCTTTTCATACGATCAACAATAATATCTAAATGGAGCTCTCCCATTCCTTTAATAATAGTTTGACCAGATTCTTCATCTGAGGATACCCTAAAAGATGGGTCTTCTTTTGCCAATCTTCCTAAAGCTTCACCCATTTTCTCTTGGTCAGCTTTTGTTTTAGGTTCAACAGCAATTTCTATTACTGGATCTGGGAATTCCATTGGTTCTAATAAAACAGGTTTTTCTTCATCGCATAGAGTATGGCCGGTTATTGTATATTTTAAACCGGCTAATGCTACGATATCGCCTGCATTTGCCTCTTTAATATCTTCCCTTGAATTTGCATGCATCAAAAGCATTCTTCCAACTCTTTCTTCTTTTTCTTTAGATGAATTATAAATTCCTGTACCAGTTTTAATTGTGCCTGAATAAATCCTTATAAATGTTAATGATCCAACAAAAGGATCATTGGCAACTTTAAATGCTAAAGCTGAGAAGGGTTGGCTATCTTCAAATTTCATTTCCATCTCATCTTCGGACCCAGGTTTTGTGCCTTTAATTGACCCAATATCGATTGGACTTGGTAGATAATTTATTGTTGCATCAAGTAATGGTTGTACACCTTTATTTTTAAAGGCAGATCCAGTGGTGATTGGAACAAAACTAAAATTTAATGTTCCTTTTCTTATGCAGTTTACAAGATCTTCTTCTTTAATTTCATCTCCATTCAGGTATGATTCCATTAATTTTTCATCTTGCTCAACTGCCATCTCCACTAATTCTGTTCTATACTTTTGTGATATTTCTTTTAAATCTTCAGGTATTTCTTTGTATTCCCACTCAGCACCTAATGCCTCATTTTTCCAAACTTGTGCTTTCATTTTAACCAAGTCAACAACCCCAGAAAGTGATGCTTCTATACCTATCGGTATTTGTATTGGTAAAGGTTTGCAGCCAAGTCTGTCTCTAATCATATCTACACATCTAAAAAAATCTGCTCCAGTTCTATCTAATTTATTAACAAAACAAATTCTTGGAACTTTATATTTATCTGCTTGTCTCCAAACAGTTTCAGATTGCGGCTCAACACCAGCTACCCCATCAAAAACACATACGGCTCCATCTAAAACTTTAAGAGATCTTTCAACTTCAATTGTAAAATCTACGTGACCAGGAGTGTCTATAATATTTATTCTATGATCATTCCAAAAACAAGTGGTTGCAGCAGAAGTGATTGTAATTCCTCTTTCTTGTTCTTGCTCCATCCAGTCCATGGTAGCAGCACCATCATGTACTTCACCAATTTTATGACTTTTACCTGTGTAGTATAAAATTCTTTCAGTGGTGGTAGTTTTTCCAGCATCAATGTGAGCCATAATCCCAATATTTCTATATTTGTCTAAAGTATGAGTTCTAGCCATAATTAATTACCATCTAAAATGTGCAAAAGCTTTATTTGACTCAGCCATTTTATGCACATCCTCTCTTTTTTTAACAGCAGCACCTTTTTTTTCGTATGCATCATATAATTCATTAAAAATTTTATCTGACATATGTTTGTCTTTTCTTTTTCTTGCAGAATCTACCAGCCATCTAATAGCCAAAGCTTGAGCTCTTTTGCTTTTTACTTCAACAGGAACTTGATAGGTAGCGCCACCTACTCTTCTTGATCTAACTTCAACTGTTGGTTTGATGTTATTTATAGCCTCATTAAATATATTAATTGGCTCATCTTTAGATTTAGTTTTAATTTTATCGATCGCATCATAAACAATTTTAGCAGCAACACCTCTTTTGCCATCATACATAATGTTATTTATTAGTTTAGGTATAATAGTTGAATTAAATTTTGGATCTGGAACAACATTTTTTTTTGGTTGAGTTTTTTTTCTAGACATTATTTACCTTTTTTAGTTCCATATAATGATCTTCTTTTTTTTCTGTTGGCAACACCTTGGGTGTCAAGATTGCCTCTTAAAATATGATAACGAACACCAGGTAAATCTTTTACTCTACCACCTCTAATCAATACAACTGAGTGCTCTTGAAGATTGTGACCTTCTCCAGGAATATAAGCTGTTACTTCAAAACCATTAGATAGTCTAACTCTTGCAACTTTCCTCAATGCAGAGTTTGGTTTTTTTGGAGTCGTTGTATAAACTTTGACACAAACACCTCTTTTAAGTGGTTGTTTTTGTAAAGCTGGAACTTTGTTCCTAGTTATCTGTTTGACTCTTTTTTTTCTTAACAACTGATTAATAGTTGGCATAAATTTTCTAAATTAATTAATATATTTTTAGATGAAAATAACTGGCAGGTTATTTTGTGGCAGCGTTTAGTACCTAAGTTAGTACTACATTCCAACCAAAAACATGGCCAAAATACTTATTAATCTGTCTTTGTCAAACTAAAAGTACTGGGTAAATGGACTATTCTTATTGATTTACGGGTGTTTCTGATGGCTCAATTTTTTCTTGGTCTGATAGAAACTTATTGTCATCTTCAAGAGCCTTTTTATTCCATTTATTTTTAATATTTCCTGTTCCAGCAGGAACAAGTCTACCCACAATAACATTCTCTTTTAATCCATTTAATGGGTCTACTTTACCTTTTATCGCAGCATCTGTTAAAACTCTTGTTGTTTCTTGGAATGAAGCTGCTGAAATAAAAGACTCTGTTTGTAAAGATGCCTTAGTAATGCCCATAAGAACTCTTTCACCTGAAGCTATGGCTTTGCCTTCATTTTTTAATTTTTCATTCATATTATCAAATTTAATTCTATCAATAATTTCACCTGGTAAATAAGGTGAGTCTCCTGAAATTTTAACTTCAACCTTTTTTAACATTTGTCTTAAAATAGTTTCAATATGTTTATCATTTATGATTACTCCTTGAAGTCTATATACTTCTTGAACTTGATTAACGAAATATTCAGTTAAATCTTTAATACCCATAATTCTTAGAATATCATGTGGTAATGGTTGACCATCAAGTAAATATTCTCCTTTTTTAATTTTTTCACCTTGGTTAAAATTAATATGCTTACCTTTTGGAATTAAGTAATTAGAAGCTTCTGCTCCGTCCTCTGGTACAATTGAAACTCTTTGTTTGCCTCTAACTTCTTTACCAAATACAACCTGTCCATCATTTTCAGCTATTATTGCACTATCTTTTGCTTTTCTAGCTTCAAATAATTCAGCCACTCTTGGAAGACCACCGGTAATATCTTTGGTTTTGGTTGTTTCTTTAGGAAGTCTAGCTATAACGTCTCCTGCAGAAACTTTTTGGCCATCTTTAATTGAGAGAATAGAGTCTGGTACCAGATAATATCTTGCTTCGTTATCATCAGCTTTTTTAATTACATTACCTTTCTCATCCCTTAAAGTTATTCTGGGTTTTAAGTCTGTGCTTTTTGATTGAGATCTCCAATCTATAACTGATTTAGATGAAATACCGGTCGCGTCATCTGTTGTCTCTTGAATAGAAACACCATCAATTAAATCTACGTAGCTGGCAGTTCCACTTTTTTCTGCGATTACTGGTGTTGTATAAGGATCCCATTCACAAATCTTTGTATTTGCTTTGACTTTATCGTCGTTTTTAAAAAATAATTTAGAACCATAAGCAACTTTATAAACAGCTATTTGCACACCATTATCATCCTCTATGGAAAGTTGTGTGTTTCTACCCATAACTATTAGGTTTTTTTTAGAATCTTCTAAAATATTTGAATTAATTATTTTTAAAGTACCTTCATTTTTTGTTATAATTTGAGAGTCTTGTTTTACTGATGCAGTTCCACCTACGTGGAATGTTCTCATAGTTAATTGAGTACCTGGCTCACCAATTGATTGGGCTGAAATCATTCCTATAGCTTCACCGACATGAACCATTTTACCCCTAGATAAATCTCTTCCATAACAAGTGGCACATACACCTTCCTTTGAACTACATGTCATGACTGAAAATACTTTAATTGATTTTATTCCGGCTGCATCTATTAAATCACATGCTGCTTCATCAATCATTGATGATTTTGTAATAATCACATCACCTGTTATAGGGTTTTTAACTTCAGATGCTGTTACTCTTCCTAATGCTCTTTCTGATAAACTAACAACAACATTACCACCTTCTAAGATTTCAGATAGTTCAATAAATCCAGGTTTATCACATTTAACTTTAGTTATAGTTAAATCTTGTGCTACATCGCAAAGTCTTCTTGTTAAATATCCAGAACTTGCTGTTTTTAGAGCTGTATCAGCCAATCCTTTTCTAGCTCCGTGTGTTGAGTTAAAATATTCTAACGCGGTTAATCCCTCTTTAAAGTTGGATATAATAGGGCTTTCAATAATTTCTCCGGATGGTTTCGCAATTAAACCTCTCATTCCAGCCAATTGTTTCATTTGAGCTGCTGATCCTCTAGCGCCACTATCTGCCATCATAAATACTGAATTAATTTTTAAACCTTCGGAAGTTTTTTCTGTAGCTGAAATACCTTTCATCATTTCTCCAGCAACTCTATCTGTGCATTTTGACCATGCATCAACAACTTTATTATACTTTTCACCTCTTGTTATTAAACCCTCAGCATACTGTGTTTCATAATCAGCAATTAATTTTTTTGTATCATCAATTAATTTTGTCTTACTTTCTGGGATTACTAAGTCGTCTTTACCAAATGAAATTCCAGCTTTAAATGCATGTTTAAAACCTAAATCTTTTAATTTGTCACAAAAAATAACTGTAGTTTTTTGACCACAAAATCTAAAAACAATATCTATCACTTCAGAAACTACTTTTTTTGGTAATAATCTATCGACAAGTGAAAATTTTATATTATGATTTTTAGGTAGTAAATTAGCTAATAAAAATCTTCCTGCAGTTGATGTGTATTTTTCAAATTTTCTATTTCCCTTATCATCAACAGTTTCAAACCTTGAAATAATTGTACTATGAACTTGTATTTGACCTGAAGATAATGCAAATTCAATTTGATCAGCGTCAATAAAGTATCCATTAGGTTTTTCTGTCAATAACTCTTGTGAAAGATAATATATACCTAAGATCATATCTTGACTTGGAACAATTATAGGTTTTCCGTTCGAAGGAGATAAGATGTTATTTGTTGAAAGCATCAATATTCTTGCCTCTAATTGTGCTTCCAAACTTAGTGGGACATGGACTGCCATTTGATCGCCATCAAAATCTGCGTTAAACGCAGCACAAGTTAATGGATGTAATTCAATAGCATCACCTTCAATAAGTTTAGGCTCGAATGCTTGAACACCTAATCTATGGAGTGTTGGTGCTCTATTTAATATAACTGGGTGTTCTCTAACTATTAATTCTAGTGCATCCCATACTGCATTAGTTTCTTTTTCTACAAGTTTTTTT
>Ga0209425_10002059_pt1 | contig 22876 bp, 23 predicted proteins | sample COG_05_FD_184749 | JGI IMG/M metagenome (GOLD analysis project Ga0209425, IMG submission 184749) | Pelagic Microbial community sample from North Sea - COGITO 998_met_05 (SPAdes) (version 2) | ecosystem: Environmental > Aquatic > Marine > Neritic zone/Coastal water | place: Helgoland, sampling...
TCTAGACAGAGAATTAGTAAAAAACAAAGAGGCAACCTTTTATGCAAGAGTTAGCGGTGATTCAATGACAGGAGCAGGACTAGACGATGGAGACTTACTGGTTATAGACAGATCAAAGAGTGCGGAAAATGGGAAAATAGCAATTTGCTTAGTGGATAGAGAATTTACTGTTAAAAGAATAAAAAAAGAAAAGAATAAACTTTATTTAATACCCGAAAATAAAAAATATAAGCCTATTGAACTGAAAGAAGAAAATGAGTTAATTATATGGGGAGTTGTGGAGTATGTAATTAAAAAAGTCTAAATCTATCTTTCTAATTTAATTTTCTAAATACGAAGGTTTTATTGGTAATGATTTAAAAACATTTTCAACAACATTACTATTTGGAAAAATAATTACCCATGCTGTTAAAAATATAAGTTTAAAATCAACAAATATAGACTGATTTTGATAGTACCATATTTCAACTTCTGCTTTGTATGGAGCTATTTTGTCTTTGTAAAATTTATGCTTATCACCATCATAAATTGAAATCCATTTCTCTTCATCTCTAAAAATTATTGACCCTATACCTGTGATACCAGGTTTAGATTTATAAATTTTATTTCTTTTATCTAGTGGAAATTTATCAAAATCAACTTGCATTTGGGGTCTGGGTCCAACTATTGACATATTTCCAATCAGAACATTAAAAATCTGAGGCAATTCATTTATTTTGGATTTTCTTAAAAATTTTCCAAAAGGCAAAACTCTTGGATCATCTCTCATTGTCAAACTTCCTGTTCCGATATTAGGGCTATTTTTTACCATTGTCGCAAATTTTACAATATTGAACTTCTCATTTTTATAACCAAGCCGCTCTTGAACATAAAAAACTTCACCTTCTCCAGAAAATTTCAATATAATGGAAACTAAAACTAGTAGAGGAGATAGAATTACTATTGCAATACCTACAATGATTAAATCAAGTATTCTTTTAGTCATAATATTATTTATAATATTTATTTGGGCCTTCAAAAAACCTTTTTTTGGGATTTTGTTCATAGTAACTCACATACCAATCTAAAGTCTTAATCAAAGAGTCTTTCCAACTTATATTTGGACTGAAATTTAAAATTGATTTTGCCTTAGACAGATCAGGACATCTTCTAGAAACAGATCCAGGATAAGTTGGTGCTATCTCATAACTTCCCTTGAAATCAAAGTATTTTCCAGTTTCTTTCACAAGGTCTTCAATAGTTATTTCTACATCATTTCCAATATGAAAAATGTCATTTTGAGCTTTTTCACATTCCATAGCTTGAATAGTTCCTAATGCACCATCATCAATATCACAAAATGCTCTTGTTTGATCACCTCCATAAATTTTAAAAGGATTTTCCCCATCAATGAATCTTTCAACTAAATGGGGAATTACATGACCAAACCCCATTTTAGGACCAATAATATTATTATATCTAATTATTTTACAATTAAATCCAAATATTCTTGAATAATTTAAAAAACCTGATTCACCTAACATCTTAGTCACGGCATATGTGAACCTTGGGTGTCCAATTGGATCAATACACAATGGAATTTCCTCAGAAGTTGGCACTTTATATCCAAAATTATCAATTGTTCCAGAGTAACATTCACTGGTAGAGGTAAATAGTACATTTTTAATATCATTGTTTTTAACCCATTCCAGAGAATTATAAATCAAAGCAGTATTAACTCTTATGATTTCATGGGGATTTTCCAGTGTGTTGTTAACACCAATCATAGAGGCAAGCATATAAAAGTCATCATAAGACTTATCTAATAGCTCGAAACTTGACTTTTCGGTAAAATCGGCTTTAAATAATTTTATATTATTATCTTTTACAAAATTCAAAAATATTTCATCATCTTGTTTATGATGAAAATTATCAGCAATTGTTATGTTATAATTTTTGCGATTGGACAATATTCTGGCAATTGCTGAACCAATAAATCCTCCTCCACCTAATATTAATACTTTTCTTTTCATAATTATTTTATATATCACCTCTTCCGAGAACTTTCACTTTATTATTTTTATTTAATTCTACAATATCTTTTTCTTTTAAAATGCCCAAAGTATCTAATACTTTAACATTAGACATCTTACTCATTTTAGAAATTACTTTTGGATTTTTATATTCACTATGAGCAGCAGAAAAAACAATAATATCCCAACTCATATCCAATTTTTCGTCTAAATCTTGTGATACTTTTATATTAATTTCTTCCCAATATTGGACATATGGATCATGAGTATCTACAATAGCTTTATTATCAACACAGTTCAAGTAAAATGGCTCAACCGGAGAATATCTAGTGTCCCCAACATCGCTTCTGTATGAAACACCCAGTAATAATATTTTTTTATTGATTATTGAACCTAGAGCAAAAGCCTTCTTCATAAAATTAAATGCATAGTGAGGCATTTTATCATTAATTTTAACACCTTTTTCACTTTGTTCTAAACTATCATTACTATTAAAATGATTAATTTTAGCCCAAGATGCTAATAGAGGATCCTTTGTTAAGCAATAGCCTCCAACTCCAATTCCCGGATACATTAAATTTGAATGTGTTGGTCTTTTTTTAATGGCGTCAACTATTTCATACAAGTTAACACCAGCTTCTTCAGCATATCTTGACCACTCTACTGCGAATGCAATATTCATTGCTCTGTATGAATTTTCTAGCACTTTGGCCATTTCAGTAGCATTTGTATTCACTAACCTGGTTAAAGGATATTCCTTAGTTGAAATAATGGTTTTCAAAAACTTTTCAGTTTCTAAAGCCGAATTTTCATCAATACCAGAATAAACTCTGTAAAAATTTTTAATTGAATTAATATATTCAGGACCAGGCATTACTCTTTCGTATGAATGACCTATTTTAACTTTGTCTGTAAGTAAACTCCTTTTTGCTAATTCCTCTTTAATGATTGGTTTTACAACTTTAATACATGTTCCTGGTGGAACAGTAGTTTCTACTAAGATTAAAACATCTTCCTTGCAATTTTTACCTATGGTTTTAATAGCATTTTTAAAATGATTTAAATCAACATTAAATGAATTTAAATTTCCATCGCTATCGGAATTTTTTTGCACATCTAAATTAATGTCTACAATAATAACACTGGCATTTGAGTATGCTGAATGATCATAGGAAGCTAAAAAATTTCCTTTCTTGATTGATTTTTGATAATACTCTTCAATTTTTGGATCAGATGATTTAATAGGAAATTTTCCTGAGTTAATAGAGTTTATTGTATTTATGTTTTTCTTTAAATCAACTCCAATAACTGCATAATCTTTTTTTTCTGAATTTGAAACTACTAGAGACATAACAGCCCCCACAAAACCTAAGCCTTGAACTACAACAACTTCTTTATTTTTGTTTTTTTTCAGAAAATTTTTTATCTCCATATCTTTAAAATTATAATTAATTATTTATTCATTTTTAATTATAAAAAACTATTAAAAATTTAGTTTTACAATTAATTTTTACCATATAAGATTTTTAACCTCCTGTAGTTTTTAACTATTTTGAAAAACTGAAATAAACTTGGTGTAGTATAAGAGCTTCCACTCCCTTGTTTATAACTTATGTTTGAGTAAAATTCAAAGTTTTCTAATAATTTAACTAATCCTTTAGATGACTTTTCCCATAATTTTGCATAAGTATAATAAACTGTTTTTCTCAAATTTTCTTTAAATATTATTGGAACCTTATCTTTAAGTAATATATCACCAGTATCAATATTTTTGTCCACTTTATGTATTGTATAACCAGTATTGGGAGAATTATTATAAATCTGCCATATTATACTTTGAGCGTTTTGATAAGCTGGTAATTCTTCATGATGTATATTAATCATCCCAAATTTAGGAATTGAAAAAATTTTGCTTCCGATATAACCATTACCTAAACTAAGTCCCAAATCAGCATTTATATTATTAAAATATTTAATTGTCTGACTGCAGTTTATAGTTGGAGTAATTTTAAATGGGATTTTGTATCTCTTGCATAAGCTTTCAACGGGTTCTAAATTCATAAACTCTACCGTGTCATTGTTGTACCATTTTCTCATTCTTATTCCATTAAACACCCCAAATAAGCCAATATTAATAGCCTTAGAAAGTTTCCTTCTATAGTAGCTCATTTTATTAGTAATTTTACCCTTACTAATAATAACTAATTTAACATTAATTTTTTTAGATTTTATCAATTCTGCTAAATGAACTGAAGCAGATCCTCTACTGGCGCTAGTTAAAATAATTACGTTAATCACAATCTAAAGGATATAAATTATTTTTAAAAGATGAATTTATTGAGTTATTAATGATAAAATGAAGAATATGATTGATATTCCAATTACAAATAACATGATCTCTTCTAATTAAAATATTATTTAATTTAATTTTTTTATTATTTGAGATGTGACAGCCTCTTTCAGCAGATGCACATGAAATAAAACCAGCATTAAAAACAATATCAAAAGCTTCTTTTTTGAAGTGAAAAAAACGACCATACGGGAATGAAAAATGATATACATTACCGGTCCTCTTTGTCAATATATCATATGATTTGTTAATATTTTCTTCAACCATTTTAATATTGGTTTGTGCAATATTTATGTGTCCAATTGTATGAGAGCCAATCTCATGTCCATTTTCAATTAAATATTCAATATCATTCCAATCCATAAATTCAGTTGGCGGACAATATAATTTTTTTTTACAAAACGACTTTATTTTAGAAAAATCTTTTAACCCAATTGTATCTGGATTAACAAAAAAACAACCTTTGATATTGTATTTGTTTAAAATTTTTATTGCAGATAAGTTGTTTTTAAAACCATCATCTGAGCTTATAGAAAGATAAGCTTTATCAATATTTCCAGAACAAATTTTATTAACTGCATCTGAATAACTAATAAAAGTATGGTACTTAGAGAGTATATTTAATATCTTTTCAAAGCTTTCTATTTCATCATCAAAAACATGGTGAATATAAAGGAATTGAACTCTAGGTTTTTTTAAAACATTTTCAATGTCTATAAACTTATTTTTTAAGGAAAGCATATCCAATGCTATTTCTCTAACATAACTTCTTAAAGTTTTTGGTTTAAATTTATTCCATTGTGTTAAAGTAGTTGTTAGGTCTGTCATAAATATTTATTACAACTTTATATTTTTTTAGTTATTTAAAAGATTTTTAAATTAAGCATATATTATCAGTTCTGTAATAAGCCAATTAATTTATTTATCAGTTTTTTACTTTCAAACTCATTTTCAAAATATTTTCTGGCATTTTTACCCATCTCTAACCTTTCCGCATTACTTAAGCTTTTAAACTTTAAAATTTGATGAGTTAACTGTTGAGAATTGTTAGGTTCGGCTACTAAACCACATCTCGCTTCTTCAATTACTCTTTTACCTTCTCCCTCTAAACTAGCAAGAATTGGTTTGCCACATGCCATGTAAGACTGCACCTTGCTTGGAATAGTTAAAGAAAAAATTGGATCTTTTTTTAGAGAAACCAGTAATAAATCTGCATAACTAAAAAAAACAGGCATTTTTTCAGACTCAAAAGCGCCCAAAAAAAAGAATACATTCGTTAGTCTTTTTTCTTTAATTTTTTTTATTAAATCAATCTTTTTTCTTCCATCTCCAATCATAACCCATTTTACATCAACTTTCTTATTTACAAGAGTTTCAGCTACATCAATTATCATTTCCAAATTTTGAGCCTCTCCCATATTACCAGCAAACATAATTTTAAAACCTTCAGGTAATAAGCTTATTTTTTTTTTTAATGTAAGTGGCTTATAAAATTTTTCTGTTGTATTTGGCAAATAAAAGATTTTTGATTTTGAAATTCCTTGATCAATAATTTTTGATATAAAAGCTTTTGATTGAACAAAAACTTTATCACATCTCTTGTAAGTAAAAACAACAAACCAATTTACAAGACTAAGTAGTAATTTGTTATTCACTCCTCCAGCTGCTGACAAGGTTTCTGGCCATATATCCTGTACCCAAAAAAATATTTTAGCATTAAATTTAAAACTAGCTACTAGTGCTGGTATAGCAACAGTAAATGGAGAAGGCTGAAAGACAAATATTTTATCATATTTTTCATTTATAGTTAATATTCTAAAAACAGCTAAAAAAGCAAATGAAATCCAATTTAAAATTAGTCTAGTTGATGAGCCTGAACCTCTAGTTATTACTGGAACTCTATGAATATTAATATCATTAAATTTTTCGAAATTTTTGTTAAAAAAATTATAACCATTATAATAAGAACCAATAGGATAATTTGGTTTACCAGTCAATATAGAAATTTCATTTCCTTTTTTCGCCAAATTGTAGGAAATGTCATTTATTTTAAAGTTTTCTGGCCAATAGTAATGACTAATAATTAGAATTTTCAAAATTATTAAATAAATTGATTATAATGTTTATAGTTATCATTGTAATCTAATATCCATTTCTTCATATTTTTTATCATTTGCATATAAGAAGGAACTAAATAATTAAAATCCTTACGACTATTTACTAAACTTTTATCAACAGAATATTTAATGTTTTTTATAACTTTAATTTTACCTTGCTTGAAATTTTCATTAAATAAATTAATTAATTCGTACTTAGAAATCTTTTGATTATTAACTAAATGATATAATCCTGTCAAATTTTGCTGAATTGATTGATTAATAGCTTCAGATAATTCTACAGTTGTAACACCTGTCCAATATGCATTTGAAAATCCTGAAACCTCTTTATCTTGATTCATAAACCAATGAAATAAACCAATTCCGTTATTTTTTAATTCTGGACCTATTATCGATGTTCTAAATGTCAAATCTCTACTATTTACAATCTCTCCTAAGGCTTTTGACTGGGCATAGAATCCTATTCCATTTTTAAACGAATTTTCATTATATCCGCCTTCATTTCCAGAGAAAACACAATCTGTACTAATATGAATTAGTTTAAAATTATATTTCTTTCCGAAAGATGCTAATAAGTGAGGCAAGTAACTATTAATCCAAATTGCAAGTTGAGGATTCTCTTCTGCAGTTTTATTTAATAAACCGATACAATTTATTACAACTTGGAATTTTTCTTTAATAATCAAATTTTCTAATTTTTTTACATCAAAAACATCCAAATTAACTACATTATTTTCAGTTTTGATATTTCTAGCTAAACCCCAAACATCATAAATTCTGAGATTTTTTAAATATAACATAATTACATGACCAGCCATTCCTTTACATCCAATAACAAGAATCTTTTTCATTTTTTCCAAATTTCATTATTAACTATTGGCATATAACTTTGTATAACTTTTACAACTTTTTTTGAAACATCATTAACGTTATATTCCCAGGGTATGTTATTATATCCATTTTTAAATAAACCTCTTGAAATTTCAATAGAATTTATAATCTGATCCTTTTTGATTCCTGCTATTACGATTGTTCCAGCATCGACTGCCTCTGGCCTTTCTGTGGAGGTCCTGATACTTACTGCTGGAAAGTTCATCATAGCTGATTCTTCACTAATTGTACCGCTATCAGAAATTACCATAAAAGAATTCTTCTGTAAATTAACATAGTCGAAGAAACCAAAGGGGGGAGTATTCTTAATTAAAGAATGAAATTTAGTATTATTTTTTAATATTTTATTTTTTGTTCTTGGGTGAGTTGAGAAAACTATAGGCTTCTTATATTTTTCTGCAACAGCATTTAAGGAATTTACTAAAAATTGGAAAGTTTTATCGTTATCAATATTTTCCTCTCTATGAGCACTTACCACAAAATATTCATTCTTTTTCAATTTTAATCTTTGAATAATATCACTGGAATTAATTTGATCTATATGTTTATTTAAAACTTCTCTGAGTGGAGATCCTGAGACAAAAACATGATCCTTTCTAAAACCCTCACTCAACAAATATCTTCTACTATGTTCGGTATATGTCAAGTTGATATCAGAAATATGATCTGAAATTTTTCTGTTTATTTCTTCAGGTACATTTTGATCAAAACATCTATTACCCGCTTCCATGTGAAAAATAGGTATTTTTAATCTTTTTGCTGCGATTGTACTTAACACACTGTTTGTGTCGCCAAGAACTAGAAGTGCATCTGGTTCTTCTTTTAAAAGAATTTCAAAGGATTTTGAAATAACATTTCCTATAGTTTCTCCCAAATGCTTGCCAGCAACATTTAAAAAGAAATCTGGCTTTCTTAAATCTAAATCTTCAAAGAAGATTTCATTAAGTTCATAATCATAATTTTGACCAGTATGTATTAAAATATGATCAAAATACTTATCACATAATTTTATACATTCTGCTAATCTTATAATTTCAGGTCTGGTTCCTACTATGGTTGCTAGTTTTGTTTTATTCATAATTTTTTTTTGTAAAATAGTCATGAGGGTATTTATAATCATCACTAATTTCACCGAACTTAAAATCTGAAAAAACTAGTAATATTGCATCGTTAGATAATGGTTTAATACTTGAAATATACCCAGAGGGAATATGAAGAAAATCGAGCTTTTTATCTGATAATTTAAAAGTTTTTGTTTTTAAATTTTTATTAGGTTTTTTCCAATCATCAACTTTGATTAACTCTATTTCAAATATACCGTTCATAGCAGAAAACCAACGTTGTTCAACTTTGTGACCTTGCCATCTTCTTGCAGTTGTAGAGTCATTTTTAATTACGTAAACTCTTTTAACCTGAGAAAGATCAAATGAATTATTGAATAACAATTTTCCTCTTTGATCGCTAAATATATTTCCATTTACTAATGAAGGTAACATTAACTCATTATTTAATTAATTCTTTCTTAATCAAAGATAAATTAGAAATTAATTTTTTAATATCTTCCACATTTAATCTAATGGTATTGTGAGAATTATAATCTTCAACAAGTGATATATTTTTTTCTCCCTTTGAAAAATACTTTGAGTAATTTAAATCTCTATTATCGGCTGGAATTCTAAAAAATCCACCTAAATCATCAGCTTTAGCCATCTCCTCTCTAGTACATAAAGTTTCAAATAATTTTTCTCCATGACGTGTTCCAATAATTTTAATTTTGTTATCGACTTTGAATATTTCCTTTAATGCTTGAGCTAAATCAGCAATCGTTCCTGCTGGAGCTTTGTTAACAAATAAATCGCCTGGGTTTCCATTTTCAAATGCAAAAAGTACAAGTTCAACAGCATCATCAAGAGACATTAAAAATCTGGTCATTTTAGGATCTGTAACAGTAAGAAAATCTCTATTTTTTATTTGATTAATAAATAAAGGGATTACTGATCCTCTTGATGCCATTACATTTCCATATCTGGTTAAACAAACAGTTGTGTTCAAACAATTTCTTGATGCAGCAATAGCAACTTTTTCCATCAAAGCTTTGGAGATACCCATAGCATTAATAGGATATGCAGCTTTATCAGTGCTTAAGCATATCACTTTTTCTACCTTGTTAAAATCTGCTGCATCAATTACATTTTGAGTTCCAAAAACATTTGTTTTAGCTGCCTCAATTGGAAAAAATTCACAAGATGGGACTTGTTTTAAAGCAGCAGCATGGAATACATAATCAACTCCTCTCATTGCTTTTTCGATACTAGAATAATCACGAACATCTCCAATATAAAACTTCAGTTTTGAACTTTTTAATTTTGTTCTCATATCATCTTGCTTTTTTTCATCCCTAGAGAAAATTCTAATTTCCCTGAAATGATCAGTATTCAAAAATTTGGTCAAAACTGCATTTCCAAATGACCCTGTTCCACCGGTAATTAGCAATATTTTATTTTTCAAGTTTTTTTGATTCATAAAGTAAAGTTATTTACATAATTTTTTAATAATTTTATCTGTACCATCCTTTATTTTTAGCTTAGCTGAGATTGTGTTAGGTAAATCATTGCAAAATTTGTTAATACATTTTTCTAAGCTAAAAACATTATCTTCAAATATATATGGTGTTTCAATGATATCTTTTGAATAATCTAAATTAATTTTTAGGACAGGCTTATTTAAGAGCGCAGCTTCGACCAATGGTAAGCCAAAGCTTTCTGATTTGCTTGGGAAAATCAGTGCAGAAGAGCTATTTAAATGTTTTAAAGTTTCTTTATGACATATCAACCCCAAATTATATATATTATTTTTTTCTAAACTATCTTTTAATTTTTCATCCAAATCCTTTACAGTTATCAATAATTTTATTTTTTTATTAATGCTGGGCTTTCGAAACACATTAAATAGTAATTTGTGATTTTTATGACTAAAAAATGAAGCAGGATAAATAAATGTAATATTTTTATGTTTAAATTTTTCTTTAAAATTCAAGTTTTTATAACAAATATTAAAAATTGGATGAATATTGATTTTAAATTTATCTGTCAATAGGTTTTTTACAATTTTTTCCACCTCTTTAGTTTGAACTATTATTTCGTCAAGATTTGATATAAAATATTTTATAAAGTGTCTTTTTAGTAATGAAATAAGATCGTTGTTTTTAAGAAGATTTACATTGTGAAAAAATAAATAAACTTTTCCAAAACATTTTATTGGTGGTGGAACATTTCCCAAACATAAGATTGAAGAAAATTTTTTATGATTTTTTAAATAAAAAAAAAGTCTTGAAAAAAACCCATTTTTAAGTATTATAATATTATTACTTTTTTTATGTCTTTGATCTAATAAAACCTTGTAAAATAAACCTCTAGAATCTAACTCCTTAGTAATTCTATTTAGAATGGTCATTCCGCCATAATTGTATAAGTATATTCCATCAATTAAAATCAATTTTTAAATTTTTTTGTAGCAATATATAAAAGAGGGGGCAGAAAAAATAATTTATGCCTATATACACTTGCCCAATCAGCTTCTAAAACAGAACTAACTATTGAAAATACTATTAACCAAAATGAAAATCTATATAAAAAATCTTCTTTAAATCTCATCTTATTAAAAAATATGAATGATTTTAAAAAAATCAAATATATAACTGACTCAAGAAAGAAAGGAAACAAAAGCAAAAAATTACCCATACCTATGTTCACTCCAAAATAGTATAATAACCAATTAAATAAAATCCCTGTGGCTAATTGTGAATCATTTAAATTAAATAAATCTATACGTAATAAACTAAATACATCCTCACCATTTAACTTGAGGTACTCTGTTATAAACATATCTTTCAAGCTAGGAAAAGAAAATAAAATAAATAACATTATGATTTGACCTAAAAAAACATAGCTCAATGAAAATTTGACTTTCCTTATTAAAATTGAACTTAATAATGAAAAATAAACTATTATCCCAAACAAAGGTCTTAATGCAAATATCAGAGTAGCAATTAAAAGAATAACAAAGATCGATTTAGAACTATTTTTTTTTGCAATAGCAATAAATAGGAATAAATTAATTGTAAGTAATGAGAAATCTCTTAAGTAGGTTTGAGAAAAAAACAATAAACTTGGAATTAAAAGAAGTAAAATCAAATAAATATTCTGCACATCAAATTTTTTAACAAACAAGTTTAACACACCACCAAAAATGAATATGTTAAGTAAAATTGGAAATAAGGGATGGATAATTGATAGACTTGAAATGTAGCTTCCCCAAATGATATATCTTATAAATTGAAGAGCTGAGTCTGTTTCAGAAAATGTAAAGAAAAACGTTTCATCAGATGAATTAAAATTTAAAAAAGCTTTAAAATCAAACATAACCAACAATGCAGAAAAAATAATCCAACAAAGAGTAGCAATTGAAGATTTTGATATTTTTATACTATAATTAGAAGAATTCATCTAAAGATCTAGACTTAATATTTTTATACTTTTTATCAATTATTCTTTGTTTAATTCTTAAAAAAAATCCATTGCTTGGATGATCAATTTCAAGATAACCATGCATGCCTGTTAATTTTTCATCTATTTTGTGGAAAAAATCAGGTTTTATAATTATTCCCTTTTTAGCCCACCATATAAAATCTGCAATACCAACAAAATCATTATTTATTTCTGTTGAATTTGTGGGATCAAAAAAATGGCCTTTTTTAATCATTTCTTCATTTTCTTTTAAATGATTAAAAAATATTATTTTTTTCTCATTTGATCCTTTCCACCATACCCTTAAAATAGTTGAATCTAAGAAAAAATCAAAATCTATAAATCTTTTTAGCCCTGTAAAATTCTCAATCTTCAAAATTATGTCATCAATATTAATCGAATCCTGTATTAAATCCATTCCATGATCTCCAATAAATGTTAATCCAGAGTTTTTATTAGTTTTTAAAAGATCTTTAATTACTTTTTCCAACTCTTTATCTAGCTTATTCAAAGATTTAATTAATTCAGGTGAATTTGGACCGAATTTATGTCCATATTTATCTGGAGCACTTATGTATATGGGTATAAATAATTTATTTTTAGCCTTATATTTTAATAAAGTATTTAATCTTTGACTATCATTTATATATGTTCTTGACGAAAGAGATGTAAATAAGCTCCATTCAATTTTAAATCCCTTTTTTTTAAGCTTATATATAAGTCCCTGTTTGTTTATGATACTAAATTTTTCAAAATCAATGGAATCCTCAGTAATACCCACTTTGTTTAAAATATTTAATGGAATTCTTTGTGGATAAATAGGAAAATCAGAACAAAAAGAGCATATTTCCCATAAAATTCTTCTTAAAACTTTTGTAAAAAATGTATTAAATTCAAAGAATGTCAAAATTTTTGCAATTTTAGGGTTTAACCAACTATAAGGGTAAACATAATTCTCATTATTTTCTAATGTAAACGCTGTCAAAAAGCCAAGATCTAATGGTTTTTGACTTGTAAAAATTTCCATTCTTTCACAGAATCCCTCTGAAATTGTATAATTGTCAGAGTAAATACCTTGATTAATTTTAGAATTAAGCCAAGGCATATATTTTAAATGATCTGCTCTTAAGGCATCAAGAACGAAAAAATATTCATTATACATTTAAAGTAAATTTATTTGACACGAAATATTAATATGTTTAATCATTTGAATCATAATCAAATCTAACGAAACGTAAAACTAAAGAACTATACAATTAATTAAACATCTTTTTGAATCATATTAAGATTAATATTATAAGTTATTTATAACATTTTTATCATTTTTATTTTCCAAATAATTTAATCCTTACATATCCTAAATCTTCTTGAAAATATCCATAAACAACAATCCAGCTTAAGAACAAATAATCTTTAATTGATTTTTTGATTTCAGATTTTTGTAAAAACTTCAAAGGCTTTGTTAGATGTCCCAATAAAAAGAATCTTGTCATAAAAATTAATAAGAATAACCCAAAAAATATAGAAAAGATGACATAACTAATTAAAGATGAAATAATAGTTAGAATAGGTAATATTATAAAAGTAAAATGAAATAAAGGACGAATATGAATACCTAAAATTGAAAAACCATATGATAAAGATAATTTTTCATATAAATATTGTATTGAACCATTTTTATTTCTAATAGCAAAGAAAATTTCTTTGCTATTAGGCTGCATATGATGAATTATTATTTTATCAGAAACAGTTTTTGATAATTTGCTTTTTGCTTTAAAAAAAAGAGCAGACTCATCCCCTCTTTTATCAAACTCTGGAATAAATCCACCAACTTCATTCAAAAATTTTTTTCTAAAAGACATGTTAGTGCCAATTATTGCTCCATTACTCATCATTGCATTAAAGTAACCGTAATGATATATTTTAGCAAAGTAATCATGTTTGTTCCATAATTTGACTTTTCCACCTAAGCAGTTAATTGTGGAATTTGATTGAAAAGTGCTAATAACATTTAAAACAAAATCTTTGTCAGCTTTAGCATCTTCATCAATAAATGATATCAGATCGGACTTTGCTTTTGTAACACCAAAATTTCTTGCAACACTAAGACCTCTATTTTCTTTTTTAAAATATTTAAAGTTAGGATACTGATCTTTATTTTTTTTCAAAAAAGAATTAATTCGTTCAGCACTGTTATCAATGGAATCATCATCAACAATGATTACTTCATACTTTTGCTTGTCATATGCCTGAGAACATAAACTCAAAAGGCATTCTTCAATAGTTTTTTCTCCTCTGTAGCAACAAATAATTATAGATAAATCCATGAATTTTATTTTAAATAATCTGAATAATAATCATCTAAATATTCTTTTAATGCAATTTTCCAATCCCTCATAATATTTATTCCTCTTAGGTCTAACTTTTTATTGACAAGACGTTCGTTAGGGGGACGCTCTGCAAAGTATTCTTTTGAAAAATAGTCAGAATCTACTTCGTTCAGTTTAATTACATTATTTTTTTTAAGTAACAATATTAGCTCCTTTGCAACTTCTAATCTACTTGTCTGACCGCCACAGACCATATTATACAAACCCCAAAACTCTTTTTCTAACAATAGTTTAACATTTTTAGCAAAATCATGTGTATATGTAGGTGTGCCATCCTTGTCATTAACTATAAATAATTCTTTTTTACCATTTTTTATTTGTTTCATTAATTTTTGAATGAACTTTTTATCTTTTTGAGGACCTCCACCCATCATCCATCCTGCTCTACAAATTAAATGTTTACAAACATTTTCTTTGACAAAAAGCTCACCTGCATATTTGCTTCTTGCATAGTGACCTAAAGGGTTTGGCAATGCCCAATCATCATAGCTATTAAGTTTTCCGTCAAAAATACCTGCAGTACTAATGTATAATAATGGAATTTCTAACTCATTGGCAATTTTCACAGCATTTTCAACAGAAATAGTATTCGTTGCATAAGTATCATCAATGTTATTTTCACAAAATTCCAAATCAGTATAAGCACCGATATGAAACAAATAATCAGGATTAAAATCCATTACATCATTTCTATATTCTTCAAAGTGCCTGAAATCTAAAAAAGATAGCCAATCAGCATTTACATCTTTATCTGTACATTTTAATTCAAAGTCTTTTTTAAACTGGATGTAGAATGCTTCTCCCAACATTCCACCACAACCTGCCATATAAATTTTCTTCATTTTCTTTTATTTATTTTAAACTATTTTTAATTTTTACAAAGGGTGAATTCAAAATCTAATACAGAAACTTTAAATTCATGATATTCTAAGATTTGAAATTTTGGTTCTAATATTTTCAAAAGATTTTTCATTAACTCCAATTTTTTTTGAATAAAATTTTATTTTATTTAATATTTTAACGTTCATATCTAACAGATAAATAACACATAAAAATTGTAGGATTGTCATAAACGCATTAAAATCTCCAGATCCACTCGTTATGTTTTTTAACTTTCTTCTAATAAAATTTCTTGGTTGATATAAATAAATTCTTTCAATATCTTTCTCATTCTCAATTGTACATTTATAATATTTAGACAAACCAATAAAAAAATATTTAATAAAAAATTTACTGACCCTTGAATACATTTTTTTCACATCAGATGATCTCATAGAACATTCTTGAGGTCTTAACTTTTCGTTGAGAGCCCAATTTACCAAGTCAAAATACTCCATATCATCAGAATTATTCAAAAAAAACTCAACTCTTTTCTTATAACTAAAGTTATATTTTTTATTTAGTATTAAATAACAGTCAACACAAGCAAGAACTGCTTTGGCCATTTGATTTCTGAAAAAAATAGATTTAGAACCATACACATTTTTGAAGCTATTATCCTCGAAACAACCAACTAAAGTCCAAAGACGTGTCTTGAACAAAATATCTATATCTTTTAATGGAATTTCACTTGGTTTAAGGTTTGGTATTAAATTTTGTAATTTTTTATTTCCATACAACACCTTGGATGCATTTTTTAAGTCATAATTAAAAATTGAATTTTTCAGTTTTTTTAATTTATTGAGTCTTATTTGAGACAAATCAATCCACCTAATTGAAATACATGATTTAATATGTTTTTTTATTTCACTAATCAAATCATTATTTAGTTGTTTGTTAACAACCAATAAAATATCAAAATCATTGTAGGGTTTTGGTAATTTATCCTTCTCAATAAGCCAACTTCCCTCATTTCTGCCATAACCACCATATAAAAAAATTCCTTCAGGATTAACAAATTTCAGTATACACTTTACAATGATTTTTTCGTACTTTTCTTGTGTTATTTCAACATCCATTAATGTAAAATCAATTATTTAAAGTTTTAGCATTTTGTTTAAACTTTCTTTCCATTCTGGTATTTTTAAATCAAAAAATTCTTTTATCCTTCTATTATCCATCACACTAAAAGAAGGTCTTACAGCCGCTGTTGGATAATCCAATGTAGTTATCGGATTTACCTTACAATTAACATTTGAAATTTTAAAAATTTCAGTTGAAAAATCAGCCCAACTACAAAAACCATCATTGGCATAGTGAAAAATTGTGGTTCTTTTATTTTTTATTTTAGGTAATATTTTGAGTATCATTTTAGCTAAATCAAATGCATAAGTTGGTGAGCCTACTTGATCTGAAACAACATTAACCTCGTCTCTATCTTTTCCAATTTTTAACATAGTTTTTACGAAATTATTTCCAAATTTTGAGTAAACCCAAGATGTTCTAATTATAATACAATTTTCAGGATTAATAATTTTTAAGTTTTCTTCTCCCAATAATTTTGATTTTCCATATACACTTTGGGGATTCGTAATATCTTTTTCATTATAAGCAAATGTTTTTGTGCCATCAAAAACATAGTCGGTTGAAATATGAACTAGCTTACATAAATTTATTTTTGCTATTATACCTAAATTTTTTGTGCCAAATGAATTAATCTTATGTGCTAGATCAGATTCACTTTCAGCCCTATCAACGGCAGTGTATGCAGCACAATTTATAATAACATTTATTTTATTTTTATCTATAAACTTTTGAAGTGAATTTATGTTACAAATATCTAATTCATTCTTATCGGTAAAAAAAAAATTATAATTGTTGTATTCACTGCAAAGAAATCTGAACTCGGAACCTACTTGACCTTTTGATCCTGTAACTAAAATATTATGCATATAAATTCATCTCATAGTTAAAATATTCCGCATCTTCAAATAAAGGTTGTTGAATATCTTTTGATGATAGATGGAGATAATCTCTTTTAATCCTCCAGTCTATATTGATTTTTTGATCATCAAATGCAATTCCCCTATCACTTTCTGGATTATAATAGTTATCTACTTTATAAGAAAAAATAGCTTCCTTACTAAGTACAATAAAACCATGTGCAAAACCTCTTGGTATTAAAAGTTGTCTTTTATTAGTAGAATTTAACTCGATTGCTAAGTGTTTTCCGAAATAAGGAGATCCTTTTCTAATATCTAGGGCAACATCTAAGACAGATCCCTCAATCACACTAACAAGTTTAGTTTGAGCATATGGTGGTATTTGATAATGTAAACCTCTTAAGACTCCAAATTTAGATTTAGATTGATTTTCTTGACAAAATTTTATTGAAAACCCTAAAAAATCATCTAATTTATTTTGTCTAAAAACTTCACTAAAACAACCTCGTTCGTCGCTAAAGACTTGAGGTTCGCATAAAATAAGATCTGGAATTTTTAATCTCGTAAATTTCATTATAATTCTTTAGCTCGTTGAATTAAATATTGACCGTAGCCATTTTTCTTTAAAGGTTCAGCTAGCTTCAAAAGTTGATTTTTAGAAATATATCCCATTCTATAGGCGATTTCTTCTAAACAAGCTACTTTGAGCCCCTGTCTATTTTCAATAATTTTTATATAATTTGATGCTTCTATCAAGGATTCGTGTGTACCAGTGTCCAGCCATGCAAAACCTCTACTCATAATCTCAACTTTGAGTTTATTTCTATTTAAATATTCTTGATTTACAGATGAAATTTCTAACTCACCACGGGCACTAGGCTTGATATTTTTTGCAATTTTTACAACTGAATTGGGATAAAAATATAATCCAACAACTGCAAAATTACTCTTTGGTTTTAATGGCTTCTCTTCAATTGAAAGTGCATTGCCATCAGAATCAAATTCAACAACTCCATAACGATGAGGATCACTAACATAATATCCAAATACCGTTGCCATTTTGTTAACTTTGGCATTAATTACAGAATTAGATAATAATTCTGAAAATCCGAACCCATTAAATATATTATCTCCCAATATCAAACACACATCATCATCTCCAATAAAATCTTCTCCAATAATAAAAGCCTGTGCTAAACCGTCAGGTGAAGGTTGTTCTTTATATGAGATTTTTAATCCTAATTTATGCCCATCATCAAATAATTGTTTGTAATTCGACAAATCTTGAGGAGTTGAAATGATTAAAATTTCTTTTATACCTGACTTCATAAGTACAGATAAAGGATAATAAACCATTGGCTTATCATATATTGGAAGTAGCTGTTTTGAAATTCCAAGTGTAATTGGGTATAGTCTAGTACCTGATCCACCTGCGAGAATGATTCCTTTCATATTTTAATCGTATTGTTTTTTGTAATAATTTTTATAAGCTCCTGATGTAACATTTTTTAACCAATTTTGGTTTTTTAAATACCAATCAATTGTTATTGACAATCCTTCTTCAAAAGTTACAGAAGGACTCCATTCCAACTCATTTTTTATTTTTGAAGCATCAATTGCGTAACGCAAATCATGCCCAGGCCTGTCTTTAACATAAGTAATGAGTTTTTCACTACTACCAAAATCACGCCCAAGTTTTTCGTCCATTTGTTGGCAAAGAAGTTTAACAAGATCAATATTTTTTAACTCATTAAAGCCACCAATATTATATGTTTCACAATTTTTACCATTGTGAAATACCAAATCAATGGCAATAGCATGATCTACAACATATAACCAATCTCTTGTATAGTTTCCATCCCCATAAACAGGTAAGGGCTTGTTATTAATAATATTATTTATAAATAGTGGTATTAACTTTTCTGGAAATTGATATTGCCCATAGTTATTTGAACAATTGGTAATCAAATAAGGCATGTCATATGTTTCTCCATATGCTCGAACAAAATGATCTGAACTCGCCTTGGAGGCTGAATATGGTGAATTTGGCTCGTAAGGTGTGGTTTCTACAAATAAACCAGTATCTCCTAAGCTTCCATATACTTCATCGGTACTAATGTGATAAAAACACTTACCAGACCAATTGTCTTTCCAAAGTTCTTTAAATGCATTTAAAAGTACCATTGTCCCGATGATATTAGTTTTAGCAAATACAAGTGGATCAGTTATGGAGCGATCAACATGTGACTCAGCTGCTAAATGAATAACAGAATCAAATTTATACTTTTGATATATAGAACTTATGTACTTCCCATCAGTTATATCACCGTGCAAAAAAGTATAATTATTTTTATGTTCAATATCCTTTAAGTTCTCAAGATTTCCAGCATAAGTGAGTGAATCTAAGTTATAAATATCATAATTAGGATAGTTATTGACAAAAAGTCTAACAACATGTGAACCTATGAATCCTGCACCTCCAGTTATTAAAATTATTTTTTTTATTGATTTATTGCTCATCTATTTAAATAGTTCTGTTTTATAATTTATTTGATTTTTAAGACTAAGTTTATAACATTTTTTATCATATTACATTATTTTATTAATACTTTAAGAATCTTTATTACATAAAATTCAAGTGGATTTATATATATTCTCCAATAATCTTATATTTTTTAATGGATGATGAATTATTTCTGGTAAAAAACATAAAATAAAGAAATAAAAAAAGGTTTTATTTCTAATCAGAAAACCTAAATTATTTTTTAATATTTCTAGGCAAATTTGTTTTGCTTTTGAATAAGATTTCTTTGCAAAAAAGAACCTGGCAATTTGATAATCACAAACTGATAAACGATCATTTACATTTATTTTATATTTTTTTATAAGATTTGGATAATTTTTAGAAACGTCCATTAGCATAATTTTGGTATTATTTATAGCTATAGATCTATTTGTAGTTTCATTATTTTCATGAATTCTGTGAAGGGCTAGAACTTCATTTACTAGTTTAAATTTGTATCCTGATGCAGCCATTCTAATCATGTACTCATAATCTCCACATAATTGATACTTTTCATTCAAAAACCCCAAGTTCTCATAGACCTCTTTTCTTACTATCATAGAATTTTTCAAGAAAAATGAAGATGAAAACATTTCCTTAAAGAAGTTTTTCTCTACTAATTTTCCTTCAAATTTATTTCTAATTCTTTTTGAATTTTCAATTATATTCTCTCCAAGACTATAAACAATATGAGTTTCATTATTATGATCCATATCAAAAATTTTCATCTGTTTTTCTAACTTTTCTGGAAGCCATAAATCATCTCCATCATTCCAAGCTATAAATTTACCTCTTGCAGCAGAAATACCTTGATTACACGAAAACTTAGGTCTGATATTTTTATCATTATTAATAAATAAAATTTTTTCTGGATATTCAGAAACTATATCATTAATTACTGAAGCAGTTTTATCATTTGACCCATCATTAATTACAATTATTTCAAAATCTTGAAATGATTGATTTAAAACAGAACTAATAGATTCAAAAATATATTTTTCATGATTGTATGCTGTAATAATGACTGAAACTTTTGGGGAACTCTTTTTGGCATTTATGTTCATAATATTTTTTATCAATATTTTTTAATTTTTTTTTCCAAAAAATATGGTTTATTTCTCTTCATTATTTCAGCATCTATCAATTTTTTGCTTTTTAAATCAAATAAATCTCTAAATAGAATGTTTAAGATTGGGAATTGTAGTTCTAAAACATCCTCATATTCTTCATAATCTGAGCGAAACATAGCAGACTGTATTATAATTTCTCCAGTATCAATTCCTTCATCAATAAAATGAGCTGTATTTCCCAAAAAACTAACTTTTGCTTTAAGTGCTTGATCTATAGCATTTAAGCCCTTAAATGATGGCAATAAAGAAGGATGAAAATTGATTATACGTTTATCATATTTTTGAATTAATGGATTCTTCAAAATTCTATTTCCAAAGCATAGAAGATACTCGGATTGATTTTTTTCGAGAAATTTTAATAATTTATTTGATGTAATTGAGTTTATCCTTTTAATCTCATCTTTTTTTAATTTATCATGATCAAAATAAAAAACTTTTTCTTGAAAAAAACGTTTTAAAGTTTTAAAGATATTTTTATTGTGACCATCATAAAAAATACCAACTGGTGAAAATAAATCACGATTATTTTTATAGGAATAAAATTTAATAACTCTAGATGCATTTCCAGAGCAGTATATACTAAATTTTTTCATAATGAATTAGTCCAAATCATATTGTAAAATCATTTTTTTAATATCGGGAATAGAATTAAACATTAACACATCAATTATGGACAGATTAGAAACAAATAAATTATTGAATTGTTTGTATGAACTGGATTGACTTTTTAAAAAAAATAATTGAATATTATTAGTCTTGAATTCTTTTTTTGAATATAAATTTTTTCCAGAATATGAGTTAATATATGTACTAGCATTATTTTTTTTACAAATTTGAATCAACCTGTTTTCTTTTTTAAAAATTCTTGTATCTCCGTATTTTTCTGAACTATATTCAAAAGCTGTATTGAGTTTTAAATATCTCGAAACTTTAATAAGAGACATACCATTAATTTTTGAGATTGGTACATCATTCGAAAAATTACTTAATATATCTTGAATTAAAGGATTTACTTTTTTAAAAAAAGGAGCTTTCTTATATGCCATTTGAACAGAATTAGAAAACTTAATTATTGTTTTATTATTCAATTCTAAAAAAGATTCACTTATTAACTTATTTTGGCTTACTTTTTTTACTGGCAAGTTTATTAAATTACTTTTACCATTTATAAGAATATTATTTCTATTGATCCATCCTCTTTTAATATAGTTAACATCATCGTAAATAATAAATTTATCAACAGCATTAATCAATTTAAAATACCCAATATATGGAAAGAAATAGGGCTGCATTATTGCTATTCTCATTTATTTGATAAAATTTCAACAATTAATTTTATTTGACTCATTTTTAATGTATAGTATAATGGAAGGCATAATATTCTTCTTGAAATACTTTCTGAAACTTTACACTCTCGGTATTTGACAATTTTTTTAAACTCATTAACGGAAGGATAAAAATAACGTCTAGGAAAAATATTTTCTTTATTTAATTTTTTTTCTGCATCCAATAATCTTTCTTCTCTATCAAAAATGACTGGAAAATATGAGTAATTGGATTCTCCAATATTTAACTTCTGAAAGCGAACAAAATCTAAATGCGATAATGATTTTTGATAAAACATATACTTTTGTTTTCTATCATTTATAACATCATCGAAATAATTCATATTTGCAATTCCCAAAGCTGCATGGACTTCAGTCATTTTTCCGTTAAAACCATCTTCAACGATATCTTTAGCTTGATTATGTCCAAAAAATCGTATTCTTTTTAATTTCTCATGTAATTTGTCATCAACTGAAATACAAGCACCCCCCTCACCTGTATTAATCAATTTAGTAGCATGTAAACTAGTTGCTGAAATATCCCCACATTCCAAAACGCTTTTCCCTTTGTATTTAGATCCAATTGCATGCGCTGCGTCATAAATAACTTTAAGTTTGTGTTTTTTAGCAATTTTTTCTATTGCATCCACATCGCAGGGGTTTCCAAAAACATGAACAGGCATTATTGCGACTGTTTTTTCAGTAATTAATTCTTCAATACTATTTACATCAATATTTAGAGTTTCGGGG